>Ga0209458_1000326_pt1 | contig 18514 bp, 17 predicted proteins | sample WorMetLIZAISLAND_FD_187411 | JGI IMG/M metagenome (GOLD analysis project Ga0209458, IMG submission 187411) | Marine gutless worms symbiont microbial communities from Max Planck institute for Marine Microbiology, Germany - Inanidrilus manae... ...
TCCCACTTCTGACCGGTTCGAACAACCACTGCCGTTTCGATCCGTCCCCCGCCGCTCTCCGGCATATTCAGGGTGCCGGAGAGCGGCTCCCGTATCGCACGGGAACCAGGGTCAAGCTTAAGACAAGGCTGTCGTTGAAGATCCCGACCTTGCCCTTGAATTTCGGGTCGACCAGCGCGCCCCAACTGTCGATGTCGCCGCCGATCAGGTCCATGCGATAGCCGATCGAATCGCAATTGAAGAACTGCGGCACCAGCTTGAACTCCTTCTGGGTCGCGGGATCGACCCAGATCTCGGCAAGCGGCCAGCCGGTCTCCGCATCGTAGCCGAGCGCCTTGTCGCTGGTGTAGAGATCACGCGCGTCCTTCCACGGCGCGACCTTCTCGACCGGGATCGGCTGAAGCAGTCCGGCGTTCCAGAGCGCGGCATTGCGGTTGGCGTTGGTCTCGTTGGTATCGTAGTTGCGATAGCCGCCGGCCAGCCATTCGGTGATCATCGGGGTTAAGCCAGCGACCTTGCCGACGGTCTTGTGGCCACTGCGGCGCGCAAACTCGTTCAAAAAGCGGTCTTGCACCGACACACCCAGCCCAATGGTGCGCAGCTGAAGTCCGGTGGCCTCCGCGGTCTCACCCTCGGGTAAATCATCCCAGGGCATGCGGTCGGCCGCCGAGGCCTGGTCAAGGATGGTCAAGCCCCCAAGTCCAGCGACGCCGAGAGCAGCACCCGCTGCTATTCCGGACTTCAACGCGTCACGTCGGGTATAGTCTTTCCTGGGATCTTTCATTTTTCTCCCTCCTGTTTTTGGCCTACTCCCTGCCTGCAGGCCGTGGCCTCCTTATCTTCACTCCATAGGCAATAGATGACCGTCAGCCGATGACCAGCTGACCGTTAGGCTGTCGCCGTGGCGCGGCGCCGATTGCCCTTTGCTCAGGCTCTCGTGCTGCTCGACCTTGAGCTCCTCGCCGTTGCCCAGGTCCAGCACCAGCAGGATCACGCTGCCGGCGTACTCCAGCCCCTTGATGACGCCTGTAATGCTGTTTTCGCCGACCGGCTCGTCGCCGATCTGCGAGCGCATCAGATCGGCGCGAACCACCAGGGTTACCTGCTGTCCGACGTCGATCGCCGCGCCGTTCTGCTCTATGGCGAAGGTTGCATGCGGCGTCTCGACCCGGACCTTGTCCGCCGCCGTCCCGCTCACCTTGCCGTCGAACAGATTGTTGCGCCCGACGAACTCGGCCACGAAGCGTGACTTCGGCTCATTGTAAATCGTCTGGGGCGAGTCGATCTGTTCGAACCGGCCCTCGTTCATGACCGCGATTCGATCGGCCATGACCAGCGCCTCGCCTTGATTGTGCGACACGTGGATAAAGGTGATTCCCATCTGGCGCTGGAGAGACTTGAGCTCGCTTTGCATCTCGATGCGAAGCTTGGCATCGAGCGAGCCGAGTGGCTCGTCCAAGAGAATCAACGCGGGCTCCACAACCAGAGCCCTGGCCAGGGCCACGCGCTGCCTTTGACCGCCGGAAAGCTGATCGATGCTGCGCCGCGCCAGATCCTCCATCCCGACCACACGCAATGCCTTGAGCGCCTTGTCCTCTCGCTCTCGGGGTGGCTCGCCGCGCATGCGCAGGCCGAACTCCACGTTCTTGATCACGGTCAGATGCGGGAACAGGGCGAAGGACTGGAACACCAGGCCTACGTTGCGCCGGTACGGTGGGACGCCCTCCATATGTTCGCCGCGAACGATGATCTGCCCGCTGTCCGGTTGGTCGAGGCCAGCGATCAAACGCATGGTGGTGGTCTTGCCGCAGCCGCTCGGCCCGATAACTGAGAGGAACTCCCCGCGATAGACCTCGAGTTCGACATCGTCGACCGCGGTCACACTGCCGAAACGCTTGGTCACCCCTTGGAGCTGGACATCGGCTTCAGGCACGGCCAAACCTCTTCCCCGACTGGGGGAATGCCGCCCGCTTCCCCCTTCCATAGCGAACGGACTCTAGCCTAGCTTCCGGCGGCTGCCTAGTTTGATTCTTGATGTGTGATCACACTAAGAGCTATTTTGCATCTAGCACATCTGGATCAGGCGGCACCCGCCTCACTTCTGGGCTCGAAAAGACACGGTTCATGACGCGGTCACCCGCAAAGCTTCCGAAGCTCACACCCGTCGATCGGGGCACCGTCCAAGAGCGGGTCTATCAGAAGTTGCGCAACGCGCTGATGAAGGGCCACTTCGGGCCCGGCGACCCGGTTACGCTGCGCGCGCTGGCCAAGGCCTTCGGGACCAGCGCGATGCCGGTGCGCGAGGCACTGCGGCAGCTGGTGGCGGAGCAGGCGCTTGTCGTCATGCCGAACCGAACCATCATGGTTCCGCTGCTGTCGGCGGAGCGGCTCGATGAGGTCAGGGCGATCCGGGTGGCGCTCGAGGGCATGCTGGCCGAGCGGGCCGCCGGCAGGATCTCGGAGTCAGACGTGCAGAAGCTGCAAGGGCTGCACGAGGATATGTGCGGCGTGGTTGCTGCCGGTGAGGTCAAACGCTACCTGGCGCTCAATCAGGAGTTTCATTTCATCATCTACGCGTCGGCTGGATTGCCGGCGGCCCTGCGCCTGGTCGAGAACATGTGGCTCCAGATCGGCCCGGTCTTGAACTTTCTGCTGACCAAGGAAGCGCGTTCGAAGTCAGCGAAGCCCAACAAGAACATGGCGCCAATTTTCGAGGAGAATCATCTGAGCGCCGTGAAGGCGCTTATGCGGAAGGACGGACCGGCCGCGCGGCACGCTATTTCGAGCGATATCAACGACGCGGCTGACTACCTCTTGTCGCTGCAATACTTCGATCAAAGCGCGTGACTCAGAGCGCCCGGTTCCAATTAGGAGGGACGAGATGACGTCCGACTTGACCCACAACCTGTCGCTCGAGGAGATGGACAAGCAGAGCTTTCTGCATCCCATCACATCGACCGCCGAACACCAGAAGAACGGGCCCCATATCATCAAGGGTGGGTCCGGCGTGACCATCCAGGACATCGACGGCAGGTCGTACATCGACGGCATGGCCGGGCTGTGGTGCGTCAATGTCGGCTACGGCCGCGAGTCCCTGGTCGAGGCCGCGGCCGAGGAGATGGGCCGCATGGGCTACTTCCATACCTTCTCGGCGTCCTCGAACGAGCCGCTGATCCGCCTGGCCGATCGTCTTCGGCGGCTGATCAATGTGGAAGCGAACGCGCCCCAGATCAGCAAGGTGACCTTCGGGCTGTCCGGGTCCGACGCCAACGACACCCAGGTCAAGCTGGTCCGCTACTACAACAACGTGCGCGGCAAGCCCGAGAAGAAAAAAATCATCTCGCGCCACGGCGCCTATCACGGCCTGACCGTCGCCGCCGGCAGCCTGACCGGCATTCCGATCTACCACAAAGCCTTCGACCTGCCGATTGAGGGCGTGGTCTACGCCGGCTCGCCGCACTATTTCTGGCACAGCCAGGAAGGCGAGACGGAGGAGGCCTTCGCCCAGCGACTGGCCCAGGAGATCGAGGACATTATCCTGCGCGAGGGACCGGAGACCGTGGCCGCCTTCATCGCCGAGCCGGTCCTGGGCACCGGCGGGGTGATCGTCCCACCCGCGAGCTACTATCAGCTGATCCAGCGGATTCTCGATAAGTACGACGTGCTGTTCATCGTCGACGAGGTGATCTGCGGCTTCGGGCGCCTGGGCAGCTGGTTCGGCACCTCGCACTTCGGGCTCAAGCCCGACCTCATGAGCTTCGCCAAGGGCCTCACCAGCGGCTACTTCCCGATGTCCGCAGTCGGCGTCTCGGAGAAGATCTGGGAGGTGATCTGCGATGGCTCCGACGCCTTTGGCATGTTCGCCCACGGCTTCACCTATTCCGGCCATCCGGTTGGCGGCGCGGTCGGCATGGCGAACCTGGATGTCCTCGAGGGCGAAGGTTTGGTCGAGAACTGCGCGCGGGTCGGCTCGATCTTCAAGCAGCGCCTGATCGAGCGCATCGGGGACCACCCGAACGTCGCCGAGATCCGCGGCGAGGGTCTGATGATCGCAATCGAGTTCATCGCCGACCGGGACAAGAAGCTGCGCTTCGATCCCAACGTCAAACCCCACCGGCAGGTGGTCGCCGCCGCCAAGGAGAAAGGCCTGATCATCCGCCCACTGCCCCACGGCGAGGTCTGCTCTTTCGCACCGCCTCTGGTGTTCTCAGATGCCGATGGGGAGCAGGTGGTCGAGATTCTTGGGGATGCCGTCGAGCAGGTCTTCGCTCGGCTGCGGCAATAGCTCCCTGAGGCGCGTGAGAGTCACGGGCATGCCAAGCTGCACCATGATCTGCCTCTTGCGCCGGCTGGTGAGGAGCTGACCGGATGAGGGGCCGCAACGTCTCGCAGGATTTTCTGGCGGAGCGCTCAAGGTGGATCCGCCTCAAGACCGTGAGGCTGACCCGTATCGCCGGCGCCGGACACTACTCCAGCACGCTGTCCGCGGCAGAGCTCTTCGCCGCCCTCTACTACGCTCATCTGCGCATCAATCCTGCCGATCCGGCATGGCCGGATCGGGACCGCTTCATCCTGAGCAAGGGTCACGCGGCGATCGGGCTTTACCCGGTCCTCGCCGATCTGGGCTTCTTTCCGGCCGAGCAGCTGGAGAGCTACACACGCCTCGGAAGCCCGTTCGGCGATCACCCCGACATGAAGCGGATCCCGGGCGTCGACTTCAGCTCCGGTTCACTGGGCCACGGCCTCTCGGTTGCGGTAGGCATGGCGCTGGCCGGCCGCGCGCAAAAGCGGGATTACAGGGTCTACTGCATGCTCGGCGACGGCGAGCTGCACGAAGGGCAAGTTTGGGAAGCCGCGATGGCTGCCAGTCACTTCGCGCTGCAGGGCATGGTCGGGATCGTCGACCGCAATGGCCTCTGTATCGATGGCCATACCGAGGAGATCATGCGGATCGAGCCCCTGGAGGATCGCTTCCGGAGCTTCGGCTGGAAAGTCATGCGCATCGACGGGCACGATCTCGGCGCCATTCTCGGCGCGCTGGATAGCTTGGCGCCCGCCGGCCGGGGCGCGCCGCAGCTGGTGATCGCCGATACGGTGAAAGGCCGCGGCGTCAAGATGATGGAGGGCAATCTCAACTGGCACGTCGGCAACCTGGTGGGGCGCGACTACGACGCCGTCGTCGCTGAGCTGGAGCGCAGCCTGCCCCCGGGTGAAGAGGTCCAGTGAGGTCGTCGGATGGCCGATCGACACCATAGCGCTGCGGGTCAGGACCAAAGTAGCCTCTTCACCGGCGTTAGCGAGGTCGCCGACCTCAGCGAGAGTGAATCTGTCAAGGGTACGCCCGCTGCGCGCTTGCCCGCGTTCGTGCTCGGCGAAGAGTTGGCTCGTCTTGCTGCGCAGGATCCGCGCATCGTGGTGCTGACGGCCAACCTCGCGAGCGCAAATCGCACGGTCGAGTTTCAGGCGCAGCATCCGGACCGCTTTTTCGACTTCGGCATTGCCGAGAAGAACATGATCACGGCGGCGGCCGGGATGGCGGCCTGCGGACTGGTTCCCTATGCCGCGACCTTTGCCGCGTTCTGCGCGCTGCTGGGCGCCGAGCAGATCCGCACCGACTGCGCCTACCCCGATCTGCCGGTCCGCGTGGTCGGGACCCACTCGGGGATCTCGATGGGCTTTTACGGCACCAGCCACCATGCCACCGAAGATCTCGGCATGATGCGTACGATCGCCGATCTCACCGTGGTTTGCAGCACCGACGCCAACCATCTGCGTGCCGTGCTCCGCGCCTCGCTCGATCATCCGGGGGCGCTTTACATCCGCCTAGGCCGCGGCCGCGATCCGGAGGTCTACGGTGTCGTGCCCGAGAACCTGGTCTTCGGCCGCTCCATACGACTGCGCGAAGGCAAGGACCTGACGATCATTGCCACCGGCGCCGAGGTGCACCCGGCCCTCGACGCGGCGGAGGCCTTGGCCGCGGACGGTATTTCCGTCCGGGTCGAAGACATGCATACCGTCAAGCCGCTGGATCATGAGGCCGTGCGCGCGGCCGCCGCGGAGACGGGAGCCATCCTCACGGTCGAGGAGCACAATGTGATCGGTGGCCTGGGCAGCGCCGTCGCGGAGGTCCTGGTCGATCTCGAACGGGTGCCGTTCCTCCGGCACGGTATCCAGGACCACTACGCCTTGATCGGTCCGCCCGCCGCGCTTTACGCCCACTACAAGCTAGATGCATCGGGTATCGAGGAGGTCGCCCGCGCGCTTCTCCGCGGCGAGGCTGCCCCGAGCACGCAGGAGAGTGAGCAGTCATGACGGAACCCAACCCTTTCGCCAAGGGTACCGCCTTCGTGGACGGCGCCTTCGTCCCGATCGACGAGGCCAAGATCTCCGTTCTGGACTGGGGTTTCACTCGCTCGGATGTCACCTATGACGTAGTTCATGTCTGGCGCGACAGCTTCTTCCGCTTGGACGATCACCTCGACCGCTTCGCCCGTTCAATGGCGGGCCTGCGCATGAAGATCCCTTACGATCGCGCGCGGATCACGGAAATCCTCCGAGAATGCGTGTGGCGCAGCGGTCTGCACGATTCCTATGTCGCCATGCTGACCACGCGCGGAATCCCGGCGCCCGACCTGCCGCGCGGCCGCCCGAGCCTGATTGAGAACCGCTTCTTCGCCTATGCGCTACCCTGGATCGACGTGATATCGCCCGCAGTGCAGGAGCGCGGCGCCCACCTGATCATCGCCAAGACGCCGCGCATCCCGGCGGACTCCGTCGATCCCACCATCAAGAACCATCACTGGGGCGACATGGTGCGCGCCCTCTTCGAGGCCGAGGACGCCGGCGCCGACACCGCCGTTCTTCTGGATCGTGACGGCTATGTCACCGAGGGACCCGGCTTCAATATCTTCGCGGTTCACGACGGCAAGGTGACGACTCCTGACCGGGGCGCCCTGGAAGGCGTCACCCGCAAGACCGTCGTCGAGATTTGCCAGGAGTTGGGCTACCCGGTCAGCATCGGCCGCCTCACGGCGGATGACCTCCGCGCGGCCGACGAGATCTTCGCCGCCACGACGGCCGGCGGGGTCATGCCGGCATCGCGGATCGACGGCGTCATCCTGACGAACGACCGGCCGGGACCGATCTCACTCAGGATCAAGGATACCTACTGGGGCTGGCACGAGCAGGAGCGCTTTCTGACCAGCGTCGATGAGCGCCGGGTCGCGTAAGAGCCTGTCTCGAGGTGGAGTAACGATTTGGATAGTCCCGATCAATCGCATTGTTCCGACATCAGATAGAAAGCAAGCAAGGGAGGGAATAATGGTATCAATGCAGCGTTCACGCGGTCGGCTGATCAGGGCCGCTTTCTCGATCGTCTTGGCGGGAGCCTTGGGCGCGATGTTCACGGCGTCGCCGGCTCCGGCTCAAGATGACGCCTGGTGGCCGTTCGAGGTCGAGGTCGGCAAGCCCGGTTCCGAAAACAAGGTCGCCTACGAGCCCCTGGAGAAGGCGTCGAAGAAGTGGCACCTCTGCACACTTTACCCGCATCTCAAAGACAGCTGGTGGCTGGCCATCAACTATGGCCAGGTAAGTGAAGCCCAACGTCAGGGCGTCAAGCTGACGGTGCTCGAGGCGGGCGGCTACACCAACCTTAACAAGCAGCTCTCCCAGTTCGACGACTGCGTTGCCCTCGGTGCCGACGCAATCCTGGTCTCGGTCATCTCCGAGGCCGGCATCGCCAATAAGATCGAAGAGCATGCCGAGAAGGGCCTGGTCCTGATCGGCGCCAGCAACCCGGTGCACGAAGCGCCGGTCACCGCGAAGATCTTTACCGACCAGGAGCTCATGGGCTTCACCGGCGGGCAGCTCGCGGTCGAGCATTTCAAGGGCAAGGCGACGCGGGTCGTGCAGTTCCCCGGCCCGCAGGGCTCCGGCTGGGCAGAGGACAGTGCAAAGGGCTTCCGGCGCGCGGCCGAAGCCGCCGGTCTCGAGATCCTCGAGGACAAGTACGGTGATACCGGCAAGAACGTTCAGCTGAAGCTGGTCGAAGATGCCCTGCAAACCTACGACGACATCGACCTGCTGTTCGGCGTCGCGGTCATGGCCGAGGTCGCCGTGGGTGCAATCGAGGAGGCCGGACTTTCGGACAAGACGAAGGTGATCTCCTGGTACTCCAATCAGGGCATGATCGATGGCGTCAAGAATGGCGACATCATGGCAACCGTGACCCAGTCACCGGTGACCCACGGTCGCATCGCCATCGACTTGGCGGTACGGGCCCTGGAGCAGAAGCTGGAGCACAACGAGGTCCACCCGATTCCGTTCCCGATTACGGTGGACAACATCGAATCGATCGACCTGACCAAGTCGTTCGCGCCGGCCGACTTCAGCCCTACCTTCAAGGTGGACTAGCCGATCGAGAGAAAGATGCGAGCGGATAGACCGGTGTCAGGGACCAGTCGCAACGAGTGAGTTGCCGCGGTCCCTGCGCCGGTCCGCGCGCGATGGAAACGGACTGAGATGGTAGGGCGCGAGGACGAAATCGTCCGGATGACCGGGATCGTCAAGCGCTTTCCCGGTGTCCTGGCGCTCGACAGCGTGGATTTCGACGTCCGCGCGGGCGAAGTCCACGTCCTGATGGGCGAGAACGGCGCCGGAAAGTCCACCTTGATCAATATCATGGCTGGCACCTATCCCTGGGACGCCGGCCAGTTCGTGTTCGAGGGCGTCGCGCTCCACGGCCTGAGCCCGCACGGCGCCCGCGGCATGGGAATCAGCCCGGTGTTCCAGGAATTCAGCCTGGTGCCGGATCTGACGGTCATGGAGAACCTCTTCCTCGGTCGCGAGCGGGCGCGCTCCGGCTGGTTGAGGTCCCGGGAGATGCAGGCCGAGGCGCAAGCACTGCTCGATCGCCTCGGTTTCGAGCTCACCGCCCGCCAGCGGGTCTCCGATCTTCCGCGCGCGCGCCAGCAGATGGTCGAGATCGCCAAGGCGCTGCTGCAGGATATACGGGTCTTGATCCTGGATGAGCCGACCGCTTCCCTGACGCAGGTCGAAGCCGAAAAGCTGTTCCGACTGATCGCCGAGCTCAAGGAACGGGGTGTCGGCATCATCTACGTGTCCCACCGGATGTCCGAGATTCGCGAGGTCGGTGACCGCATCACCGTGTTGCGGGACGGGCGTGGGATCGGCACCTCGGCAATCGCCGAGGTCACCGACAGCGACTTGGTCGAAATGATGACGGGCCGACGCATCGATGTCCTGTTTCCTCCGATCGATCACAGGCGCGGCGAACCGCGGCTCCGCCTGGACGGGCTGAGCGACAGCCAAGGACAGATTCACGACATTGAGCTGGAGGTCTCGGCCGGCGAGATTGTCGGGCTTGCCGGCCTTGTCGGCTGCGGCAAGTCGGAGGTCGCTCGGGCCATCTTCGGATTGCACCCGATCGCCGGGGGAAAGATCACGGTCAACGGGCAGGCGATCGCAAATCCCACGCCACGCCGCATGCTGGCCGACCGGGTCTGCTACTTCCCCTCGGACCGGGTTGCCGAGGGTCTCTCGTTGCCCCGGTCGGTGCGTGAGAACGTCACCAAGGCGGCCCTCGACGTCAGGACATTCTCGCGCTTCTCCTGGATCAACCAGAATGCTGAAAGCCGCGAGTCGCTGAAGGTGATCGACCAGCTCGCGCTGCAGCCAGCCGATCCCAACAGGGCAGTCATCGACTATTCGGGCGGCAACCGCCAGAAGGTCATGCTGGCGCGTGGGCTGGTGCGCGATATCGATGTGTTTTTGTTCGACGAGCCGACGGTGGGCGTCGATGTCGCGGCCAAGTCGCAAATCTATGCCCTGCTCAAGGATCTGGTGGAGAATGGCGCCGCCGTGCTCCTGGTGTCCTCCGACCTTCCGGAGATCCTCCATGTGAGCAACCGTGTCTATGTCATGCGGATGGGCCGGATCGTCGCCGAGCTCGCCGGCGCGGAGCTCTCCGAGGCTGCCGTCCTGAGCGCCATGTTCGTCAGCGATGGCACCGACGCGACGTCCGGAGGCCAGCCGACCACGAGCCCTGGGGTGCCGCCGTGACCGCGCGTGATCTTGCCCCGAACGCTGCCGGCGAAAGCGCCCCGGCGAAGATCGCGACCTGGCTGATCGCCGGCCTGCTACCGCTTGTGATCGTCGCGCTCTTCATCCTCTTCGCGCTGCTGGAGTCGCGGTTTTTGCGAACCGCAAACCTGATCAACCTGCTGCGCAACGCCAGCTATCTGACAGTGATCGCGACCGGCCAGATGCTGGTGCTGATCATCGGCGGTTTCGACCTCTCGGTCGGCGCCGTGGTCGCCCTGGCGAGCGTGACGACGGCCCTGACCATGACCTCGCTGCAGGCGGCGGGGCTCGAGAGCATCGTGCTGGTCATCGCGCTTGGCTGCCTGGCCGGCCTGATCGCCGGTGCAATCGTCGGGGCGGTCAACGGCGCCTGCGTCAACTATCTCAAGATCTCGCCCTTCATGGTCACCCTGGGCACCATGTCGGTCGCGGCCGGCGTGGCGCTCTATCTGACGTCGGGCGTGCCGATCTACGGCATGCCCGATGAGTTCACCCGCGGCTTCGGGCGCTTTCGGATCGCGGGCATTCCCTTCGTGATCTATCTGACCTTCCTGATACTGGCTTGCACCTGGGTCATGATGAATCACACGATTCTCGGTCGTTACATCTATGCGATCGGCGGCAATCCCCAGGCGACCCGTAACTCCGGCGTCTCCACCGACCTCTACCTGATTGTCACCTACATGCTCTGCGGGCTCCTCGCCGCAACCACCGGGGTCCTGCTGACCGCCCGGGTCGGCTCCGGCGAAGCCACCCTGGGCGGTACCCTGATGCTCTAGAGCATCGCCGCCGCGGTGATCGGCGGCGTGTCGCTGCGCGGCGGTGTCGGCCGCGTCGAGATGGTGGCCTTGGGCGCGCTCCTGTTGGCCCTGGTCACCAACGGGCTCAACCTGCTGCGGGTCGACAGCAAGCTGCAGACCATCGTGGTCGGCGTGATCCTGGTTCTCGCCGTTGCCATCGATTCTCTAAAGCACCGCCGGAGCGGAGGACCAGGCGCATGACCAAGGCAGCCGGCGCAACGATCGCCCAGCGGCCCTGGGTGCCGATCTTTATCCGCTACGGCTTTCTGCCCCTGGTCATGGTCGCGATGCTGGCGACCTTCGGCGTCGTCGAGCCGCGCTTCGTTGGATCAGCCAATTTGGTGAACTTCCTGGAGCAATCCAGCTTCCTGGTGGTCATGGCGGTGGGCCAGATGTTCGCGCTGCTTACCCGCGGCTTCGACCTCTCCACGGGGCAGGTGGTCTCCATGATCTCCGTGGTGACCAGCCTCTCCATGGTCTGGGTTGCGCAGACCCTTGGGGCGCCGCCGGGCCTCGCCGTGGCCGCCGGCCTCGTGACGGGCCTTTTCATCGGTGCTCTGGTCGGCCTGGTCAACGGTCTTTGCATCACCCGCTTGGGCGTCCACCCCTTCATCACGACCCTGGGCATGCAGGGCGTCGCACTCGGTGTCGCCACCACGGTGTCCGGCGGCTTCCCCGTGTTCGACGTGCCCGATCTCTTGACCGAGACCTTCCATCAGGCGCGTTGGCTCGGCATCCCGGCCTCGATCTTCCTGGCGATCTTGGTCTGCATCCTGGCCAGCGTGATCCTCGGCAAGACCGTCTTCGGCCGCGCGCTCTATCTCATCGGCGGCAATCCCCGCGCGGCCAAGGCGGCTGGCTTGCGGGTCCGGCTGCACGTGACGGGCGCTTTTCTCACCTGCTCGCTGATTACCGCGGTGGCGGCCCTGATGCTGACCGCACGCACCGGCTCCGGCGAGCCGATGCTGGGCGGCGGCCTGATGCTGCAGAGCATCGCCGCGGCCGTCATCGGCGGCGTCTCCCTGCGCGGCGGCGAGGGCACGGTCCTGCACTGCGTGCTCGGCGCTCTCTTCATCACCATGCTGTCGAACGGCATGAACCTGGTCAGAATCGACGGCTACATGCAGATGATCGTGCTGGGTGTCGTGGTCATCATTGGCGTTTTCATCGATCGGCTGCGCGTTTACCTGAAATAGCCATTGGACGTATCCCGTGACCGAAAATCACACGAGCTTTCAGGTCTGTATCGACATCGGCGGGACCTTTACCGACTGCATGGTTGCCGATGAACTTGGCGAGATCAGAATGTTCAAGTCGCCGACCACCCCCGGCGAGTTCGAGTTGGGCTTCGTCGACGTCCTTCACCTCGCCGCTGCTGACTATGGCTTGGCGCCGGTGGATTTCCTTTCCCGAGTCGACATGATCGTCCACGGCACGACGGTGGCCACCAACGCCTTGGTCGAGCGCAAGGTCGGGCAGGCCGGAATAATCGTAAACGAGGGCCACCGGGATGCCCTCATGCTGCGCGAAGGCCCGCGCAAGGGTGCTTTCCAGTGGAAGCTCGACTATCCGGATCCCTTCGTTCCACGCAACCTCACGCGCGAGGTCGGCGGCCGCATGGATGCACGGGGTCGCGAGCTGGTGCCGCTCGATGAACCCGCAGTGGAAAAGGCCGTTGCCGACCTGCGCCGCGCCGGCGCATCGTCGATCGCAGTCGGGCTGCTCTGGTCGGTCGCAAATGGTGCCCACGAGCAACGGGTGCGCGAGATCATTCAGCGAGAGTGGCCCGAGGTGCCGGTAACCCTGAGCCATGAAGTCAATCCGGTGCCGAGGGAGTATCGCCGCTTCATCGCGGCGGCGATCGATGCCTCGCTCTACCCGGTGGTCAGCGCCTATGTCTCGAAGCTCACCGGGGCGCTCGAGCGCGAGGGCTATCGCGGCGAACTCCTGATCGCCAACTGCGTGGGCGGTATGATGCCGGCCGAGGAGATCATGCACCGGCCGATCTATAGCGTCATGTCCGGTCCCACCTTGGCGCCGATCGCGGCCAGGGCACTGACCGTCGAGCAGGATGTCATCGTCGGCGACATGGGCGGAACCACCTTCGACGTGTCGGCGCTGCGCGACCGCCAGCTGATCATCACGCCCGAGGCGGTGATCAACGAGGACCTGCTGGGCATCCCGAAGGTCGACGTGCGCTCGATCGGCGCCGGCGGCGGCAGCATCGCCTGGGTCGACGAGGGCGGACTGCTGCGGGTCGGACCGCAAAGTGCCGGCGCCCGCCCGGGACCCGCCTGCTATGGGCAGGGCGGGTCGGAACCGACCGTTACGGATGCCAATGTGCTGCTCGGCATCATCGACCCTGACTACTTTCTGGGCGGCGAGATCAAGCTCGACCGCCGCCTGGCGGAGGAGGCGGTAGGTCGGATCGCCAAGGCCTTGGCTATCGATCCCGCCGAGGCAGCCTACGCGATCTACACCACCAGCAATCACAACATGGTCACGGCGATCGAGGACATCACGGTGCGCGAGGGGATTGATCCCAGAGAAAGCTATTTTGTCTGCGGCGGTGGCGGGACGGCCTGCCATATCGCCGAGATGGCGGAAGTGCTGGGCCTCAAGCGCTATATGATTCCCAAGTATTCGGCCGGTCTCAGTGCATTCGGCGGCTTGATCTCGGACCTGCGCTGGGAAGCGTCGCGCACCTTTCACACCAGCGATCGGCGTTTCGAATTCGCGGCGGTCAACGGGATCATTCAAAGCTTGAGGGAGGAGGGCGAAGCGTTCCTTACGACAGCGGGAATTGCGCCCTCCCAAAGATCGTTCGAATACAGCTTCAAGGGGCGCTACGAATATCAGTCCTGGGATATCGATGTCACCTTCTCGCCGGGCCGAGGTATCGAGACCCAAGACGATGTGGCGCAACTCGCTGCCGACTTTCATCAGATGCACGAGCGGATCTACAGCATCAAGGAAGAAAGCGACACGGTGGAGATGACGACCTGGACCGTGCGCGCCATAGGGCATCGGCCGGTCGCCAATCTCTGGCGCAACTCCCGCCTGGCCACGCACTCCGGAGCTGACGAAGGCAAAGGGCGTCGTCCGGTTCACCTGGGCCCCGAACAGGGCCTGGTCGAGACACCGGTCTTCGACGGCCACGCACTGGGCGCCGGCGCAGAGATAACGGGGCCGTGCCTGATCGAGGAAGCAACCTTCACGGCACTGCTTCTATCCGGGCACGATGCGGTGGTGGACGAACACGGGAACTATCTGGTGACAATCGAGGGCTAACCGCGGTTAGCTCGCCGAGCGATCAGTGAAACGGAGCTCGCAATGAACGATGTCATAGACACTCAACTCACGGTCTCGCGGCAGGAGGGTTATCGCAGCGATCCCTACTTGATCGCCATTCTGAAGAGCCGCTTCGAGGCGGTCGTGCGCGAGATGACGAACGTGGTGATGAAGTCGAGCCGCTCGGCGGTCATCAAGAATGCCCGCGACTTAAGCTGTGCTGTCCTGACCTACGACCACAAGCTGGTCTCCACCGAAGAGGCCCTGCCAATTCACGTGACCGCTATGGAGGTCACGACGCGCCCTACGACCGAGCTCTTCGATGATATTTCACAGGGCGACATCTTCCTGAACAACTGTCCCTATACCGGGGGCACACACCATGCGGACATGATCTTGTCCATGCCGGTCTTCTTCGAAGGCGAGCCGCTGTTTTGGGTGGTCGCACTTTCTCACCACGCCGATACCGGCGCGCCCGATCCCTCGACCTATCTGCCCCACGCGGCGACGCTCTATCAGGAAGGTGTGCACTTTCCCTGTGTTCGGGTCGTGCGGAACTACGAGGAGCAAAAGGACATCCTTCGGATCGGGCAGATGCGCAACCGGGTGCCGCAGCTATGGTTGGGCGACTTGCGCGCCCAAATCGGCGCCTGCCGAACCGGCGAAAAGCGCATTCTCGAGCTGTTGGAGAAATACGGCCGTGAGACGATGCTCCAGTTCGTTGAGGACTGGTTCGAATACGGCCGAAAGCGGGCGATCGCGGAAATCAAAAAGCTGCCGGCCGGCACCTTCGAGTACGAGACTCGCCACGACCCCGTGCCGGGCGTGGCGGACGACGGCGTGCCGGTGAAGATCCGCATCACCGTCGATCCGGAGGAGGGCGAGATTGTCGTCGACGTGCGCGATAACGTGGACTGCGTTCCGGGAGGTCTAAACCTTTCAGAAAATACCTGCACAGGCTCCTGCCGCATCGGTGCGTTCAACAACCTCGACGACTCGCTGCCTCACAATCATGGCAGCCTCAGCCGGGTCAAAGTCCTGATGCGCGAGGGTAGCGCGGTGGGCAAGCCCATCTATCCGGTTGGCACGTCGGTCGCCACCACCAACATCAACGACCGACTGATCATTGCCGGCAACTGTGTCTTCTCGGAGATGGGCGCCCCCTTTGGTCAGGCCGAAAGCGGGGTTCACCTCCCAATGGGTATGGCGGTTATCTCGGGAGAGGACCCTTACCGGGATGGCCAGCGCTACGTGAACCAAGTCTTCGTGGGCTACTCCGGTGGCGGCGCCAATCACGGACACGACGGCTGGTTGACCTACTGCGGGCCGGCCAACGGCGGGCTCATCTTTCTCGACTCGGTGGAAGTCGATGAATCCATGTACCCCTTCATCGTGGAGTCGCGCTATGTCCTGACGGACTCCCAGGGGCCGGGCGAGTGGGAGGGCGCCCCGGGGGTGGCCGGGGTCTTCTTCCCGCTCGATCACGCCATGACGGTCATGTACGCCGCAGATGCGACCAGCTTCCCGCCGCGCGGCGTGCTCGGCGGCAAAGACGCGCTTCCTTGCTACAGTCGGAAGCAGCTAAGCGACGGCACGATCGTCGAGCTCCCAGCGTTTCACAAGGAAGTCTGCGGGCCGGACGAAAAGATGCTGTTCTTCTCCTGCGGCGGCGGCGGGTATGGCGATCCGGCCAAGCGAACGCCCGCCCTTGTCGCCAACAGCGTCAACAGGGGATGGCTAAGCCCGAAGTCGGCGAGAGACATCTACAACGTGAAGCTCGCCTACGACGAGGTCCAAGACGTCTACGAGGTCGATGGGTCGAGCAGCGCGGTGCCCAACTGAGCTGGCGCACTTCCCGATCAGACGCCTTCGCGTCTGGCCGGGAGTAGTGCGCTGAACCTCAGTAAGTAGGCCGGCGGCTTCCCATGGGGCCGCATCCCGTCGGCATCAACCCTGGCGCACCACGGCCAGCTCCGCCCATGACTGATCGCTGGGGACGTTGTAGTTGACCAGGAAATCCATTCGCTTGAACAGCCAAACACCGTTCTGGCGAACGTATTCCTCGTCGTAATCTCCGAGGATCCAACGGCTGACCTTTTTGCCGTCCTCCATCATGGTGCACGGCATCAAGAGACGCCACTTGCCGGTTCCCCTATCGCCGTCGACATCGATGATGAAGTTCATGGCGAGATGGGCGGCAAAGACGATTTGCGCAGAAATCCCGCCAAAGAACGCTTCGATCGCGGGCCGGCCCGGATGATGGCCGAAATCCTTGCTGGTCCAAACCGCGTCTTCGGCGAAGAGCGGGCCGATCTTGTCCGGGGGATAGCCGAGATCACAGTAGGTCATGTAGAGGTGCTTCAGCTTCTTGATCGCCTCGATCGATTCCAAGCGGTCGATACGATTTGCTAGGTCATCGCTCATCTGGCGTCCTCCGTTCGCAGGATGTGGCGACTCAGGAAAGCGCGGGAGGAGATCTGTTCCGGCGGTCGAACGAAACTCCATCGGCAGGTGTAATTGCCCCCCTCGTGTCGCTCCTGGTCGGACACGTGATAACGTTTGGAACCAGCCTGTTCCCTGCTCTTTCTTCCCAGCCGGCGCAGTGGCGACGTTCGTCGACGCTGCACCCTGCAGACGTTACCAAGCTCCATACGTGTCGGACCAGTGTTGCATGGCCTAGCGTGTCAACTCGAACAGTGGCGGAAGGCGAACCGACGTTGGGTTTCGCCAATGCGAGGGCGATAGACGGTAGTATCGTTCCGTTCGTGGAACCGAGCTTTGCTGTTCCGTGCAATCGGTCGGGCCTGTTTCCCGCCGCAGTAGGAGGCCAGTCATGAAACTAGAAGGAAAGGTTGCAATCGTTACCGGGGGCAGCCAGGGAATCGGGGCGGCGATCGCGCGCCGCTACGGAAGAGAGGGCGCCAAGGTCGCGGTGGTCAATCATGCGCACGCGGAGCGCGCACGCAGCGTCGTCGATGCCATCCGCAAGGCCGGCGGAGAGGCAATGCACGTCTCCGCCGACATCACGGACCTGTCGAACATCCAGAGGCTCGTCGCCGAGGTCGTGCAGGCCTGGGGCGGCATCGACATCTTGGTGAACAACGCGGCGCTTTTCTTGCCGACGCCGCTCGAAGACACGCACGAGGAGTCCTGGGACCGGATGATGGGTCTGAATCTTAAGTCGATCTTCTTTCTCGCCAAGGCGGTCGCACCCATCATGAAGGACAAGGGGAGCGGCAAGATCATCAATATCTCGTCTATCGCCGGGACCGGGGCCTTTCCCAAGTCGACCGCCTATTGCGTGACCAAGGGAGGACTCAATCTGATGACCAAGTCCCTCTGCGTCGAGCTTGCGCCCCACGGGATCAACGTCAACGGCCTCGCCCCCGGCAACGTCGCGACGCCGATGAACGAGGCGCTACGCGCCGATCCCGAGCACAGCGCGGCGATGCTCCAACGCACCCCGTCGGGTCATGCTTTCTTGGACCCGGATGACATGGCAGGCACCGCGGTGTTCCTGGCTAGCGACGACTCTAACCAGGTTCATGGCCAAACGATCGGCGTCGACGGCGGCTGGACGGCTTGGTGAGCCGGGCACCGGGCAGCGTCACGTCAATCTCGGCAGTCGAGAAATTTGTCAAGCAAACGACAGATTAGCTGTTGATAGTGCGCGTTCTTGTAGCACTCGTTGCTCATCACGTCTTCGCCATCGAGGCTGACAGTGCAGCTGCGCCGCGGGATATCCAGGTGCCAGGCGGTGATACGCGCCCCACCCGCCTTGTTGTTGGGGCCGAGCGAGAATGGGAAATTTCCTTCATAAGCACGCGCGTCCCTGCCGATCATCGCCTCGCGGTCGTAGAGGCCCCGCGCCGACCACTTCGCCCGCGGCTGCAGCTCCAGTCGAGGTAGTGTCCAGAATCTTTCGCACTTTGGGGTTGGCGGCCTGTCCCGTCAGGCACTCATTTTGTGCTGTTTGAGTAGGTTCATGTTCATATAGCGCTTGCTCGACCACTTGGTGCCGGCGATGTGCCTCAATCTGGCCGCGGCCAGGTTGAGAGCCGATTGACCATCTGGAAAGGCGCCGACCACACGGGTCCTCCGTCGGATTTCACGCATGATGCGCTCCAGTGGGTTGTTGGTCCTGATCCGGCGCCAGTGTTCGTTTGGGAAGGCGTAGTAAACCAGGGTCTCGTCAACCGTCTCCTCGAGCCATGTGGCCACCTTGGCAAGCCGCATGGCCTTCAGCTTGGCGATGACCTCGTCGGCCTTGGCCCGGGCTGCTGCGCGGCACTCCTGAGCGTGGATCGCCTTCAGCATCAGCG
>Ga0209458_1000327_pt1 | contig 18464 bp, 4 predicted proteins | sample WorMetLIZAISLAND_FD_187411 | JGI IMG/M metagenome (GOLD analysis project Ga0209458, IMG submission 187411) | Marine gutless worms symbiont microbial communities from Max Planck institute for Marine Microbiology, Germany - Inanidrilus manae... ...
CCCGAAACCACGGCAAGAACCGCTTCGACACACACCACGAACGAAATCAGTTCATCCGCAGCTTCGTCGATGCCTACAATCGAACCAGACTCAGGTGCCTTGGATACAACGCGCCAATCGAGCGTCTCAACAATCACCCGGGACACAACACGAAAGCCGGCGCCGGGCCTGCCCGACGCTGACGCTAGAAGTTCGGCGACGCCGCTTCGCCCGCCGCCGCCTTGTCCTGACCACCGTTGGTCGGTGCCACCGGGGCCGATGCGGTCTGGCCGTCGCCCTCGTTGCGCCGGATCAGGCCTTTCTCTTCCATGCCCTTCACCGCCTGGCCGAGGGCCGACAGCATGCGCATGAAGCCGCGCGGCGACATCACCAGCTGCTCGACGAACTCCGGCACCGGGTTACCGTCATCGTCACGCCGGGTCGCCGACAGGGCCAGCAGGTCCATGCGCACGACGCCGTCCGACACGCGCACCTCGCCAACGCCATCGATATACCTGTGGTTCTGGTTCTGCTCAGGCATTGCAACTGATCTCCCTGTTGATGCGGACAGCATGCCGTCCACCGTTGCGTCAGTACCGGCAGGCGTGCCGGCGCGGTTACGCGACCTGGTGCACCTCTCCCCATTGATCCTCGTAGGCGGTCAGATGGGTCAGGTCGATATTTTCGAGGGCGCTGGCGTCAACCATGTCCGTATCAGCATCAATGGCGCTGTCGAGCAGGTCGGCCAGCTCCTCGAAGCTGGTGTCTTCGTCGATCCCGATGATCTCCGCCAGCGAGCGGTCGTCATGCGCGGCCTGGCTGTTGAAGATCCCCTTCATGTCGAACTCGAAGGTGATGTTGCCGAAGCTGACCTGCAGGTTCTCGACGCCATTGTCGCCCAGGTCCATGTCCTGGACCAGGACAGTGCTGAGCGCACCGCCCGAGACCATCATGTCGCTGCCGTTGGTGTCGAGGGTGATGTCGCCCAGCGAGTCCACGGACCCGGCATCGCCCGTCAGCACGTGGAATGCCAACGTGTCGTCCGAACCGGAATCGTCGGTGATGAAGTCCAGGCCTTCGGTCTCGTAGAAGACATAGGTATCGTCGCCGGCGCCGCCGGACAGCGACTGCAGCCCGAAGCCCGAGACGAAGGTGTCGTCACCGGAGTTGCCGACGATGTCGGCGAACTCGCCCGCAAAGGTCTGGGCAATCTCCCAGCTGCCGGTTGCCAAGGCGTCGCCGAGCCACGTCCCGGCGTCCTCGAACCAGTCGAGCACGCCGCCGCCACTGCCGTCGTCGTTGGCATCGGCTGACGCGGCAGCCAGCTCATCCTCCGCCGCGGCCCGGCTGTCGGACATGTCCTGCTGTGCCGCATTCAAGCTGTCCAGGGCCTCGTTGAAGGCGTCGAACACCTCCTGGTCGTCGTCGCCGATGGCATCGTCGTCGGCGGCTTCGAGATCCTGTTGTGCCCCCGTCCAGTCGGCCCAGAGCGTTTCGGTGATGTCGTCGAAGATCTGGGTGAAGTCTTCCCAGGCATCCGCCATCGTCAGGGCAAAGCCGTCCATCAGGTTGTTGACGACGCCGGCGTAATCGGTGAAGGCGCCATAGCCCAGGCCGATGATGAGATCATCGCCTTCGCCGCCCCAAAGGATCGTGTCGGCGAGGCCGAGATCGAAGAAGGTGTCGTCGCCGCTGCCGCCGATCAGGATGTTGCCGATCCCTGACGCGATGATCGCGTCGTCGCCGCTGCCGCCATAGACGACGTTGCCGCCGCCCGAGGCGAGGGTCTGGTCATCACCGTGGCCGGTCAGGACGATGTTGGCGCCGCCGAACGCAATGACCGTGTCGTCGTCGCCCTCGGGATTGAACACTTCGCCCATGCCGGCAACGAAGGCTTCGCCGCCGTCCTTGATGCCGTCGTAGATGGCTTTGAGCGTGCTGAAGGCAGCACCGACCGGGCCGTCGCCGTCACTGGAAATCAGATTGAGGCCGCCGACGCCGATCACGGTGTCTCCGCCAAGGCCACCGAACAGGAAGTTGTACTTGCCGACGCCGATCAGCAGATCGTCGCCCTCGTCGCCGTACATCATGTTGGCCATGCCGATGCCGACGACGACGTCGTCATCGCCGCCGCCGACGAGGTCGTTCTTCGCCCCGACGGCCATCACGCTGTCGTCGCCATCGCCGGCCCAGAGGTGGTTACTGGCGCCAACCGCAAACAGGGTATCGTCGCCCGTACCGATGCGGTCGGTGAGAAAGTCGGGGAAAATACTGAAGTTGCTGGCTTCGCCCTCACCTTTTGCCCGCAGCCAGAAATCGGCGATATCGCGCTTCATGCTTTCCAGGTCGTGGATGGTGCCGCCGACCAGGAAGTTCTTCGCGCCGAAGCCGAGCACCGTATCGTCGCCAGCAGCACCGAGGACGACGTTGCCGCCGCCGACGGCCACCACCAGGTCGCTGCCGCCGCCTGTTTCCACGATGTTGGCGCCGCCCAGGGCATAGATGTCATCGTTGTCGGCCCCGGTCAGGGCAATGTTGAGCCCGCCCGCCAGATAGACATTGTCGACACCTACGCCGGTCTTAACGAAGTTGAGGCCGCCGAGGCCGAAGACGGTGCTGCCGCCGCCGCCGAGACCGAGCCAGTTGAAGGCGCTGGCCGCGACGACGAAGTCATGCCCATAGCCGGCATCGACAACGTTGAAACCGCCGATGGCCACCACGGTGTTGTCGCCGCCACCAGCGTTGATCACCTGGCCGGCCTGCACCGAGTAGATCTCGTCGTCACCCGCGCCGGTGTTGATGTAGGCGCCCAGGCCAGTGATGTAGAGCGTATCGTCGCCGGCCCCGGTGTCGAAGTAGGCCCCGCCGGCGGCGGCATAGATCGTATCGTCGCCGGCGCCGGTCTTAATGGTGGCGCCGCCGACGACCGCATGCACCGTATCGTCGCCGCTGCCGGTGTCGACATCCGCGCCGGTCGCCGTGATGTGGATGGTGTCGTCGCCGGATCCGGCGTCGACCTCGATCCCGAAGGCGCCCAGCCAGGCCACGTCGTCACCGGCGCCGAGATCGACATCGGCGCCGCCGGCGGTGACGGTGACGTGGTCGTCGCCCTCGCCACTGTTCACCGAGGCAGCGACGGAGTAGACACCGATGTCGTCGTCACCGCCATAGGTGTAGACGGAGGCATAGGCACCGTAGACCGTGATGTCGTCATGCGAGCGGCCGCGGGTGTCGACATCGACCGTCCAACCGGCGGCCGTCACCTTGGTGTCGCCGCTCTCGCCGGTATCGATGTCGACCGTGATCTCGCCTTCGAACAGGTTGCCGAGGGCATCGACATTGACGGTATTGTTCCAACCGTCGAGATGGACGTAGACATCCTCGACCGAACCGTCGCCCATGCCGATGTTGACGGTGTTGCCGCCGCCACGCCAGCCGGCCGAGCCGTCGATCCGGATATCGTCGGCATCATCGATGCGAATATTACTGTCCGACAGGTTGGCGAGGGTGATGGTGACGTCGTCGGCGTGGTCGATGTCGATGTCCTGGTAGCGTGACCAGCCCCAGGTGTTGTGGATCTTGACGTTGCCGTTTTCGAAGAAGTTGCCGGCATGGTCGATGTCGATGGTGTTGTTCCAGCCGACCGTGGTGATGTCGACGTTGTCGACACGGCGGAGGGTGATCTCGTTGCCGCCTTCTGACGTGGAAATGGTGACGTCGTCGGCCCAGGCGACATCGATATCGTTGCCGCCGTAGCCCGAACCATCGTCATTGTCGATGATAACGCTGTCGACGTCATACAGGTCGATGGTGTTCTGGCCGCCGTCAATCACCATGTTGACGTCTTCAGAACGCCAGCCGTTGTCCATGTTGCGCACGGTGACGGTGTTGCCGCCGCCACCCAAATCCAGATCCAGGCTGTCGGCCGAAGCCACGTAGACGGTGTTGCCGCCACCGGCGATGTCGATATCGACCCAGTTGTTGCCCCAGTCGTCGATGTCCCAGACGCTGATGTTGTTGTTGCCGCCACCCAGGTCCAGGTCGAGGGTATCGATGTCGTTGGCCCGGATCGTGTTGCCGCCGCCGGTGATGTCGATGATGGTGTCCCAGGCGTCGGTGACCGTGACGGTGTTGTTGGCACCGCCGATCTGCACCTCGACGTGGTTGGCGTCGTCGATGTCTATGGTGTTCCAGCCGGCAGCGCCGTAGCGCAGGCCGGCCTCAACATAGACGTTGTCGACATCGTCGATGTCGACGGTGTTGTGGCCCCAGCCAGAGCGGATCCAGACGTGCTCGCCGCGCCAACTGTTGTCCATGTTGTGGACACGGATGTTGTTGTGACCGCCGACGACGTCCAGGTTCAGGCCGTCGACCGTCGAGACGTCTATGGTGTTGTAGCCGCCGTACCAGCCGCGCCAGTCGCCGCCGATGGTGATGTCGGCGTCGTTACGCCCCCAGTTGTCGGTGTCGCGGATGGTGATGTTGTTGTAGCCGCGGCCGAGATTGACGCCGATGTTGTCGTCGACGTCCGAGATCTCGATCGTGTTGCTGCCGCGGCTGGTCCACAGATCGAAGCTCTGAACGTCGTGGGCACCAACGACGTTGGAGCCGCCACGGATGTCGATGTCGACGTGGTCGGAATCAATGACGCCGACCGCGTTGTGGCCACCGCCCAACCAGATATCGACATCCTCGCTGTGCCACCACCAGTCGTCCATATCGATGCCGATGGTGTTGTAGCCACCGGTGATGACCAGGTCGACCCGATGGGCGTCCTTCAAACTAAAGGTGTTGCTGTGTCCGGTGATGTAGACGTCGACGTCGCTGACGTTGTTCAACGTGATCGTGTTCTGGTCGTTGTTCCAGTTGTTCAGGCTGAGGGTGACGTCGTAGGCATCGTCGACATAGATGACGTTGCGGCCGGTATCGGTATCGATCCAGACGTCGTTGACATCGACCAGGGTGACGAACTGGGGCATCCAGCCGGTGTAGTTGAAGTTTAGGCTGACGTTGTCGACGTCCTCGTAGTAGATGAAGTTGAAGCCGGTATCGATGGTCCGGTTGATGTGCTCGGTGGTGACCGCATCGGCGACCTCGTTGTAGACGTCCTCTGCAGCGTCGGAAATCGCGTCCCAGATATCGCCGAAAATGCTCATGCCCAGCTCCCTAGTCGTCCCGAAGGTCCAACGCAACGCTGTGAACTATTGGATACGTAACTGACGCTACTCGAGCCACGCCGCGCCCAAAATATCTGCCAACTGCCAGATCAGCGGCCGACGTCCAGCCGACTTGTTGTTAGCCTCAAGTTTATCCATCGCTGTTCGCAACCAACAGTGACACGGTTCACATTGGCGGATCTGGGCCATGATTTGTCGGAAATGTGATGGTTCTTCGCCAGATTTCCGCGAATAGGGACGCTGGCGAAGCGAATTGGGCCTTGGCATACTGGGCTATGGAGGGCGGTGATGGCCATTGTGCGCGGCATGGCCGTATGTGTTTCAGTCCTGTTGCTGAGCTGCTGGATCGCGACGGGCTTGATGTCCAACCCCGCGCAGGCGGCCTGTGCCAACCTGCCCCTGGCACTGGTGGTCACGCCGGCGGCAGGTTCTCTGCCGGTGACCCGTAATGCGTCGGTTTTCTACGATCAGAGCGGCCGCCTCGGCCTGGACGACGTCGCCGACAGCGACCGATTCTCACGCCACTGCAATGCCTACCTGGCCGCACCGGCCCCAGGGGCGAGCTTGTGGCTGCGTCTGGTCCTGGAGCCAGCACCTGATTCGCCATCGCAATGGGTGCTCAGTTTCGACACCAGCGGCATCGACGACATCAGAGCGTTTCAGCGCCTGCCAGACGGTCGCGTGACGGTCCGACGGGCCGGACGCATCGTACCGCCGGCCGAGCGCAGCATTACGGCCTGGCGGCCGGCGGTGGCGATCGATCTGCCGCCGGCACAGCGCGCCGTCATCCATGTGCGGGTGAGGGGGGTCGCGGCGCCGACGCTGAGCGCGGTCATGCTCCCGACCAGGGCATTCCAGGCAGGCAGCAACGCCAGCATGATGGTGGCGGCCCTGTTCTATGGCTTCCTGATCGCCGTGATCGGGTTCTCTTCGGTCATCTTCTACAACGCCGGCATTCGCTATACCGGGTATTACATCCTCTACGTCTTCTTCGTGCTGGTGAACACCCTGTTCTGGGATGGCGTGCCCTATCGGCTGAGTGAGTTCGCTTGGTCCGGTGGCCTCGCCAACCGCATCAGCGAAATGACCGGCACACTGGCAGGCATCTGCCTGTTGCAGTTCGGCCGGCAGGTGCTGCGGCTTTCCGGGTCGGCCAGCACCGCCGACCGCATCGTCATCCTGGCGATCGCCATGATGGGCGGCGCCGGACTGCTCGCCATGTTCGACCCGGTTTCGCTCGCCTGGCCCCTGCACGTGACGCAGATGCTTGGTGCACTGGCTTTGTTCACGCTCAGCGTGCGGCTCGCTGTCGCCGGCTACCCGCCCGCGCGACCGTTCGCGTTGTCCTTCCTGTGCCTGTTCGGCGGTATCGGCCTGTCAACCTGGCTCTACTACCTGCCGTCCGGCACGGTGCTGGATGCCACAGGCGCAAGCTTTTTCCTGCTTCAGCCGGCCGATTGGGCTTTCTATGTCGGCATCTGCGGCGAAGCCCTGTTCATGGCGTTTGCACTGTCGGCACTGATCCGGCTGTCGCAGCGAGAGACCGCCCAGGCCCATGCCGCCGCGCAAGCCGATCTCGCCCGGGCCCAGGTCTCTGCCCAGGAGACGGACCGGAAGCTGCAGGCGGTGTCCGCCCGCGTGGCCGTCCTGCAGAACGGTGACACGATCGCCGGCGAAGCGAACGGCCTCAAGGCATCGGAGGTCCGCCTGGTCGAGGCGGCGACCGCGTACGTGCAGGCGCACATCGACGACCCCGAGTTGGGGGTGAAGCAGCTGGCCGAAGGCCTCGCGGTCAGCGAACAGACCCTGCGACGGCGGCTGAAAAGCAGCCTGGGGCTGACCCCCGCCGCTTTCGTGCGGGCCCAACGCCTGGAACGTGCGCGCCAGCTGCTGGCCAGCCGCCGCTACGACACGGTGGCCCAGGTCACCTACGCGGTGGGCTTCGCCAGCCAGGGCCACTTCGCCCGGCTTTACCGCGAAGCCTTTGGTCAGACGCCGAACCAGACACTGCGCGGCGACGGCCCGGCTGGCGAGTTGCCGTCGGCTATGGCGTCGTGCGGACCTGAAAGACGTTGAAGCTGACGCTGATGCGGTCACCGTCGACGCCGCTGGCGTCGCTCATGTTGGGCTCGACCTCGTGCATGAGCCAGGACGGGAACATCAGCAGGCGCCCGGCGACGGGTTCGTAGTATACCTCGGACCAGGACTCGGACCGCCGCTCGGTGTCCGGATCGAACATCGGGGTGAGCATCAGGGCCTGCATCCGGGGATCGGTGAAATAGATCCGGCCGCAGTTTTCCGGCGTCTGCACGTAGTAGACCCCGCTCCACAGGGTGTTGGGGTGGATGTGGACCCGGTTGAAGGCATGGCGTGGGCTGATGTTGGCCCACATGTTGTCTAGCCGCGGTTCGGTCGCGGGATCATAGTGCAGCGTCCGGAAGATGTCGGCGGACATCTCCAATACCGCGTCGCGCAGCGGCGCGAAGGGCGGCCGCAGGTGCATGTCCACGCCACTGTGCCAAGCCCCGGCCTGCCTGACGTTGGAGCGGTGGATGCCTGCGCGGTCCTGCTCCCGCCAGGCGTAGATCTCCGGCAGCATTGCCTCGTTCATCGTCGTCCCGTCGACGAGGTCGCGGAAGAATATGTAGGTCTGGAAATAGGCCTCGCGCATCAACGACGCGCCCGACTGCGGTTCGCCTGTGCTCTCTTCGGACATGGCAGCTCACATGGGAGACAAGGCCGGCGGACAAAGCAAGGGTAGGGTGGCAACCGCCGCCGGCGCAAACGCGCCGCCGGCGGTGGCCACCTATTCGGCGGCCTGTAACGGCAGCCAGTCGTCCTGCTCGTCACGCACGTTCATCAGCCAGTCGGTCAGACCCGGCACCGGCGCCCAATCGGGACCGTTCGCTGGCGGCGCCGTCACCTCGAGCCAGTCATCACCCGCAGCCAGCAGTGTGGTGCCAGTCGCAGGCACACCCAGTGGGCCATCATCGATAAGCGCAGCGATCTGGGCCGCGGTCAGGGCCTCGCCGTACATCGCCACTTCGTCGATGCGGCCGTTGAACGCATCGCTGATGCGCAGGCGGGACAGATCACCACTGTCGTCGCGATTGCGGTGGTTCGAGCCGCCGATGACGATAGCCTCACGGTTGCTCTCGATGCCGCCGGTAAAGGCGTTCTGTCCGACCAGGTTGCCGTTGAGGTAGAGCTGCATACCGCCGGCGCCAAAGCTGAAGGCGATATGGTTCCAGTCACCACGGTCGATCAGCCGGTCGGTGCGGATGGTATAGCTCTCGCCTTCACCCTGCAGGCGCACTTCCAGGCGGTCGCCGTCGAGGCCGATGCGCAGATGGCCGCCGTCGGCAAAGCCGGAGGCATCCTTGGACCACAGCACCTGGTCGCCCCGGGTATCGTCAGCGTTGAACCAGAACTGCACGGTGCCGTCGGCAACGGCAAACGCTTCGTCATGGGCCACCGCAACGTACTCGCGGCTGGTGCCGTGGAAGTCGGCGCTGGTGCCGGTCTCGAACGCCGCCTCGGCACCGCCGTCATCCAGGTCGGGGGCGTGGCGGGCGAAGAAGGTGCCGTCGTTGCCGGCGCCGCTGCCATCAGCGACCACGTTGCCGGAGGTCTCGTTCATCGACCAATAGCCCAGCGGGCCCAGCAGGGCCTGGTCGGGCGTGACGGTCACGCCGTCAAGTACCAGGATCGCTGTGTCGCCGCTCTGATAGCGGTTGAACACCGTTTCGCCGATGGTTTCCGTGCCGAGCGCCGCCCAGGCGCCGGCCAGGCGCAGGCTCTGGGCCGGGTCGCCCAGCACCACCAGGCGGCCGCCGCCGGACAGGGCATCGACCTGTTCTGCCGACAGCACTGACGCATTCTCGCTGCCGGCGCCGAGCACGTAGGCCCGGGTGCCGTCGGCGAAGCGCAGGTGCTCCATGTTCCGCACTTGGTCGGTGCCGTCGATGGTGGCGCCGGCCGCGGCCTCGTCGATCAGCGCCTGCGCACCGTCACTGATCAGCCGGGCGATCTGGTCGCGTTCCAGGGCACCGTCGAAGATCGCCACTTCGTCGATGCGACCGTTGAAGGCGTTGGAAATACGCAGACGCTCGAGGTCGCCGCTGTCGTCACGGTTGAGGAAATTCGAGCCGCCGATGACGATGGCCTCACGGTTGTTCTCGATGCCGCCGGTGAAGTCGTTGTCGCCGACCAACTCGCCGTCGAGATAGAGCGCCATGCCGCCGGCCCCGAAGGTGAACGCGAGGTGGTACCACTCGCCGGCCTGAACCAGGCGGTCGGTGCGGATGTAATGACTGTCGCCGTCCTCCTGCAGGCGGACTTCGAGTCGCCGGCCATCGAGCGAGATCATGACGTGGCCACCGTCGCCATAGCCGCTGCGGTCCTTGGCGAACAGGGTCTGGTCGCCATAGGTGTCGCGGGCCTGGAACCAGAGCTGGATGGTGCCGTCAGCCAGCTCGAAGGCCTGATCATGGCCAACTGCGATGTACTCCTTGCGGGTGCCATGGAAGTCGGCGCCGGTCTCTGCCCCGAACGGGGCCTCGGCCAGGGAGGGGCCGGCGTCATCCAGATCGGGCGCACTATTCTTGTCCACGAAGGTGCCGTCCTGCGGCGTACCGGCGCTGTCGGCGACCTGCGTACCGCTGGTCTCGTTGAGGTTCCAGTAGGCAACGCCGTTCGGCGCCACCGCCCGGGTGTCCTCGACCAACAGGGCGCCGTCTCGGAAGTCGATGCGATAGTCCTCCAGGCCGCCCGAGAAGCCCGAGCCGAGCACGCCGATGCCGACCTCGGCCGGTCCTTCGGCCAGCAGCTCGCGGATCTGCTTGACGTTGAGCGCCTGGTCGAAGAACGCGACTTCGTCGATGAAGCCGTCGAACGGATCGGAGATGCGCAGGCGGGACAGATCGCCGCTGTCGTCGCTGTTGCGGTGGTTGGAACCGCCGATCACGATGGCTTCGCGGTTGTCCTGCAGGCCGCCGGTGAAGGCATTGCTGCCGACCAGGACGCCGTTCAGATAGAGCTTCATACCGCCATCGCCGAAGGTGAAGGCGAGGTGGTACCAGTCATTGCGCTCGACCAGCTTGCCCGTGCGGATGTAGAAGCACTCATCCGCGCCCTGCAGACGAACCTCGATGCGTTCGTCATCGAGGCCGATGCGCAGGTGGCCGCCGTCGACGAAGCCGGCATGGTCCTTGGACCACAGCACCTGGTCGTCGTCGGGATCGCTGGCCTTGAACCAGAGCTGCACCGTGCCGTTGGCAACTTCGAAGGCCGCGTCATGTGCCACCGCGACATATTCCCGGGTGGTGCCGTGGACATGGATGCCCGTCTCGGCCGCAAATGGCGCGTCGGCACCGGCGTCGTCGAGATCGGGGTTGCCGCGGGCGAAGAACACGCCGTCCTGCGGGCTGCCGGCGCTGTCGGCCACGGTGCTGCCGCTGGTCTCGTTGAAGTTCCAGTAGGCCACGGGCTCGACCCGCGGCGGCGACAGGTTGTCCTCGCCGGCGCCGCCGTCGACCAGGTCGTTGCCGGCGCCGCCGACCAGCCAGTCATCACCGTCCTGGCCGAGGAGAATGTCATCCGCCGACGAGCCGAAGACGATGTCGTCGCCACTGCCGGCCTCGACCATGGTCGGGCCGCTGCCGCCGATGAACAGGTCGTCGTCGGCGCCGAGATTGGCGGCGACGGGTTTGGCCACGCTGTCGTCGATGTGCACCCGGTCATCACCGGCACCCGTGGCAATCAGGATGCCGTCGACCTCGTCCGCGCGGAACGTCTTGATGGTGTCCTGACCGATGTCCTCAAGGAAGTCGGCGAAGACCTCGATGAACTCGCCGTTCGGGTCATTCGCGGCATTGGCGCCGCCTTTCTGCAGGCGGTGGATGTCGTCGCTGCCCAGCGCCAGGTCGTAGAACGAGACCTCGTCGATCCGGCCGTTGAAGGGATCGTCGATCTTCAACCGGGTCGGATCGTCCGAGCGATTGCGCTCGTTGGATCCGCCGATGACGATGCCGGCCGTGTTCTGCGCCAGACCGCCGGTGAAGCCGTTCTCGCCGACCAGCTGGCCGTCAAGGTAGAGCTTCATGCCGTCGTCGCCGAAGCTGAAGGCGAGGTGGTGCCAGCGGCCCTTGTCGACGATGCGGTCGGTGCGGATCGTCGCCCCGTCGCGACGATCGTCGTCATCGTCGTCATCATCGTCGTCCCAGTCATCCCAGTCGTCATCGTCGCCGTGATGGCCGTGGTGACCGTGCGCGCCGCTGAAGCGGGCCTCGAGACGTTGGCCATCGAGGCCGATGATGAGGTCGCCGTCGCCGAAGCCGCGGCCAGCCTTGGCGAACAGTACCTGGTCGCCGTAGGTGTCACGGGCCTGGAACCAGAGCTGGATGGTGCCGTTGGCGACCTCGAAGACCTGATCGTGATCGACGGCAATGTATTCCTTGCGGGTGCCGTGGAAGTCGGCACCGGTCTCGGCCCCGAACGGCGCCTGGTCAAGAGAGGGGCCGGCATCGTCCAGATCGGGGGCGCTGTTCTTGTCGATGAAGATGCCGTCCTGCGGCGTACCCGCGCTGTCGGCGATATGGGTGCCACTGGTCTCGTTGAGATTCCAGTAGGCGATAGGCTGTGCCGGCTTGCGCACCTTGACGATGTCGTCCTCGGCCGTGCCGGCGATGCGCAGGATGCCGTCGCTCAGCACCACGCCGGTCAGCCGGGCTTCAGTCTCGCCGGCGACCTGGCCGCCGTCGTCGTCTGCGATCAGCGTCGAGATGGTGAAGAAGCCGGGGTTCTCGTACAGATGGTCGACGGCGAAGTCGCGCGCGCCGGCCGGGAAGGTGACGACGTCGCTGAGGCCGTCGCCCCAATCGATCGTCACGGTGTAATCGTCGAGACTGCCGGGATCGGCGATGCTGGCCAGCAGCGTCACTGTCTCGCCTGGGAACACGGCACCGATCTCGGCCGCGGTGTTGGTCAGCTCGAGCAGCACGGGGGCCACGTTTTCGACCGTGATCGTCGTGCTGGCACTGGCCGTCCCGGTGTCGTCGTCGGTCAGCGTCGCGGTGATCTGGTAGTCGTCCGCCGCGGTCGCCGTCGGGTTGTCGTCGAGATACTGATGCACCGCCGTGAAGGTGCGGTTCACCGCGTCGACCGTCGCTGCCGAGCTTTCGCCGTCGCCCCAATCGATCAGCACGGTGTGGCTGTCGACGGCCGAGATGTCGGAGAAACTGCCGGTGAGGGTGACGAAGCCGTTCTCGTCGATCACCTGCTCGCTCAACGACAGGCTGGCGATCTCCGGCGCCACGTTACGTACGGTGACCGTGGTGCTCGCCACACCAATGCCGCCGTCGTCGTCGGTTGCCGTCGCCGTGATGGTGTACAGGTCCTCTGGCGTGCCGCTTGGGTCGTCGTCGGCATAGCGGTGGCTGGCGGTGAAGGTTCGGGCGTCCTGGTCGACGGTGGCCACGGTGCTCGAGCCGTCGCCCCAGGCGACCAGCACGGTATGCGTATCCAGCGTCCCGGTGTCGTCAATGCTGCCGGTGATCGTCAGCAGACCTTCCTCGTCGACCACCGCGCTGCTGAGCGCCAGGGCAACCGGTGTCGGATCCAGGTTGTTGACCGTGATCGCTGTGCTGAGCGCGCCGGTGCCGCCATCGTCGTCGGTCGCCGTCGCGGTGATCGTGTAGACGTCGGACGGCGTGTTGCTGGGATCATCGTCGAGATACTGATGCGTCGCCTCGAAAGTGCGCGTTGCCGCATCGACGGTGGCGGACGAGGTGCTGCCGTCGCCCCAGGCGATCTCGACCACATGCGTGTCGAGCGTGCCCGTATCGGTGAAGATGCCACTCAGGGTGACCGAACCGTCCTCGTCGATCACCGCCGATGACAGTGACAGGGCGGTGACCACTGGGTCTGCATTCTCGACCGTGATCGTGGTCGAGGCCGGGACGCCGTCGGCGCCGTCGTCATCGCTGATCGACGCCGTAATGGTGTACTGATCCGCCAATGTGCCGGTGGGATCGTCGTCGAGATACTGATGCACCGCCGTGTAGGTGCGGGCCGCCGCATCGATCGTCGCCACCGACGTGCTGCCGTCGCCCCAGTCGATGACGATCGTATGCGTATCCAGCGAGCCGACGTCCGTGAAGCTGCCGCTGACCTGGACCGACCCGTCTTCGGTGATCACCGCGTTGTCGACCGCGATGCCGGCGAACACCGGTGCCACGTTCTCGACCGTGATCGCGGTTTCACGGCTGTCGACACCGCCGTCGTCGTCGGACAGCGTCGCGGTGATGGTATAGCTGTCGCTGGACGTACCGGTCGGATTGTCGTCGAGATAGCGGTGGCTGGCAGTGAAGGTGCGATTGACGGTATCGATGGTGGCGAACGAGGTCTCGCCGTCACCCCAGTCGACTTCCAGCACGTGGGTATCGTCGAGGCTGGCGTCGAGGAAGCTGCCGCTGAGGGTGACGATGCCGTTCTCGTCGATCACGGTGTCGCTGAGCTGGAAGGCGGTGAACACCGGCGCCAGGTTCTCGACCGTGACCTCGGTGGTCGCCGTGCTGCTGACGCCGCCGTCATTGTCGGTGGCAGTGGCAGCGATGGTGTAGATGTCGGCCGCCGTGCCGGTCGGGTCGTCGTCGGCATAGCGGTGCGTGTCGGTGAAGGTCCGTGTCGTGACGTCGGCGACGACGCTGGTGATCGTCCCGTCGCCCCAGTCGATGCTGACGGTATGGCTGTCGAGAGAGCCGGCATCGGCGATGGTGCCGACGACCGTGACTTCGCCGGTTTCCTTGACCGTGGTCGTGGTCAGGCCAAGGGCGATGATCTCGGGCGCCGTATTGACGATGGTGGCCGTTGCCAGCACGGATGCGCTCACCCCGCCGTCGTCGTCACGGACAAATGTGGTGATGGTGGCGTCGTTGACGCTGCCGGGGCCGGCATCATCGAGATAAGGATGGGTTACGACGAAATCGTCGGTGCCGGCGGGCAGGGTGATCACGTCGGACCCGCCATCGCCCCAGTCGACGACCAGATCGAAGCTGTCGAGAATGCCCTGATCGGCGATCGTCCCACTGAGCGAGACGATGCCGTTTTCGTCCGCCTGGCTGGCGCTCACGCCAGAGAGGACAGGCGCGACGTTGCTGACGCTGACCAGCTTGGTGTCGGTGTACGCACCGTCGTTGTCGATGGCGGTGATGGCAACGGTGCGCGGACCGTCGTCGGCGAAGCGATGGATCACGCTCTGCACCGGCCCGACAAAGGTGTCGGAGCTGCCGTCGCCCCAGTCGACGACCCAGCTCTCGACGGCATCGTTGCCCGGATCATCGGCCGAAAGGGCGAGCAGGTAGTCCGCGCCCTCGGCAATCGTATCCGGTCCGGAAACATTGAGAACCGGCGCCACCTCGATCACCTGGATGGTGGTGAACAGCTCGGCCGTGCCGCCGTCCTTGTCACTCACCTGCGCACGCACGGTATGTGTGCCGGCATCGCGCAGGAACTGGCCGGGTAGGATGACCGACGCACTGCTCGTATTGATGAGGTCGAAGACGCCGTCATTGTCGAAGTCATAGCTGAAGCTGAACGGTGCGACGGTATCGGCCGCAGATACATCCGCCACGTCCTGAACCGTGAGAGTGGCCGGGCTGCCCTCCAGCACCGAGGCATCAGCGACCAGTGTCGCGGTCGGTGCGGTGTTCGCCACCGTAAGCGTCGTCGTGTTCTTGACCTCTATGTTGTTGCCATAGTCGGCCTGCAGGCCGACGGTGAAACTGCCGTTGTCGTCGATGCCGAAGCTTTGCAGCTGCTGCCAGGTCAGGCTGACGCTGGCGCCCGTGGCGTCGGAGAAGTCGCCGTCGTTGTCGAGATCCCAGCCAAAGCTCTGCACCGCGCCCGGCGCCGTACCGGACAGGACGAGACCATCGCCCTCGCTGATCGCGTACGGTCCGCCCACGTTCACGTCACCATCTCCGACCAGGACATCGACCAGCGTCGTTGCCGAGGCGGCGGCGTTCGGGATGCTGTCTTCGTCGAACGCGGTAACGACGATCTGCTTGTCGTTGCCCGGCGTCAGATAAACGTGCGTCGCGCCCGTGGCGCCGGCGCCGAAGGTTTCGACGGCGCTGCCGTCGCCCCAGTCGACCTCCCACTTGAGGATCCGGTCGTCGCCGGGGTCAGACGCGTCGAAGCTGATGGCATATTCCTCAGCGATCCCAACGCTGTCGGCGCCGTCAACCGTGACCAACGGTGCCACATTGGCCACCGTCAGGGTGGTGTATTTCTCAGCCGTGAAGTCGAGGGTGTTGGTTGCCGTTACGCCGATCTGGAAGGTGCCGTCGCCATCGGTGATGCCGACGTCGAGCAGCTGCTCCCAGCTCAGGCTGAGCGCGCTTCCGGTGGCGTCGTCGAACTCGCCATCGCCGTCCAGATCCCAACGGATCGGTCCGTCGAGTCCACCACCGAACGGAACAACGAAAACGGACAGATTGACGCCATTGCCTTCGCTTGTCGCAAACGTCCCGGGGAAGGTGATCTTCGGCGCGACGGCAATGACGACGTCGCCCTCGAAGGTGTCATAGACCAGGGTGCCGCTGCCGAACACGGACACGGATCCGTTGTTCGGGTTGGGCGGTGTTGGCGCGAAGTTGAAGAATGCGTCGAACGGGTTGGGGTCTTCGGGATCGAAGATCAGCGTGTCGCCCAGAATTTGCGGCACGCCATTCGGCGAGTCCCCATGGGCGATGACGGTCGTACCTGTCGGGATACCTTTCCCGAACACGCGCACTTCGTCGCGATGATCGCCGCCGGAAACCTCGACCTGGCTGCCCACGCCAACCTGGTTGACGACGATGTCGTCGTCCTCGGTGCCGGTGTCCACGGTGATCGTAGCGCCTGCACTGGCGCTGCGAATCTGCACAAGGTCTTCATCCGCCCCGGTGCTGATCACCGCCGTGCTGGCATCGATGACGGCAACGACGTCGTCGTTGCCACCCGTGTCGATACGAATCACATCGACATCCGAACCGGGCGCCGACAACAGGGTGATAACGTCCTTGCCTTCGGCGGTCTGGGCGCCGACGTCCTCGACACCTTCGAAACCGGTGCGCTGGATGATCGGCGGCGGCTCGTCGGAAGCGATGTCGAAAGTCACCAGGCCGCCGTCCTGCCCGCTGCCGCCGCGAGTGGCGACAAACGCCTGCAGCCCATCGTCGTCGAAGACGATGTCGACCGGCACGTTGAGACCGGTCGTGCCGTCGATGTTGTTGCGCACGACCTGAACGAAGAACACTTCGCCGGTCCCGGCGTCGCGCTCGAACACGGACAGTGCGTTGCTGGCGGCGCCGGCGACGACGACGTAGCGCCCGTCAGGGGTGATACTGACATCAGTCGGCTCAGCCAGACCACGCACGCCGTCGGCGCCGTTGCGGGCGATCTGCACCACGCTGAACGTATCGTCCGCGCCGCGCTGCAGCACCGTCAGGGTATTGCCTTCCTGACCGGCGACGTAGACGAACTGGCTGTCGTCGCTGACGGCGATGTCGGCGGCGCCGTCGAGACCCAGGTTGGTGCCGGAAAGCGTCTGGATGTTCGCCAGCGTCGTCGCATTGAACACCTTGAGCGTGTCCGTGAGACGATCGACGGAGAACAGCAGGCTGCCGTCGGCGCTGACGGCAAGCTCATCGATGTTGCCCGGGGCGAGCGCGGCACCGCTGAAGTTGACGCTACCATTTGAAGCGGTGCGGTCGTGCGCAAGGATGAAACCGGCACCGGCGCTGTAAAGGCGGTCACCCGCGCCGTTCAGTGTGATCGTGTCGTAGAACGGTCCGCTCAGTCCCGTCGTCCGCGCATTAATCAATTCGCCCGCGGGTGTGCGATCGAACACCGTCAGACGGTTATCGCCGCCGGCACCGACATAGACGTGGTTGCCATCCGGGCTGACCGCGATGTCGTTGGGACCACCGATGCTGGAGACACCGGCAAAGCCGTCCTTGATCAACTGGCGCTGGCTGCCGTCCGCATTGATCACGACGACGGCACTCTTCTCGGCATTGATGGCATAGATCTGGTCGACGTCGTCGACCGTGGCAATGGCGTCCAGGTCACTGATGACCGGGTCCACGATGAGCTGCGGCCGCGCCGCGGTGATGAACTCGACATCACCCACGCCCAGGCTCACGTTGTCGATGCTGCTGACGAAGCCGTCAATCTCAGCACTCACAACCAGCGATGTGTCCGGCACGAGCGTCGCCCAGATCTGGCCAGCGCCGATGCTGGTGATGGTGTTCGCTGCATCGACGCCGGCAGTCTTCAATGCCGTCAACGTCGCGGTGCCGCCGCGCGAAATGCCCAGCAACGGGTTATCAATTGCCACCGACGACAGATTGACGAAGAAAACCATGTCGTAGCCGGTGTTGGCGGTGAATCCCTCATAGTCGAGATCGTAGTCACCCAGCCCGACGTCGAGGCGGACCACGGCGACGAGGGCGTTCCCCGGCGTATCGTCATCGCCGTCGTTGTCGAAATCGAAGTCGAACGAAGCCTTGCTGACGCTGTCGTTGAGCAGCCCGAACTGCGCCGCGCCGCCCGCCAGATCGGTGATAAACGGTGTATTGAGCACCGCGCCAAGCGAATTGCGGACGAATTCGTTCGACGCGGTCGGGCCGATCGCACGGGTGGTCGAGTTCGCGACCACGTTGCTCGGCGCGCCGGCGATGGCGTTGACGGTTCCGTTGCTGGCAATGCTGAGGCCCACGTTGCTTTCCAGCACCAGCCGCCCGGCGCCACCGGCATCGGCACCGCCGCCGCCCGCGGTATTGACATAGACCCCCGATGCGGCAATGGCCGTGCCCGACAGCTTGACCGTACCGCCGGCACCGCCGCCGCCGGTGCCGCCAGTACCGCCCTTGCCACCGGTGCCACCGTCGCCACCGGCACCGCCGCCGCCACCGCCGCCCGCGCCAGTGGTGAGGTCTGCGCCATCACCACCGGTTCCGCCGGTGGTTCCGGAGGGCGGGCTGCCAGCCGTGCTGTCGCCGTTGCGGCCCGAGGTCGCATTACCGCCAGTGCCAAAGCTGCCGGGACTGTTGCCCGGGTCGCCCGTATCGCCATCATCGCCGCGGACCTGCAGACCCAGGGTCGTGTCAGGAACGAACGACGTCGCGCCGACGCTCACGCGCCCAAGGGCCGCAATCTCGAACGCGCCACCGCCACCGCCGCCTGCGCCACCGCCACCGCCGGCGCCGCCGTCTCTCGCCCGCCCACGACCACCTGATCCACCCGACCAGAAAGCGCCAACCC
>Ga0209458_1000328_pt1 | contig 18453 bp, 17 predicted proteins | sample WorMetLIZAISLAND_FD_187411 | JGI IMG/M metagenome (GOLD analysis project Ga0209458, IMG submission 187411) | Marine gutless worms symbiont microbial communities from Max Planck institute for Marine Microbiology, Germany - Inanidrilus manae... ...
GTCCATAGTCTGGAGGACTAAAGTCCTCATCCGTGGACAAGCCACGGACTGAAAGTGAAGGGACTTAAAGTCCATAGTTTCAACTATGATGCGCTTCGCGCACTAAAGTTATTGAAGCAATGAACGCCAATCGGTCGCAAAAGATCACATTTCTTTTCTGTCCGCAGATTTCGCAGATTCTCACAGATTGCTTCGTTTTTAATCTGTGAAAATCCGTGTAATCTGCGGATAGATTGAAGCGACCGGATCATTTTCCTATACTCAATCAGCGCGCTACCATCGACGGTTCTTGATCCATTTGCGTTGATTTGCGTTCATTAGCGGATAACTCTTTCCGGGAAGATCCTGCCCGCTCGGTGTTATCGATAGTTCAGAGTATCCGTAGCTAGGGGGTGTTCTCAATTAGGGGTAATACGATGATTTTACTCGCATAGACTAAGATTGCCCGTGGCATCCGGCGGATGCAGTGGCCAGTTTCTAATAGCAGCAAAACCATCGAGTTAAGTTCAACCCTGGAGCTTACCTCACGGATCTAGGTTGTTGATTGAGAACACCCCCTAGTGTCCGATCTCGAACTCGGCCCCGAACAGCTCGGGCGCACCGACCGTCACGACCTTGGTGCCGGGCTCGGGACCCGTCTGCAGATAGAGCTGGTCGCCCTTGATGCGGTCGACCTCGACGCGCGTCCGTTTGAAGACCATGGACTGGGGGCTGACATAGACCCATTCGCCGCCCGAGGCATCGTAGAGCAGTGCACCCCGTAGGGGGCGACGAGCCGAGCACCGAGACGGGCAGACTCAGTACCAGGAGCGTGGTCAACCGCCAGCTGCGCAAGGCCGCCTGGGTGACCAGGAAGATACCGATCAGTGCGGTGAGGGTCGCGGCCAAGACCGGTCGCTTGCCGGCGGCGAAGAACCGCTCGTCGCCCAGGACCTCCGCGTGGTACTCCAGGGGGAAGGAATAGGCCTCCAACCGCGCCTGGATCTCGTTCGCCACCGCGCTGCGCCCGCGCCCGAAGATGTCGACCTCCACATCCACATAGCGCGCCACGCCTTCGCGACGGATCACCGTCGGATGGGGCTTGATACCCACCTCCGCGACCTGCTCGAGCCGGACGTATTGCCCGCTCGGGGTCTCGATCAAGAGGTTCTCGACGTCAGACAGGCTGGAACGGGTGTCCGGCGTACCCCAAACCACGACGTCGAAGACCTTCTTTTCCTCGAACAGGCTTCCCACCTCCAGGCCTGAGAGCAAGGTCGCGGCGGCCCGTCGCACATCACCCGGCTTGATGCCGTACTGCTGCGCGCGCTCCAGGTCCACCTGGATCTCCACCGTCGGCTCGATCGGGGTGCCCTTGATCTCGAGCTCGGCGATGCCCTCGATGTTACCCAGCACATCCTTGACCTTTTGGGCTTCCCGCGCCAAGACCTCGGTGTCCTGACCATAGACCCGTATCACGAGCTTGTCCTCCTCCTCGGCGCAGACCGCGGCGATGCGTTCCTCCGAGTAGGTGGTCAGGTCCACATCGAGCCCGGGATAGCTCTCGATGGCCGATTCCACCGCAGCCAGCGTGGCGTCGTAGTCGGCCTGCGGATCGACCCTGGCCCAGACCTGGGAGGCGTTGATCCCGACGATCAGGTCGGAGGTCACCGCACGGCCCACATGGGCACCGACGTTGGTAATCCCCGGGATCTCGTCCAGCTCCCGCACCAATTCACCGGCGATGCGGCTCATGGCCGGCTGGGACGTGCCCGGCCTGGCGCTCCACTGGATCAGCAGGTCGCGTTCACGAAACTCGGGGACCAATTGATCCGAATGCACGAACGGGATACCGACCGCCAATGCGAGCAGGGCGACACCCGGAATGACATAGACCTTGCGGGAAGCGGCGGAAAAACTCTCGGCGATCTTCCTGGTCGATCCTTGCCGCACCGCTGCGAGTGGTCACAGCCGAATCTCATGGGGCTCCTTCGGAAGGATCAACAGGCACAGCGCCGGCGTCAACAGCAAGGCGACGACCAGTGAGGCGATGACCGCGATCGCGTAATACAGACCGACCGAGTCGAGGAAGGCACCGAGGGCCCCGGGCACGAAGAAAAAGGGCAGTACCAAGAGCAAAACGACCAGGGTCGCGGAGGCCATCGCACTGCGCATCCTGGTGGCCGTCTCGATGATGATCGCCCAGACGCTCCGGCCCTCCGGCCGTTCAGCGGAGAGGTACCAACGGACGGTACGGGTATCGAGAACGACGTCGTGAACGATGACACCCGCCGCGGTCAGGATTCCCGCCAAGACCAGGATGTCCAGCCTGGTGCCGGTGAGGAACAGCACGAACCAGACCACCATGAGGGAGGTCGCGGTGGATATGACCACGATCAGGGTCATCCGCCAGTCGAGGAAGAACAGAAAGAGCGTGATCGCCGCCAGCACGATGCCGATCGTCACTGCCGTGTTCAGGTTATCGACGGCATCCTCGATGAAGCTCGCGGGGCGGAAGATCTCGGTGTCGATCTCGATGTCCTTCAGGCCGGGCCGCAGGTCAGCGAGCGCCTTTTCCACATCCTGGGTCACCTCGAGGGTGTTGGCCCAGGGGAACTTCTCGACCACGAGCATGATGCCGCTGTCGTTACCGACAATGGCATCCCCGATCAAGGGCTGATGACTTTCGACCACCTCCCCGAGGTGCAGATCCTTGCCTTCGATGGCGACCTTGGACAGGCCCTCCGGTGAGACGATGGGAAGTACGTGACGCACCCCCAGGCGCTGGTTGGGCGTGTCGATGAATCCGCCCGTACCCGGATAGGCGGCATCGAGAAAGCTCAGCGGGGAGACCCAGAGCGCGTTACCGGTGGTCGCGACCACATCGCGCAGGCTTACGTCTGCCTCCTTGATGCGATCCGGGTCCACATGGACCTGAAGCTGACGCTTGCGCTGGCCCCAGATCGAGACATTGGCGACGCCGGGCACTCCCATAAGGCGGGGACGGACGTTCCACCGGGCCAACACCGAGAGATCGATCAACGAGAGCTCGTCCGAGCGCAGCCCGATCTTGAGCACGCGGCTGGTGGACGAGACCGGCTGCAGCATGGTCGGTGCCTTGGAGACGTTTGGCAGGCCATGGGCCTGGGTCAGCTTCTCCTGTACCATCTGCCGCACCTCCATGAGGTCGGTACCAGGCTGGAAGATCAGTTCGATGGATGAGAGGGATGGGATGGATTCGGAACGAATCCTATCCAGCCAGGCGACCCCATTGAGCAGGTCTGCCTCCAAGGGCACCGTGATCAGCTGCTCGACCTCGGCGGCCGACAGCCCCAGGGCCTCGGTTTGGATCTGTACGGTGGGCGGTGAGAATTCAGGTAGCAGGTCGGTCGGCAAATCCCCTCGCTTTGCGAAACCGACGGTGATCAAGGCCACGGCAGTTACCAGGAACAAGAAACGCAGCCTCAGACTGGATCGAATCAAGAGCCGGGACATAAAGCCCACACTCCTTCGCCAAGCGCTCTGGCGGATGAAATCCAACAACCCCGTTCAGAAATCAACCTACGGTTCTGGTGAAGCTATGCCGCTACGCATGGATTCCTGGCCCCGCTATCCATCACTCGTACCCGCTAGCGACCCCCATAGCGAGGGGTGCCGCAAGACCGATCGGGTAGAGGGGACCGCAACCCCCATGTGCCCATGGAACCATGCGTACGGCTCTTCACGTGTTTTGTCTCGGATGGAAGTGAAATCTCCTCCTCCTCTTAACAGTCGTAAACCAAGTATAGGAACAAAAGATCAAAAAAACAGGGCAAGACCGGCAGCTGGTAGCCGGCTCCGGTCTCCACTGTCCTCAGCATGTGGTTTTGATTATTATTAATCGGCCATGGACATCAACTTTCTCGAATTCGAACGCCCCATCGCCGAGCTCGTGGCCAAGATCGAGGAGCTACGGCACGTCGGTGACGACAACGAACTCAATATCGAGGAGGAGATCGAACGGCTCGAACGCAAGAGCCAGGAGCTTACGGAGTCCATCTTCGCCAAGCTCACATCCTGGCAGATCTCTCAGCTTTCGCGGCACCCCCAACGCCCCTACCTGATGGACTACATCGAGCGCATTTTCGATGACTTTCAAGAGCTGCACGGGGATCGGGCCTTCGCCGACGACCACGCTATCGTCGGTGGCCTCGGGCGCCTCGACGGGCGCTCGGTGATGATCATCGGCCACCAGAAGGGCCGTGACACCAAGAGCAAGCTCTACCGCAACTTCGGCATGCCGCGACCGGAGGGTTATCGTAAGGCCCTGCGGCTAATGACGGTGGCGGAGCGCTTCCGCCTGCCCCTCCTCACCTTCATCGACACGCCCGGCGCCTACCCCGGAGTTGGGGCGGAGGAGCGGGGACAGAGCGAGGCGATCGCCCGCAACCTGCAGGTTATGGCCTACCTGCGCACGCCCATCCTGTGCACCGTCATCGGCGAAGGGGGCTCCGGTGGCGCCCTGGCCATCGGCGTAGGGGACCGGCTCCTGATGCTCCAGTACAGCACCTACTCGGTGATCTCGCCGGAGGGCTGCGCCTCCATCCTCTGGAAGAACGCCGATAAGGCCCAGTTTGCCGCCGAGGCCATGGCTATCACTTCCGACAAGCTCAAGGAGTTGGGGTTGATCGACGCCGTCGTTCCCGAACCCCAGGGCGGTGCCCATCGGGATCCGGACACCGCGGCCACCAACGTCAAGCAAACCCTGCTCAGCTGTCTGGACGAGATCCGGGACCAGGACATCGACCAGCTGCTTGCCCGACGCTACGAGCGGATGCTGGGGTACGGGCGATACAGCGAATAGCTCCCCTTAGAGCCTGTCTGGCATACGCGTTCGTAGCGAGGGATCGAGGGGGCGAGACAGATTTTCCGCTCGATTGAGGCTATAGCTAAGAGGCTGTCTGAAAACTAACCTATTGATTTTTAGTTATAAAAACTACAAATTTCCTCTGGCTCCTACGCTCCGGCGTGGGAGCAAGTCTTGACGCTCCAGCGTCACCGAGCTTGGCCGCTGGAGCGGCCAAGGTGGTGTTCCCACGCTGGAGCGTGGGAACGAGCAAAATCAATAAGTTAGTTATTAGACACTCTCTAAGCCTATTTAACGAGATCGAGCGGGAAATCTGACCGGCTTTCTCGATTCCGCAGTAGAGCAGTCGTATGCCAAACAGGCTCTTAGATTCCGCGACGGTCGGCGCTATGCCCGCGCTCCTACCAGAGCTGCTGCTGCCCCGTCTTACCGGCTTGCCCGCGGCACGGAAGGGTTGGGTCGCCTACAGCGGCGGCCTGGATTCTTCCGTGCTGCTCCACGCCTTGGCCACCATCCGTGACCGGCTCCCCTTCGCCCTCTACGCCCTGCACGTCGATCATGGCCTACATCGGGACTCGCATCGCTGGGCCACGCACTGTGCCTGCACCTGTGCGCGGCTCGGGGTGCCGCTCCGGACCCGGCGCCTGGACCTGGCCCCCGTTCGGGGTGAAAGCCTGGAGGCGGTAGCCCGGCAGGCACGCTACGCGTCCATGGCGGAATTGCTGGGGTCGGACGATCTATTGCTCATGGCCCAGCACCGGGACGACCAAGCGGAGACCTTACTGCTGGCCTTGCTGCGCGGCAGCGGTCCCGCGGGCCTTGCGGCTATGCCCCCGGTGGCCCGCCTGGGGCGCGGTTGGCTGGTAAGACCCCTCCTGGAGCTCGGCCGTGCCGAGCTCCTCGCTTACGCCCGGAGCCGGAAGCTCCAGTGGTTGGAAGACCCGAGCAACCGAGATTTGGGACACGACCGGAACTTCCTGCGTCACCGCGTACTGCCCCGGCTGACAGAACGCTGGCCCGTGTGTGCAACCAGTATTGCAAGGAGCGCGGCCCATTGTGCGGAGGCCCAGGCGATCATCGCCCCCGTCGCCCGCAATACGGCGCTCGAGGTGGCAGGGCAAAGGCCCGGTACCCTTTCGATCGAGTGCCTTCTGGACCTGGCGTTGCCGTTGCGCAAGGCGGTACTTCGCCAGTGGTTTCACGACCAGGGTCGAGTTCCCCCGGATGCTAGAAACCTCGACCGTATCCTCACCGAGGTGATGACCGCCCGCGCGGATGCAAATCCGCTGGTCACCTGGCCGGGATGCGAGGTACGCCGCTACCGGGACGACCTGTTCGCCATGGCGCCCCTACCTCCGGCACCCGCGCCGGGCCCGATCCGTTGGTGTCGGGGTGTCCTCATACTTCCAAACGGACTCGGATGTCTGGAGTTTCTCGCCTCTGACGGACGGGACCTGGCTCCCCAGGATGTGTTTACGCACGGGCTGGAGGTCCGCTTCGGCGTAACCGGCCTTTCCTGCCGGCGTGGGCGGGAGGAATACCGTCGATCCCTGAAGAAGCTGTTTCAGGAACGAGGCGTGCCGCCCTGGATACGCCCTTATATCCCTTTGATCTTTGCGCAGGGCGATCTGGTTGCGGTGGGCAATCTCTGGATCTGCTATCCAAGAGATGTGGCGTGGGAACAGGGATTTCGGATCGGGTGGAAATCGGAGCTGTATCGCTGGCCGGCATTCGATATGCTCGGCACCTGACCTACGATGGGTTCTCGGCGCGCTTGATCCATTCGCTACAGAGTTTGCGGAAAGACCGGCTGTGGTGGCGTACCTGCTCCAAGTCTATCTCCGCCGAGAAGGCCGGTTGGTCAGTCACTTCCCTATATGTGCCGTTCGGCATGTGTCGACTCAGCCAACCCTTGGGATTTCGGGGCGTCTCCGGGTCAGGGACGACGTGCCCGTTCAGCACGAACCCACGTTTACCGTCGAGGGAATCCGCGCTCGCCAAAAACCAGGCTTCATATTCACGTTTCGGCAGTACAACCACTATTCGACAATGTGGTACAAGGTTACAAGCGCGATTGACGATTCCGGGCCCAAGCTCTGCCGGACAGTCGTCATCGGCATCGAGCAGAATGAGTATCCAGCCGCTATTTTCGGCCTTGGCCGAAGCGAGCCGGAGATACTTCAGGAAATCCTCATCCTTGTTCAAAAAGCGGTCGCGATGCACCCGAATGGGTTTTTGCACATCGGTATAACTATCCGGGTCAACCAACCGCGGAGATGCCGCAACAGGATAGGTAGGGCCATTACCTCTCCATGCCCCTCGACAATCGGTACAACCCTGGGCATCGACGAAATTGCTCTTGCCCGAACCGTTGGATCCCAACAGGTAGGTCATGGGACTAAGCCGAACGTCACACCCGGCGATACTCTTGTATTGATGCAGGACCACGCGGGTCAGGAATACGGAATCGGTCATGTCGGTACCTGGGACATTCCCGTGAGGCTGGCCGGCTTCACCCTTGCAATAGGGCCGGCATAATCGTTCAGCTCCCACCTATCTTCTTCCTTTGGGCCAGATCCTTCACGCAATAACGCAAGATTTGATGGAGAGTATCTAGTAGTCCTGGAGTAAACTACTGATGGAAATTGAAGTAAAATTTCAGGCATTCATCATAAGGATGCTCGCATCAAGCTCAAACGGCTATATCCATCAATAGACGATTGATGGACTACTAGGCTGCCGGCGGCTGGTAGCCAGAAGGGATTTGTCACACAACCGCCGCTAGCTTGAATACCGGGAGATACATGGCGATCACCAGCCCACCCACCAGGGTGCCGATGACGATCATGATCATGGGCTCCAACAGGCTACTGAGGCCGTCCACCGCGTTGTCGACCGCTTCTTCGTAGAAACCAGCATGTCTTCCAGGACGCCGGACTCCTTACCGACGGCGGTCATCTGGACGACTAGGTGGGGAAAGAGGTTGCGTCGGTGCATGGAGCGTTGCAACGCCTGGCCGGTAGCCACTTCTTCACGCATTTGCATCACCGCTCGAGAGTAGACGAGGTTACCGGTCGCCCCGGCGACCGACTCCAGGACCTCTACCAGGGGCACGCCGGCGGCAAAGGTGGTAGACAGGGTGCGGGCGAAGCGGGCGATGGCTGCCTGGTGCATGACAGGTCCCACCAGGGGGAGCTTGAGACTGAGGCGGTGGAGGATTTCCCGGAACCCAGGCGAACGTTTCCAGAGGGTCTTGATGGAAAAGTGGAGTACCACCGGCAGCAGTAAGAGGCCTCACCACCATTGGCGCATGAGGTCCGAAATCCCGATCACCAGGCGTGTGAACGCGGGCAAGTCGGCTCCGAAGCTTGTGAACAAGGCCTCGAATTGGGGGATCACGAACAGCATGATGGCGGCTGTGACCAGGATTGCTACCAGGATGACGGCTACGGGATAGACGAGGGCCTTCTTGATCTTGCCCTTGATCGACTCGGTCTGTTCCTTGTAAGTAGCGATTTTGTCCAGGAGCAGATCGAGCACTCCGGCCTGCTCGCCCGCCGCCACCAGATTACAGACGAGCTCGTCGAAATATCGGGGGTGTTTGCGCAGTGCCTCCGTGAGGGAGGTGCCGCTTTCGATATCGGTCTTGATCGCCAGTACCAGGTCCTGCATGCGCGGGTTGTCGTGACCGTGGCCGATGATGTCGAAGGCCTGCACCAGCGGGACGCCGGCGGACATCATAGTCGCCAGCTGGCGGCTGAAGACAGCGATGTCGGTGCTCCGGATCTTTTTCCTGATGCCGCCGAACCAGGGGGGCGGCTTTTTTCTGATCTTGAGGAGACTGATGCTCTGGCGGCGCAGTTCCGCCCGCACCAGGGCAATCGTCGGCGCTCGGATCTGACCCTTGACGCGCACACCGCTGCGATCCAGACCCTCCCAGATAAAAACGGATGGCCCGGTGGCTTTCGGTTTCCGCGCCGCGGTGGGGGTGCCATCAGTGGCTAGGTCCTGTTGTCATTTAATCAAGGAGTAAACCCTAGCCTCCGAGCTTGCCTCCTAATGGTACAGGATTTTCAGTATTAACAGGATGTTATAATTGATTATTCATATAAATAATCCTGTTAATCTTGTCCTATTAGTGGTTGACACGACGATTATGTCAACAGCCCCTAGTACATAATTTAGGTCGATATTGCGAATGTATAGGGGATGTTCGCATCAAGCTCAAGCGACTCTACCTGTAATATCGAGAGAAATGAGGTACTAGTAGGTCATTTCATCCAATTTCTCTGGTTGTCATTTCGAGCGTAGCGAGAAATCCTGCGTGCTGAGAGTCCTTGCCGAGCTGTGAAGATCACTCGCTGCGCTTCGGGATGACAAGGGCTGGTTTTAACAGAAAATTTTGATGAAACGGGGCACTAGTCCCTGGTCACCCGGTTGATCTCTCCGAGGCTGGTGATTCCCGATTTGATCTTGCGCAGGCCCGACTCGCTCAGGTCCATCACACCTTCGCGCCGTGCCTGTTCCGCGAGCTGTAGCGCATTGCCACCTTCCAGGATCAGGCGCCCGATCGCCTCGGAAATCGGCATGGCTTGAAAGATACCGACGCGCCCCCGGTACCCGTTGGCGCAATGCTCACAGCCGACCGCGCGGTAGAGCGTCAACTCCGCCTCGATTTCATGGCTGCTGAAGCCTTCTTCCAACAAGGCATCACGTGGCAGCTGCTCGGGCTCCTTGCAATGGGGGCAGAGCCGCCGCGCCAGGCGTTGGGCCATGATCAGGTGCACCGAGGAAGCGATGTTGTAGAGGGGGATGCCCATATCGCTAGACGGGTCAGGGATTGGGGTGCGTCGTTGGTGTGCAGGGTAGAGAGCACCAGGTGTCCCGTCTGGGCGGCCTTGACCGCGATCTCCGCCGTCTCCAGGTCACGAATCTCCGACCATGACGATGTCCGGGTCCTGGCGCAGAAAGGCCCGCAGTGCTGCCGCGAAGGTGAGCCCGGTCTTTACATTCATGTTGACCTGGTTGATTCCGGGCACCCGGATTTCCACCGGGTCCTCGACCGTCGAGATGTTGACCTCCGATCGGTTGAGGATCTCCAACGCGCTGTACAGAGAAACCGTCTTTCCCGAGCCCGTGGGTCCGGTCACCAGAATCATCCCGTAGGGTTTTTGAATAGCAGATAGGAATATGGATTTCTGCTCCGGCTCGAAGCCGAGGTGGTCGATGCCGACTAGATCTGCCGAGGCGTCCAGAATTCTCAGGACGACCTTCTCCCCGCACAGGGTAGGCAGGGTGTTGACACGGAAATCGATCTCCCGGTCGCGACCGATCTTGAGCTTGATACGCCCGTCTTGAGGCACCCAGCGCTCGGCTATGTTCATGCGCGACATCACCTTGAGTCGCGCGACCAGGCGCGCGGCGATGTTCACCGGGGGATTGGAGACTTCCCGCAGCAGGCCTTCCTGGCGGAAGCGGATGCGGCAATGCTTCTCGTAGGATTCGAAGTGGATATCCGAGGCCCCGTTGCCGATGGCGTCCATAAGGACCTTGTTGACATAGCGGACGATGGGGGCGTCATTGACATTCAGCTCCGGGTCGTACCGCTGCACCTCTCCCTCGGAGGCGCTGTCCAGGCTGTCCAGGTCGGTATCCAGGATATCCGACATGGCCCGGTCGCAGGCCACGATCGCTTGCTCGATCGCGACGGCAAGCTTTGCCTCTTCGACGAGGACCATGTTCGTGGCCAAGCCCGTGGCGAACCCGATCTCGTCCAGGGCACGGTGGTTCGTGGGGTCCGAGACGCCGAGAAAGAGCCGATTGCCGCGCTGGAAGATAGGCAGGGCGCGGTGCTGACTCACCAACTTTTCATCGACCAGGTTCAGGGGGAGATCGGCAAGCTCGACGGCATCCAGATCCAACACGGGCACCCCGAACTCATCGGCGGCGGCAAGGGCAAGCTGTCCGCTGTCCAGATGTGCCTCTGCGACCACATACTGGACGAACGACTGTCGGCGCTCGAGTGCCTCCCGATGCGCCTTCCGTGCCTGCTCTTCCGAGAGCAGCCGGTCGCGCACCAGACGCCACGCGAAACTGGAAGGCTTGAGGGCCGCTTGATTGGTCGCCATGAATGCTTGCCTGCTCGGCACGAGAAGCGGGGCAGATACGCCGAGGACTTCAGCAAAAATAAAAAAGCAGGGTCCGGATGCAGGAATGCGGGATGTCTTTTTGGATAGACGCTTCTCGTAAAACCGGTAGGCAACGTAATGGTTCGGATCCCGCTGCGTCATCCCGGCAGGGGTAGTGGTTAAATTTCAAGTGATGAAGTCTGCCGGCCCCTCCCGCGTCGTTCCGGCAGGGAGTACCGGAATCCAGGTGCCATAGATGGCAAAAGCAGCGGGGATCTGAATGATTACTAGCGAGGCTTCGCCTCAGACCAACGAGTGCCCAACTCGAGCGTCGTCGCAAAACGCCAATAGGACAGGATTGACAGGATTTTTGTCGTTCCTGAATTTCCGACGCCCGATCACGCCCTGACCAAATCGGCAGGTACTCTTCACAACAAAAAATCCTGTTAATCCTGAACATCCTGTTGGTCCTGTACGATTAGCCGACGAGACGAGACGTCGCCTTAAGCCCACCAGGCGTAAATTTTCCGTACCGTGCATAAATTTGACTCATTTGTAAAGATACGGATCATTCAAGGGATCCTAGGCGACGGGTGATCACGTCGCCGCCGTATCCTCCGGTTCGAGATTCAACGCTTGAGAATCTGCAGGATTTCTTCGAGTTCCAGCCGCAGTTGGCGGATGATCTGGTGGCTTTGCGAGGCATCCTGCTGGGCGGTCTTGCCCGTTAGCTGCTGGCGGGCACCCCCGATGGTGAATCCCTGCTCGTAGAGCAGACTCCGGATCTGGCGTACCATGAGTACGTCATGATGTTGGTAGTAGCGGCGGTTACCCCGTCGCTTCACCGGTTTGAGCTGGGGGAACTCTTGCTCCCAGTAGCGCAGAACATGCGGCTTGACCGCGCACAGCTTGCTAACCTCACCGATGGTGAAGTAACGCTTACCTGGTATGGGCGGTAGCTCGTTGCTGCTATTGTTCGTTTCCAGCATAGGCTTCCACCCGTAATTTTAGTTTCTGTCCCCGACGAAAAGTGACCACACGACGGGCGGAGATCGGGATCTCCTCGCCTGTTTTAGGGTTTCTCCCCGGACGCTGCCGCTTTTCCCGGAGTTCGAAATTCCCGAACCCGGACAGCTTTACCTGCTCACCCTTTTCGAGGGCAGCGCGGATATGTTCGAAGAACCTCTCGACGATGTCCTTGGCCTCCCGCTTATTCAGGCCCAGCTGTACGAAGAGGTGCTCTGCCATGTCAGCCTTGGTCAGTGCCATCGTGTCAATCTCTCAGTGTCGCCCCTAGTTCGCTTTTGATGCGTGCCAACACGCCGGAAATCGTCGCCTCGACTTCCCAATCCGTAAGTGTCCGGGAAGATGCTTGCAGAATCAATCCAAAGGCAAGACTTTTTTTCCCGGAATCTATTTCCGGGCCCTGATAGAGGTCAAACAAGATGAGGTCCCGAAGCAGATCGGACGCGGCGCTCGCCACACAATCGCGCACTTGGTCGTAGGTTACGTCCGCGGCGACGACGATCGCCAGATCGCGCCGGATAGCCGGAAACCTGGACAGCGGCTCGAATACCGGCGGCAGGCCCGTCTGCAACTCGGCGAGTGCGATTTCGAACAGGAAGGCATTGCCGTCGATGTCGAGTTCCGCTGCTAGGGCCGGGTGCAGCATACCGAGCATACCGATCTTACGACCCGCGTACTCGATGCGGGCGGTCTGACCCGGATGCAGGGCCGGATGCTCGGCGGGTAAAAAGCGGAATTGTTCCAGATGACCGGTCAGGCCGAGCACGGCCTCCAGATCCGCCTTGGCGCCATAGAAATCGACCGAGCGGACCTGCATACCCCATTGCACGGGGGCCGAGAAACCGACGACCAGACCGGCGAGCTTCACGTTCTGCTCCAGCTTGTCTCCGGTGCGAAGGAAACACAGGCCGGTCTCGAAGATGCGTACGCGCTCCTGCCGACGGGCCTGGTTTTGGCGCGCCGTCTGCACCAGCCCCGGCCAGAGACTGGTACGCATGACGGACATGTCCGCGGAGAGCGGATTGGACAGGGTCAGGACTTCGGGTTGTGGATCAATGCGACGTTGGAGCTCCGGGCTCAGAAAGCTGTAGGTAATGACTTCGTGATAACCCCGCGCCACCAGGGCCAGTCTGGCGCGGTCCGGATCGAATGCCGTATCGGGAAGCGCCTTGATAGCAGCCGCCGTGCCGGTGTGGGTCACGGGGATCTGCTCGTAACCCTGGATACGGCCGAGCTCGGCGATCAGATCCACCTCGAGCTCCAGATCGAAGCGACCGCGGGGCGGAACCAGATCCCAACCATCGGAGGCCAGTGTGATCGCCATACCCAGCCGGGTGAAGATGTCCTCGACGGCCGCATCCGCCGGCTGCATCCCCAGTACCTTGCCGATCCGCTCGCGACGCAGGCGCAGCCGTTTCCGCCGGGGTAAATGTTCCTCCGCGTTCAAGATCGCGACCGGCCCCGGCCTGCCGCCCACGATGTCCAGCAGCAGTGCCGTTGCCCGCTCCACGGCCCGCGCTTGAAGCGCCGGGTCGACCCCCCGCTCGAAGCGGTGGGAGGAGTCGGTATGCAGCCCGTAGCTGCGGGCCTTGCCGCTGATGGCCCGGGGGGCGAAGAAGGCACTCTCGAGCAGGATGTGGCGGGTCCAGGTCGTCACGCCCGTTTCGGCTCCGCCCATGATGCCTGCCAGGGCAATGGGCCGATTCCGGTCGGCGATCACCAGGGTATCGTCCCGCAGCTTGATCTCTTCGTCATTGAGCAGGAGCAGGCGTTCGCCGGCCACCGCCATGCGTACACGGATTGCTCCGTCCAGCCGGTCGAGGTCGAAGCCGTGCAGCGGCTGGCCGAGCTCCAGGAGTACATAGTTGGTGACATCCACCACCGGGCCGATGCTGCGCAGGCCGCTGCGGCGCAGGCGTTCCTGCATCCACAGCGGGGTCACAGCGTCGGGGTCGATGTCGCGGATGACTCGGCAGACATAGCCGGGGCAGGCCTCAGGGGCCTCCAGACGGACCGGGAAACGGTCGTCGGTGCGGAGGGGGACGGGCTCGATAACGGGTCCCTGGACGGGGCTGCGATTGATGGCCCCCACCTCCCGAGACACGCCGGCCAGGCTCAGGCAATCGGCCCGATCGGGGGTCAGATCGAGCGTGATGCAGCGGTCGTCGAGATCCAGATAGGCCCGCAGGTCCGTCCCCACCGGAGCATCTGCGGGCAAGGGCAAGATGCCCTCCGAGGACTCGGCGAGTCCGAGCTCGTTTGCAGCACAGATCATCCCCAGGGACTCGACGCCACGCAGCTTGGCCCGCTTGATCTCGAAATCCCCCGGCAGGCGGGCCTTTAGCGTGGCGACCGGGACCTTTATATCCGCGGCCACATTGGCAGCACCGCAAATGATCTGTAAGGGTTCACTCGACCCCACATCGACCCGGCACAGGCGCAGCTTTTCGGCGTTGGGGTGGGCCTCCACAGCCTGGACCTGGCCCACTAGAACGCCGCTAAACTCGGGGGCCGCGGGTTCCACTGCGTCCACCTCGAGCCCCGCCATCGTCAATTGGTCGGCCAGGGTTCGGGTATCCACATCGGGATTGACCCACTCCCGCAACCATGACTCGCTGAATCGCATTTCACCCTTTATTCAAGCAAACTGCCTGAGAAACCGCAGGTCGTTCTCGAAATAGAGCCGGATGTCATCGATGCCGTAACGCAGCATCGCCAGGCGTTCCACGCCCATGCCGAAGGCGTAGCCGAGGTAGCGGTCGGCGTCGATCCCTACCTGGCGAAATACCTCCGGATGGATCATCCCGCAGCCCAATACCTCCAGCCAACCGGTCTGCTTGCACACTCGGCAACCCGTGCCGTTACACATAACACACTCGATATCCACCTCCGCGGAGGGCTCGGTGAAGGGGAAATAGGATGGCCGAAAGCGCAGCTCCAGATCACGTTCGAAGAAGTTACGCAGGAAATCATAGAGTATGCCTTTAAGATCGGCGAAGGTCACCTGCTCGTCCACCAGAAAGCCTTCCACCTGGTGGAACATAGGGGTATGGGTCAGATCGGAATCGCAGCGATAGACCCGTCCGGGAGCGATGATCCGCAACGGCGGCCCCTCCTTTTCCATGACCCGGATCTGCACCGGCGAAGTGTGGGTGCGCAGGAGCAGGTGCTCGTCGAAGTAGAAGGTGTCGTGCATGGCCCGTGCCGGGTGATGGGCCGGAATATTGAGGGCCTCGAAGTTATGATAGTCGTCCTCGACCTCCGGCCCCTCGGCGACGCCGAATCCGGCGTTGGCGAACAGCCGCTCGATCCGCTGCAGGGTACGGGTAATAGGGTGCAAACCACCGGGCCTCTGGCCGCGGCCCGGTAGGGTGACATCGATGCGCTCGGCGGCCAGGCGGTCGACCAGGGCCGCCTGCTCCAGCGACTTCCTATGGACCTCGATAGCCTCCTGGACCTGTATCTTGGCCTGGTTGATCGCCTGTCCGGCCCGTGGACGCTCGGCTTGCGGCAGCCTTCCGAGTCGCTTGAGCTCCCCGGTGAGAAACCCGCTCTTACCCAGATAGCGTACCCGTATCCGGTCCAGATCCGCGAGGTCCTGTGCCGCAGCGATCTGTTCCAGGACATCGGCCCGCAGCCGGTCGATTCCCGGTCCGGTCTCGTCATTCATGATCTTGCCTGCCAAGTGCCTGCTATCCGAACTCCCGGGGCTCGAAGCCCGCGGGGTTGACGATGCCGGCACTACTGCCCGTAGCTCGAATCACGAATAACCCTTGGTTCTGCGCATACTGGTCGCTCGCCTGCTCCGCGCGTAAATAGGCCACCGCACCCAACACCCTATGGTCCTTGTATTCAGGCAAGTAACGCTTGGCTCGATGGAGACGCTCGATGAATTTATCGACTAGCCTGACCCGCAGGGTCGTTTTTACCTCTACGATAATAATCTCCTCGCCGTTGTGGGCGATGATGTCAAATTCATAGTTCTCCCCGTCGCGGCATCCTTTACGCCGGGTTGAGGTATCGTAGACCCGGATTCCATGCCTGCCCAACAAGCGCACCAAATCCCCTTCGACCAGGCTCTCCACCAGTTTGCCCCACTGGCCTTCGAATAGCTCCTGCAAGGCCTTCATCTTCTTGTCCGTTTCCTTGAACATACAGTCCGTTTCCCGGAATTTGCGGTCTGTTTCCTGGAACAACTGCCAGACCTTCTCGAAATTCAATGTGGCTTCCGTCATGAAAGCGACCCTCTGTTGCTAAAAGTTGCCCTTCGGATCGGCGGATTTCGCCACCGGTTTTAGAGTCGAGAAAGAGGACTTAGTTTAGGGCACTTTGAAAAATACGATTTTTGTCTACGGCATATCTCAACAATCAATGACTTAGAGTAGGTTGATTGGTTAAAATACCTATTTTTCAAGGTGCCCTTTAGAAGCTGCTTTGCAAGAATCGGCGGTGGGTTTCGTCGAGAAGAAGTTTGGATTTTACTCTTCCAGATATTGACGCTTAGCCTCTACATCACGCCAGCTATCGGCATCTTCAGGCGGTGGTTTAATTTCCGTAATAACCGGCCACTGTTTAGATAAGCGGGCATTGATCTCGAGAAATATTTCCTGGCCTTGGGGTAAATCATCTTCGGAAAAAATCGCGTTTACCGGACATTCGGGCTCACAGACAGCACAGTCGATACATTCCTCCGGATCGACGACCAGAAAATTCGGTCCTTCATGAAAACAATCTACCGGACAGACCTCGACACAGTCGGTATATTTGCATTTAATACATTGTTCAGTCACTACATATGTCATTGCCCATTGCTCCTGTCAAGGTTGCTGTTGTTGCCTTCCTAATTAGGATTGCTGTTGCTTATTATAGATTCCAGACTGTTTTGGAGTGCGCCGGCATAAGCGGCGCGGCTGTATCGAATCTCAGCGATGGGGGATACAGGCGGCGTTTGCCGAAAACCTGAGCGCCGGGTTACACACATGCCGCGGTGACGGCGCTTTCCCCTGGCCGCAGCGCCTGTGCCGGGAACGGTGCGTTGCCGAATCCAAAGCGGCGGCAGGCTTGTACCACTTGGCAGCACCTTGGTTACATAGGTACCGCGAGCTTCTGTCGATGCCGGAGTAAAGTTGCCGCCGCACTCCAAAACGCCCGGTCATGCCCTGCCATGATCGTTAGCAGTCCGGAATCCGTAAAAAGCCAGCAAAGTTTATACGCACTCACCCTGCAAACTAGGGGCTGTTGACATTCAGCCCGTAGGATGGGCAAAGCGAAGCCTGTCCATCCAGCTGACCTCGCGCTTTGGTCATTACGCGGGGCTTTTCGAACCGCGGCCGCTGGTCGGGAGACCAATCAGGGGCAGCGTGCCCATCACATGGCGATGGGCACGCCGCGTTGAGTACATTCTCCCAGACCGTCGCGGTTCAGGGATCTAGGTGGCATAACCGCAGCCCTGAGCTCAGCTTGCCGGGCGCTTGCTTTGCCCATCCTACTAAAATGTCAACAGGACCTAGTGCGAATCGTCAGGCGGCGACCGCCGCTTTTGCCTGCTCGGCTAGGGCCGCGAAGCCCGCTTTGTCATGATAGGCGATATCGGCCAGTATCTTGCGGTCTACCTCGATACCGGCCTGCTTCAAGCCGTTGATGAGACGGCTGTAGGACAGCCCGTTCTCGCGTGCGGCCGCATTGATACGGACGATCCACAAGGACCGAAACTGACGCTTTTTCTGGCGCCGATCACGGTAGGCGTATTGACCGGCCTTGATGACGGCCTGCTTGGCGACCCGGTAGACCTTGCTACGGGCACCATAGTAGCCCTTGGCCTCTTTCAGCACCTTTTTATGACGGGCGCGTGCTGTAACGCCTCGTTTTACACGTGGCATCTGTATCTCTCCGGAGTCGATTCGACCGGGCCAAGCACCTCTATAGACAAACGAGCCTAAACGCACCCTCGCCCGACAACCAGGCGAAAGAGAAAACTACGAATTGGGTACTCGAAACTGCGAGTCAACAGTAGGGAATCATCCGCTGGGCGGATTTCACATCCGATTTGTGCAACGCCTTGGGGCCCCGCAGATGGCGCATCCGCTTGGTGCTCTTCTTGGTCAATATATGCCGCCGGTGGGAGGCGTTCCGTTTGAAGGTCCCAGCGGCGTTACGCTTGAAACGTTTGGCCGCCCCGCGGTTGGTTTTGATCTTTGGCATTTCTTTTTCCTATAGGATTTCTTTTTTCCGAAATAAACGCGAATCAACGCAAATGGGTTGAAAAATATGGATCTGCAGGCGTTATTACAGTTCAGTGTCGTGTCAGGCCATATCTGCATTGCCTTTAGCAGTAAACATGGTCTGTCCCTGACATATCCCCACAAAATCCGCCCTCGGCGTCAGTCGGTAAGGCAGGCGTCATGCGCATCAGCGACCCATTGATCAGGTGGCCCGATGATACCGATCAGTTCCGTGAGTACCTCGCGGCAACTG
>Ga0209458_1000329_pt1 | contig 18311 bp, 18 predicted proteins | sample WorMetLIZAISLAND_FD_187411 | JGI IMG/M metagenome (GOLD analysis project Ga0209458, IMG submission 187411) | Marine gutless worms symbiont microbial communities from Max Planck institute for Marine Microbiology, Germany - Inanidrilus manae... ...
TGAATCACGCCAAAAAGCCAAACGCAAATTGCAAGGTTTTTACGCTCCCGAGGTCGTTTCCTTGCAAACAAAACAATCGGGTTCTACGGAAAACTCAAATCTAATCAATTCGTTGAAGATTCTTCACGGTCGACTAATTACCGAAAGGGAAGCGGCATATTAGTTGATTTCCTTGAAAGGAAACGCAAATTCGTTCAAACGATTATGCATGTAGCGGCAGCGACCGCACCGTGTAGCGGAAGTAGGTTCCCATATTTCCCATCAACGAAGATGGTGTTCAAAGGACGGTTATGGCAATTCTAATCGAGACCTCGGCGGGCGAACTCGTCGATAAGCTGACGATCCTGGAAATCAAGCTCGAACGACTTACGGACCCGGCAAAAAGAGAAAACGTACGTATTGAATGGGAAACGTTGGATATGGTGCGGAATTCGAGCCTCGCGGAATCGGCGGAGCTATCTAGCCTGACGGTGGCACTTAAGACGATCAATGAGCAGCTTTGGGAAATCGAGGACGACATCAGGGAATGCGAGCGCGCAAAGGACTTCGGGGAGCGGTTCGTCGAACTGGCGCGCAACGTCTATATTACAAATGACGAGCGGGCGCGCCTGAAGCGCGAGATCAACGATCTCCTGGGATCGCGGATCGTTGAAGAGAAATCCTACGCGGCCTATTAGTGTGGTTAGCATTATCGGTGGTGCCGGATGAACCTTCCTTTGTGGATCACCGACAAGTTAATCCGGTCCCGATGCCGTAAGATCGATCGGCCGGCCCCGGCATCCGGCATACTTCTCCTGTCCTGCGGCGGGCTCGGAGACACGGTTCTATTCTCCCACGTTTTGCCGCGGTTCAGTGATTTGGCGGAACCTGACGAGACCATTGCCGTTCTTTTGCGCTCAGACGGGGCGAAAACAGCCTTCCTGTTTCCTTCGGAAATCGAGAAAATCATCGTCGATTTCGGCCACCTCAGAAAAGACCGGGATTATCGACGGGCAATCTGTGAAGACCTTTACCGGCGCAACTTCCGTCTCGCCGTATCGACCGACTTCAAGCGCCATCCGGACCTCGATGAGTTCCTTCTCCTGACCGCGTCGGCCGTCAATACCATCGCTATGAAAGCGCGGCCGTGGAAAAAATATCAGCGACGTCTCGATGCCAACGAAACCCAGTTGACGAAGGTTTTCGAAGGAGGCCCTGAACACGTCGATAAGGTGGTCCGGTGGTGCCGTTTCATCGATTGGCTGACGGGTATCGTCATCCCGCCACCCCTGGCGAGGCTCCCGGAAGGCGCAGAAGAGGGAAATCGGCTAGCGTCGCGCCGCCGGATCTATATCCAGCCGTTTTCGGCGGTTCCCGCCAAGCAATGCCCCCCGAACTCTATCGGCGCCTGATCGATGCTCTCCCGGACGACGTCCAGGTATCGATTACAGGGACGGACGCGGATATGGACAGGAACCCGGCATACAGGAAACTGTTGGACCTCCCTTCGGTCCGCTTTGACAATCGTACGTTCGAAGCGATCGCGCCGGACCTGCGAGCATGCGATCTCGTCGTATCCGTCGATACGGCGCTGATGCATCTCGCCATCGCCGTCGGGGCGCCAACACTTGGATTGGCGAGTGCGGCCTATACCGGAGAAATCGTCCCCTACGCACCGGAAATCACCCCGCCCAACGCTCATTTTCTATATCGGCCGATGTCGTGCGAGGGGTGCCTTGGCGATTGTGTTCACCCGAAGGAATCCGGTGTATTTCGTTGTATTGCGCGCCTAGATGCCGACACGGCGATTGGTACGGCCCTAAAGCTGCTTGCCGGTGACGATGTTCCGGCGGTGATTACCATGGAAGGATCTGGTTGAGGTCCTGCCACGCCGATAGCGTCGGTGTAAGCAGAAGGTTTCCCGGCCTTAGGCGCCGTTCGACTTGGAAGGAATGGCCGGTTTCGGGCCGAGCGCTGTACCCGCCGGATTCGGCATGGATAAGGACGCCGGCGGCGTGATCCCAGGGCTTCAAGTTGCCGCCGTAATTGCAGAAATCGAGCTTGCCTCGGGCGAGGTCCATATATTCCCGGCCGACACACTTATAGCGATCGACCAGTTTCGGCATGCCTCGTATTTTCGACTCGGCCATCGCCTCGACCCGGCGCCTCAAGCGCGTTCCCAATGTTCCGGTCATGGCGGATACAGAGCCCGGCCGCACTGGCGCCAGTTTCTGGTCGCCCTCCCATGCCCCCTCGCCTCGTTGAGCCCAAATCATGGTGTTGTTGATCGGGTCGTAAATCCAGCCGGCGATCGTTTCGTTCGCCTGAACCAATGCGACGATGACGGCGAAGCAAGGTATTCCGTCTACGAAATTCTGTGTACCGTCGACGGGATCGATGACCCAAACAGGTGTTTCACCGTCGAAGGCTTCCAAAATTTGCCTATTCACGGCTGCGGCCTCTTCGCCGACCACCTCACAACCGGGAAGCAGTTCTCTCAGAGCGGCGGAAAGTAGATGTTCGGCTTCCCTATCGGCGACCGTAACCAAGTCGCTGGGGGTTTTTTCCGAGATTTCGTGCCTTTCGAGCCTCCTGAACCGAGGCAGAATGGACTCCTCCGAAGCCTGGCGGATGATGGCCTCGACCTTAACAAGATCCGGTCTTTGCATGGAGGCGAGGCCTTTCTTGATTAAGGGCTTTGTTTCGGGTTTGGCCGAGAGCTGTGGTCAGTTGCCATAGACGTCTCTGTCGCGATGATAGGCGTTGGCAAAATCATCGAGCATGCGGGCTGCGTCGGCGTTGAATTCAGCACGTTGAATCAGCGCTCGCGCGACAAATGACGCGAATGTCACGGCCTCCGCTTTTCCTCGAAGGTGAAAGGCGGAGGCCAAACTATGTAATTCGTCGTGTACATGTTTTCGCGCCATCACATTGAGTTGGGATTTTACCAGCCGGTGTTTATCACGCCACTTCTTCTGGTTCTTCGCACTTGCCATATCACCCTCCGATTCGCGGCAAGTCTACTAGTAGATATCGATTGATTCAAGTTGGCCATCGTACCCATCAACGGTGCCCTCGCCGATAACGCTCTGCGTCGGCCGGTGACAGCCTCACGGTAACGCTGATTCCGTCGGAACCGTCTTCGCGGCGAACCACGTCTCCATGGTCATAGAGCCAGGCAAGCGTTGATCCGTCCGCATAGGTCAAGTTCACATCAAGTATCTCGAAAACCGCACTGATCTTCTCCTCTATCACTTCAAGGAGACGCCGACACCCCTCGCCGGATTTCGCCGATAGCAAGACGGCTGACCTGTTTCCGCGTCGCACCCGGTTTTCCAACACGATCCGTTCGTCGGGCTGGAGAGCGTCGACCTTGTTCAACACTTCAATGAGATTGTCGGTTCCGTTGGTTTCCGCGACGCCGATTTCTGCTAGGACCTGCTGGACGTCCGTGCGTTGCGCGTCGGAATCCGAATGAGAGATGTCGCGGACATGGAGAATCAGTTCCGCTTCCGTGACCTCCTCCAAGGTTGCGTGGAAGGCGTTAACCAACTCGTGCGGCAGGTTGGAAATGAACCCAACCGTGTCTGACAGGATGGCTTCCCGGCCCGAGGGTAATCGGATACCGCGCATCGTCGGATCGAGAGTTGCAAAAAGAGCATTCCGTGCGTCAACGTCGGAATCGGTCAACCGATTGAAAAGCGTCGATTTTCCGGCATTGGTATAACCGACCAGCACGATGACAGGAAAAGGCACTTTGCGTCGTGCCGTACGATGCAATTCACGTGTCCGTTTGACGTCGGCGATACCCTTCTTCAGGTGCGTGATGCGCTGATCGATCATTCGACGGTCCGTTTCGATTTGCGTCTCGCCCGGGCCGCCCATGAAGCCGGCGCCGCCGCGTTGCCTTTCCAGATGGGTCCAACTACGGACCAATCGGCTTCGCTGGTAGGTCAGGGCCGCCAGTTCGACTTGTAACCGCCCTTCCTTGGTTCTGGCGCGGGCGCCGAAAATCTCGAGGATGAGGCCGGTCCGGTCGATAACCTTTCGATTCCATTCCCGCTCAAGATTCCGTTGCTGAATGGGCGTAAGTACGGCGTCGATGATGATCACATCGATCGGGCCCAACGGGGAAGGTTCTTCAGACACGAGTTCCCGGAGCCGGTCAATAGTCCCCTTTCCGAAAAGCGTTGCCGGTCGGGGCTTCGACACAGTAATCGCCTCTCTGTGCTTTACGGTGAGATCAATGGCGGCGGCTAGACCAACCCCTTCCTGGAGGCATGCGTCGCGGTCCCTTACACCGTTGGCATGGGGAAGCACAGGGTGGATAACGACGCAGGAATCCCGTCCGCGCTCCGTCGTTGATCGACCCGATTTAACGTCGGCGTTGGCGCTCAACGGCGCTCCAAATCAGTTTTCCTCGGCTTCATCGCGGTCGGGTTCGAACAGTTGCACCGGCACCGACGGCATAACTGTCGAGATCGCGTGTTTGTAGACGAGTTGCGTATGGCCATCCCGTCTTAAGAGCACTGAGAAATTGTCGAACCAAGTGACGATCCCTTGAAGTTTTACGCCGTTGACCAAAAAGACCGTCACCGGCGTTTTGTTCTTCCGGATATGATTTAGAAACACATCCTGGACGTTCTGGGATTTCTCCGACGCCATTGATCGAACTCCCTGTTTATCGTTTTCGTTTCATCCCAGCCCCTATGCTGAGGCCAGTTCAGTTTTGTGTGTAACCCGCACTTTTGGCGGCAGACACTCCCCAACGTCACATTACAGGTTCCTGAGCCACTTGCAAAGCGCATCACATGTTCCGAATTGCCACTTCGGCGGGAACGTCAAAAACTCGTCAGGTGCCGGCTTTTCCTGGCGAAGAAGCACCGGCGTACAGCCGGCATTGTGGGCGCATTCCATATCGATATCTGCATCTCCGATCAACCACACCCGCTCGCCGGGCCCTTCGCCGCTGCCGTTAAGAGCCATCTCCACGGGCTCGGCCGCTGGTTTGTCGTGTTCAGCGTCATTGGCGCCGACAAGCCTCCCGAAATAGCCGCTCCAGCCGAGTTGATCCGCTTCCAGCCTTAGGAAGTCTCCGCGCTTGTTGCTGACGACCCCCAGGTAAACGTCGAGAGCGCTAATCGACTGCAACATGTCCTCCGCACCTTCCAGTGGGCGGATCGTATTGGCGTGAATGTCTTCGTAACGTTCGTAGAAGACACCGGCGGCCTGTTGCCATTGCTCGCCGAAAAGACCCGGGAAGCTGTCACGCATGGATTTGCGAACACGGCGCTGGGTTTCGGCAAGGGTCCACGGCGGGTGGCCGAATGCCGTCAACGTTGTGTTCAGGGCATCATGAATGACAGGCCAACTGTCGACGAGCGTATTGTCCCAGTCGAATATGATCGCTTTCGGCAGACGAGGCCGGACGCCGGATTGCTTCAGTTCCATCGGTCCGTATTCTGCGGACCGCCGCGGGTTTCGACGAAATCCACGTACAGGTCGAGGAGCTTGCAGGTCAGTTCGCCGGCCTCGCCGTTGCCGATGGGGGTGCCGTCGATTGCGGTAACGGCTTTGACATGCGATGTGGAACTTGTGATGAACGCTTCCTTGGCGTTCAGGGCTTCTTCCAGGGTGAAGGCCCGTTCGGAAAACCTTACGCTTGCTTCCTCGGCCGCTTCGAGGAGTGTCAGACGGGTGATCCCATTGAGAATGGCGTACCCGACATTCCGCGTCAGCAGTTCACCATCCTTGGTGACGATCCAGGCATTGGTCGACGTTCCTTCGGTAATGAACCCGTCGTCATCGATCATCCATGCTTCGAACGCACCCGATTCCTTCGCCGTTTGTTTACCCAGGCAGTTAGGGAGAAGAGATATCGATTTGATATCTTTGCGTTTCCAGCGGATGTCAGGGATTGTTACAACCTCGACGCCGCGAGTCAGGACGGACTTGTCGATAGGTGGCGCCTTGCGAGCGGTCAGCACCAGAGAACTGATGGTATCGGCGGGAAACGGATGGTCTCGGCGGGCGACGCCCCGAGTAACCTGCAGGTAGACGAGACCGTGGCGAACGTGGTTCCGCCGGACGATTTCACGAACCACCACCATCAACGGCCCGCGTCCCATTGGCGGCTCGATCTGGAGTTCGCGCAAGGAATGTTCAAGGCGGTCGAGATGGCCCTGTTCACCGACCAGTTTACCGTCGTGTACGGCGAAGACTTCGTAGACGCCATCGGCGAATTGATAGCCGCGATCCTCGATGTGTACCGCGCCATCGGCGTGGGGAACATATCGGCCGTTAACGTATGCTATGCGGGACATTCGTCGTAACCCACTGCTTTAGAGATTAGAAGTATTCGAGTTGCACGGAGAACATTTTTTCAACTTTCCGAATCACTTCGGCAGCCGCGAACAATACGACCCGGTCCTTTGCCAGGACGATCGTATTACTGTCCGGGCATATCATTTCGCCATCGCGGACGATGGCGCCGAGAAGGACGCCGTTCGGCAATTTGACCTCGCGTAGTGGTTTTCCGACCAGTTCAGATGTCTCCAGTGCTTCCGCTTCGATCAACTCGCCGAACCCCTCCCGGAGAGTGTGAACCGAGTGAATTCTGCCGCGTCTGACGTGTTGCAGGATCGTTGAAACAGTTATGTTCCGCGGGCTGACAACGACGTCGATGCCGAGCGTATTAATCAACGGCTCGTATGTGCTTTTGTTAATCAGGGTGATGGCGCGCTGGCTCCCGTAGCGTTTGGCCAAGAGAGAGGCGAGGATATTGGTCTCATCGTCGTTGGTAACAGCGACGACCGTCTCGGTGGCCGCAACATTGGCCTCTTCAAGGACCTCGTGATCAAGTACGTCGCCTTTGAGGACCATAGTGTTTTCAAGGATATTGACGATGGTCTCGGCGCGAGAACTTTCCGCTTCGATGATTTTCGTCTTGACCCAATCGTGTTCGCGCTCGATTTCTTGAGCGAGAAAAAGGCCTATGTTGCCGCCGCCGAAAATTAGCAGCCGTCGCGCCTCCGTTTCTTCATGACCGAAAGCGGCCATGGCCCGCGACACCTGCTCACTGTCGACGACGAAATAGACTTCGTCGCCGGGAAGCATCTGGTCGTCAGCACTGGGGACAATTGCTTCGTCTTGGCGGGTCAGGCCGACAATCACGATGTTCAGGTCGGGAAACAGTTGGGTTAGCTGGCGCAAGGGCGTATTCACGAGCGGACAATTCTCGTCGCACCTCACACCCAACAATTTGACCCTGTCGTCGACCAGGGGGATCATTTCGAACGCGCCTGGGACTCTCAAACGACGACTGACGGCCCTGGCGACCTCCATTTCCGGAGAAATGATGACGTCGATCGGCATGTGGTCGCGAGAAAACAAGTTTGCCCACAAGGGCTTGAGGTACCCTTGCTGGCGAATCCGCGCGATCTTGGTCGGAACGTCGAAAAGCGAATGGGCCACCTGACAGGCGACCATGTTCACTTCGTCGGAATAGGTAACGGCGATCAGCATGTCCGCGTCGGCGACTCCGGCTCGCTCGAGGACGTCCGGAAGCGACGCATGCCCGACGAACCCGTTGATGTCCAGATTGTCGCTAATACGACGGATCAAGTCCGGTGACTGATCGATGACCGTGACGTCGTTGTTTTCAAGGGCAAGGTGGCGCGCGATGGCGAACCCGACCTGCCCGGCGCCGCAAACGACCACTTTCATGGATGATCTTCCCTTTCGCCGGTCTTGAACCGAATTCGGTCGTCTATTTTTCCGCGCCGTGCAGACCGAGCGATTTCAGTTTGCGGTGCAGCGCAGATCGCTCCATCCCAACGAATTCAGCGGTTTTCGATATGTTCCCACCGAACCGCGTGACCTGTGCAGATAGGTATTCCCTTTCGAATATCTCGCGCGCGTCGCGTAAAGGCAATCCCATGATTTCATCGCCACGATCCAAGGTTCGCGGCACCGGCGAGTTGACGCCGATTTCAGGTGGTAGAGCCGAAATCCCAATCACATGGGTGGTCTCGTCAGGCGCCATGATGAGCAGGCGCTCAATGACGTTCTTTAATTCTCTCACGTTGCCCGGCCAATCATATGCGCGCATACCAGCCAGCGCATCTTCGCCGAGTGACCTCAGCGGCCGTCCCGTTAGGAGAGCCGTGCGTTCCATGAAATAACGGGCCAGCAGCGGAATGTCCTCACGGCGTTTCTTCAGTGGCGGGACATCGATGGGGACAACGTTCAGACGATAGAACAGATCCTGTCGAAAACGCCCGGCCTCGATTTCCTCCTGCATATTTCGGGTCGAGGATGCGACGACCCGCACGTCGACGCTGATCCGGCCGCTGCCGCCGACCCTTTGAAATACCTGTTCTTGTAAGGCTCGGACGATTTTTGCCTGTGTTTCCAGAGGCATATCAGCAACTTCGTCGAGGAATAAGGTGCCGTTGTGGGCCATCTCGAAAGTTCCGAGGGAGACGATTGGTTCGTCTCCGTCGCCCTGACTTTCGACGCCAAAGAGAACCTCCTCAACCCGCTCAGGGTTCATAGTAGCGCAGTTGACGACGATAATTGGCCCGTCATCGCGCTTCGAGTTTTTGTGGATGAGCCTGGCGACGACCTCTTTGCCCGAACCCGCCGGGCCGGTTATGAACACGCGGCTGTTGGACGGCGCGACTTTCTCGATGGATTGACGCAAGTCTCCACTGGCGGCCGACTCGCCAATGAGTTCGGCTGCCGCACCGGCTTGCAGGCGAAGCTCTTGGTTTTCGCGTTTCAATTGCGCCGCCTCAATGGCCCGCTCGACCAATAGCAGCAATCGGTCCGCCTTGAACGGCTTCTCGATGAAATCGTAAGCCCCGTCCTTGATCGCCTGTACGGCCGTCTCGATGGTGCCATGGCCGCTCATCATCAGCACTGGTACGGCCGGATGGTCACGCATTACAGCTTTCAGGATGCCAAGTCCGTCCAGTTCGCTACCTTGGAGCCAGATATCTAGCAAGACCAAGCTCGGTCGGCGGCCTTCGATGACGGCCAGCGCTTCGGCGCTGTTTGCCGCTTCTCGGGTTTCAAAGCCTTCATCATTCAAGATACCGGCGGTCAGCATTCGGATATCGGCTTCGTCGTCGACTATCAGGATATCGTTAGACATCGGCCGTTTCCTAATGTCTCGAGCCGCGTGCCGCGATTTCGATCTCCGTCTTCAAGGGATCGCTCGCTTGTTCATCGCCATCGGGCGCGTCGTTCCGCACCGCGGCCTCGACGGGCCCAAGAACGAACCCGATACGGACGCCGCCGCCAGGCCGGTCATCGAGCCGGACGCCGCCATTATGATCCTCGGCGATCTTCTTGACGATCGCCAAACCCAGGCCGGTGCCCTTCTCGCGCGTCGTAACATAGGGTTCGGTTAGGCTGCCCCGGTTTTCTTCGGGCAAACCCTTGCCGTTGTCCTCGATCACAACCCGGGTCACGCCGTTTTCAGCAAATTGGCTCACTTCGGGCTCGATGGATACGACGATGCGTCCATTGCCCTCATTCCGAATCCCCTCGGTTTCCGCACTGGCAATTGATTCGAATGCGTTTTTCAGAAGATTGCCGAGGGCACGTGAAATCTGTCTGCTGTCGCAGGTTACCTTGACGTCCGTTCGTGGAAAATCCGTTGAAAACTCAATCTCCGGATGCCGATTCTGTTCGAGGAAAATGGCCTGCCGGCATAATTCCGAGAGGTTTTCAGTTTGCATTTTGGGTTCCGGCATTCTTGCGAACGCCGAAAACTCGTCGACCATACGACCAATGTCTTCGACTTGGCGAACAATAGTGTCGGTACATGTTTCGAAGGTCTCCGGATCGGTTTCGATTTGTTGGCGGTATTTTCGCTTCAGTCTTTCCGCAGACAATTGAAACGGCGTCAGTGGGTTCTTGATCTCATGGGCAATCCGGCGCGCTACGTCAGCCCACGCAGCCTTGCGCTGGGCTGATAGGAGTTCGGTAATGTCATCGAAAGTGACGACGTAGCCTATCGTTTCCTTCGCCAAGCGTTCGGCGGCGATCCGAACGTGCAACGTCCGGATTTCGTCGCCCCTGATGACCCGGAGATCGCCTTGTCTCATGCGGCTGCCCGGCGACTTTGTGTCGCGGAATAGGTCGGCCATTTCTGGAACGATATCGTCCAAGGGCTGGCCAATCGAGCTCATCAGATCGGTACCCAGAAGCTCTGATGCTGAGCGGTTGGGAAGGTGAATTCGGCCGTCGGCATCCAGGCCGATTACGCCAGCTGACACACCGGTCAATACCGTTTCCGTGAAACGCCGTCTATCGTCGAGTTCCCTGTTGGCCTCGATGAGGCCTTCACGTTGGCTCTCCAATTGGCCAGCCATGTTGTTGAAGGCTCGTCCCAAGGAACTGATCTCGTCGCTCGCCTCTCCGGCATCCACCCGGACCGCCAGATTGCCCCCGCTGATGTCGTCGGCCGCCGAAATCAGCCGGCTAAGAGGGTCGGCCATCTGGTTTGAGACGGTCAGCCCAACCCACGCCGCGGCGAAAAGTAGGAGAACCGCGACGATCACGAATATCATGACGAAACTGATTTGAAACCCGCTCTGCTTTTTCTCCAGCGCCTGATATTCATTGACCGCGCGTTGGACCCGGTTGATGTGCCCGATCACCCTGGGATCAGAAAACCGTTCGACGACGAGGAAAGAATCGACAAACGAATCCAGTTTTATAAGTGCCTGAACGCGTTCGTTATTTGGCGTTTCGACAATGGGAATGGCGCCGTTCTGCGCTTCGATCAATGCACTTTCAGGGATCTCGATTAGGTCTTCAGTTGGGCTGAACCGAGACCCCGCTACGACCTTTTTCGCGCTGTTGATCACGACTGCCATGGATAGCGAACGGACATTTGCGTGTTTGGTTAGGATGCCTTTGATGTCCCGTGGGTCCGTGATCAGCCGAGGCAAGTTGAGTTCGATGTCGCCAGCGACAGCCAGAGCATCGGTTTGGATGGTCTTCTTGTGTTCGTTGAGATACGCCGTCGTGACGATTTTGGATTGTTGAAGAGCCGTGCTCACCCGTTCCTTGAACCAGGCCTGAACACCGAAATTTAGGAAAAGAGCGGAAAAAACGGCAACGATGATGGCCGGCGCAACGGCGACCAGTGTAAAGAGGGCGACGCGACGGCCGTGAAGGCCGAAACCGGCGGCGCCGCTTTTTCGTTCGCGCCACAGTTTGACCAGCCGCCTGATGATAACGGCACCCAGAATCAGTAGCAGGATTACGTCCACGTACAGGAGCACAACAACGGTTTCGATACCGTAGTCCTGCGAAAGTTGGCCGGTCATCATGGCGACGGTAGCGACGCCTGAGACAACGGCCGCGACGGCCAATCCGTAGGCGAACACCTTGGTTTCCGCGAGCCGGCGGAGGAACTGGAAGAAGACCGAGTCGTCAATCTTCCGATGGTTCATTTCCCACCTCGGATCACAGGGATTTCTAACTCTTTGATCTTTTTGCGAAGCGTGTTCCGATTGACACCAAGGACCTCGGCGGCTTTCACCTGATTTCCCCGCGTCGCCTGCAAGGTCAGTGTGATTAGTGGTTTTTCGACCTGTTTGATTACACGATCGTAGAGGCCGATGGCCGGCAGACGCCCTTCAGGTGTCGAAAACAAGGCCGCCAACTGTTCCTCGACAGTCTGCGACAGGTTCTTGCCGCTTTTGTCTTTCGCATTGGAGGAACTGTCCGACAGTTCGACCGCAATCGCGTCGGTGCCGATGGTTTCCTGCGAATAGAGTGCTGCCAGCCGTTGGATGAGGTTTTCCAGTTCTCGGACGTTGCCCGGCCAACGGTAATCCTTGAGGCGGTCCATAGCATCCGGATCGATGATCTTCCATGGCAGACCGCTCTCTGCCGCTTTGGCCAGGAAGAACCGCACAAGTTCGGGAATGTCCTCGCTGCGTTCACGCAGCGGTGGCAGTCGGATCGGCACGACGTTGAGACGAAAATACAGGTCTTCGCGGAATTGTCCGCCGCGGATCAACTGTCTGAGGTCGCGGTGCGTCGCGGCGACGATCCTGACGTCCGACCGTTTCGGAGTTCTTCCGCCAACCGTCGTGAATTCTCCCTCCTGCAATACCCGGAGGAGCCGGGTTTGCGCTTCAAGCGGCATGTCGCCGATTTCATCGAGGAACAATGTCCCCTGTTCGACTTGTTCAAACCTGCCCGTCGATCGATTGGCAGCTCCCGTGAAGGCGCCTTTTTCGTGGCCGAACAACTCGCTTTCAATCAGTTCCCGGGGGATGGCAGCCATATTGACGGCAACGAAGGGGCCTGAGCGACGTTTTCCATAATCGTGCAATGCCCGTGCAACGAGTTCTTTGCCGGTACCGGATTCACCGGTGATCATGACCGTCAGATCGGTGCTCATCAGGCGGGCCAGGGTGCGGTAGATATCCTGCATGGCGGGCGAGCGGCCGATGAGAGGGAGTTTTTCCTCGGTTATGCGAACCTGCAAGTCACCATCATCGGCCCGTGACTCAAGTCCTCTGCGAACAACGCCAACCAATTCATTGATATCAAATGGTTTTGGGAGATACTCAAAGGCGCCGCGTTCGGTCGCTTGGACGGCTGTTAGCAGCGTGTTCTGGGCGCTCATGACAATCACGCGCAACTCGGGTCGGACCTTTTTGATCCGCGGTACAAGGTCGAGACCGTTCTCGTCGGGCATGACGACATCGGTAATCACCAGGTCGCCGTCGCCATGGTCGACCCACTGCCAAAGCGTTGCCGCGTTTCCCGTCGCCTTGACATCGAACCCAGCTCGGCTCAGGGCTTGGGTAACAACCGTGCGGATGCCGGCATCATCGTCGGCGACAAGGATGGTCGGTGCCGTCATGACTTGTCCCGCTGGCTTGAGGCCATGGGCAACATGACCCGAAAAGATGTCCGTTTCGGCCGGCTTTCGCACTCGATGACACCGCCGTGGTCGCCGACGATCTTTGCCACCAAAGCCAGCCCCAGACCGGACCCCTGCGGCTTTGATGTGACGAACGGATCAAACATGTGGCTGGTCAAATCCTCCGGAATACCAGGGCCGTTGTCGGTGATGCTGACGCGGAGCGGCAGATGCACGCGCGAATCACTTTCCGGAATGGCGAAACGCACACCATGTTGATAGGCCGTTTCGAGGCAGATTTCTCCACCGCCTGCGGCCAGCGCCTCGGCGGCGTTTTTCACTAGGTTGAGAAAGACCTGGACCAATTGGTCGCGATTCCCGTAGACCGGCGGCAGCGAAGGATCGAAATCGGTCATGTAGCGCAGGTTTTTTCCGAACCCGTTCTTTGCGAGTTGATGAACCCGATCGAGCACTTGATGGATATTGACCGGACCGCGTTCGACGGATCCTCCGTCCGAGAACACCCCCATGCTATCGACCAGTTCACAGATTCGATCCGATTCGTCGCGGATCAGCTGGGTCAGGGTCCGATCTTCTTCAGTGGCGCTTTGCTCAAGGAGTTGCGCCGCGCCACGGATTCCAGACAGTGGGTTTTTGACCTCATGGGCGAGCATAGATGCCATGGCGGTGACCGAGCGCGCGGCGCCCCGATGTGTCAATTGGCGGTCGATCTTGTCGGCGATGGAACGGGGTTGAATCAGGAGCACGACGGTTCCCGGTATTTCCGGTGCAGGCGTCGCCTGCACATTGACCAAATTGGAGCCGATCTTCGGCGTCTCTAGAGTCAGGCCGTACTCGGATACGATATGGCCCTGCGCCCGAACCTGTGTCACCAGTGCGAAGATGGGGCTGTCGGCCGGCAGAAGGTTCCGCAATAGCTTTCCCATCAGATTCTCCGCGCTCGACCGGAACAGCTGTTCGGCAGCGGTGTTGGCAAACGAAACGGCGCCGGCGCCATTGACGGCGATCACGGCGCCAGCAAGTGCGTTAAGGACGACCAAACCGTCCGGCTCTGAGGCGCCGTTGCCCAATTCCAAGGCGACGATGTTGTCGTCCATTAAGCGGCCATTTTTCCAATGAGTGGTTGGTAAAAGTTGCATATCCGGGACTTCACCACAGCCGGATCGTCGAGCCTGTTGATTTCGCCCCGGTACTCCGCCGAACCCGGGAGGCCTTTCGAATACCAACCCAAGTGTTTTCGCGCGATCCTAACCCCAGCCTGGATTCCGTAGTGATTCAGGATGGCCTCGTAGTGCTCGAGGACGGTGGTCATCTGGTGTTCCATTGGGGGTGCGGCGACGCGTTCGCCGGTTTCCAGAAAACGCACGACCTGTGATGGAAACCAGGGGCGGCCATAGGTTCCCCTGCCGATTAGGACCCCGTCGGCGCCGGAATCCCGGAACATCTGCTCGACATCGTCGAGGCTATTGACATCGCCGTTGCCGAATACCGGAATGCCGACCGCGCTTTTTACCGTTTCTATGAATTTCCAGTCTGCCCGCCCTTTGTAGAACTGACAGCGGGTGCGCCCATGGACGGCGAGCGCTCGGATGCCGCAATCTTCCGCGATTTTCGCGATCTCGGGTGCATTGCGAGAGGTCTCATCCCAACCTGTGCGCATTTTCAAGGTTACTGGGATCTTCACGGCCGAAACGACGGCCGTCAAGATCGACGCCGCCAGCTTTTCGTCGCGCATTAGGGCGGACCCGGCATCGCCGTTGGTCACTTTTTTCACCGGGCAACCCATGTTGATGTCGATGATCGCCGCGCCGCGGTCCTCGTTCATCCGTGCCGCTTCGGCCATCACGTCCGGCTCACAACCCGCCAACTGGACGGACATAGGGTGTTCATCACTGCAATGGGTTGCCATCTTCAAAGTCTTGCGCGCGGCATGGATCATCGCCTTGCTGGCTATCATTTCCGAGACGACCAGGCCAACGCCAAAACCCTTCACCAAGCGGCGAAACGGCATGTCCGTGACGCCTGACATCGGTGCCAAAACGACGGGCGATTCCAGGGGGATGTTTCCTATGTATACAGACATCGAATCGTGCTCCCTCAATTGCCCATTTATTAGGCAATTCTCCGGTGAATTCAAGAAAATGCCGCGATAATCCCGGCCATGGTCCGGTTGCTGATCAGGTCAGCAGAATGTCGGTAACAAATTTGACGCCTGGATAACCTAACGTCAGTAGCAGATAGGCCAGCAAAACGTAGCGTGCGGCCTTGCGCCCGCGCAAACCGGTTTTGTAATGCGCATACAAGAGCAATCCGATGACGATGAACGCCATGACAGTCAGGATCAATTTGTGATTGACGTCGATAAAGGTTCCGTCGCCGGAAAACTGCGAAGCGACGCCCGACAACATCCCCAGACCGAGAACGACCTCGCCTACCGCCAAAGTCCTGACGACGAGGCCGTCGCAATCGATTACGGACGGGAGGATCTTCGTAAGGTTGGAAACGCGTTTCCTTTTCAATTCGCGTTCTTGATAAAGAGCGGCGAACGCAGCTACGGCGGCAATCGTTACTAGCCCGTATGTAAAAACGGAAATGGCGATGTGCAGGCCAACCCAGACCGACGCCCCGGTCCCGGAGGCCTTGGCCGGTGCAAAATGAAACCAGATCACCGCCAGAAGGGCGAGAACCACCATATAGATGGCAATCAGAGGAGCGAGCCTCCAGGCTTCTTTGGCAAGCACGGCAATAATTGCATAGAGAAGTACGCTGGCGGCAATGGTAATCCACAAGGACGCCGCCAAATCAGAGCGCCAGCCGTCCGACAGCATGTCAACAACCACTACCGTTGGCCCGGCAACGGCAAGCATTAATGTTGACCAATATACGGCATCCGGAACGGCCGGTTTCCGAAAAACGAGGAAACTGGCCGGCAACAAAGCCAAAACGGCGCCAACGGTAAGGAGATTTCCCACTATCACGCGATCTGCAATCTGGTCGGACCCGGCGAGGCCAACTTTAGGAACGCCGAACATCGCGCCATGGCGGCCCGTTGGCAAGGCTAAATAACGAATCCGCTTGGCAAATTCCTGGGTCGGAACTAACTTCCGCACCGGCTTTATCGATGGGTGAATCTCAATGACATCGGTTGTCGCGTTGATTGTTGCCGCCGGTCGCGGTCATCGTTTTGGTGGCGAGACACCGAAGCAATACCTGAAGATTGGGCGTGACAGTGTGATCCGAGAGGCGGTTAGAAAATTCCTCGATCACCCTCGAGTCGACGCCGTACGTGTGGTCATTCACCCCGACGATGAAGTCCTATACGGCGACGCGGTATCCGGCCTTGAACTCATGGATCCTGTATACGGTGGTGCCGAGCGTCAGGACTCGGTGCGGAAGGGCCTGGAAAGCCTCGCCGAAAATCCGCCGGACCATGTCCTGATTCACGATGCCGCAAGGCCTTATGTAAGCGGCGAATTGATCGACCGGGTTCTCGACAGCCTGGAGGAAGCCTCCGGCGCTACCCTGGGCATTCCCGTGAGCGACACCTTGAAAAAGGCGGCCGATGGATATGTCGAGGCAACGATTGACCGTGTCGGATTGTGGAGAGCTCAGACGCCACAGGGTTTTCGTTACGCCGATTTAATGGAGGCCCATGGCAAGACCGCCCAGTTGGCCTTGACCGACGACGCGGCGGTGGCTGAGGCCGCCGGTATGGATGTGGCGATCGTTGAAGGGAATGCTGAGAACTTAAAGATCACATCGCCAGAAGACTTGAAGACAATCGATGATGGTGCGGCCGTCTATGAGACCCGCGTCGGACTGGGTTATGACGTCCACAAGTTTGGCCCGGGCAATTCGTTGGTTCTTTGCGGCGTGGAAATCCCCTTCGAGCAGTCCCTCGAGGGGCATTCAGATGCCGATGTCGCTTTGCATTCGATCACCGATGCGGTGCTCGGCGCTTGTAGCGCCGGTGACATTGGCGACCATTTCCCGCCGACCGATCCACAGTGGCGCGGTGCAGCCTCTGACGCGTTTCTCTCACGCGCCATCGAATTGGCTCGTCAAGCGGGCGGCGAATTGGTGAACGTCGATGTTACGATTGTTTGCGAGGCGCCGAAAGTCGGTCCCCATAGAAAGGCGATGCGGGTACGAATTGCTGAAATACTGGGGATCGAAGTCTCACGCGTGAACGTCAAGGCGACGACCACGGAACGATTGGGCTTTTGCGGCCGCGGTGAGGGAATTGCCGCCTACTCTATCGTGTCGCTACGCGTCTCGAGGTAATCTAACCGGTGAAAGCGAATTGTCTTTTAGGCTGAGTTGTGGCTATAGGTTTTTGCGAGCGGTCGCAGTTTGTGATTAAAATGCGAAACCGTTTGGAAGCAATCCGTCATTTGGGGGGGGGAGCGCAGAAGGCGGCGGGATTCTTGAATGGCCAAGCTTGAATACGCGAATTGCGAAATCCTTCTTGTGGACAGGGACCTGAACACCCGCCAAAGCGTCAAGAATATCCTTCATGATGCCGGGTTCAGGGAGTTGGTGCTTGGCAAGACGCTCTCCGATGTTCATGCGCATATGTCGAAGAGCATACCCGACCTGTTGATCGGATCCTGCGAGTTGCCGGATGGCGACTTTATCGACTACGTCAAAGAAGTGCGCCGCGGCAAAGCCGGCAATAACCCCTTTATTCCAATCATTATGCTGGTCGAGGAACCGACACCGCAACTGGTCTCGCGGATCGTTGAATCCGGCACCGATACCGTAATTGCCAAACCGATTTCGACGGCGCAGATGCTTGACCGTGTCGGCGATTTGATCGAGGCGCGTAAGAAGTTTGTTGTCAGCGACCAGTATATCGGGCCCGTGCGTCGCCAAGACGGCACCATCCCGGGGATCGACGCACCCAACACACTTAAGGCCAAAGCGAACGGGGAGCAACTCAGCGTCACCGAAATCGAGCATATGATCGGTAAGGCCTATAGCGATTTAAGACTACTCAAGGTCGACGTTATTGGCGTGCGCATCGCTTCCCATATCACCAATCTCGTTCCGATGCTCGAACGGGGCGATCGGGTCGACCCGTCCATTCGTAATGAATTGCTGGCTCTATTGGATATTACGGATAGCGCCAAGGAACAGCTCGCGGGTAGTCCCTATGAACATGTCCTGGAGTTGTGTGATTCCGTCGGAAATGTCGCAAGTTCGATACTTGCTTCGCGCGGAGGTCAACCCGACTCGAAGGACATCAAACTACTGAAGCCCCTCTCCCAAGCCATTCAGTCGTCCGTGAACAACCCCTAACGTCCTGATTGGGTGGCGGATTTCGGCTTTCCCAAGTATTCCGAATTGCAGAAAACCGGGAGTTGTGCCCTTGGTTTCTTGCGATATCGGAGGCGTTTTGGGATTCCCTCGC
>Ga0209458_1000331_pt1 | contig 18272 bp, 12 predicted proteins | sample WorMetLIZAISLAND_FD_187411 | JGI IMG/M metagenome (GOLD analysis project Ga0209458, IMG submission 187411) | Marine gutless worms symbiont microbial communities from Max Planck institute for Marine Microbiology, Germany - Inanidrilus manae... ...
ACTCCGGTTCGATCAGCAGCCTTTCGAGCGCCGCATCGTCGTTGAGTGCAACAGAGAGACGAATGAAGGAGATCAGGGAGATGTGACCGGTCCGCTCGAATTTCTTCAACGTGCCGAGCGCCACGCCACTGCGCTTGGCCAATCCCTCAAGCGTCAGATCAAGCGACAGGCGTCGGCCCTTCGCCCGGTTCGCCAATTCCATGGCGATTTCATCCGATGAATGAAGTGTAAAAGACATAATTATATCCACTAAACAACTTTATTTCCTTGAAAGGATATTATCATATCCATTAATTATTTGGAAGGAGAATGGCTATCGATCACGAAAGGCTGCAATCATGATCGATAGAAACGTCGTCTATCAATCACGGTCTGATCCCATGACGGTTGAACCGGCCGCTCAAACGAGGATATCGATAGAGTAAGAAGTCAGAGCAGGAAAATGCCTCTTGACGTGTGTGACAGAATTACACATTCGGTAACAGAGGAAAAGAGGGAGCCGAATTTTCGGATTTTCCTGTCGTTTCTGGTTGCTCGTCCGAGCCGATCGTTATTTCGTCCTTTCTTCTTTTCGTTAATTCATGGGCGCCCGGTCGGGTTTCCATGGTTCCGCCTGGACGCCAGAATTTCCAGCGACCCCGGAATCTGCGTTCCAGGAAGTACTTGACCTTCTCTGCCAGGATAGGGCGGCAGCCCTGGACGAATAGAAGTTCCTGATCCTCCGGGAGAAGTGTAACTTCATCGGCGGTCAATAAAGGACGCCCGGTCTCGCTGGTGTTTTCGCTGAAGCTGCTCGCCCAGCCGAAAAGGTTGACGCGGCCGCTTTTGCCGTGATTGGTAACCTTGATGGTCCGTTGCCCGAGCATGCCGGAGAGGATCTTGGCCGTATCCGGGTCTTGCACGTTGAAGGCTTGGCGCACCGCGCAGTTGGCGATGAGGGAGCGCCATTTCTTGTAGGTTTGGCTCAACTGGTCCAGGTCCTGGACGAAGAGCCAAAGTGATGCACCGTAACCGGCAAGATAGCCGATACCGTCTTCGATCGGCCGCATATGGCCCAGCGCCGGCAACTCGTCGAGAAGGAAGAGTACATTGTGGTTCGGCAGCTTGCCGTTCCGCGACATGGCGGCGGTGGCGAGGCCGATCATCAGACGCAGGAAAGACCGATACACGGTCACATATTCCGGCGGAATGATGATGTAGAGCGATAACACGCCGTTTTTCAGATCCTCCATGCGGAAGGTGGATTTCGCCGTTAGGGTGCCGAGTTGGGGGCTTTCGAAAACCTCCGTGCAGCCTTGCGCCGTCGAGATGACGGCGGAGCGCTCCTTGTCTTCCTTCTGGGAAAATCCCTCGGCAACGCGGCAAACCACAGAGTGCTCGCTTTGACGCATGGCGTTGATCACCGCATCGAACCCGGCTTGGTCCCGCATGAGCAGGCCTCGGGCCTCGCGCAGATTCCGTCGGTGCGGTGGCAAGTCGGTGGCGATGAACAGCATGAGCCCCATGACCAGGACGCGGGCTTCCCGCTCCCAATGGTTGGGTTCCTGTCCGTCGGGAGCGACGATCATTTCCGCGATCAATCGCGCGTCGTCTACGTCGTTGGCGCTGCCGGCACGGATGAAGTCGATGGGATTGTAGAAAGCGCTGTCGATATCCGGATCGAAGGGCGCGAAGGCGGCGACCCGACCGAGCGACCGTCGATAGTCCGCCGTGATGTGATAGTTCTCACCCTTGATGTCGGTAACGACGACGGAGCCCGGATGATCGAGTAGGTTGGGAATGACCGCACCGACCCCCTTACCGGAGCGGGTTGGTGCGAAGGTCAGCAGATGACCGGGCCTGTTGAACCGGATAAAGCGGCCGTTCTTCTTGCCCAAGATGAGCCCGTTTCGGCGAAGGCTCATGGGTCGGAGGCCGGCCCGGCGCAGGTCCGAGACGTTTGCGAAGGCGGCCGAGCCGTGCAGGTTCTTCGGCTTGCTGAAGAGCTTCCATGTCAGCCAGTAGCAACCGGTAACTGTGAGGCCCAGTCCCAAGGCCAGCATGACTCGGGCCGCGTCGGCGTAGCCCGTCTTTTCGGCGATGGCCGAAACGATCAAGATGAAGATTGAAATGACCGGGAGGTCGAACAGGGCGAAGCGCAACCATCGCCACAACAAACGCAATGTATCCATAGCGTGATCCTTTCATGATTTCCTGAAAGGCTTATGGATACATGCAACAAATGCCGACTGACGGCTGGAATTAGAGTCTTGAAAATACTATAATATTCCTGTTGCCGGCCCGCCGGGCGAAGTCGAATCTAACCTTTTCTTCGCCCGGAGCGCGCGATCCGCGCCATGATTTCCTTCTGCAATGGGGTCGGCAACAGGCTCAAGATCAATCTTACGGGAACCAATTCTGTAACAGCAACGGGAAACGCAAATGTCGGATGATCCGACGTTTGGCGGTTGCGCGGGTTCTCACGCGCCGCGCTTGGCCTTCACCAGTTCAAATCCCTCCCGAAGAAGCTGGGTCATGGAGAGATCATGGGTGGCGGCGTGGGTCTTGAACTCACGATGAAATTCCGCCGGAACCTTGAAATTGAGCGGCTTCAAATCCCCGGCCTCGGCGCGAGAAAGATTGTCTAATGTTTGTACCTTTGTGGGCGGCGTTCCTTTGGTGCCGGCCTCCTGTTTTGGAACCATTGCCATCTCATGCGATCCTTCTTTTGTTGGTTTCATGTAGCGTGTCGATAATCCCCTGAACCAAATGATCGGCCTTCGCGTTCAGGCTGGCGTAACGGGTCTCCGTTGCCGCGCGGCCTTCGTCGCTGGCACGCCGGTAGCCCACCTTCTCCGGCAAGAAAGCGGATGAGGCTCGGTAACCGGCCTGCTCGATATAGAGCACCGCTTCGTTCAATTCCGCCGTGCTGTCGCCCACGCGGCAGAATGCAAAAACGATCTTGCCGGCTTGAATTCGTCTCTTCGTCAGTTCGTGCGCCAACAGGACGGTCGGCTCCAGGTCGTCCAAGGCCAACCCCGTCGGGAGAACGACGAGGTCGCTGGCTTCGGCAATTCGATACGTGCCAGCCGAAGCATGTGGCGGGCCGTCCAGGATCAACAGGTCGTAATTTTCGGCAATTCGAAGCGCGTGCTCGACGGTGGCGAACCGCTCGACCTGAACCGGTGGCTCGATGCCGCTCTGTAACCGTCGCCCCTGCCAACTGAAGCTGGTGCCTTGTTGAATATCCAGGTCGGCGATCTTCACGTTCCAACCCGCTGCCGCATATTCCCGCGCAAGCAGGCGCGCGATCGTGCTTTTCCCTACGCCTCCTTTTTGGGAGACGACGCCAACAATCAATGTCATTTTTATTTATTTCGTTATTTATATAATTAAGTAATAACACACTATTAAAAATAAAAGAAACAAAATGGCGCTGCATAAATGACCGTTTGCGCAATGGATATTGTGCGACCGCGAAGCGGGGATTTGGGGATTGCGAAACCCTGTTGCACAATTGAAGGCAATCGCAATCGGTTTATGCACGGAGGTTCATGCGTTTAGGTTACGCCCGCGTCTCGAAGTCCGACGGACAGGACACGGCCGCCCAGGTGGCGGCGCTTCGCGATGCCGCCGTGGAACGCATCTTCGAGGAACAGGCCTCCGGCGGTCGATGGGATCGCCCCGAGCTTCACCGGCTTCTTGATCATCTTCGCCCCGGCGACGTGGTTGTCGTGTGGAAATTGGACCGCCTGTCCCGTTCGCTTCTGGACCTGCTCCGCATCATCGAGAAGATCGAAGCCAAGGGAGCAGGCTTTCAGTCCCTGACAGAAGCTATCGACACGACGACGCCAGCCGGCCGCACGATGATGCAGATGGTCGGCAGCTTCGCCGAGTTCGAACGCGAGATGATCCGTCAGCGCACCCGAGCCGGGCTGGACCGCGCCCGGAGAGAGGGACGGGTTGGCGGCCGACGCCCCAAGCTTACCCAGCGTCAGCGCCGCGAGGTTGTTGAGATGGTTTCATCCGGGCGCAAGACGGCGGCTGACGCCGCGCGACTGTTTGGCGTTCACCCGGCAACGGTTAGCCGCTTGCTCAACAAACGCTAGGTCAACCGTCGATAGTTCTGCAGCAACGTTACTATCGCGTTGAAGGTTTCCTGATTTCCCCCTATTTTCTCATTTGGAGCGTATTTGAGAGCGTGAGTTGATGCCTGACGAAATCATGACGATCCAGGAGGTTTCCGCCTATCTCAAGATTAAAGAGAAGACGGCATATCGCTTGGTGGCTGAAGGGAAAATTCCGGGTTTCAAAGTCGGTGGTGCGTGGCGGTTCCGGTTCGACGAAATCAAGGCATGGATTGATCATCAACGAGGACACAGGACGGATGCATAGTAATTTCTTCGAAGAGCCGATCCTGAACTCTCCGTATGAAGAGCCTTGTCGTCATCATGCCCTTGATGATGAGGGGCAGCCAATGGAACTGCCTCCAATTGATGGGCGTCGGCCTTCAGCGCACATTTCTCCAGTACCGAAACCGAGAAAACGCCGTTCCAAGAGGAACGACGATGACCAACAGACCCTGGGCCTCTATGCAGCAGACGGGATTTCATCGGAAAATCAAGAATACAACCCGACGCCAATCATCAATGACATCCGTTCTCAGCTAAAACTCTGGCGCTCCATGCCCAATCCGCAGGATTGGGGTGTCACGCCGGCGACCTCCCGTCTCCTTCAACATTGGCGTAGTCATGAATTTCAGGGAATCAAACCGTTCTTCTGCCAAATCGAGGCTGTCGAAACGATCATCTGGCTGACGGAAGTCGCCAGGAAGAACAAATCGTACAAACGGATTTGGTCCCACATAGAGAATGGCAATGCCGGGGCAAATCCCGAACTGGTGCGACTAGCCTTGAAGATGGCGACCGGCGCCGGCAAGACAACTGTGATGGCGATGCTGATCGCGTGGCAAACGATCAATGCCGTGCGATCTCCGACCAGCAAGCTTTTCACGCGCGGGTTTTTGATCGTCGCGCCAGGCATCACCATTAAGGATCGGTTACGTGTTCTTCAGCCGAGCGATCCCAACAGTTACTACGAAAACCGTGAACTCGTGCCCGCGGACATGCTGCCCGATTTGGGCAAGGCCAAGATCGTTATCACCAACTACCATGCCTTCCAGCTTCGCGAGCTCCTGGACGCAAATAAAACGACGCGTTCTCTTTTGCAGGGACGACACGAACCCGTCCAAAGCAAGGAGACAGAAGGGCAGATGGTACGTCGGGTTGCCGACGAGCTTATGGGCATCAAAAACATTGTGGTGATCAATGATGAGGCCCACCACTGCTACCGCGAAAAGCCGGATGGCGAAGAAGAAAAGCTGACCGGAGATGAAAAGAAAGAAGCAGAAGAAAACAACAAGGCCGCTCGGCTTTGGGTCAATGGCATCGAGGCTTTCAAAAGGAAGCTCGGTATCAGTGCTGTCTATGACCTGTCTGCAACGCCTTTCTTCCTCGCAGGTTCCGGCTGGGCGGAAGGAACGCTATTCCCTTGGACGATTTGCGACTTTTCCCTGATGGACGCCATTGAATGCGGGATCGTCAAGTTGCCCCGTATTCCCGTGGACGACAATATTCCTGGTGCGGATATGCCGATCTTTCGCAATCTTTGGGACCACATCGGCAAGGACATGCCGAAGAAGGGCGGACTTACCGCTGATCCAAAATCCATCCCCGACAAGCTAAAGACCGCGCTTCACTCATTGTATGGACACTACGAAAAGGTATCCGAGGCTTGGGAGCGCGAAGGCATCGACGTGCCTCCGGTCTTTATCGTGGTTTGCAATAACACGACGACATCCAAGCTGGTTTACGAGTGGATATCCGGTTGGCAGCGTCCGAACGAAGATGATGAGCCTGTGACCCAGCACCGAGGCTACCTGTCGCTGTTTAGCAATTTCGACCAGTACGACGAGCCTTTGGCGAAGCCGAATACGCTGCTGATCGATAGTCAACAAATCGAGAGCGGTGAGCTTGATAAGAACTTCCGTCAGATGGCCGCGCCGGAAATCGAAACCTTTAAGCGAGAGCGCAAACAGCGTGGTGACCACGGTGAAATCTCCGACTCCGAATTGCTACGCGAGGTGATGAACACCGTCGGCAAGAAAGACCGTCTTGGGGAGAGGATACGCTGCGTGGTTTCCGTTTCCATGCTGACCGAGGGGTGGGACACCAACACCGTGACCCATATCCTTGGCGTTCGCGCGTTCGGCACCCAGCTTTTGTGTGAGCAGGTCGTCGGTCGTGGCCTTCGCCGCTTGAGCTACGAGTTGGACGGCAGGGGGCTATTTGAAAGCGAATATGCGGACATCCTGGGAATTCCGTTCAACTTCACGGCCAAGCCGGTGGTTGCCCCCCCCAAAGCGCCGAAGAAAACCACGCATGTCAAAGCGCTAAAGGAGCGCGAGGCACTTGAAATCAGGTTCCCTCGCGTCATTGGTTACCGTGTCGATCTGCCGGAAGAACGTTTGACAGCTGAGTTTACCGATGAGTCTTCCTACGTCATCGATCACGAAAAAGTCGGGGCCAGCCAGACCGATATGTCAGGCATTGTTGGTGAGGGGCATACCCTATCTCTGAAGGAAGCCCAGAACCTGCGTCCCAGCACCATCGCCATGAACTTGGCAAAGGACGTATTGAACAGGCACTTCATCGACGGAGATGGCGAACCAAAGTATCACCTGTTCGGTCAGATCAAGGGAATATGCCGCCGCTGGATTGACGAGGGCTACCTTAGGTGTCCAGGGGATACGGAGCCCTGGATGTTGAGTTTCTATCCGGAGATTGCCGCCCAGGCTTGCGAGCGGATCGTCACGGCCATCGTGCGTGCCAAAGGAGGTGAGCATAAGGTCAAAGCAGTCATCGATCCGTACAACCCGGAAGGCTCCACTCGGCACGTCAGCTTCACGACCACCAAGGATGTTCGCGAAACTGATCCACGCCGCTGCCACGTTAATTTTGTGGTGAGCGATAGCGATTGGGAGGCGGAATTCGCTCGCTGTGCTGAAAACCATGATTGCGTCATCGCTTACGTGAAGAACCAAGGGCTAGGCTTCACCGTTCCTTACAAGGATGGAGACGTTGCCCGCGAGTATGTCCCGGACTTCATCGTTCAGGTGGATGACGGGCGCGGGGCCGAAGATCCACTGAACATCATTATCGAAATCAAGGGCTTCAAGAACGAGCAGGTGAAGACCAAGAAAGAAACCATGACGGAGAAATGGGTACCCGGCGTAAACGCCTTGGGCAGCTATGGCCGTTGGGTATTTGATCAATTCGACAGCGTTTACGAGATTGACCGGGAGTTCCGGGAGTTGATCGACCGGGCGCTGCCTGAAAGCAAGAGAATGGTGGGGGCCTGAAATTAGAAATGGCTGTATTGACCCCCGAATTTTCAGAATTTGCTTTCGGCTTCTCTGTTACCCATCAATTGGTGAATTGCCGTATTGGAACAATGAGCCCTTGGCCGGTCAGATCACGCCGTTGGCGAAGAATCGTACACCACCCATGGTGGGACCGGTTTTTTATCGAGCACGTGCTCGAAGACGAATATGGATTATCTTCAAATCAAGCAAGGGCTGTAACTTCCGCAACGGGGGCTCCCTTCATACCGACTCAGTCGCTGGAAAAAGGTTTTCCTGTCGATTTGGCAATGAACGCCAACGGGATTTTCTACTTTCTACAGTTCAAGCGCAGCACCTGTGTTTCGGCCAATCGAGGGAACCTCAAAGAAAAGAACGAAATCAAAGCCAAGCATTTTGATACGCCGCTGTACCGAGTTCATTATGGCGGAGGAAAAGTCGGAAAAAGCGGGAAAAACGGAGATCGAGAGCAGCGGGATAATCTCGAAAGACTGGAAAAGAGTTTGGCTCCAATAGATGCGGCAGTTGTCCGATATGCAGCTCCCGCTTTTCATGAATTGTCCGAGCTTTCCGATTTTCATAACAATGGTCTGTCGGCGCAAATTGATGAGCGATGGCCAGTTGTGAGCTTCAAAGCCAGCGCATTCACTCTTCCGGACAACAAACGCCATTGGGTCAGTTTTGACGGCAAAAGTACCACCGGATGGCGCTACTCTTCGGAGCCGGTAGAAGTTCCCGATATCTTGCCTCTGGTGAGTGAGATCGAGAAACGTGCTCCAGATGCTCCTCTTTTGTCGAAATCCATTGGGCCGCTTCGCAAATTACTCGATGACATTGCCACTGATATGGGCTTGGAACAGCGTCCCGAAGAACTATCGGACCGAGAGTTCTTGAGTATTTTCGGTGTCACAGCCCCTATCGAAGGGGAGCCTACGCCATCTCTGGCGATGGAATTTATGACACGAGTCCCAATAGAAGATGTTCAAGAATCTGAATTGGCTGATGCATTTCGAAAAATCATGGCCGATGGCGATGACGGAAAGGCTGAGTCCAGAATGTCTTTTTTGAATGATCTTTTTGGTGCGGATTATCGGTGTCGCCAGATTTTGGGGCAGCCACTTATGGTTGGCGCGCGACCTGATCCAAGAGATTTAGTTTGGGGGGAATAATGGCAAAAAGAACAACGAAAAAAAGCCCGAAGCAGGTTGAGACGCTGACCCATGATGCGGCCAAGCGCAGGAATATCCCGACGGCGGAGCATCAATCCATCGCTGAGCGAATGGAGGAACAGAATCCGTTTGAGCCGGTGACCTATGAGCGTGCCAAACCGTTGGCGGAGGGCGAAAAGAGAGACCGTGACGGGGATCTGGACCCGCAGATCGTCTGGAAGGGTACGGAACTTCGACTGACGAAAGATCAACTCGAAGCGTTAAAGGCGGGCGAGAAGATCGAGTTAGGTGAAGCCCAACTTGTTTGGCGCGGTAAGGATCAGCAGGACTGGTCCGACCTGGTGGTGCAGGCCCCGCCCATCTATGTGCAGGAAAAAATCCATCCAAAGCACATCATCGAAGACTTGAAAAAACAAACTAAAGAGCGCCGGGACGCTGAAACCGACGCGCCGGATATGTTCGACCTGTTCGGCGACTTCAACGGCCTCGACCCGGAAGCCAAGACCGAGTTCTACCAGCACGACCAGCATTGGCAGAACCGCATGATCCTGGGCGACAGTCTTCAGGTGATGGCGAGCCTGGCCGAGCGCGAGAATCTGCGCGGCAAGGTGCAGTGCATCTATTTCGATCCGCCTTATGGGATCAAATTCAATTCCAACTGGCAGGTCTCAACCCGGTCCCGTGACGTCAAAGACGGTAAGCTGGATCAGATCACCCGCGAGCCGGAGCAGGTTCGCGCCTTCCGCGATACCTGGAAGGACGGGATACATAGCTACCTCACCTACCTTCGCGACCGACTAGCGACTATGCGGGACCTACTCTCCGAGAGTGGGTCAATCTTCGTGCAGATTGGCGACGAAAACGTGCACCGCGTTCGGGCTTTGATGGATGAGGTGTTCGGAGAGGAGAATTTTTGCTCACAGGTGACTGTTGCAAAAACAGCCGGCCAAACATCTGCGCTACTAGCGGGTACTGCTGACCATGTACTTTGGTATGCCAGAGACAAAGGGGCTATCAAATTTCGCAGATCATTGGAGAAACGAACGTCTGAGCTTGATAGAGCCGGTGTATATAGATGGGTACGGGACCAACCATTCTCTACTAGGCGTGTTCGTGACAACGCCGAGAAAACTATACTTTTTGAAACGGCGCCGGAGGCGGTTTTCCGATTCGACAATATCGTTTCGCAGAGGCCCCCTGGCGACTTCCCCGTCTCGTTTCAGGGGAGGACTTACGGTCCAGGTCGGGGCTACTGGAAAACTGGTGAAGTCGGAATGAAGCGGCTGGTGCTTGCTGAACGAATTCGTGCTGCACGAAACAGCCTCAATTACATTCGATATGCAGGCGACTATGGGGCCATAGAGCGCGGGAACCTCTGGACTGATACTGGGACCGGTAGTTTTACTGAAGATAAGATTTACGTTGTCCAATCTTCGACGAAGATTGTCCAACGCTGCATACTCATGACCACGGATCCTGGTGACTTGGTGCTCGACCCTACCTGTGGGTCTGGCACAAGTGCTATGGCCGCCGAACAATGGGGTCGACGGTGGGTCACCATCGATACCTCGCGGGTTGCGTTGGCATTGGCGCGTACCCGGTTGATGAGCGCGCGTTATCCTTTTTATCATCTGGCCGATACGCCTGAGGGGCGGGTAAAGGAACAGGATGTTTCTGGCATTGTTCAACCGGATACGCCAACCCACAGCGATATCCGCCAGGGTTTCGTCTATGAACGTGCCCCCCACATCACGCTCAAATCCATTGCCAACAACGCCGAAATCGATGTCATTTGGGAGAAATGGCAGGAGGTGCTGGGGCCTCTTCGCGAAAAGCTAAACAGTGCTTTAAGCGAAAAGTGGGAAGAATGGGAAATCCCGCGCGAAAAAGGCGAGGGCTGGTCTGAAGAAGCCAAAAAACTCCACGCCAAGTGGTGGGAAACCCGGATCAAACGGCAGGAAGAAATCGACAAGTCCATCGCTCAGAAGGCGGATGTCGAATATCTCTATGACCGTCCCTATGAAGACACGTCCAAGGTGCGGGTCGCCGGGCCATTTACGGTGGAGAGCCTGTCGCCTCACCGCGTTGTTCCGGCGGATGAAAGCGAGCTGATCGACGACATTGATGCTCTGGAAGGTAATCGTGCTCGTACCGATGCACCCGCTCAGGATTTTGCGACGATGGTGTTGGAAAATCTGAAATCCGCAGGCGTCCACCAGTCCGACAAGCAGGACCGGATCACTTTCACGGCAATAGAAGGCTGGCCGGGGGAGTATATCGCGGCCACCGGCACCTATGAACAGGATGGTGCGCCGAAGAAAGCAGCGATTTTCATTGGCCCGGAATTCGGTTCCATCACGCGTTCCGACATCATGGCCGCCGCGCGCGAAGCCATGGACGCCCGTTACGATGTGTTAATTGCCTGCGGCTTCAACTTCGATGCCCACTCATCGGAAGTGAACAAGCTGGGTCCGCTGCCGATCCTGAAGGCGAAGATGAACCCCGATCTTCATATGGCCGACGACCTGAAGAACACAGGCGCCGGAAACCTGTTCGTGGTCTTTGGAGAGCCCGACATCGAATGGGACTTCGACGAGGACGGCCATATCGTGGTCGAGGTTCTTGGCATTGACGTGTTCGATCCCAAAACCGGCGAAGTCCGCGCCTCGGGCAAGGATGACATCGCCGCCTGGTTCATCGACACCGACTACAACGAAGAAAGTTTCTTCGTCCGTCACGCTTATTTCATGGGCGCGAATGATCCCTACAAGCAGCTCAAAACCAGCCTGAAAGCGGAGATCGATCAGGAAGCCTGGGCGACTCTCTACCGCGACACATCCCGCCCATTCGAACGCCCCTCAACCGGCCGCTTCGCGGTCAAAGTCATCAACCACTTCGGCGACGAGGTGATGAAGGTGTTTGGGGTTCAGGAGGCGGAAAAATGAATGAAAATTCCTGCCCTATTTGGGGGACATCCGCGCAAGCAGGGCGATTTGACGGGCGAGACGGGATCGCGGTGGATTCACCTCGTGCAGGCGGGCGCTATTTCATCAGCGGAACAGCCGCAGTTATCATTAACAACGAAGATGACGCCTTCAAAGCCAAACTGACCACTTGGCTGATCGATCAACGGGGGCTGGGTGTCGCCTGCCCAGAGATATCCACCCATACATTTGAAGAGATAAAGGTGCGCCCGGCCTTGTCGGTGATCGAACGGGGGGAGAATTTGCTTCGTCATATTGCTGGGCAGCTCCCGTCTATCGGAGATGTTTTTAAGGTTCCCGTATCCGGTGTGGATGAGATGCTTCTAGCGGTTACAGAGTCTCTAAAAATGAGCGAAGTTAGCTACCTTCTGGATATGCTGGAGGCTGAAGAGTTTCTTGAAAAAGGAGATCACCAAACACTGAGCGGTCCAAAAGAGTACGCTATCACGCCATTCGGTTATGCCCATTTGAATGAAGTTGCGACGCAGGCAGCTAAGCTAGAACAGGCCTTTGTTGCCATGTGGTTTGATCCAACAATGGATGAAGTCTACGAGAAGGCTATCAGTCCAGCGCTTATTGAAGCGGGCTACAGCCCTATGCGTATCGACAAGAAAGATCACAATAACAAGATCGACGATGAAATCGTCGCCGAAATCAAACGCTCGGCATTCGTTATCTCTGACTTTACTCACGGAGATAAGGGAATGCGCGGCGGAGTCTATTACGAGGCGGGGCTTGCCCATGGCCTTGGTCTGCCGGTGATATTTACCTGCCGTGAAGACCTGTTTGGCGAAATTCATTTCGACACACGACAATATAACCACCTTCCATGGAAGGCTGATCAACTGGATGACTTCCGTACGGCGCTTGTAAACCGGATTTCCGCGACGATTGGGGATGGCCCTTTGAAGAGGCACGGATAAGTCCCATGAACTTCCTTCTTGCAGATACATTTCAGGCCGCGCTGGCGAAGCTTTCCAACGAAGAGCAGAAAGCCGTCAAGCTGACCGTTTTTGATCTGCAACAGGACCCGTCCAATCCGGGTTTCAAGTTTCATCGCATCGATAAATCCAAGGACCCGAATTTCTGGTCTGTACGGGTGAACCGCGATATTCGCCTTGTGATCCACAAGACCCAATCCAGTTTCCTGATTGCCTATGTCGATCACCACGACGACGCCTACAAATGGGCGGAGCGAAGGCGGATTGATACACACCCGCGCACCGGCGCGGCGCAGATTGTTGAAGTGCGTGAACGGGTCGAGGAAATCACCATCCCGACCTATGTGCAGCCGGAAGAACCGCAGGTGGTCGAGGCGGCTGAAGCGCCCGCAGCGCGGTACTACCCGCCCCTGTTCCTCAGTCTGAGTGCGGAAGATTTGCTGGGTGTTGGGGTGCCGGAAGATTGGCTGGAGGATGTGCGCAACGCCTCTGAAGACAACTTCTTGGACTTGGCCGACTACATACCGGAAGAGGCGACGGAAGCCTTGTTGGGCTATGTTGCCGACGGGATTTTGAGGCTTCCCGAAGAACGCATTCCCGGTGTCGATCCTTTCGATCACCCGGACGCCTTGCGCCGTTTCCGCGTCATGGAGAATGTGGAGGCGTTGGAGCAGGCGCTTAACTACCCCTGGGACAAATGGGCGATCTACCTTCATCCCGATCAACAGCGACTGGTCGATGGTAGCTATTCCGGCCCGGCCCGTGTCGCGGGGTCGGCAGGAACCGGCAAAACCGTCGTTGCGTTGCATCGGGCCGCCCACATTTTGCGGCAAAACAGAGAAGCCAAACTTTTGCTGACGACCTTCTCCAGCCCGCTTTCCAATGCGCTGGAACACAAGTTGAAACTCCTGATGAATGACGATCAAAATCTAGATCATCGCGTTTCGGTCAGGCCGTTCGAAGGTGTGGCGAAAGAGCTCTTTACCTTGATCAATGGGCATGACCCGAAGGTGGCGCGCCCAGAGCATGTGAGTGAAGCGATTTTGAAGGCGTCTGACGAGTTGGAACTCTCAGGTTTTACGGATCGCTTTTTGATGTCGGAGTGGCGGTACGTTATCGATGCCTGGCAGATTGATAGCCTGGAGGCCTATGCCCGTGTCCCCAGGCTTGGACGGAAAAACAGATTGGGCAGCAAACAGCGGGAGCGTCTCTGGCCGGTGTTTGAGCGTGTCCGTGAAATCCTCCGCACCCAATTGAGATACACGCCAGCGACTGTGTTTGGAGAAGTCGCGGCCCACTACAAGGACCGGGATGCAAAACCGTTCTCCCATATCATTGTCGATGAGGCCCAGGACTTAGGCGTTCCTGAACTCAAAATGATTTCGGCCATCGCACCCAACAACCCGGAGGCGTTGTTTTTCGCAGGCGACTTAGGTCAGCGTATTTTCCAGGAACCTTTCTCATGGCTTGGCCTCGGCATCGATATTCGCGGACGGTCACATACGCTGAAAGTCAATTATCGGACATCCCACCAAATTCGACAGGCCGCCGATAGGCTGTTGCCGCAGATTGTGCGTGACGTGGACGGGATTGAGGAAGACCGACGCGGCACTGTATCGGTCTTCAATGGACCTGATCCCGACGTGTTGATCCACGCTTCGGCAGATGAAGAGATGAAGGCCATTGGTTTGGCGATCTTTGAGGTCTTCGACGAAGGCATCCCGCCAGAGGAAATCGGGGTCTTTGTCCGATCCGAGAATGAATTGGCGCGCGCCCGCAACGCCGTGAAAGAGGCCGACCAAACCCCACTTGAGTTATCAGACCGCGTTGAAGACCGCACAGGCCGCATCGCCATCGGCACCATGCACCTGGCGAAGGGCCTCGAATTCCGTCAGGTCATCGTCATGGCCTGCGACGATAAAGTCCTGCCCCACCAGGACCGGATCGATACGGTTGCCGACGAAGTTGAACTGGACGAGGTTTATGACACAGAGCGCCACCTGTTCTATGTCGCCTGCACGCGGGCACGGGAAAGGTTGATTGTCTCCGGTGTCGAGCCAGCTTCCGAGTTCTTTGCGGATTTGGCGGAGGGGTAGGAGTTAGCGATATGACGAAAGCATGGAATCATGACCACGTTCTGCATATCGGCGGTGAAACAGAGACACCTGCTGATCCCGCCAGTGATATATCCATCTGGAGAAAGCGTATTGAGCCTTGGCTTTCTTCAGTCTTTCAAGCGGAACACCTTTCTCTGTTAGTAGGAAACGGATTTACGACGGCGATGGCCCATGAAACAGGGGCAACTGCCACTAGTATGAGTGCCGCCAAGTTCGATTGTAATAACGAAGAAAAGGTGATTGCAAAGGCGACCAAGATGGCCACTGCCATGGGGCGCGGCGAAGCTAACATTGAAGATCAGCTATCGGCAGCCTTTTCCCTCCTAAATGGTATTCGAATTCTGGATCACGATGATGCCCCAGCTTGGGAGGCCGCGATCAACAAGGTGCTCGACGGTTTTATCGGAGAGGTCCTTGCGACGGAGAAAGGCATTATTGATGGACTCGATAAAGAACCAGAAGCAGGTGGCCCTTTGCCCAGAGAGCTTCTTGTATCATTCTTGATGAGTTTTGCGAGTAGGGCAGCGTCACGAGAGCGGTTGCACATTTTTACGACCAATTATGACCGACTGATCGAACGAGGCTCCGATCTCGCTGGGCTTCGTCTCATTGACCGCTTCATTGGCTCTATTGAGCCAGAATTCAGATCATCTCGGCTTCAGGTTGACATGCACTACACGCCGCCCGGGATTCGTGGCGAGCCTCGTCATTTGGAAGGCGTTGTCCATCTGACGAAGCTCCATGGTTCTCTTGACTGGCGTTATGAGCCACCTCGTTTGTTTAGGGCCGCGCTTCCTTTTGGGGCCTCCCAAAGCCATCCAGCGGTGCCAGAGAGTCCCCAACAATCTGTGATGATATATCCCAATGCAGCTAAGGACGTGGAGACAGCCGCATATCCCTATGCGGACCTTTTCCGGGATTTTTCGGCCTCTGTTTCACAGCCCAACAGTGTCCTCGTGACCTACGGTTACGGCTTCGGCGACGACCATGTAAACCGCGTTATATCGGATATGCTGACGATACCTTCGAGTCATCTTGTAGTTATTGCTTGGGGCGAGAAGCCGCACGACCGCATCGCATCTTTCGTTACACGTGTGGGCAGACCTCAGCAAATGACATTACTCCTCGGCACTCACTTCGGAGACCTACGTCAGCTTGTCGAGCATTACCTTCCGAAACCTGCCATTGACCCGCTGACTATCCGCATGGCCGAGCTGGTGGAGCGCAGGGGTAAGCTCTTCGTTCAGGATGCAGAAGGCGATTCCACCCCATGACCACGATTGTCGAGAGAGTTGCTTCCCTTTCTGTAGGCCGTATTGAGGTTGTCACGGCTTCTGAAATTCGGTTCGGTCTGTTCGATGAAACACCACAGGCGACGGCGCTCAATACAGGTGTTCCGACCGGGTTCCCTCGAATAAATGCTTATGTACTTATCCCCAATGAAACGGGCGCTGTCGTCGCGGTTGTCAAAGAGATATCTATTCTGAAGTCAAAACCTCTTGCTTCCGGACGGCAAGACGAAGGTCTTGTTGACCTCCCTTACCCAGCGCGAACCGTCATAGCAATTCCCTTCGGAACGCTTTTGAGTGACGGTCCCGATAATGAGAAACAGCCTATCTACCGACTTGAGCGAGGTGTTCCGGTTTTGCCCTCGGTTGGTGATCCCGTGCATCTGCCAACGGCCAGCCAGTTACGGTCAATTGTAGAAGCGCAGGCAGATGACAGGCTCATACAAATTGGAACCGCACCGTTTGCCGCTAACGCACGTGTTTGGGTTCATCCAGATAAGCTTTTTGGCAGACACCTTGCCGTCTTAGGCAACACGGGTAGCGGAAAATCATGTTCTGTTGCTGGAATTCTTCGGTGGTCTCTTGAGGCTGCAATTGCGCGGCTTTCTGAGGTTGGTGATGAGCAAAAGAAGCCTAATGCAAGATTTATAGTTCTCGATCCCAATGGAGAGTACACGGAAGCATTCAAGGACGGCGAACTGCCTGTCCGCCGCTACGCTGTTGGGGGCGAGGGTGGTGCAAAACCCCTCGCTGTCCCTGGATGGCTTTGGAATGGGCAGGAATGGGCGGCGTTCACTTCAGCGCAACCCGGAGTTCAACGTCCGCTTCTGCTACGGGCATTGCGTCATCTCAGAAATGCCGGTTCATCATCTGCTGCACTCCGCACTCAGGTTTTAAGGCGGTACCAAGGGTATGTCACACGGGTAGAACAACTTTATGCCGACCTACCTGGCAGCGTCTCAGGCTTTCCAAATGCACGAAATTTCGGGGACTTGTTAGAGGGTTTGGTTGGGTTGTCTGAGACAGATGAAGCATTGCTCGCGGCCCATGGCGACGAGTCGAAGGATCTTTGTGATGCCGTGGTCGCCCTTCGGGACCCAATAAATACTGTAAAGGGCGGTAGGCATTGGGTTAGTCAGAATACTGGAAATGAAGGCTACAACGATTTCCAGCCCAATGATTTGGATCAAGTTCGCAACTCTCTCAGGACCATTACAGATGTCTTCCGCCCAGAAACGGCCCACGGGGAGATTTCCGAAGATGCTCCCGTCAAATTTGATATAAGCTCCTTGCCGGATCGTATCCGTGATGTGGCACTAGCTACAGGCGGGCAAGCAGTCGCCAATGTAGAACCGCTCATAAATCGTATTCAGGTCATGCTCGGTGACTCTGGATTACGGCCTGTTATCGATACAGAGGGAGCTGAATCCCTCGCGGATTGGTTAATTGACCTAATAGCACCAACCGATGAAAACGAAGAACCTCTAGCTATCCTCGACTTGTCTCTGGTCCCATCGGACGTTGTTCATGTTGCGGTGGCGGTGATCTCGCGCCTAATTTTTGAGGCCCTTCAGCGCCACCTCAAAGAAAATGAAACGGCATTACCTACAGTCCTGGTATTGGAGGAGGCGCACAGTTTTGTTCGCAAGGACACAGATGTAGGAGCAAGTGCGCAAGCGTCTGAACTGTGTCGCCAAACCTTTGAGCGTATTGCTCGTGAAGGTCGGAAATTTGGCCTTGGCCTTGTTCTAGCTTCCCAACGGCCGTCGGAACTTTCACCAACCGTACTTGCGCAGTGCAACTCTTTCCTACTTCACCGAATTGTAAATGATGTTGATCAGAATTTAGTTCGTCGCCTTGTGCCCGATGCGCTTGGCGGCTTACTGGGAGAGTTGCCAACTCTGCCATCTCAACAAGCCATTCTTCTTGGTTGGGCGGTGCCAACACCAGTTCTTGTTCGAATTCGCGACCTAGACCACCGTCCGAGGTCTGCCGATCCCGCCTATTGGGACACGTGGTTACACAATGAGGGAGAATTTCCGGTTTGGGCTCCGGTTGCAGCCAAGTGGGAAGGTCAAACAGTAGAGCCAGAAACCGAGAGTTCGGAGCGGGCCGAATCCCCTGAAGAAGCCTAGGAAACAATCGTTTGTGTCAAGTTTTCTCGGGGCATTCGGTAGAGCCAGGCGAAGTCTTCATTGAGCCTCGTGGTACTCAAATTCCCTGAGAAGTAGGGTCTCGTCCCTACGGTTTTTTTCGACTCTTGTATGGGATGCATATTCCGACGATCGCGACCGGTGATTCCGATTGATTGCGACCACCTGTTACGAAGCATCGCGACCACTTTTCGACGGCCGACGCGAGGCGGTCCGAATT
>Ga0209458_1000332_pt1 | contig 18244 bp, 14 predicted proteins | sample WorMetLIZAISLAND_FD_187411 | JGI IMG/M metagenome (GOLD analysis project Ga0209458, IMG submission 187411) | Marine gutless worms symbiont microbial communities from Max Planck institute for Marine Microbiology, Germany - Inanidrilus manae... ...
CATGCTGACTTGTCCGAGTCCGAGTTAACTCGTACATTAGTCGCCATATTTATCATTAAAATGATTATATTTTAGATTGTTAAAATTCTGGAGATTAATTAACGTTAGTATTATGACATACCACTCTTAAGATTTTATGTAGGAGCTGTTTGAACATTTTGCAATGTCTAAGTGTGACGTATTAGATGACGCAATGTAAACAAACAACAAAACTCGGACGAGCTGCAAATTGGACTCGTACGAGTAGGAATCGCACGCAACTCGGACTCGTGCGGAACTCGTCTCTGTGTGAACATTTCACATAAGTATGCCTTGGATTTCAGGTTTTCTCGTACTCGTGCACGCGGACTCGTACTCGTATTCGTGTGTGTGTGAATGGGGCCTTAGACTTACTTTCAAAATAAGTTTTGAATTGATTGCATTTTAGCAGACTCTGCATCCAGGGCCTTGGGGCCCAAAGCAGACAGCTATTGACATGCGCAATATTAGTTTGTGCCTTAGCATGGCACTGCTCAGTATAGGCCAAGTAGGCTGTGGATAATGCCATGCAGGCAGACCTACAGGGTGTTCCGGAAAAAATTCACAAAGGTTGGCATGTAATTAATTTTGAACCGTTTGTCTTACAATTGCAACATTCACGTCAATATATGCATCGAACACTGCTGTTAACCAATCCATAAAAACATTGTACAGTTGATAAATATTCTTTGTGAACTGGCCAGATGTAGCTGCATGTTAGTAGTGAAGTCACCTCTGTTTAAACAATGAAAATGTTACCTTTAGTTGTCAAAGATCGCTTGTTAATTAAAGCTGTGCAAATTGAAAAAGGCTGCAATGTTCATAAAATGATTGCAAAGTTTGCAGACAGACAGTAGGAATGGTGCACTTTGTATTATCTTGTAACAAGAACTGATTTTACCAATTTTGCTGTTAATTTTGTTTTCAAATAGTTCACTTGCCAGCTGGATAACAAAGAATATTTAATGGTTGTATTCACATACTGGCCTTTATCGTATAAACAATTTCTTTCTGAACATTTTGCTGATAACTGCACGACTCTGTGACGTACGGTTGCAAAATGGCATTAAGAAAACATTGTCCAGTTTTTTTTCAGAACACCCTGTACATTACATGAAAAAAGCATGTACCTATGGGTACAAACACAAAGAAATCACACCCTCTGTGTACGAATCCGAGGACTCGGTGTTGAGACTGGTATACAATCGTCTATGCTTTCGGGATGTACCCCTGAGTACAATAAATCTGAGGTGTCAGTCTAGTCTTCAGATGCCTAAATATACAATCTCACATGCGTTATGTATATGCACATACATGTATATTGTATATGAAACCAAGGACTCAGCCAAGTCCTAAGATTCATACACAGTGCTATATGCCATCCGTATATGCTATGTACACACATGTGTGTATCTGAGGACTCAAATCCAGTCCTCAGATTCCTATACAAAGGTATGTTTAATTCAAATGCATGTCAAAGCATTGGCTATATAGCCTGCCATCGATGCCCCAGTTCACTATCTCATCTGCCGCCAGTCTTCCCCTTCTGTGACATCATGTTTTAGTTAATGCTTATAGTGGTTAATGCAAATCATGGAGCAAAACATTACCACCATTCGAACATACATGTCAGTCTTTATGTGCTGCCAATAATGATGAAGACGTGAGTGTGGCTCTTAGGAATCTAAGAGATTAACTTCTAGGAATCTAATGAATTGACTCACAGACTTTCGTATATTACACACTTCCAGTTAATACGGCTTACCCATATTACAGGCCTTACGTGATCCCACTGCTACCGTACCATGCTTATAGAAAACACCAATACTACATGGAATAGTATTGTGAACCCTTGCCTGTTTGCGAATCATAGCTGAAAACATGTTTAAAAAACGCACAGCACTCCGAAAAATTTTTTTTTACATTTCCAGTATCCGGAGATGCATCAATGAGAAAAGTTCATGGGGCCAAAGTACAGCATAGTGTCTGGACAGATTACAACAGAAAACCAGTGAGCAATCACCATTTACCAACATCCAGAAGACACCTTGGCAGAACCTTCCATCTCCAACATCCAAACCATCGCCATTGAACAGGCCAAGTGGCATAAAAAATGGAATGCAAACAATGGCCAGGGCTTAAGTCAACAGACTTGGGCGATAATTAAAGAAAAATGAAGCCAGCACATAATTTATGTCTGTGGGAATTAAGGCTGCAGCCCAGTACAAGAGGCTGGACAAAATTCCAAAACTTAAACAGTCCAGTCATGAACTGCAAGTTTATATACAGACATGGCCTAAATATGGCAAACTCTGCATGACAGTCAGAGGGCATTTAGGGCTTATGGCTGTGGCAGTGGCTTTAAGACCGTAGCCTTAATGGCAGTTTGGACCATGGTCCAAAAGGGTGTTAAGACAGCAGTCCTAAGGACAAAAACATGACGACGTTACAAGGTCGTCATCTGCTGCAACTGCTCCTGCAGATCAGAGAGGATGGTGCAGGCATCAGTGCCAGGCTCGTTCAGGCATTGCTGCAGCCAGTCCAACAGTGTGTTGGCAATGTCAACACGCTGGAAGACCATGGCCACTAAGCGGTCTGCCACTTGATCCACCGTGGCGTCCTGACAATCGCAATTGTCCAGCAGACGTTGGGCAACCCGAGGACACATGTCAAGACCGTCTTGCCAATGCGGCCGCATGGCGAAGAGGATGTGGCGGAAGTTGAGCACTGGGCGAGCGCAAGCGGGCATGGCCGATGGATTTGGGACCAGCTCGCCAACTCGCTCGGCTGTAGTGACAGTTACGGCCCAAGACATGTCAGCAGAAGTGTCGGTGATGGCCGAGCCGGTCGATACCGGCGTCACCAATGCGGGAAGACTGACATCCAGGGGCGGCGGCGGGGGACAGGTCTCTGTGACAGAGACAGGCACATCAGATGCTGCCGCCGGGGTCCACAGGTGCAGCATTGGCAAAGGGATGGCTGGCGGGGACGGAGCCAACAGGGAGCGGTCACGGGCAGGGTTCCGTATGCCCATAAGGGGAAAACCCCCATCACCCGCCGAGACGAAGCCGCCCAAGGACACAGGCACGGGCTCGATCGGACCGCAGTCGCGGGACGGCGGGTTGGACGGGCCTCCGTCGTCCGCAACACGGGCCACGACAGCATCGTACTGGGTGTACGGCCCAGCAACGATGCTGTCCCGGGCAGGCAGCAGCAGCTGGGGCCGCGGGCCGGGAAAAGGGGGACGAAACGCCTCTACACGGGTCACAGCATGGGCCGGGGGGAGAACACCAATGCCTGCGGGGATGCCGGACCGCGGGAGCGCAGGCAGGATCGTCGTCGGCTGGGCCAGGGCGCTCGACGAAGGCACACCCTCCACCGGGGATGGCGACGGTCGGGGCCCAGCCGGGACGGAGTCGGGCTGTGACGAGACCGACGGGGCCAAGGACATAAGCGGGCGCACTGCGGGTCGCAGCAGCGAAGCCGTCTCTTCCGGGAGAAGAAGCGGGCAGATGGCCGGGCGAGGGGGGGTAGCCACCTCGACCGGGGATAGCAGAGGGTGCACGGCTGGGCGCAACAGGGCGGCAAGCTCCTCGGGAGGCAGGAGCGGGCGAGGAGCAGCCGCGGGCTGTGATGGCATAGTCACGGGCAATGAGAGAAGGGGTTGGACTGGCCGAGATGGCAGCGGGCGGGTATCAGCGGGGGGAGCTACTCCCCAACCACCCTGTCCTCTCACAGGCGGCACCGGGGCACAAAACCCCCGGTTCGACAGAAACTGGCCGTGGCGCTTCCGCAGGTGCAGCTGGAATGCCGAGCGAAACATAAAAAGCTTGGCGTCCGTGCAGAAGGGGCAATGCCGGGGCGGAAAGGACACGGTGGGGGAATGGTGACGGGGCCCCCGTGGCCGAGGTGCTACGGCCGTAGCCGTGGAGTCAGGCTCACCGAGGGCCAACACGGGGGACCGGGACCGACTTCTACCAGCACGCAAGACCGTAATAGCCGAGCCACTGTCGGACTCAGAGTCCAAACAGTCGGCTTCGGGACGCATAATCCTGCTTCTTGGCATGGTCCGAATGTTGTTTACGCTTCTAGAGCTTCGTGCAATCCGCGAAACTACAACAGCACAAACAAGATCACTAGTCGACAATGCATGTGCGTCACAGTCAGTCTCAGAGAAACACATGGCCGCAGCAGCGTGGCTGTGGCCTGGGCAACAAGTGGCGCTGTGCACGCACGCTTGATTAATCAGCACAGCCTGCACTTGCTGCACGTAGCGGGCTGGGCGGCGGCGTGCTCGCGTGAGCCTGTGAGCGATGGTGGGCGTGGCCTATCGCTGCAGGCGGCTGGCTGGGCAACTGTCACATCTGTACTTTGGGGTGGTGACGGAATGTGAGCACTGAAACCCAAGCCGGTTCTAGGCAAGCGTGTATTACGTTGCTGACCGCGGCGACAAGCAGCGCGGGTGACCGGTCTACTTAATTCAGGCGCAGTACAGCTCGCGGCCTCGACACTGGCCGTGTCAGTGGAATAGAATCAGTCCCACCTAAATCACATAGGTCTGCATTTGTGAAATTGTCAATAGCCTAGTTGGGCCTATACTGAGCAGTGCCATGCCAAGGCATGAACTAATATTGCACATAGCAGTAGCTCTCTGCTTTATGCCCTCTGGCACGGTATGCAGAGTTCTGCTGAAATGTGATCAATTCAAAACAGTGACGCTGAAAGTAAGTTACAACTCTTTTTCCTCCTGTGGCAAAGATTTATGTCAGTCTTGCCTCAATGTGAGTGTATAAGTGCACTCCTAGCAGAAATCAAGGCATTTTGCAAAGCACAGTCAAGCCAAGGCAGTTTAAAGAGGCTGCAGGAATGAAGCCATGGCAAAATATTTCTCAGCCTCGAAGTTTGGTCACTGCACAGGCTGCTATATGCACATTCAAAAAAGGATGCACGACCTGAAAGACTACATATGGATCAGGATATGCTTATAGGATATACTAATACTACATGGAATAGAATCATTCCCACTCCAATAATGTAGGTCTGCATTTGTGGACTCTCGCAGTGCAGCACCATAACAGCAACAGTCCTCAGATACATACACTTTGATCTCAGTTTCATAAACATGCAAACATGTGGTTAAGGATGTGAGGATTAGACTTACTTTCAAAATAAGTTTTGAATTGATTGCATTTCAGGAGACTCCTGCATCCAGGGACTAAGGGCCTAAAGCAGACAGCTATTGCTATGTGCAATATTAGTTTGTGCCTTAGCATGACACTGCTCACTATAGGCCAAGTAGGCTGTGGATAATGCCATGCATGCAGACATACAGGGTGTTCCGGAAAAAAATTCACAAAGGTTGGCATGTAATTGATTTTGAATCATTTGTCTTACAATAGCAATGTTTACATCAATGTGTGCATCGAAGACTGCTGTTAACCATTCGTTAAAAACTTTTGTCTAGTTGATAAATATTTTTTGTAAACTGGCCAGAAGTAGCTGCAAGTTAGTAGTGAAGTCACCTGTGTTCAAGCAATCAAAATGTTACCTTTAATTGTCAAAGATCGCTTGCTAATTAAAGCTCTGCAAATTGAAAAAGGCTGGGATGTTCACAAAATGATTGTGAAGTTTGCAGAGAGACAGTAGCAATGGTGCACTTTGTATTACCTTGCATGAAGAACTGATTTTACAAATTTTGCTGTTAATTTTGTTTTCAAATAGTTCACCTGACTGCTGCAAAAAACAAAGAATATTGAATGGTTGTATTCATACACTGGCTTCTATCGTATAAACAATTTCTTTCTGAACATTTTGCTGAAAACTGCATGACTCTCACGTAGTGACGTATGGTTGCAAAATTGCATTAAGTAAACTCTGTCCAGTTTTTTCAGAACACCCTGTACATTATATGAAAAAAGCATGTGCCTGGGGGTACAAACACAAAGAATTCACAACCTCTGTGTACGAATCTGAGGACTTGGAGTTGAGATTGGTACACAATCGTTTAAGCTTTTGGGATGTACCCCTGTGTATAATAAATCTGAGGTGTCAGTCAAGTCCTGAGATTCATAGACAGTGCTATATGCCATCTGTATGTACAGTGTACACAGATGTATGAATCTGAGGACTTAGAGTCCTCAGATTCCTATACAAAGAAAGCTATGTTTAATTCAAATGCATATTGGCGATTTAGTCTGCCATCAATGCCACAGACAACTGTCCCATCTGCCGGCAGTCTTCCCTTCTGTGCCATCATGTCTTAGTTAATGTTTACAGTGGTTACCACAAATTCTGGAGCAAAACATTACCATTAGTCCAACATACATGTCAGTCTTTATGTGCTGCCAATAATGATGTAGACGTGAGTGTGGCTCTTAGGAATCTAAGAGATTAACTTCTAGGAATCTAAGAAATAACATCGAGTTCGTTGGGGGTTAAGATCTGATAACAGCTTCCCCTATTTTCCCCCTATTTTTCATTCCCCTAATGTATTTTCAATGGAACGATCCAAACACTGCCCTAACGACGCCCTTTAACCGATTGTGGCGGTTAATAATTCACACTATGCCTCTCGGCAGCTGCTAGGTATAGGTTACTGAACAAGATGCCCAGCTGAACGCTAGGGGTGGCCGACCGTACTGCCCCCAGTCACACACGGACAATCACGCGGTACGTATTTGACAGGTCGACGCGGTCGGTAGACAAAAGATCGTCATACCTTTGGGAATTGGTCTGGCAGCCGTCCTGGCAGTTGGACACCTGTTGTGATCGGTTAAACTGTGCCTCAGTCTATACGGTAAACTGTGAACTGTGCACTGCTAGTGCCCAGCTGCCAGTTCCTACGGCAGGCCACGCCCGTCGCCCATGCACTGTGGTTGCGTGGTCCACTCCACAGTAGTCGAATACTTAACATCATTTCAGACGTAGGCTACGTAATGCAAATGAATAACCCAGAGTCCGGTTTCAATTCTAACCACACAATCCGACAATACACGCATGGTTTGCTGCTAGAAAGTCAATTTCTACCATCTAGTATCGTGGCGCTCCCAAGCTGTTACCAGGGAACCACAATAAGAGGGAAGGGAAAATGGCGGTACCCAGTTAATGCCTATCAGACCTTTTCACCGAGGGCTGGTGTGAACCACTAGCAAGAGCAGGGAAGGACGTAATCGGTGTAATGCGGTGTGGTAACCCCTAAACCTACAGATACAACCAATCGGAACAGATAGAATAGTATAGTATTAATCTAGATATAACTCTGTACACAAAACACAAGACAGAACGTTGCTGCCCAACGTTCTGGAGCCGACTGACTGGTGACGTGGTATTGCCTCTCGCCTGGGCCCACGCAAGTCACGTGACACCTCTCCGGCAGCCGCCAGAGATGCATCACGCCGCTAATAATAGCCTGACTCCCTCTCTGTCGTTCAGAGTGACCAACAAGCGAGAACCGCCGGTGCTGACTGACCAGTCATGCCACCGCGAAGAGGCAAGATACTGTGGTGTATGCCGACATCCACAATACCTTCCCCGGGCTCGCTAGTTCGTCCCCGAACGAGTAGCAGGAGCGGCAAAAAGAAAGGAAATTAAACCAGACAGAAACGCACACGTCCACAGTCAGTCACCAGAACGCAAAAGGTGAAAAACCGGCAATAAAAGCATAAAAGAGAAGCACAAGACTTGAACCCTGCACCCTCACTACACAACTAGAAAAATAGATGTTATAAAATATAGAAGCGCAGTAAAAATGCTAAAATGTCAAGTGTCAAGTGTCAACGCTGAAAAAAAACCAGGTAAACGAGAGTCAGAAACGCAACGAGGCAGTTCGCGAAAACGTCGAGACCTGCAAAACATAAAACATGATGACATAAATGCACCGAAATACGAGATCATGATTGACGAACGCAATGCAGTCATAAATACAGTCACTGGAACAGTCATTGGAACAGTTCGAGGAACAGTATCGACGGGATGAACTCTTGATCGTTGGGATGAACTCTTGCACGAATCATCACAGCGAAGAGGACAACCAAGTGTCCAGCCGGAACAGCGAAACACATGACAACAGGCACATCATGTGAGTAACATGCCAAGTGTCAGTTAAAGACAAACCAGGACAGGAGCCCAAAGACTCGAGGGTACTGACATTATGACAATGCCGGAGATATTCGAATCACAACCCCTGATTGGAGATTGGGTGGAATTTCCGAAACTAAAGCAGGCCGCGTGATTGGGACTGCTAGTTTATACAGACAAATTGGCCAGATTGTGGTATACAGGCCAAAGTGGGCAAATAAGTTGTCAAAGTAGCAACACCAAGGGGCGGGCGAATTGGGTGGGGAAAAATGGCTAAGAGTAATAACGGTAATACTCTGGAGACCGAGGCCTCAAGGAAAGAACGTAGACCGAAGCCCAAAGGGGAAAAACGAAACTAGGACCAAAGTCCAGGGGACAAACATCATCATTCTTCTGACTATTGGTCTATGCCTCCTCCAGAGACATGAGATTGAGGTCCAGCTGCTCCAGGACTTGCTGGGGGTCGCGTTCCGGGGTGTTCCGAACGGACAACCAATGGTGCAAGTGGGCAGCGATATCCCTGCGCTGCAGCAGCATCCAGGCTAGGGCTGTATCCAGGGCCTCCGGGGAGAAGTCCAAGCCGTGGTCCAGGGCTAGGGGGCGTACGTTGTCCGCGACGCTCTGTTCCCCATACAGGCTGCTGTCTCATAAAAGCAAGGGCTTGCTCATAGCGCTGGCGGACCTGTGAAGCAGGCGGGAGGACGAGGGCCTGTAGTGGTCCGGAAGGATCGGGGAGATGGCAGTAGGCCATGCCGTCAATAGGTACTATCGTCGCCCATCGGCCAAAGATGGTACGCCCCTCAGGCGGGTCATCAGGGAAACCTTTCTCTTCATCTGACGGTGGATGGGCAGTCGGCCGGGGGTTAATAGTTTCCTCACCCTCGTCAGCTTCTCTGGGTGTGGCCTGGGCCGAGGGACCAGCTGCGGGCGCGCCTGTGGACCCACGGGTCCTATCAGCAACCTCACCATCCATGTCGATATCTTCTGGAGCGTCCCATTCAACGACACTAGGCAAAGCAAGCTCGTCAGCCATCGCGGAGCAGTTCTCAGCACAACTAGTAACAAGTGAAGGAACGGCGTCAACAGTGCAGCCACCAGCGGAGCCACGTGCAAACATGCACTCTATCAAACGGCGATTCGTCGTATGAACATCAGCGTCAGTCACGTCGCAAACGGTCCATGTGACCGGGTACTGACTGACCAGACAGCGGGCGGGGTGGCATTGAGCCATCGTGGCGGCGGGTGCTGAGCCGACATCTGGGCTGGCCGGCACCGGCAGATATGGGCCAAACGTGCGAAACCCAACGTTACGCCGGTAAGCGTCTCGCGCTACTTCATGACAGGCACCGGCGGGTCGGATGACCGGCAGTGAGTCAGCACCGTCCCCAGCAGATTTATAGCGGAGGGCAGGGAGCCGTAACAGGAGAGTAGTGGGGCTAACCACGGGCGAAAGATTCTGACCCCCCCCCGTAGTGTGGGCAAGGATGTCGCCTCGAGGGGGGACCGAGCGGGTCCGACCTACTGCCGGCTGCAGGGCCGAATTCCCCCATGGTCCCCAGAGTCACCAGCATGGGTTCCTGGCAAATTCATTGGCGCAAATTACACGTAGAGCAGTTGCGTACGAGCATACCGGTCAGCGCTCGCCAACCCGGAAAGTACGCTCTGCGCGCTAGCGCAAGACAAGTTTCAGTTCGGCCAAAATGTCCAATGTCGGCGTGTAGACGCTCGACATAAGGACGTCTCAGCGCAGCTTGTATCACGACCTGGAGATACTTCGTAGTACCGTCCGGGTAGTGATATCGTCGGTACAGCACATCATTTACCAGGACGAGCGAATCCCATTGGGTGAGCAGAATGCGAGCTTCTTCGGGGTAGTCTCACAGACTGTCATGGGGAGGTTTCACTCCATCCGTAAGAGTTTTAATGACGGGCTGAATGTTTTCGTCGTTGGCTTGGGCGTCACGTATGCCTTCTAGGGACAGAGAAGGCACCTCAGCGGACACACTGAGTACGCTAGCCTGCGCCGTGACATCATCAGACAGGGGTGAGTCAGGTGTGGACAGTGGCGAAGCCAGGCGATCGGGCGAGTCCAGGAGACTGGAAGTGGTGTCTGCGTGGCCCGCATGTAGTAGCAGGTCTGGGGACCCAGCTGACTGCGAATAACGCGGGGGAAAGCGTAGCGGGGTTGGCAGTGCTGTTGAGCCTTCTGCCGACAACGCATCGCATGAAATAGGGGCTGAAGCCAGTGCCTAAGTCGCCTTCGAACACTGACGGCAGTCCAATCCCTCATCACGTTCGCATGGGCGATGGGACAGAGCATCACTATTCCCATGAACTCGGCCAGGTCGGTGCTGGATGGTGATATCATATTCACCAAGCAAATCCAGCCACCTGCCCTGTTGACCTACAGGTTCGGGCGTTTTCATGAGATAGGTTAGGGCGGCATGGTCACTTCTGACAATGATAGGCCACCCCAGGAGATGTTGCCTATACTTTTTGAGACCAAAAACCACACCCAAAAGTTCACGGCGGGTTATGCAATACCGGGCCTCAGCAGGTGACAGGATTCTACTGGCGTAACCTATCACGTGCAACTTCCCCTCTTGTTCCTGCTGTAAGACAGCACCCAAGGTGGTGTCAGAAGCATCAGTGTCCAACACGTACTGACCGTTGTCGCTGGGGGCGACAAAAATGGGTGTAGAGGTGAGGGCACGCTTGAGCTCTTGGAAGGCTGTCTCACATTCTGGGGTCCACAGGAAGGTAGCCCCCTTCTAGGTAGCGCACAATATTCGCGAAATTACAGACAAAGGTGCGGTAGTAACTCGCCAAGCCGCAGAAAGTGCGCACTTCAGCTATATTACTAGGCATAGGCCATGTAGAAATGGACGCTATTTTGCCTGGGTCGCATTCAATGCCGCTGCCGCTTACAACGTGGCCAAGGAATGAGACTTTGCGCTGAAACAAGCTGCATTTGGATGGCTTAAGTTTCAATGCATAGCGGTCAAGTCTGTCGAAGACACTAGCTAGACGTTCGATGTGTTCATCAAAGGTCTTAGAAAAGATCAGGATGTCGTCCAGATATACAAGACACACATCGTAGGTCAGGCCAGACATAACCAGTTCCATGATATACGGGCAAACTGACTAGGAGCATTGGCCAGACCAAAGCTAAGAACCTTGAAACGCCACTGCCCTTTCCGTGTGACAAAGGCTGTCTTATTGCGGTCACGTTCGTCGATGTCGGTCTGCCAGTAACCCCAACGGAGGTCACAGGTCGAGAAAAACTCACAACCGTTCAAAGTGTCAAGACAGGTGTCAATTTTAGGCAATGCGAATTTATCTTTAACGGTCAGACAATTCAGTTTTCGATAGTCTATACACAAGCGCATGGTACCGTCCTGCTTGCGTACCATGACGACATTTGAGCACCAGGGCGATGCTGCTGGCTCGATTACGTCATGCTCCAACATATGCTGCACGTGCTCATCTATCACAGGGAGCTGAGCGGTCGGGTCGCGACGCAGTTGCTCAAAATGTGGACTGTTGTCACCCGTATCGATACGGTGCGGAATAATGTTGGTGCAACCAATGTCGAATTTGGAGCGGGAAAATACCTTTGCACGGGCGCGAATAAATTCCTCTGCTCGGCATTTTTGATTGAGGGTAAGATCATCGGGCAAACTACGCAATAGACTCTCAATGTGGTCCAGTTGGCCTTCGGAGGAAGGAAAGGATGAGCCGGAAGCCTTAGCATCAACAGTCGTGGAAGAGACTGAAGAAGCCAGGCGCACTGTCCCATCAGCAGGCACGGGGTTTGGTGTCAAGCTGGGTGGGGCAGGCAATGAGGGCTCTTTAAATAACTGGGAAGCACAAAAAGGGTTATTGTCAGCAGTTGACATGCTAGCGGAGTCACTATCGGTGTTAGACAAACACAGGACTGGTTCGGCCATGCTCAGAAACGAATTAGCGGACAAAGTTTTATCCTGTGTGGAATTGTTCAGAATACGGCGACTAGCAATGTCTGTGTGTCGCTAAACAAAGTGTGGGCGGTCATGACATTAGGACCTAAGCCCTGAGGTTCTATGGCCCAATCGTACGAGGGAAGGGGTAAGCCATCATCCTCCATTCGTACGGGTACGTTAGCCTCATGTTTAGCTGGCACAATACAGTCAGTGGCCACAACTACACGGCGACTAATGCCGGTACTCTGTCTGCGGTGGACTTTTATTGTTTTGTCCCCCAAGGTCGGTACCATGCGAAGTCCCATTTGGCTGCTTGTTTTTCTAGCCAATCACTTCCCAAGAGAAAATCATCGACCTTGTTACATACAGACACATCTGCTTCAAATTTATGGCCATCTATTACAAAAGGAATGACCGTGTCACCTAGGACGTCAAGGCTGGCCTTATTGGCTGCATAGAGTGAGTACTGTGAAGGGCTCAACTCTGATTTAGGGGCTAAGTCAGCCGATATGACTGACCGCTCACAGCCACTGTCTAAAAGACAGCGAATAGGTTCGCCGTTAACTTCCACAGTAACGTAGATTTTTGTGGGAGACATGTTAGCACTAACGGTCAAGACGGGCTGAACTCCAGCTTCTTCTTTCGGTTTATTTTTACGGACAGGGCAATCCCGTTGCCAGTGACCAAGCTTTTTACAGTACTTGCATGGGTGGGTCTCCGGAGTAGCCTTGTTTCCTGCATCTGCAGCCGAAACTGTGGTGTCCTGGCCGGCAGACCTCCGACCTCTACCCCGTCTAGGGTTAGATTTAGTCGAAGAATTGGATGCAGCACGAGCTCCGCTCGGGTTAGTTTGCTTTAGCCGCTGCTCCAATTGGGCAACCCTCTGTAAAAGGTCAGCAGAAGCGTCTTTCACCTCTGTCTCTCCTGCAATCGCAAGGATATGGCGGGCGTTCCCAATGCGCGGTTTATCTTCGCTCGCAGCTGTGCGCGCTCTAGACTGCACAGACTCGGCCAGAGATTCTAAGCGCATCGCTTCGTTAACAGCGTCGGGGAGGGTTTTAGGCTCCGTTTTCAGAATTTCAAATTCCAAATCGCTGTTATCCAAGGCTCCAGTGAACGCTCGAATTCCTACATGCGACAAAAAGCTTCTAGACTCGGTGGGGTGAGCAAGTTGGACGAGGCGACTAATATCTTGATGCAAATTCTGCAGGGGTTCTTTAGGTTTCCTGCGACGTGCATACAACTGGGCCTCGAAACTAACGGCTTGCTTGGCTGTTCCAAACCGGGTCTGTAACAGTTCTTTCAGTTCTTCGGTTGTCCCACTTGTGGGCATTTCCCTAAGAACTTGTTTAGCTGCACCATCTAAACTAGTGCACAAGTTTATGAACTTATCCTTTTCATCCCATTGCATATACTCTGCAAGTTGGTGAAAAGTCCATAAATACGTATCCATACTTGTGCTCCCATCAAACTTCTCCACCTTGAAGAAGGGGCGTTTAGACTGGTTTTCGGTTTGTGCTTTGCTGTTTTGTGACGGTGGCGCAGAGGTGGACACAGATGGACTGGTTACACTGACAGGCGATGGGGCATCGGATGTGGCATGGCTCGTTCCCCGGGCTTCAGCGATGAAGCCGGGTTGTCCCCCATCAGGAGTTGGCAGAACAGAAGACAGGCCAGATCCAGTACTAGAGTTTTGCACCCATGGAGTGTCTATTCCTTCTCCTCCTTGTGTGTCAGGGCTCTGTACCGAAGCACAAACAGGCGACTGCACACTCCTTCCAGACTGCTGGACGGATTGTGCGGCAGTGGACGGACAGGGTAGCGGAAGGCTTTCCGGCATCCCCAATGGATCTGGGCCTTGCAAATACGCTCCGGCGACAAGTCGCATCCCTGATAAACCAATACCAGCCCCAGCAACGTCCACATCTCTTTGCTGGGCTTCTAGTATTCCATTCGGCCCCACACCATGGTTTCTGGGAAAGTGCACACCGCTCATGTTTACCAAATTGAGTCACTAACCAAACCATGGTTGAGATAGCGTTCCCCGGACGCCCCCGAGTATACTGCCCTATCTACTGACCTACTAACACTGTACGGTGCATCAAACCCTGGCCGGATCATACTGCGGGTAAAAGCCTCTCCCCAGTTGTCTCGAAGCCGATGGACGAAGGATCCCCCGTGGATCACCTAGTGCCCCAGGAAAGCGTTCCGGCTGTCTGACGACTTGTGGCATGACAAACGGACGCGCGGGATGGATCGTCATCGCTCCCACCAGAGGTGGGCTCCCATGGTACGCCGACCGGGACGGTCCACCTACAGTTGTACATGTCACTGTGGAAGTGAGTGTGGCCGTTGTGTTTGTGTGGGCGCCCGTTGTCATTGGCGTGGTAACTCCCCAATTTGTAGTGACCACTATCTCGACCCCTGGTCGAGTCGACCTCGAGCCCACAAAACATCTCAACTCGCTTCCGACAACGGCACTCTGGTCTACAACTGCAGCTCCGGACACTGCAGGATGCGGACCATAGTGCATGACCTCTGCTGGATACGGCGTGGAAAACGCCGGATCGCGCCAAACGCCATTGGCTGCAGCAGCTGCACAGGGCGGGGTAGCTGCACGGCTGCCTCTGGGCGAGAAAGGAAAACCGACGTGACCAAAGGTGTGGGGGGCAGCGGCCTGGCGCGCGTCTGCGTCAGTCCGGGGTCCCACAGCCACGGGCCCAAAGTTTCCCGCCAAAAGTTGACCTGCATCTATTCCACGCACCTGCGCACGAAAGTGGATCTCTGGATCCGACGGATCCAGATGATCTATTGTATTATCGACGGTGCTATCGGTTTCAAATTCTTCCGAACGTCGATCCATACTTTCAGTAGTTATCTCAACGCGTAATCCGAAATATGACATTCAAGTTCCTTATCCGGACGCCAGTTATCGTGGCGCTCCCAAGTTGTTACCAGGGAACCACAATATGAGGGAAGGGAAAATGGCGGTACCCAGTTAATGCCTATCAGACCTTTTCACCGAGGGCTGGTGTGAACCACTAGCAAGAGCAGGGAAGGACGTAATCGGTGTAATGCGGTGCGGTAACCCCTAAACCTACAGATACAACCAATCGGAACAGATAGAATAGTATAGTATTAATCTAGATATAACTCTGTACACAAAACACAAGACAAAACGTTGCTGACCAATGTTCTGGAGCCGAGTGACTGGTGACGTGGTATCGCCTCTCGCCTGCGCCAACGCAAGTCACGTGACACCTCTCCAGCAGCCGCCAGAGATGCGTCATGCCGCTAATAATAGCCTGACTCCCTCTCTGTCGTTCAGAGTGACCAACAGGCGAGAACCGCCGGTGCTGACTGACCAGTCATGCCACCGTGAAGAGGCAAGATACTGTGGTGTACGCCGACATCCACAATACTAGTACCAATTTCTTGGCTGTACGGGCAAAAATAAGGCAAAAACGGCCGTATCGGTGAAACCGGAAATAGAAATATGGCAGCGACCCAAAAAATGAACTTTTTGACCCTGGTTTCCTATTCACTCCTTCAGACACTTTTTCGTACCGTTTCGCCACAATACAAAACGTCACAGACAGACAGACGACAGACAGACGACAGACGACACATCGTGCCAAAGGCACGACCGAGAGTACGGTCGGCCAAAAACGGTACAATCCCCTATCCCTCCAAAAATCCCCCAAAATGGTTTGCAATGTGTTTACAATGGATATATGGTAATCCAAATTATGACACTTAATATCTCAGCAACAGTGCGAGATATGGAGATGGTGTCAATGGACCAATAGGAAACGACCATCTGCGGTTCCAATGGTCACGTGACCAATGACATCACGTGACCCTAGGGGTCAAACTTGTGACCCAGTTAACGAATAGATCAGGTTAAGTGCAAAGCGAGTGGAGCAATGGGACAGACACCTCGTTCCATAGAACGTATAGAACGTATTTCTAGTTGCAGATAAAAATTAATGAAGTAATAAAAATTTCAATTTATACTTCACACTAACTTACTGTGCTGTATGGAAATGTCATGTAGCATATGATAACGGACTGAATCGACGTTTTGCAAAAGGTTAGGTAATTCACTACATTCCTTCAGTGCTTTGACGCTGTTGATTGGGCGCAGGAAGGGCATCCGGCCTGTAAAACAAGAAAGCCTAGATAATGCTAAGGTAAATGCGTGACAGCATTGTGTAAGCTTATCAGGGGCGACTGAAAATGCGAGACTGGAATTATCGGCACCATCGAAAATGCAGGGGTGGAAAATGCAGGACTGGAAATATCGGCACCAAACAGCGGGGGTGGAAAATGCGGGACCAAGCAGCTATGGAAAGCCAAAACATTATTTTTATAGGTCTACATTTTGGTATAAAATACGCAAGTCGCTCTTGACGCAGTTGTAGATTCTGTGGTGAGTTCATTGGGTGGGGGTTACTCGTCCAGCCCCAGAGCGAGCGGACTACTGCTTGCTATGAAATATCAAGTCCTTCCCTAAGTCATTCGGGAACAGTCATGTCGCCATCCCTCACGGCAGAGAATGGACTCACCCGCTATGTGTGCTACTATCTGTGCAAAACTCACTGCAGGTGAGTCCAACCTGCGCTATGCTACATTTTCCCAAAGACTAGCCTAAAGTAGCCCAGTTGGCTTCCTTTCATGTGCAGGCTTTGTTCGTTGTTCGACGCTAATTGCGGCACTGACCATGCCCTAGGTGTACTGTGCATACGGTACCGTACAAACAAGCAAGCTGTGCTATCGCAAAGATGATAGGCCCTGCATAGTAACTTTTCCTATATCTTAACGCGTTTAATGCTCCAGCACGCCACTTTTTCCCACCCGACCTCTGGTGTCTCCAAAATTTCTCCGTGTTCCACTGGGAGAAAATGGATGATCTTTGGGCTACAAAGAGCGAAGATGTTGGGCTAATTGTTTGCGCAATTAGTTTCCAAGACTTTCAACCTATGTGGTCATGGTCCACCAACGTCAAAAATATCGCATGTCGTCTGTCTGTTCGTCCGTCCATGACGTAACGTCATGGACGGACGGACAGACAGACGACATGCGATAGCAAGACCGCCCTTTGGACTATAGTGCATCGCGCGGTAAAAACTAGGTTAAGCCACACGTGGTGTTCCATACGTTTTCTGTTCCCGAATTTTCCAGTCCTGCATTTTCCACCCCTGCAGTTTGGTGCCGATAATTCCAGTCCCGCATTTTCCAGTCTCGCATTTTCAGCGTCCCCGCTTATCATGCTTATGTAATAGCTTGACACAAATTGAATGGGTGGTTTAGCTGTTGTTGCCTCCCAATCACGCGAAATCACGCGAAATTCCGAGAGAATTCGACCTTACAGCAGTTCAAGGTCATCCAAGGTCATCGATCTTGGTGTCAATGGAAAGCCCATATGTGACTTCCTATTAGTCATTAATAGTAACTTTAGCCGTATCTGGTACCGTTTTCGAGATACTGATGCTTAAAGCTAGAAAATGGCTGATTTTACCCACCCCTCCCTTGTTTAAGGCCCCCGCTCGGCGGGAACCCCTTAGAATATCGGGATGAAACTTACCCCCGAAAAACTAGAGGGAGGGGCTACTGTATGGTGAAAATTGCGTGATCCTAGCTTCAACCGTTTTTGACTGGTCCACCCGTGTAACAGACAGACAGACAGACAAAATTGCCATAGCATATACTCGCTATAGCATAATGCTGTCGCGCGTAAAAATGGATAGGCCTAATCTATTCAGCCACCTCAAACGTATGCCGCTTCTGAGCTAGTTTCATGTTCTGCACTTTTATGCCCTGCAATTTCATGTCCATCATTTTCAGCACCCCCTTTATAAAAGACAGATGTGTGAATCACACATCTGTCTTTTATAAAGGGGGTGCTGAAAATGATACAGTGTGAAAGTGTAAAAAATAAATAACAACATCGATATTATTTTTACCAAGTTATATTAAACGATACTAATTGTAAAGATGTATGCAACGCACCTTTTGCTGCAGTTGTAGCACGCACGAACGGATAGACAAAGAAAGACTGGTCGGCGCACTCGCAGTCGCACAGCCCTCTAGAGAGATGTGGCACTCGGCAGTGCTAGCGCATACTTCAGCCTTGCTTCAGCACGGCCGTGTAGTGGATTGGAATGTGAGCTGCCAACACCTCCGTC
>Ga0209458_1000333_pt1 | contig 18224 bp, 17 predicted proteins | sample WorMetLIZAISLAND_FD_187411 | JGI IMG/M metagenome (GOLD analysis project Ga0209458, IMG submission 187411) | Marine gutless worms symbiont microbial communities from Max Planck institute for Marine Microbiology, Germany - Inanidrilus manae... ...
AAAGTCCATAGTCTGGAGGACTAAAGTCCTCATCCGTGGACAAGCCACGGACTGAAAGTGAAGGGACTTAAAGTCCATAGTTTCAACTATGATGCGCTTCGCGCACTAAAGTTATTGAAGCAATGAACCGCCGTTCATTGCCTAGCGGGTCGCGTATCCGGAGCAGATTGTCTTCGGGGTCGTAGCCATAGCTGGTTTCGTGTCCATTTTTGTCGCGCTCGCGGATCAAACGCCCCTTGAGGTCGTAGATGAAATGCCTGGCGTGACCTTGGGCATCGCCTGCATATATCAGACGATGCCATGCGTCGTATTCTTTGCGGATTGTCGGGTCGTTTTCTTGTGTGCTTTTCCCTGTGGCGGTGTGGTAGGTTCGGCGATTACCTTGGCTGTCTTCTTCCTGGATCAGAGTGTCGTCTTCGTCATGGAGGCGGATTGTCCGATTGCCGAGTGGATCGATATGTACATCGGGCTGGTCGTCTGCATAGACGGTTTCCCACCGGTTGTTTTCCTGGTCGGTCTTTGCGGTTTGCCGTCCTTGTTGGTCGTATTCATAGGTGATTGTATTTTCGTTGGCGTCGATTTCACCCACCAGGCGACGATTCTGGTCATAATGATATTGGTGGACGCCGCCCACGGCATCCACGACCATCACGACCAGGCCTTGTCGGTTCCAGTAGTAGGTGGTTTTTTGTTGTAACGAGTTGATGACTTGGGTTTTTCCTTGTTCGGGTAGGTAGCGCAATTCCCGATAATACTCACCCTGGTCTCCCCAGTTCTTGATGCACCGGCCTTGGGCGTCGTATTCATAGTTGAAACGGTATCCGTTCCGATTTATCTCGGCGATTAGACGGTCGTTGTCGTCGTAGCTGTACTGTAGTGGGTTGGCGAATTCGTCGTATACCAGGGTCAGGCGGTTGCGCTCGTCATAGCGGTATTCCCGCAGTCTAATTTCTTGTTGCGCGGATTGGACATGGCAGTCGATTGCCGTGAGCCGCCCGAGGGCATCGTAAACGAGACGATAGTCCTTGGCTTCGGCGTCGCGCAGGCCAATGATCTGTTGGCCTTGATAGGGTAGGTCGATGCCGTTGTAGTGACCACTGTGTACGCGCTGAAGTAGACCGTCGGGGGTGAAGCGGTAGCTTCGACCGTTGCGCTGCGTTAGCTCGAGATGTTTTTCGAGACGCAGTAGGGTCAGTCCTTCGGCCGCAAGGTGGAACGAGTCGCCGACCTTTATCAGGGGAAGGGAAATTGCTCGGCCTTCGTCGTCGTAGTAAATGATCTCGTCCGGATCGAGTAGGAGGCGGAGGTCAAGAAAGGATGTCCAGCCGCTGCCGAACAGGCCTGGCCTGTCGGCATGGGTGCTCGACCAGGTGCGGAAAAGTCCGATGGAGAGGGGATGGGTGAAGGTGATGTCTTTGTCGACGACAAAGACGCGGCCGGTCGCTACGTCGATCGGATGTCCGGTTGCCGTGCATTCGCAGTTGGAGGCGGAGCCGGAGGTGGTATGGACCCCTTCACCGATTTGAGTCATCGTCACATTTCCGAAAATGGAAAGGATCTGGGGTCACCATTCAGCCCCCACCTCGTCATTCCGGCAGGGAGTACCGGAATCCGGTGCCAGGGACGGCAAAAACAGTGGGGATTCGAACCATCAGAGCGCACAATCATGCCACTTTGAGTTTAACCACTACCGGAAATCTTAGTCTATCGAGTAAACTCATCGTGTTACCCCTAATTGAGAACACCCCCTAGCTTGCAGAACCTGTACTCTAGCTATTTCGGCCTCAAAGAGACGAGCTTTTCCATTACCCCGGACCCCCCAGTATCTGTTCCTCAGCGAACAGCACCGGGAGGCATTGGCGCATCTGCTCTATGGGGCAGGGACGAGCGGCGGCTTCGTACTGCTTACCGAAGAAGTGGGCACCGGCAAGACGACCATCTGCCGGGCCTTTCTCGAGCAGCTACCCGATGACGTGGAGGTTGCCCTTATTCTCAATCCGGCCACGACGGTGACCGAACTCTTGCGCACCGTCTGTGACGAGCTGCGCATTGAGGTATCGGAGCCGGAAGGCACCGTCAAATGCCTGGTCGATCGCCTCAACGACTATTTATTGAGGGTACACGCCGAGGGCCGGCGGGCGGTGCTCATGATCGACGAGGCCCAGGATCTGCGTCCGAAGGTGCTGGAACAAATCCGATTGCTCACCAACCTGGGGACCACCAAACACAAGCTGCTTCAGATCTTCCTGGTGGGTCAACCGGAGCTGCGTACTCTGCTCCAGCGTGAGGGTCTACGCCAGATCAATCAACGCATTACCGCCCGCTATCACCTGCGGCCGGTTCAATGCGGCCGAGACGGCGGAATATATCCGGCACCGTTTGGCGGTGGCGGGGGTGGAGCGGCAGCTCTTCATCCGTGACGCAGTCCGCCTTGTGCATCGTATTTCCGGGGGCATTCCGCGACTGATCAATATCCTCTGTGATCGGTCGCTGCTGGGGGCCTGCGTTACGCGTAATCCCCTGGTGACCAAATCGATCGTCAATCAGGCCGCACGCGAGGTAAAGGATTCGGCACAGAAAAGATACGGCTTGGGTCTTGGACGCGTTGCCATGATTGCCGCCGCCCTGATGCTTGCCGTCGCCGGCGGTTGGATGACTCACTCCTGGCTGGCCGGGGTCCCCATGGCAACACCGCACCTTCTGGCCTTCCTGACGCACTGGCTGCCATCACAACAAGCCGAACCGATTGTTCCGGGATCCACAACGCTCCAAGCAATCCCGGAGCAGGCCTCTGGCCTAGCCTCGACCAAACCGGAGGCAGCTGGGCCCGGCGAGGATTCGATACTCGCCGACCTGGTCATGGACCGAACATCGGCCATGCGGATGTTACTGCGCCGCTGGGGTGTCGAACTCCCGGACCTGGGGCCGGGAGATCCTTGTATGCGCGTGATGGATTACGGTTTGCGCTACGAGCTCGGTCGGGGAGACTGGAGCCGCGTGCGCTTCTTCGACCGGCCGGCATTGATCGAATTGATGACCGGAGACCTTGCCGAGCGATACCTGGCGATCGGTGCCCTCGATGCCGAGGCCGCGATTCTGGATCTGGACGAGGGGAATCGACGGGTAAGTCTCGCGACCCTGGACGATGCCTGGGATGGGGATTACCTGCTGTTGTGGCAGCCGCCGCCGGTCGGCGGTGCGATAATAGGTCCCAGATCCCGAGGCGAATCGGTACGCTGGTTGCGAAAGCTCTTGTCGCAGGTCCCGGATTTGACTTTTGAAGCCATCGGCTCGGGTACTTTCGACCCGGCGCTGGGTGAGGCAGTACGCAGGTTTCAGAAACGGGAGGGCCTTGAGATCGACGGCATCGCCGGTCCCAAGACACTGATTCGGCTCCACAATGCCGTGGGGATGCCGGAGATCCCCAAACTCGCTCCGGTCCCCTGAACGTCATGCCTAATATCCTGGAAGCATTGAAGAAGTCCCAGCACGAGCGTGAGCTGGGTCAGGCACCGACCCTGGCGACACCCGATTTCCCAATCGAAAAAGCGGGTACGCGCCTCAACCTGTGGGTCCTGCTGGCATTGATCCTGGTGGTCTCGGCCGTGGTCATCGCCCTCTACTCGGCCTTGCGCGGCGGCCCACCGGTCGCGACGGTGGCCCAGACCGCCCAAACGGTAACCCGTGAGACCAGGGACCGGAGTCCTGCAACACCCAAGGAACCGGTGCCTAAGCCGTTGCCGAGACAGGCACTCCCGCGCCAGCCCGTGCCTATCACGTCCGGTCCTCGAAGACCGGCGAACAGGTCCCCGGCACCGATTCCGGCTGCGCCCGAGACTACTGTTTCATCCGTGGACATGGAGGTGCCCGCCCCCGTCGTATCCCCACCTCCACCGCGACGCCGGATGCCTAAGGGTCCGGTCGCAGCGGAAGAACCACCGGTGGCCCCGGCGCAGGAGCGGGACAGCAGGATTCCGTCGGATTTGATTGCCGATATCGAGGCCTTCAAACGCGAAGTTCGTGAGGAACAAGCGGGCATAACCGACGCCCCGCGGGTCGAGGAGGAGACCGCACCCCAGGATTTGCGTCTACCCAGAGCGGTACGCAACCGTTTGCCCGAGTTCGTCATGTCGGCGCACATCTACGACAGCGAGCCGTCCAGGCGTTTCGTTCTGATCAACGGCCTCGAGATACGGGAGGGGGAGGCATCGCGGGAGGAGATTATCGTGGAGCAGATCCTTCCCGACGGCGCCGTTTTGAGTTTTGAGGGATACAGATTTTTTCAGCGGCGTTAGGGGGTTGACATCCCCGAACCAGGTCGTAAACTCAGACCCCTTAGTGCGGGAATAGCTCAGTTGGTAGAGCACAACCTTGCCAAGGTTGGGGTCGCGAGTTCGAGTCTCGTTTCCCGCTCCATTCGAGTACCCGGTTTCACCTTATTTTCCGTTCTCGCCGCGCTGAGAAGGTGAAGCCGGGTATTAGGGGCTGATGACATAATCATCGTGCCGACCGCTAATAGGACAAGATTAACAGGATTTCCAGGATTATTTTTTTGAATAATCAATTACAATATCCTGTTAATCCTGGAAATCCTGTACCGTTAGGGGACAAGCCCGGAGGTTAGGGTTCACCCCCTTTTAAATGTCAGCCGCCCTAGTACCCCACTTCACCTTATTTTTATTTTTCGGTAGGGAACGCCCTCCGTGGCGTTCCGGAATTGGGTACAAATTGTTCGGGACGGCACAGAGGCCGTTCCCTACAGGAGATTTCATAAACAGATAAATAAGGTGAAATGAGGTACTAGTTACCCCCTTTCGCCTTGGCAGGTTGGGCCTTTAGCGGCGTTGGCCTTTTATGGATGGCCATGCGGTCGAACCAGGCATCGCCTGTGATCCGGTGCCTTCCCGCTGAGACAAGGTGAATCTCCTGGAGCGTGCAGGCTTCGGGAACCTGGAACTCAAATCTGAAATCTCGCCATTCGTTGGCACCCAGGAAACGCTCGCTTTCCCCTAAATCCTCGGGCTGCGGCAGCAGGTAGCGTATAACCCACTTGAGTCCCCCTTGCGTATCCAGGCTGTCGGTATGGACTCTACCCCGCAGTCGGTAAGTATCGCCAGGATCGAGGAACAGTTTTTGGTATAGGCTACCACTGAAATGGCCCCGGTCATGATCGAACCGTAAATGCAGCGATTTTCTGCCGTCGCTGCCGTAGATATATACCCTGTCGATCAGGACGTCACGGGGAGTGTGGATATGCCAATCGGACCCCCAGTTGCCTGGTTCGAACTCGAAGCTACCGTCGTAGAGCAGTCCCAGCCGCTTCCGTTGATCGCGGGTAAGGCCATTGACCCAGACCATATAGGCCTGGGCGATCAATCCCTCCTTCATGAGCCGGGCGACATAGCTTTTCCATTCGGACATGGTGATTGGTGCCTGCCTTGACTTGCGTCGCAAGGAGTAGAGTTGTTGAACGGTTTCGATCTGTGTTGCGCGTTTAGCGACCTCGGAGAAAAAGGAGTCCCACCAGGACGGAGGTGAGGTCGCAAGGACTGTATAGGCAGGCCGAGTATGCGGGTTTTCCGCGAGCTTGAATAGGCGTGGGAACAGCTTGCTGCTTGTCGGTCGGTAGGCTTCCAGGGCGAAAGACCAATGAAGAATTGCCTGTTTGACGTCATTCCGGAGGAGCCAATACTCACCTGCTTGCTGCCGGATGTGCGGATCCGCCGGCCTCAACCGCAGGGCCATCTCAACCAGGGCGTCGGCGCGCGCTTGGTTACCCTGAGTAAGCGCGGCCTCGACCGTGGCGAAAAACGGACGCGCATCCGCCATGTGGTGGGCGTTGGCCTGGGCCAGAAGGGTGGCAGCGGTAACAGGATCGTCGTTGCGTAACGCAAGGGCTTTTCGATACAAGGCCTCCGGTTGGCGCTTATCCCAGGTGAGGGCCTTATCCACCGCGTCGCGCTCACCTGCAATGATCGATTGGGTATAGTGAGACGAGGTGCCGATAACACCGATGCGCCAGATGAGAAAGGCGGCGGCGATCGAGATTAAAACTTGGCGCAGGATGATCAATCTCTGTTCCTTTTAGCAGAACGCCAATGCAAGTACTAGGGGCTGTTGACATTCATCGTTCACGGTCCGATCGTGGCTCTTTTCCGCGCTGACTGCGTTGCAGATTGTGTGAAGCAGAAGATCAGGCGGATCCTGGTGGTGACGGATCCCTACCATTCGCGCCGTGCATCCATCTTCTTCAACCGGCGGTTTGCCGGCAGCGGGATCCATGTGGTGACAGTCAACTCGGTCGATTACCGGCATCTACTTCCGCCGACCGAGCAGTGGTGGTATGACGAGGTCACCTTACGGTGGATCATCACGGAGACGGTCGGGATAGCCGCGTTTCTTCTGTCGCTGTTATCCGATCTTGGATCGCAGATGGGCCATCCAGGCCTTCACCCTGGGTAACTAGCCGGTTTCTTTGGCCAGATGGGGCGGAAACAGCAGCTCGTCCGCGAAGGCAAGCCTTTCATGCAGCGTATTCAACGCCAGGAGGTCCGCAAACGCCCAGCTTGGTTTGGATGCGTGCAGAAGGTGCGCGCTGGGCTCTCGGTAGTCATTGTGGGTCATTGCGGTCAGATAACCTGCCGGGTAGGTCGTGTGGAAGTAGTATCGGCACATGACGAGTGCGTCCAGACACAGCATGCCCACCTGCTTTTCGAGCGCCAGGCGCCGGAATCGGTCGAACTCTTCCGCCGAGAACCGGTTGGTGATACGGTGGATGTCGTAGAGCCAAATCAGCCGGTTGCGCATGGTGTTTCTGCCGTGCGCAATGCGGTGGATGCAGGCATGCAACAGCAGCTGGGGGGGAGACAGCATATAGGCATTGCCGCCAAGCTCGGGTAGCGGCTGACGCCTCTCCCAGCATTCCTCGAATTGCAGGATGTTGTTGAAAATGACGCGGTTGCTGAGTCTCCAGTGAATATCGAACGACACGGCGAAGTCCTGTCGGAATGGGGACAAGGCGACGAATTGTTTGGAAGCGTAAGAGCCTTGGTCCAGGCCCGATAGCCGATAGCCGTTCGACGCCAGGCCTGGGCAGCCAGGTCCGTGTCCGCCGCTCGTATGAAGAGATCGGTATCGCAGCGGGTCCTGAGATAGGGGGCCTGATAGTATTGAAACGCGATCGGCGTACCTTTCAGGAGCAGCACGGGGATGTCCGCCGTGGCCAGCAGGTCGAGCGTTTTTCGGGTGGCGGCGGTCCGCATCAGTTCGTAAGCGACCTGACCTCGACTCGCCACGTGCAGTGCTTTTTGGTCCTCGTCGGTCAGACCCTGTACGATTCCTTTCCGGATGCAGCAGCCGAGCATTGCCGTGACGCCATGGCTCAGGGCCGTTTTCAGCAGCTGGGTTGCGGCCTTTCGGGAGGTGTGTGGAACCTGTATAGGCCGGCCGGAGAGTGCCCTTGCTAACAGCAATAGGCTCGGGTGGTAGGTGTCGGACATCGAGGTCGGCAATCTGGGGTGTGGCGTTCGGAAGTCGCGACTAGTATAGGTTATCCGGGTCGACGTCTTCACAATATATGCGAGGTCTTGCGGATCGGCGGTGCCGAAGCCGGTGATCGGTGAGTGGCCGGTGGATCGGGTCCTAGACGATGGATTATCTAGCTCACAAGCTATTGACTCAGATGGCCATGCCGCTGGGCGTCGGCGGTATGCTGATACTGGTCGGGATTCTGGCGTCGGCATTGCGGCGGCGGGGCCTCGGTACTGGGCTGTCGTTGTGCGGATTGCTATGGATCTGGCTGTGGGCAACGCCTGTGTTTTCCGACTGGGTACGCCGGTCTCTGGAGCGGCAGTACAGGCCGACCGCCATTGACGCGTTGCCGAGCGCCGATGCGATCCTGGTGCTGGGCGGGGGGGTCAAGGGCGTCGCCGCTCCGCGGCTGTCCCCTGATTTGAACGCCTCGGCGGACAGGATCTGGCATGCGGCGCGCTTGTTCCATAAGGGAAAAGCGCCTATTGTGGTAGTGACCGGAGGTCGCTTACCCTGGCGCGCAAACCGCGGTCCCGAGGCGGATGCTATGGTGCGGTTTTTGGTCGATCTCGGGGTACCCGGGGACAAGATACTTTTAGAGCAGCGGAGCCGAAATACCTATGAAAATGCGCGTGAGGCGCAACGCTTGCTTGCCGCTCGGGGTATGGATCAGGTGTTGTTGGTGACATCCGCCTACCATATGCGGCGTACGCAAGCGACGTTTCACGCGGCGGGAATCCGGGCGCTTCCGGCGGCCACGGACTACGAGGCGCTGGAGGAGCGGGAATTGATTCTGCTCGATTTCCTTCCGGATGCCAGGGCCTTGCAGACTGGTTCACTTGCTTTGAAAGAGTACCTGGGGCTCTGGTTCTACCAGTGGCGGGGTTGGGCCGGTTAGCTCCGTAGGCTAATACGGATGCTCTTAAATGCCGATAGCATAGAACTAGGGGGTGTTCTCAATTAGGGGTAACACGGAGTTGGATCATGCTGGGAAATGGAATGAGCTGGGAGCTGTTCGCGGGTAGTCTGCTCGCGTTTGCCTTAACCGCGGTTCTTCTATGGGTCTTGGTGCCCGTCGCCCGTCACGTCGGTCTGGTCGACCATCCTGGTGGCCGTAAGACTCACCGCCATCCCACGCCCTTGATCGGTGGCATTGCGATGTTCGTCGCATTTGCCTTCTCCATACTCATGCTCGACGTCTCGTTATCGAGCTACCGGATGCTGTTTGCCGGATCGCTGCTCCTCGTGGTTGTAGGTGTAATCGACGATTTGCATGAGCTGTCTGCGTCGCGTCGCTTCGTTGCCCAGATCGCAGCGAGTCTGCTGATGACCCTGGGGGGAACGTGGTACTCGTCGATTTCGGTGACCTGGTGATGCCGGATAACCTGCTGGCCTTGGGGCCGCTTGCCGTCCCGCTCACGATTTTTGCCACGGTCGGCGTGCTCAACGCGGTGAACATGGTGGATGGCCTTGATGGTCTCGCGGCGTCGCTCGTGCTCATCGCTATCATTGCCCTCGGCGTCATTGCCTGGGCCGGCGGCGATGTTCAGGACATCGTCATACTCGGGTTACTCGGCGCGACGATTCTGGCCTTTCTGCTGTTCAATCTGCGCCTGCGCGGGCGGGCGTTGGTATTCATGGGTGATGCGGGTAGCCTGTTTCTCGGGTTTGTTCTGGTGTGGTTCCTGGTCGCCCTTTCGCAGGGCGAGCAACGGCTCTTGGCGCCGGTCACGGCACTGTGGTTGTTCGCGTTGCCGCTGATCGATACGATTTCGATGCTGGTGCGCCAGATGGTGCTTGGGCGCTCGCCCTTCTTGGCCGACCAGGAGCACTTTCACCACATCTTACTCGCGGCGGGTTTCGGCCCGAAACAGACGCTCGTCCGGATGCTATTGCTTGCGCTTGCCGCCGCCTGCATCGGGCTGGCCGGGCACTTTCTCGGGGTCCCGGAGCACTGGATGTTTTTCGGCTTTCTTGGTCTATTGGCGCTGCATTTCCAGATAATCATGCGGACCTGGCGCCGGCGGCGCTTTTTGGGGAGGCCGCTGTCGCCGGGTGACGATGTTATTCGGTAATTGATCGCATCCGTACTGGCCGCCTATAATTCAGGGGACTTGCGACTGCTTCAACCTGGGTCCAAAGCAAATGCGCATGGTTTTCTACGCCCTCTCTGCCGCCCTCGGGCTGGGTTTCGCCGCCTCGGCCTGGGGCGAGGACCTGATCCGGATCTACGACCTGGCGGTCCGTAGCGATCCGATCCTCAAGGAGGCGGAGCAGACCCTATACTCCAGGCGCGAGGTCAAGCCCCAGACCCGGGCGCTCCTGCTGCCGAACTTTGACCTCACCGCCAAGGCCCAGTATCAGAGGGACGAGACCTCCGGTCCCAGCCTCTTCGGCACCTCCGCGTCTCGTCGAAACGATACCTACGGCTCGCAGAGCCTGACGGCCGCCGTCACCCAATCGGTTTACGATCGAGCGAATTGGATACGCCTCGAGCAATCCGACAACACCATTGCGGCAGCGGAAGCGGAATATAGAAATGCCCGGATCGAGCTGATGGTCCGCACTACCATCGCCTATTTCGATGTGCTGCGGGCCGCCGATGCGGTCGGTGTCCAGGCGGCCCTACAGCGCGCCAACGAGCGCCAGCTCGAGCAATCCAGGCAGCGTTTCGATGTGGGCCTGGTCGCCATCACTGATGTCAACGAATCCCAGGCCGCTTATGATCGCTCGCGGGCCGACCTGATCGGTGCGGAGCACACATTGAACAACCAGTGGGAGGCCTTGCGCCGTATCATCGGGCCGGTGAGTCTCCCCCTGGCACGGCTCGGTGCGTGGCTACCGCTGAAGCTGCCCCAACCCAACGATATCGACGCCTGGGCCGACGCCGCGGTCAAGAACAACTATGGCGTGATCGCGGCCCTGGAGGCGTCCCGGTCCGCACAGAAACAGATCGAGATCGAGCGCTCCGGCCGCTTCCCCACATTCGGTCTGCAAGCGGGGTACGATCTGGCCAGGACCGGGGCGGAATTCGGTACCGACCGCGATACCGGATTCGTTGCCCTCACCATGCGCCTACCCTTGTATCAGGGCGGTTCCGTGACCTCCCGCACACGCCAGGCGGGTTACGATTTTCGGGCGGCGCAGGACCGACTCGACCAGGCCCGGCGCCAGGTCCTGAATGCGGTGAAGGACGCCTTCCTCGGCGTCATCTCCAACATCAGCGATGTGCAGGCGCGCCACGCCGCTGTCGTCTCCGCCCACAGCGCGTTGGAGTCCACCCAAGCCGGTCTCGAGGTCGGCACCCGCACCCAGGTCGATGTGCTCAATGCGCAGCAGCGCCTATTCCAGGCGGAGTTCGATTATCTGAGTGCCCGCTACGACTACATCGTCAATGGGGTGTTGCTGCATCAGGCTACCAGTACCCTGTCCCGTGATGTGCTGGTGAAAAGCAATGCCTGGCTGGATCCGGAGGACAGGATCCCGCCGCCATCCTATTGAGGCATATGAAGGCCCGCAGCGGTTTAACCAATAGTACAGGATTAACAGGATGTTCAGGATTAACAGGATTTTTGCGCTTGCTGGTTTGGGAAGGACGTGATCGGGCGTCGGAAATTCAGGAACGACAAGAATCCTGTAAAGGGCACCTTGAAAAATAGGTATTTTCACCAATCAAGCGACTCTAAGACATTGACTGTTGAGAGGTACTGTAGACGAAAACCGTATTTTTCAAAGTGCCCTAAATCCTGTCAATCCTGTCCGATTAGGGTTTCGCGACGAAGATCGAGTTGGGCACTCGTCGGTCTGAGGCGAAGCCTCGTTAGATATAAAGCAGCAGTGATTATTATTCGGTAGCCCTGTGAGGACGGGATCTATACGCGCATGTCCGGAAACAGCTTCGGTAAGCTCTTCGTGGTGACCACCTTCGGCGGGAGCCACGGGCCCGCCATCGGCGGTGTGGTGGACGGTTGTCCTCCCGGCCTGGCGCTCACCGAGGCGGATCTGCAGGTCGATCTGGATCGCCGGAGGCCCGGACGCTCCCGCCATACGACCCAGCGGCGCGAGTCCGACCAGGTTCAGATCCTATCCGGTGTCTTCGAGGGCCAGACCACGGGCACCCCCATTGGATTGATCATCCACAACCAGGATCAGCGCTCCCAGGACTACACTGAGATCGCTACCAAGTTCCGACCCGGCCACGCGGACTATAGCTATGAGATGAAGTACGGGGTGCGAGACTATCGGGGTGGTGGTCGCTCCTCGGCCCGGGAGACGGCAATCCGGGTCGCGGCGGGGGGGATCGCCAAGAAGTATCTGTATGATCGGCTCGGGGTCCGAATACGCGGTTATCTGTCCCAGCTCGGCCCCATCCGACCTGCGGGCTTCGATTGGGAGCAGGTGGAGCAGAATCCCTTCTTTTGCCCGGATGCCTCCGCCGTGCCGGCGCTCGAGGCCTACATGGATACCCTGCGCAAGGAGGGGGATTCGGTGGGTGCCCAGGTGACGGTCGTAACCGAGGCTGTCCCGGTAGGGCTCGGCGAGCCGATCTTCGATCGGCTGGACGCGGACATCGCCCACGCACTGATGAGCATCAACGCGGTCAAGGGCGTGGAGATCGGTGCCGGCTTCGCCTGCGTGACCCAGAAGGGCACCGAGCACAGGGATGAAATCACGCCGGAGGGGTTCCTGAGCAACAACGCCGGTGGTGTGTTGGGAGGGATCTCCAGCGGTCAGGACATCGTCGCTCGGATTGCCCTGAAGCCGACCTCCAGCCTGCGCCTGCCGGGGCGGACCATCGACCGCTCGGGAGCAGCCACCGAAATCGTCACCACCGGGCGACACGACCCCTGCGTAGGGATCCGCGCCACGCCCATCGCCGAGGCCATGATGGCCCTTGTGATCATGGATCACCTGCTGCGCCACCGGGGCCAGAATGCGCATGTAGCGCCGCGGACTCCACGCCTGCCGGCCACCGCCGACGGTCGCTGATATTCCTCCTGTACATGGAGTTTCCGCCGCGCTGCACGCCTTTCATTGCTTCAATAACTTTAGTGCGCGAAGCGCATCATAGTTGAAACTATGGACTTTGAGTCCCTTCACTTTCAGTCCGTGGCTTGTCCACGGATGAGGACTTTAGTCCTCCAGACTATGGACTTTCAGCCCATAGTGGTTGATTCTCGCCGGCGTGCCCGATCCACATCGACCGACTGTGGAATTAGGGCGTGTTGATATTCAATAAGGAGTAAACCCTAACTTCCGGGCTTGTCTCCTAATAGTACAGGATTAACAGGATTTTCAGTATTAACAGGATCTTATAATTGATTGTTCGGAGAAACAATCCTGTTGATCGTGGAAATCCTGTGAATCTTGTCCTACCACAAAGGCGCAAAGAGCAAGTATTCGATCTTTATTGATCATAAGAAAATATAGGTAGGTTGGGCAAAGGCGGGCCAGGGACGACCCGCGGTGCCCAACGGTCTTATTTTATCGGGCACGCCACCATCCGAGGATACGGTTCACTGCCTGCCCCGTCCCTGGGACGGCAGGCAGGTGCTCTCCATATCCTACAGTATATATTCAAGGCAATGGCGCGGTGGTGGAGGGGTCCACCGCCAGAGCGATTGCATGCACCCAGGCGAGCAGCAGGTGGCCGACAGTGCCGCCCCAGGCGGTGAGCAGCGTACAGACCCCACAGCACCAGGGTGGGACTGGCAAGAGCAAGCAGAGGGACCAGGGAGATCCAGACGAAGGCCACCCTGCGGGCATCTTCGCGCTTGCGCCAGCCGAGCAGAATCCACCGGCGCAGGCACTCGGGCAAAAGCAGCACCGCTGCGAATCCTGCTACAAAGAAGTGGATCAGGGTCGGAATCAGGGTCGAGAGCATCATGAAATGGATCCAGCCGAACTCCAGCGCATCCGGCTCCAGCGCCAGACCATCGAGCAGCAATTGCAGATCCAGCAGCGGCAGGCCGCCCCAGGTGACGATAGCGAGATTGAGCAGAGACAGAGGGAGGGTAGTCAGGGACGCAATGCCGAACAGAAACGCCAGTGCCAGAACAATATCGAACCCAGCGAGGCTCAGGGTGACTAGACCCGTATGGTGATGACCACCAATGGCGTAGAGAAATCCACGGGTGACGGCCAGCGAGAGCCAATCGAGAACCGCGTTGGCTAAGGGCAACAGGACCAGGAAGACCGGGAGCAGCAGCGGCTCAGGGTCATTCGCTCGCAACAAGGCCCAAGCGAGAACGAGAAACACTGTACCGACATAGATGACATTGAACCCGAGCCAAAATCCGGTGATGGCACCTTTGGAAGTACACGGCTTGCGAATAGACTCGGCAAAGAAACCGACAGCGATAGCGACAGTGGCAGCACCAGCGCTGGCGAAAATGCCAACGACAACACCAGCGAGCGCGACAGCGCCAGCGGAAGCGAAAGCTAGAAGAGCGAGAGCAAGAGCGAGGACGATAACGACTAATAGATATATCAGGGGGTGCCAGTACGGTGACCGTTTAACCCCCCCCTCCAGATTTCGAAGGGGAGGCATGATCGGTTACAGTCCTGTACCAGTCTTTGCTACGAAAGTGTTTGAAGAGCGCAAAATTTATCGCGCCCAGCCAACCTACCGCCAGCACCCGCCGCCATATGGATTCCTCAGCGGGAAGCAATGTTATACCGGCCAAGGAGTCTTCCCCGCCGAGTAGCCGGACGATAAAAAGGCCCAGGATCAGATAGGCCAACGCCAGCCGCAGGCAAAGCAGATAGCTGCCCTCGGTGAAGGGGTTCAGACCGAACAAGCGCACTGCCCAGATAGCGGCATTGCACGAATCCTTGAGGCTCTCGTCGTCGTGGGTTAGATACCGGGCGACATAGCCAAGCAGCCCGTTGAGTAGAAGGCGGTAGATATTCTGGAAGGTGCGGACCCTGATCCATTTGCGGCAGAGTCGCAGATCGTGCTTCAGTCGCTTCTTCTTGTGCTCGTCGGAGGTGTTGGTTGAGAAGAAGGTCTGCCAATTAGGCCGCACCCAAAGCACGAGATAAGAGACGACCACCGCGCCGACGGCACCGCGATTCAGTAGGAATTCTATGAAGGCATCCGTTGGTGGGGTATATTGTCCCAAACCGTTGCTCGAAGCCAGGTAGTTCCAGGCGACTGCGGATCAATTGCTGTAGGGTGGGCTGTGCCCACCGATTCACCCGGCTCCGATGAGGCTGCGGCATTGTTTAAACCGTAAAAGACGAAGATTTTCTGTAGTGGCATCCCCTGCGGGTGTCCAGGTTGTAAGATGAGCAGTGAGCGCAGCGAACCACATCGACTAGTACAGACGCTCTCAATTACCGATAATGTTGAGCGAACAGGATCTTCACGGAAGCGTTAGCCATAAATCGATGCAACCAGGTCAAGGACGGTCGATGATGGCGAGCCGATTGCGACCGATTTGCGTTGATTCGCGTTCATTTGCGGCAAAAAGGAATCCCCGATGGAAGAACCAAACTGATGTTATCGGTACTTCGGTACTTCGGTACTGCTGTACTAGGGCACTTGCGCATGCCCATGCTCCGGCGTGGCAATGAACAGCCTCCCTCTCAATCCGTAGATTACACAGATTTTCACGGATTAAAACAAAACAATCTGTGAAAATCTGCGTAATCTGCGATAAAGGATGTCGTTACCAATCGTTCCTCTCACCCACGGGAGAAGGCGACTTGCCTTGCAGGCTCGTCTTTTTTTCCACTGATCATTCCCCATGCCGGTAGTGGCTGAGTTTTAAGTGGTGAAGTCTGCCAGCCCCTATCGCGTCATTCCAGCAGGGAGTGCCGGAACTCCAAGTGCCATGGATTAGGTGCCATGGATGGCAAAAACAGTGGGGGTTCGAATAACTATGTCGCACAACCATGCCACTTGAACTTAACCACTACCCCCATGCCCTACTGGCGTCTTTCGTCCTTTTATTTCTTTTATTTCGCCGCCTTGGGGGTCCTGATTCCGTTTTGGGGCCTGTATCTCAAGGACCGCGGTTTCACGCCCCTGGCCATCGGCGAACTGATGGCAGTCCTCACGGCCACCAAGATCGTCGCCCCCAACCTCTGGGGGTGGATCGCGGACCGCACGGGGGCACGTCTGTCCATGGTTCGCCTGGCCTCGCTGTCGGCGTTGCTCACCTTCTCCGGGATTTTCGCGGTGGATGGGTTTTGGGGCATCGCCCTGGTGATGGCCCTGTTCGGCTTCTTCTGGAACGCATCGCTGTCGCAGATCGAAGCGGTCACCTTCAATCATCTCGGGTCCCGGGCCCGCCACTACGCCACCATTCGACTCTGGGGCTCGATCGGCTTCATCATCGTCGTGGCCGCACTCGGTGCCGCGGTGGAGTGGACCGGGACCCGGATCGTTCCGGAATTGGTACTCGTACTCTACGCGGGAATCTGGCTCAGCAGCCTGACCATCCCGGACCCTGGGTGGCCTCCCGTAGAGCAGCCGTCCAGTTCCCTGTCCGGTCTCCTGAGGCAGCCGGAGATCGCCGCTTTTCTGGTCGCCTGCTTCCTCACGGAGGTCAGCCATGGGGCCTTCTATGTCTTCTATTCCCTCTACCTCACGGAGGCGGGCTACTCGAGCACCGCGGTCGGTGCCCTGTGGGCCTGGGGCGTGATCCTGGAAGTACTGCTGTTTTGGCGCATGCACCGCCTGCTGGAGCGTTTCGGCGCCCGTAGGATACTGCTGGTCAGCTTGGGCCTGGCCGTATTGCGTTGGCTGCTGACCGGCGGCTTCCCCGCCAACCCGCTGCTTCAGTTCTTCGCCCAGACCCTGCATGCGGCAACCTTCGGCGCCTTTCATGCCGCCGCGATCCATCTCGTGCATCACTATTTCAGCGGCCCTACCCAGGGGCGCGGACAGGCCCTCTACAGTAGCCTGGGCTTCGGTGCCGGTGCTGCCGTCGGCAGTCTGCTGAGCGGGGTGCTCTGGAGCACAGTCGGTGCCGGATTTGCCTTTGTCCTGTCTGCCCCGGCCGCGGGCTTGGGTTGGCTCGTGGTCTGGGGCTGGGTAGACAAAGAGCGGCGGTATTAGGGGTTGTTGACATAATCGTCGTGCCAACCGCTAATAGGACAAGATTCACAGGATTAACAGGATTATTTTTCTTAAATAAAAATTATAATATCCTGTTAATCCTGTGCTATTAAGAGGCAAGTACGGAGGTCAGGATTCACTCCTTTTCAAATGTCAACATGCCCTAGGGCTAGCAATCCTGAATTATTTGGCGCTGTTCGGGGGGATCTTTGTGGGGGTTCCTCCATGCGTTGATCGCAGAAACGTGCTTGTTATCGCTTTCTCCGTGTCCTCAGCGTCTCTGCGATTCGAGCGATTCCGCGGTAGCTAGACCTGCTGCTGCGGTCAGTCGCGTAGATTGGAGTGAGGGACGAACACCAACGTCGGATGCTCATTATATTACCTTCCTAACAATCGCACTCAACTGCACTGCTTCTTGGCATCGGGTGGAGCGCATTGTTGAGCAACGTAGTGTGCTAAATTGTTCTGATTGTGGTGACAATCTGGTTGATTCCTCGGGAAAAGGATTCCTCACGGAGATCAATGCATTTCGATTCAGTGAGTTTTAAGAGAATATCGCCAAGATGATTGCGGAGGTCGAGCAGTCGCTTCCTTTGGTGGTCGAGGTCGGCGGTGTCAATCTTCTGGATACTGGTATCGATCTCTTTCGCGGCATCAATTCGGAACGCAGGATCGAGAAAACTGTCATCTAGATATCCCGCGATAAAACGCTTCCCCGAAAACAGCTCGTTGTAGAAAGAATAAATAACTTCCATGCCAACATAGAACGATAGTAGGCTAGCTTTTGAAATAATGAGGAAGGTCACATCAGCTTTGCTTACACTTTCCCTTATAAAATCCGAGAATCGCTGACCTGGGGTGACGTTCTCAAAGTCGATGATCACATTGAAGTTCGATGCCATCAGGTGATGCATGACTAGCTTAGCTTCCTCGACATCAACGTGACTGTAGGAGATGAAAATCGATTTCTTTCTGTTTTCGCCAGAGGCACACTTAAGCAGAGTCTCGAAGATCCCATCACTGCCTGCTCTAAGCCGGGCAATTATATCCTCAAAATCGTTGTCCGGTAAGTCGATCCTATTCGCTTGTTCCTTTAGTTCGTCGTGCAGTTCATCAATAGCTTCCAGTGTTGTGCTGATGAGTATTGTGTTTAGGGCAAATTCAAACCAGTTCCCAATGTACGGAGTGGCATGGCTTCGTATCCTCATCGCCAGACGGTTCTTCAGCGAAATCACTACTAACACTGCTTGCTCATGCTCAGTATCCACTTCGCGCATTAGATCCAATTCGTCGAGCGGTTCCTAAACACCTAGTCGCGCTAATAAATCGGATGCTGTTGACTTCAGTTCTTGAAATTTTTCGTCGTCTAAAGCCCGTGTCTTCTGAATACCAAGTCCCAACACTGGACCAAGCATTATTGCGTTCTGGATCTGCTCATCCATAGGTATTATTTCCTGCCCGACGACAAAGTTGGGCCACAGTTTAAAGCGTAGATTGGTTCGCAATTATGTACTTGACGACACCAATCGTCGGGCGTATAAAGGGGCATGTCTAGTGATAATGACTTGACTCTTTTAGAGATTATGCGCCGCTTCTCGACGGACGATGCGGCGCGCGAGTATTTTGA
>Ga0209458_1000335_pt1 | contig 18179 bp, 19 predicted proteins | sample WorMetLIZAISLAND_FD_187411 | JGI IMG/M metagenome (GOLD analysis project Ga0209458, IMG submission 187411) | Marine gutless worms symbiont microbial communities from Max Planck institute for Marine Microbiology, Germany - Inanidrilus manae... ...
GGTGCTGTTCGCCGGGGTCGGCACAGGCATCGCCCTCTCCGCCGTGCTCGTCGCCGGGCTTGCCGCCCATGGCGCCCAATGGCCGGCGTTGTGGTTGGCCAGCGGCGCGCTGTCGCTCCTGGGCCTGATTGTGTGTGCGCGGCTCATTCCGGGCGCGCCCGATCCGGACCACGGGCCGGGACAGGCAGACGATGGCGGCACCCGCAGCGGCCTTGCCGCGCTCATCCTGGCCTACGGGCTGTTCGGCTTCGGCTACGTGATCACCGCGACGTTCATCTCGCAGATGGTGCGGACCACACCCGGGATCGCCGCGCTGGAAGGGGTCGTGTGGCTGGTGGTCGGACTGGCCGCGGTGCCCTCGGTGGCGCTCTGGGCTTGGATCGGGCGCCGCATCGGCAACGGCCGCGCCATGGCACTGGCCTGTCTCGTCGAAGGCGTCGGCGTGGCGGCGAGCGTGCTGGACGCCAGCGCCACGGCGATGCTGCTGGCCGGTGCCCTGCTCGGAGGCACGTTCATGGGCATCACCGCCTTGGGCCTCGTCAACGCCCAGCGCCTCGCCGTCGGCGATCCGCGCCGCATGGTCGCGCTGATGACCGCATCGTTCGGGCTGGGGCAGATGATCGGTCCGACCTTCGCGGGCTATGCCTATCGGTTCGGCGACAGTTTCTTCGTGCCATCGCTGACGGCGGCGGCGGCGTTGCTCGTTGCCGCGGCGCTGACCGCCCGGCTGCGCGCCTGACCGACCACGCCATGATAGGTGTCACGGCTGGCGCGGCGATTTTGATGTATGGTAAAGACACGTACTGCTGGCGCTGCCGGGACGAAGACTGCCATGGCCACCTTTTGCGAAAAGAAGCAACACGGGCTCTGCGGGTCCTGTGACACCTATTGCATGGACCGCGAGATCATGACCGAGGAGGCCATCCACCGGCAGTTCCGCGAGGAGGAAGGCTGGCGGCGGTGGGTCTACCTGATGGCTTGCGCGCTGGCCTGACCTACTGGCCCTCGAACGTCGGCTTCCGTTTCTCGACGAACGCCGTAGACCCGGCGACGAAATCGTCAGACCGGGCACAGTCCGCGATGGCCTGACCTACTGGCCCTCGAACGTCGGCTTCCGTTTCTCGACGAACGCCGTAGACCCGGCGACGAAATCGTCAGACCGGGCACAGTCCGCGATGGCCTGGCGTTCGTGCTCCATCTGTGTTTCCAGGCCGCTCTCGGTGCTCAGCAGCAGGAGTTTCTTGGCCGCGGCCAATGCCTGCGTCGGCCCCTCGGCCAGGCTTCGGGCGAAGGCTTCGGCGTCGGCGGCGAAGCTCGCGGCCGGAAACACCTCGTTGACGAGGCCCAGGGCCTGCGCTTCGGCGGCGCTGAGCGAGCGGTTCCCGGCAATCAGCTCAAAGGCGCGCTTGGCGCCGACAAGGCGCGGCAAATAGAACGTCGAGCCACCGTCGGGGGCGAGCCCGATGGCCGTGTAGGCGAGGGCGAACGTCGCGGTATCGGCGGCAACGACGAGGTCGCCGCAGACGGCGAGGCTGAACCCGGCGCCCCCCGCCGGGCCGTTGACCGCCGTCACCACGGGCTTGGGCATCCGCGCGAAGGTCGTGACCGCCGCGTGCACTTGAACCGTCAGTTTCTTCAGGAACGCCGCCGCCCGGCCTTCGGCGTCGGCCCGGTCGCGCATTTGCCGAATGTCTCCACCGGCGCAGAACGCCCGGCCCTCGCCGGTGATCATCACCGCCCGCACGGAGGCGTCCTCGTCACACGCGATGGCGGCGTCGACCAGCGCCTCCCCGAGGTCGAGGTTGAGGGCGTTGAACGCCTGTGGCCGGTTCAACGTGAGGGTGGCAAGGCCGCCCGACCGCTCGATCCTGACCAGTGCTTCGCCCGCCTCGTTGGTCGCCATGATGTCCCCCTCCGCTGTTGATCCCGGCAGCGTAGGGTGCCGTCGGAGTCGGGTCAATCGAGGTAGCGGGCGGCGAGATGGGCCTTGAACACCGCGGCGTCCAGCGGCCGGCCCGTGGCTTCGGAGAGCAGATCCGCCATCGACAGCCGCGAGGCCTTGGCGTGGACGTTCTCCCGAAGCCAGTCGAGCAGCGGCGCGAAATCCCCGGTGCGGATGCCGGGAACGATGGCCGGATCGGTCCGCCGGGCGGCGTCGAAGAGCTGCGCCGCGGTCATCGCGCCCAGCGTATAGGTCGGGAAATAGCCCCAGGCGCCGTCGTACCAGTGGATGTCTTGAAGGCAGCCGCTGCGATCGTCGGGCGGCACGATGCCGAGCAGACGCTCCATGCCCTCGGCCCAGGCTCCCGGCAGGTCGGCGGGAGCGAGGTCGCCGGCGACCATGGTGCGCTCGAGGTCGAAGCGCAGGATGACGTGGGCCGGATAGGTGACCTCGTCGGCATCGACGCGGATCAGGTCCCGCTCGACCCGCGAATACAGGCGATAGAGGTTCTCCGCCTCCCATGCCGGGCCGGTGCCGCCGAAGGCATCGGCCATCAGGGGCGCGGCGAAGGCCAGAAAGTCCTGGGAGCGGCACACCTGCATCTCGATCAGCAGGGATTGGCTCTCGTGGACGCTCATGCCGCGGGCCTCGCCGACCGGCTGGCCGCGCCAGGCCGAGGGCAGGCCGCGTTCGTATAGGGCATGCCCGGTCTCGTGGAGCACGCCCATCAAGGCCTTGGTGAAGTCGTCCTCGTCGTAGCGGGTGGTGATGCGGACGTCGTCCGGCGTGCCGCCGCAGAAGGGGTGCAGACTGACGTCGAGCCGGCCGTGAGCGAAGTCGAAACCGAGGCGCTCCATCAGCCGCACACCCAGGGCCCGCTGGGCATCGATGGGGAACGGGCCGTCGAGGCTTTTGGGCGCCGGGGCGCGTGCCTGGGCGTCGAGGACGCGGTCGAGGAAGTCGGGAAGGAACCGGGCGAGATCGGCGAACACCGGCTCGATGTCGGCGGCGCGGCCGCCCGGCTCCCACTCGTCGAGGAGCGCGTCATAGGGCGCGACGCCGAGAACGTCGGCCTTCGCGGCGGCGGCGTCGCGCACGAGGCGCAGGACCGCTTCCAGCTTCGGCAGGGCGTGGGCGAAGTCGTCGTCGGCCCGCGCCCGGCGCCACGCCGTTTCGCAGGCCGAGGTCGCCCGGCTCATGGCCTCGACCAGGTCCTCGCCGAGCGCCGTAGCGTGGACCCAGGCGCGGCGCATCTCGCGCAGGTTCGCGCCCTGCCAGTCATCGAGGCCGTCACTTTCGGCGGCGTCCAGCAGGTCGCCGACCTCGGGCGCGGTGATGATGCCGTGGCGCACCGCCTTCAGCGTCGCCAACTGGTCGGCGCGGGAGTCGCTGCCGCCGGCCGGCATCATCGTCGCCAAGTCCCAGTGCAGCATGGCCTCGGCGTCGCGCAGCGCGCCGATGCGGCGGAACGTGGACGTCAGGCGGTCATAGGCGGTGGCGGACACGGCGATCGCTCCTCGAACGTAGGAAGGAGATAGGAAGCGACGCGCCTGGCTACATCAGGGAGGTCACGGCCCGGTCGGCGAGCAATCCGGCGAATATGAGGAACAGGTAGAGGATGGTGAAGAAGAACATCGGACGCGCCGTGTCGGTGGTCTCGTCGCGGAGGACCCGGACGGCGTGGCGGATCAGGCCGGCACCGAGCGCCACGGCAAGACAGGCGTAGAGCACGCCGGCCATGCCGACGGCGACGGGCGTCAGGGTCGCCAACACCAGGATGATGGAGTAGGCCAGCATCTGCTTCTTGGTCTCGCGCTCGCCGGCGACGACGGGAAGCATGGGCACGCCGGCACGGTCGTAGTCGCCCTTGCGGAACAGCGCCAGTGCCCACGAATGCGGTGGCGTCCAGAGGAAAATGATGGCGAACAGGACGACCGCACCGAGGCCGATATCACCGGTCGCCGCAGCCCAGCCGATGACCGGCGGCAGGGCGCCCGAGGCACCGCCGATGACGATATTCTGGGGCGTCCGCCGCTTCAGCCAGACCGTGTAGATGAACACGTAGTAGGCGATGGTGATCGCCAGCAGCACCGCCGCGACGGCATTGACGGCCAGCGCCATCACCGCGACGGACGCGGTTGCGAGCAGGATGCCGAAGACCAGGGCGACGCCCGGCCGCATGCGCCCGGCGGGGATGGGGCGGTTCTGCGTCCGCGCCATCTCGCTGTCGATGTCGCGGTCGTACCACATGTTGATGGCACCGGCGGCGCCGGCGCCGACGGCGATGCAGACGATGGCGACGATGGCGGTCACAAAATCAACGGTCGTCGGGGCCATAATCAGGCCGACGATGGCCGTGAACACCACCAGCGACATGACCCGCGGCTTGAGCAGCACCGCGTAGTCGCGGACCCGGAACGTCGGCTCACGGGCCTGCGTCCGGTCGCGGATCTTGCCGGCGGACTCTGTCGGTGCGGTTGGCACGGTTACGTTCCCCACTGTCGGCCCCACTATAGCGCCAAACCGGCGCCGGAGGGAGAATCCTCGGTGGCGGGCTTGCGCAGCAGCGCCACCGCCGCGGTCCAGATGAACAGCACGCCGCCGAGCACCGCGACCAGGGCGCCGGCGCCGTTCATCGCCATGCCGGCGATGGCGCCGATGTCCTCGAGCCCCTGGGCGCCACCGGCGGTCTTGCGCGGCGCGCCGAAGCCGCCGGCGAGGAACAGCCCGATGCAGGCGGCGAACTGCCCGACGGCGAACAGCCAGATCTGGGCGTAGAGCCACCGGCTCCGCCGCACAGGGCGTCCGAGCGCCGGTAGGATGACGGCGAAGAACAGGCCCATGAAGGCCAGGGTCACGCCGGCGATCACACCGTGGTAGTGGGCCGGCGTGCGGGTATCGGCGCCATCAACGAACAGCCCGAGGATACCGCCGGCCGCGAACACCAGGGCCGAGAGCACCAGACACTGGAACGCGGGCTCGCGCCGGGGCAGCGGCCGCGTCCAGCCACCGCCCACGGCCAGCGCGGCGAGCAGGGCCGGCGGCGCGAGGGCGTACTGGAGGTCGGTGAACGCCTCGGCCTGTTCGGCGGAGAACGTCTCGAAAAGCACATAGAAGGCGGGCGCGGCCAGGGCGCACAGCGTCAGCAGGCCGACGGCCGCGGCGATCAGCCGCCCCGAGTCTGCGGTTCGGTTCGGCACCGCGCCGGCCAGCATGGTCCAGGCCGTGACCAGCAGCAGTGTATTCAGGAACTGCAGCACGTGGCCCGACCCCCAGAACAGCTCCTCGTTGAAGCTGAACGACGGTGCCTCGTCGGCGAGCAGGATGAGGGCGATGAGCCCGCAGACGACCGCGACCAGATAGACCACACCGCCCGCGGTGAGCGCCAGCGGCACCGTCGCCCGCCCCTCCGGGCGGCCGGCTATGTCGGCGAGATAGCGGAACACTGCCAGGGCGACCGACGCGGCCAGGACCGCGAGGCCGGCGTAGTAGAGGGGGTCGATGATCACCGGAACGTAGTTGTTGAGCGTCGGTTCGCCCCGGTCGAGGAGGGCGGGCACGAACAGCAGCGGGCAGGCGACGGTGGCCCCGAGGACGGCGATCCGACCAAGGCTGCCGAACCGGGCCTCGCCGCCGGCCGCCCGCGTCCCGACCAGAACGAGGAGCGCGCCGAAGACCGCCAGAAACCAGATGACAAAGGAGAAAACGACGTGGATCACAAGGCCCTTGTGGAAGAACCCGAGCGGCCACGGAAAGACGTCCTCGATACCGGGGATGCGCGACACCGCGAGCAGCAGCGCGAACACCCCGGCCACGGCGAGCGAGCCGATGGCGACGCCCGACCAGGCACGCACCTCCCAGGCCGCGGCGGCGCCCAGCGGCGCGGCTTCGGTGGCGCTATCCGGCACCGGCCAACGTCCCGGAATGGGGATACAGGTGGATCGCCATGACATAGACGAGAATGCCGCTGACGGCGACGGTCATCCACAGCGGCCACGTCACCCGCGCGATCCGCCGATGGCGGTCGAAACGCCCGGCCAGCGCGCGAAACACCGTGATCGGCACGAGCGGCACAATGGCGACGGACAGGAGGACATGGACGATCAGCAAGGTGAAATAGATCGGGCGGATCACGCCTTCGCCGCCAAACCGGGCGAGCCCGGAATTGAAATGATAGATCAGATAGGTGACGAGAAACGCCGCCGACGCGGCCAGCGCAGCGATCATCGCCGCGCGATGCAAATCCCGCCGGCCGGTACGGATGAAGGCCAGGCCGAGGGCGAGGCAGACCATGGCTAAACCGTTGAACGTCGCGTTGACGTGGAGCAGATCGGCGATGTCGATCATGGTTGGTCCGTGCGATCCGGCGGCGGGGCCGTCTCCGCCGCTCAGCCCGAGCCGACCTTAACGAAGATGCTGACGTACATAAACACCGCCGCCGCGGTCAGAATCGCCGCCAACACCCACTTGTTCATCGCCGGTCCGCTCCATGCTGCGTGTGCGTGATCCCGATTGCCGCCGTCGGCTGCAAGGGGGGCGAACCGGCCCGATACCCGTCGGGGGCGGCATGTTTACGGCGGAAAACAAGGAAAATCAAGGATCGGCGCCGGACGCGTCGGGTTTTGTGGCAATGCAGCAGATACCGCTTTTCATTCAAATTGACTCATGCTAACTACTTCAGGCTTCAATCCCCGGTAGGTTTGGTCCTCGGGATTTCCGCGCCCGGTTACAAGCGGCGGACGATGGCGGTGGATGCGCGGCGCGCAAGCGGGTAAAACGAAGGCGCAAACAAATAAGAGGTTCGGACGTGCGGATGAGGGACATGTTCAAGCGACGGATCACGATGGCCCCCTTGGCGATGCTGGGTGCGCTCGTCTGGGCGGAGCAGGCTTTGGCGGTGGAAGGGCGGTCGCAGCCTTGGCAGATCGGGCTTCAGCCGGCCTATTCGCCGGTCATGGAGCAGGTCCACGACTTCAACAACATGCTGCTGTGGATCCAGGCGGTGATCGTCGCGCTCGTGCTCGGCATCCTCGCCTACATCATCATCCGCTTCAACGAGAAGAAAAATCCGGTCGCCTCGAAGACGGCCCACAACACGCTTCTCGAAATCGTCTGGACGGCGATCCCCATCATTATCCTGGTGGTCATCGCCATCCCGTCCATCAAGCTGCTGTACTACGCCGACAAGGCCCAGGATCCCGAGATGACCCTCAAGGTCGTCGGCCACCAGTGGTACTGGTCTTATGTCTACCCGGATCACGGCGAGTTCGAGTTCGACAGCGTGCTGATTCCGGAAGAGGACCTCGAGGAGGGTCAGCCGCGGCTGCTGGCGGTCGACGACCGGGTCGTGCTTCCGGTCGACACCACGGTCCAGGTTCTGGTCGCGTCGGACGACGTCATCCACAACTGGGCGGTGCCGTCGCTGGGACTGAAGATCGATGCGACCCCCGGCCGGATCAACGAGACCTGGGTGAAGATCAACGAAGAGGGCACGTACTACGGCATGTGCTCGGAGCTGTGCGGCGTCAACCACGGCTTCATGCCGATCCAGATCGAGGCGGTCTCCAAGGAGCGTTTCGAAGAATGGGTCAAGGAAGCCCAGGAAGAATTCGCGGCCGACAGCCGGCCGACCGTCGACGTCGCCGAAACGGCCGGCACCGACCGCCGCTAACAGCCGCTGAAGGGAGAGTTCGAGGATGGCATACGGAGCAGCTGCGGGTCACGATCACGCCCACGAGCACCATCCCACCGGCTGGAAGCGGTGGCTGTATTCGACCAATCACAAGGACATCGGCACGATGTACATCGTGCTGTCGGTCATTGCCGCGATCATCGGCGGGGCGATGTCCTGGTACATCCGTATGGAGCTGATGTATCCGGGCATCCAGTACATCGACGACTTCCAGTTCTATAACGTCCTGGTCACCGCGCACGGCTTCATTATGGTGTTCTTCGTCGTCATGCCGGCGATGATCGGCGGGTTCGGCAACTGGTTCGTGCCGCTGATGATCGGCGCCCCGGACATGGCCTTCCCGCGGATGAACAACATCAGCTTCTGGCTGCTCGCCGCGGCGCTGATTCTGCTGGTCTGCGCGGCTTTCGCAGGCGTTGGTCCCGGCACTGGCTGGACGGTCTACCCACCGCTCAGCAACGCCGATTTCCACCCCGGCCCGGCCGTCGATTTCGGCATTCTAGCGCTGCACGTGGCCGGCGCGTCGTCGGTTCTCGGCGCCATCAACTTCATCACCACGATCCTCAACATGCGGGCACCGGGCATGACGTTGCACCGGATGCCGCTGTTCGTGTGGGCGATCCTGGTCACGGCGTTCCTGCTGCTGCTGGCGATCCCGGTGCTTGCCGGCGGCCTGACCATGCTGCTGACCGACCGCAACTTCGGCACCGCGTTCTTCGAGGTTGCCGGCGGCGGCGATCCAGTGCTGTGGCAGCACCTGTTCTGGTTCTTCGGCCACCCCGAGGTCTACATCATCATCATCCCGGCCTTCGGCATCATCAGCCAGATCGTCTCGACGTTCTCGCGCAAGCCGGTGTTCGGTTATCTCGGCATGGCCTACGCCATGTGCTCCATCGGCATCGTCGGCTTCGTCGTCTGGGCGCACCACATGTACACGGTGGGGCTGGGCGCCGACGCCCGCGCCTACTTCACCGCCGCGACCCTGGTGATCGCCGTGCCGACGGGCATCAAGATCTTCAGCTGGCTGGCCACCATGTGGGGCGGGTCGATCTCGTTCCGGGTGCCGATGATGTATGCCATGGGCTTCATCTGGCTGTTCGTCATCGGCGGTGTCACGGGCGTGCTGCTGGCCAATGCTGGCATCGACTTCGCCGTCCACGACACCTACTACGTGGTCGCCCACTTCCACTACGTGATGGCGATCGCCGCCATCCTCGCCATGTTCGGCGGCTACTTCTACTGGATCGCCAAGATGTGCGGTCGCCAGTACTCGGAGCCGCTGGCCAAGCTGCAGTTCTGGGTGTTCTTCATCGGCGTCAACGTGTTGTTCTTCCCGCAGCACTTCTCCGGGTTGGCCGGGATGCCGCGCCGTATTCCCGACTATCCGGACGCCTACTGGGGCTGGAACTTCATCAGCTCCATCGGCAGTCTGATGACCATCGTCGGAACGCTGTTGTTCCTCTACATCGTCTGGCACACCTTCAAGCGCGGCCAGCCGGCGGAGGCGAACCCGTGGGGCGAGGGCGCGACGACCCTGGAATGGACGGTGCCGTCGCCGGCGCCCTTCCATACCCATGAGGAGCTGCCGGTGATCGGTCCGGAGGTGGGCCACGCCCACCCGGCCGAGTAGGCGGCGTCGGGGGCGGCAGGAGAACGCGGCGATGGCCGTCCGGGACCGAAAGAGGCGCGCCACCGCGACCGTTCTGTTCGCCGTTGTCGGCGGCATGGTCGGGCTGTCGTTCGCCTCGGTTCCGCTTTACCGGCTGTTCTGCCAGATCACTGGCTACGGCGGCACGCCCAAGACCGAAGCCGTCGCACCGGCGCCCGAGACGGCCTCGACCCGCGTCGTCACCGTGAACTTCGATGCCAACGTCAATTCGGCGCTGCCGTGGCGGTTCAAGCCGGCGCAGCGGTCCATGGACCTGCGTCTGGGAGAGGAGGCCCTGGCCTTCTACACGGCGGAGAACACGTCCGACGCGCCGGTCACGGGGACGGCAACGTTCAGCGTCACGCCCTACAAGGCGGCCAACTACTTCGCGAAGATCGAATGCTTCTGCTTCACCGAACAGACCCTGAAGCCGGGCCAGGAGGTGTCGATGCCGGTGACGTTCTACGTCGATCCGGCGATCCTCGACGATCCCAATGCCCGCGAGGTCACGACGATCACGCTGTCCTATACCTTCTATCGCGCCGACGATGGGGCGGACGGCGAAACCGATGATGGCCGAGAGATGGCCGAGACCGGCGACCGCGCCGGCGGCTGAGTGGACAAGCGATAGCGATTCCCGGGGGAATATGATGGCGAGCGAAACGACCAAGTCCCATCCCTTCCACATGGTGGACCCGAGCCCGTGGCCGGCCGTCGGCACGGTGGCGGCGTTGCTGATGGCGACGGGGGGCATCTGGTACATGCACGACGGACCGATCGCCCTGTTCCTGGTCGGCGTCGTGGTGCTGCTGGTCACGTTCTGGGGCTGGTGGCGGGATGTCGTGCGCGAGGCCAACAGCGGCGTCCATCATACCGAGATCGTCCGCCACGGCCTCCGGGTCGGGATGCTGCTGTTCATCGCCTCGGAGGTGATGTTCTTCTTCGCCTTCTTCTGGGCGTTCTTCGATGCCACGGTACCGTTCATCAGCCGCACGGCCCACGAGATGTGGCCGCCGGAAGGCGTGATCCCGTTCAACCCCTGGGGGCTGCCGTTCCTCAACACGCTTATCCTGCTGACATCGGGGGCGACGGTGACGGTTGCCCATCATGCGGTGCGCCACAACGACCGGCCGAAAGTCGTGCTGTGGATCGGGCTGACGGTCGTGCTGGGCTTCATCTTCCTGGGCACCCAGGCTTACGAATATGGTCACGCCGGCTTCGCCTTCACCGACGGCATCTATCCGTCGACCTTCTTCCTGGCGACCGGGTTCCACGGGTTCCACGTGTTCATCGGCGCGTGTTTCCTTACCGTCTGTTTCTTCCGCGCCCGGAAAGGCGACTTCACGCCCGAACAGCATGTCGGCTTCGAGTCCGCGGCCTGGTACTGGCATTTCGTCGACGTGGTGTGGCTGTTCCTGTTCACCTGCGTCTACTGGTGGGGCACCGCGGGTTACCAGGGCCCGCTGAACTGAGGTCATCATGAACCCAGGCGCCGATGGCCGATGAGCACGTCCATGGGACGGGCCGTATTCTCGGCTTCGGCCTTCGCGGCCGGTGTCCCCGGTGCGGCGAGGGGCGTCTGTTCGAGGGACTGCTGACGGTCACCGAACGCTGCCCGGCGTGCGGCCTGGGCTTCGGCGAACATGATGCCGGTGACGGGCCCGCGGTGGCGGTGATCTTCGTACTCGGTTTCGGCGTCGCCGGTCTGGCCTGGTTGCTGGAGGTGCTGCTGATGCCGCCGCTGTGGGTGCATGCGGCGGTGTGGATCCCGGTGACGCTGGCCGGTTCGATCGCCCTGCTGCGTCCCCTGAAGGGATTGACCATCGCTGCTCAGTACCGCTTCCGGGCGGTCGATGAACCGACGCTGCCGGGCGGCAGTTGAGGCTCGGCGTCGAGGGAAACACGACGAGAGAGGACCGCGCGATGACCACCGCTCCGGAGACTCATTACCGCTTGCCGGTGGCGATCCGGACCGTCGATGTCGACCGCTCCGGCGCGTGGTTGAGCGCCGGCTGGCGGGACTTCCTCAACACGCCAAGGTCAGCCTGATCTACGGCCTGCCCTTGGTCCTCGCCAGTTTCCTGCTGAGCTACGGCTTCGTCAGTAGCGGGCTGGGGTCCCTGGTGCTGCCGCTGGCCGGCGGGTTCGTGCTGCTGGGGCCGATCCTGGTCGTCGGGCTCTACGACGTCAGCCGGCGGCTCGAAAGGGGCGCCGAGGTCTCCATCGTCCATGTCTTCCGCGCCGCGCGCGACAACATCGGCCAAATCTCGGCCATGGGCGTGGTGCTGCTGATCATCTGGTTCGTCTGGGTGGAGATCGCGATCTTCCTGTTCGCCATCTTCTTCGGTCAGCAGCCGCCGCCTCTGGACCGGTTCGTCGGCGATGTCCTGTTCTCCCTCGAAGCGGCACCGTTCCTGATCGTCGGCACGGCCCTCGGGGCGCTCATCGCCGGCACCATCTTCGCCATCACGGCGGTGTCGATCCCGATGCTGCTGGACCGTCCCGTCGACGTGGTCACCGCCATCGGCACCAGCATCCTCGCGGTCCGGGCCAACTGGCAGGTCATGGTCGGCTGGGCGGCGATGATCCTGCTGATCATCGCCTGCGGTCTGGCGACGTTCTTCCTCGGTTTGGCGCTGGCGCTGCCGTTGCTGGCCTACGCGACGTGGCATTGCTATCGCGACATCATCGATGTCGACGCGGTGCCGTCGGATACTGTGCCGCCGGAAGAGGCGTTGAGCGCCGAGGCTCTGGTCGCCGAGGCGCGGGCGGCGACGCCGCCGGCCGAGGACCAGGACCCCCAGGAAAAGCCGTAGGCATCAGCCGCAGCACGCCCCCGCTTTCCCGCGCTGCTCCTGCACGGGTGGGCAGGGGACGGTGCCGAACGAGCAGAACACGCAGCAGTCTCCGGGTTTCGGGCGCAGCACCCGGCCGCAGCCTGCGCAGGGATGGACGACGATGCAGGCATCGATCGACATCTCCTCCGACGATCGGTGGCCGCAGTGCGGGCAGGTGAGTTCGGAGACCGTAACGATTTCGGTCATCGAAGGGCCGATACAAACGAAGGGAACGGAACCCGGCGGCGCCGGGGTGCGTTCAGCGCCAGAAGGGCGTCTGAGCGGCGAACGCCTTCCATGCCTTCACCATGTTTCGCTCGCGGGCCTCGATCAGGTGGGTGTGCCAGCCGGCGATGAGGCCCGAGGCGAAGTGCAACCGCGCCGCCCGCTTGCCCCGCGCGCCGACGGTCAACTCGGCCATCAGGCGGCACGCCACGGCGAGGTCGTTGAGCAACCCGAGGCCGTCCTGCAGGTCGCGCAACGCGCCGACGAACCGCGTCACCCGCTTGCGCGGGTACAGCGAGCCCAGGAACTCGGAGGCGTAGCGCAGCTTCTTGATTTGAATGCGCAGTGCGTGGCGCTCCTCGGACGCCATGGACTCGAAGCCCTTGCCTTCGCGCCGGACCTTCTTGTGGCGTTTCCGCAGGAGCACGTCGGCGAGCTGCTCCACCGGCTCGTAGAGTGCGGCGGCATCCTCCGGCCGGCTGGCGTTGCGCCATCCCCGGCCTTCGACCCAGGCGCCGAGACGCAACAGCAGTGCCGTATAGCGTCGGGCGCGGATCGCCGCTTGGGCCGTCTCGTAGCATTCGTCGCGCCGGGCTTCCGCCGCCTCGCGCAGCATCGCCAGGTCCGGGTCTTCGGGGTGTCCGCGGATCACCACGCCCAGCACATCGGAGAGGAACACGTCCCAGTCCCGCGCCGGTCCCAGCTCGCCGATCAGCCACTTCAACTCCGCGACCAGGTGGCCCTGCTGCTCGGCCGGCAGGAGCCGCTTGTAGATCGCCAGGCTGGACCGCAGGCGCCGGTCGCGCCGCGCATCTGGTGGACGCCCTCGTCGTCGGCGCGGGCGAGGACACAGGCCTCGTTCCGGCGGATGTGATCGATGCAGTTCATCACCATGCGGGCCAGGGCATCCTCGGCCGTGACCCCCCGGTCGAGCACCAGCGGCTCGGCCTTGCTCCATTCCGGCGGTCCGCCGGCATAGAGCGCATAGCCCCGGTCGGCCTTGGTGCCGGCGACGAGGCGGGCCGGCACCTCGTCGAGCAACTGCAAAGTCACGTCGAACAGGTGGCGGCGATCGCCCGAGATCATTTCGAGCTCGGCCTCGCAGATGGGCTCGCTCTTCGACCCGGAAGCGATCTCGCCGACATCGAGGTCCAACGAGATTGCGCTGTCGCTGTCCGGGGTCAGCCTGCGCTGGGTGCGTCGGACCCGCGACTCGAACACCTCTTCCAGTTCCGCCGAATCCGTGACCGGCAGCAGCGAACGCCCCTTATCGTCGGTGACCAGCGTCGGATCGGGTCGGCCTCGCGGGACCACGGACTCCCATTCCAGGCGCGCGAACGCGCCGCCGTCGCCGGCTTCGCGGGCCTTGACGCATTGCACGTAGTCACGCCCTTCCTTGCGGACGCGGAGGTAGAGGCCGTTGCGGCGAAGCTTGAGATCGGGCGTGTCGAAATAGCGCGCGTTGAGCGTCTTGACCCGCGCCGGGCCGTCCATCGCGGTCTTGATCCATGGCGCCCGCTTGAGGCGCATCATGTGTTCGGGGCGGACCTCGAACTTCAGTTCGATTTCCGTCTTCGGCGGCTCCGCGGTCGGGGTTTCGGTGTGCTCGGGACCAGAGGTTGTTTCGGTGTCTTCTTTCATGCCCAAACCGTATCACACCCGAGGACGCCACCGTAGACGACAGCGGCAAGTGGTATGACCCTTGGGCGGTCACTGCAATGACAAAATGGTGACAGTTTTGTTTCGTTTTTATGACAGGCCCCGGTCCCGTTGCAAACCCGGGATCCGCCGGATCTGTCGCCGCGATCCGAACGAGGGGGAGCCGGGTCGGTCTCCACCCCGCGCGGCCACCCCATCGAACCGGCGACCCCGTTTGCCCGGACGTTGGATTGCGGTCATATTGGCGTCATGACCGAGCCTCGCCGACAAACGCCGACGGTCGAAAGTCCGACTTCGCCCGCCGATGACGACATGGTCATCGACCATCTCGAGCTACTGGCGGTAATGGGCCGTGACTTCGCCGACTCCCTCGACATCAATGCGACACTGGCGCGGGCCCTGGCGCTGATCACCCGCTACATCCACGCCGAGGGCGGCGCCCTGTTCATGCTCGACGAAAGCGGCGAATACCTGACCTGCACGTCCTGCTACGGCGGTGCCGACATCACCGGGAATCCGGCTGAAGAGCGATCAGGGCATCGTCGGCCGCAGCGTCCAGGACAACGTCGGCGAGATCGTCCGCGACGTCAGCAAGGATCCCCGGTTCTACAAGCAGGTGGACGAGGAGAGCGGCTTCACCACGAAGTCGATCCTGTGCGCGCCGATGAGCGTTCACGACCAGAAGATCGGCGCCATCGAGCTGGTCAACAAGGCCGGCGACGACCCGCTGTTCAATCCCCAGGACCTGCACCTGTTGGAGACGATGAGCTCGTCCGCGGCGCTGGCCATCATCAATTGCCCGCATGGCCGAACAGCTCATGGAACAGGAACGGGTGCGGCGCGAACTCGAGCTCGCCGCCGAGATCCAGCGCAGCCTGCTTCCCGTGCCCCGCGACGACGGCTTTCCGGTCCATGGCATCAACCAGCCGGCGCGCCTGGTCTCCGGCGATTTCTACGATTTCTTCACGCTGCCGGACGGGCGCATCTGCTTCAACCTGGGGGACGTGTCCGGCAAGGGGATGAACGCGGCGCTACTGATGGCCAAGACCGCGAGCCTCTATCGCTGCCTCGGCAAGACCATTCACGACCCCGGTGCGCTGCTCGCCATGGTCAACGCGGAGATCTGCGAGACGGCCACGCGGGGGATGTTCGTGACCATGGTCGGCGGCATCTACGATCCGAAGACGGGGGTAGTTCGCCTGGCCAACGCCGGCCACGAGCCGCCGCTGGTCCATCGCGCCGACGGCAGCTTTACGGCCCTGCCGGCCGAATCGCCGCCGCTCGGGATTGCCCCGCTTTCCGAAGCGTTTGGCGGCTTTCCCGAGATCGAACTGCGCCTTGACGGGGGCACGCTCTACGTCTTCACTGACGGCGTCACCGAGGGGTTCCTCGAGGGGGGAACGACGTTGGAGGTTTCGGGGCTGAAGGCGCTGATCCGCGAGCACGCAGAGCTCTCGCCGTCCGCGCGGCTGGACGCGGTGATCGCGCCGTTCAACCACGTTGGCGGCTTGCGCGACGATGTCACCGTGTTGGCGATCGACGATGGCGGTCAGGTCGAAGTCCGGCAGACCTCGCGCGGTGTCGAGCCGCAGACACGCCCGGCAATATCAGGAACCGAACTCGTCAAGCTGCGGTTGCCGGCGAAGCCCGACCGTTTGAAGCTTGTGCGATCGACGGTCTCCGAGGCGGCGACGCTCTGCGGCTGTAGCGAAGCCCTGGCCCGCGACCTCGTACTCGCCGTGGACGAGGCCTGTCAGAACATCATTCACCATGCCTACGGCGACACCGCCGGCGACATTGTCCTGGAGATCCGCCGGGAAGAAGACCGCTTGGTCGTCTATCTCCGCGATTTCGCCGAGACGGTCGATATCGCGAAGGTCCGGCCGCGCGACCTCGACGACCTCCGTCCCGGCGGCCTGGGAACCTACCTGATGAGCCAGTGCATGGACGAGGTCGAGTTCATGCCGCCGCCCGACAACGGCGGCAATCTGTTGCGGATGGTCAAGAAGATCGAATGAGAAGCCGTGATGAAACACGAGATTAGAGAAGAATCCGGAGGGCTCGTCGTCGCTCTGAGCGGTGACGTCGATTTGCAGACGTCGCCCGAGGCCCGCAAGGTGCTGCTCGAAGCGGTGGGGCGCGGCCGGACGATCTTCGTCGACCTCTCGGCGGTCAGCTACATCGACAGCTCCGGCGTCGCCTCTTTGGTGGAATCCTTGCAGCAGGCGCGCAAGTCGGGCACGGGGTTCGGCCTTGTCTCGGTCAGCGAGGCGGCGATGCGGGTCCTGCAGCTCGCCCGCCTGGACAAGGTGTTCGCCATCCACGCGACCCTCGACGACGCGTTCTCGGGCGCCGGTTAGATCGGACGCCCATGCCTGCGACCCCCGCCGACAACGCCGTCCTGCGCTATCTCGAGCGCGTCGGCCGGTTGACGCTGCGCGGGGTCGAGGAAGTCGGCAAGGGCGCCGGTCTGGTCGTCGAGAGCGTCTACTGGCTGATCCTCGGGCCGAGCCAGCGCCAGCCGGTGCGGATGCCCTCGGTGTTCGCGCAGATGATGGAGATCGGCATCCGGGCAATCCCCATCGTCGGCGTGTTGGGCGCGACCATCGGCGTCATGCTGGCCATCCAGGGCATCTACTCGCTGAGCCTGTTCGGCGCCGAGTCCCGGGTCACCTTCGGCATTGCCTTGTCGATGACCCGCGAGTTCGCGCCGCTGATCACCGGCATCCTGGTCGCCGGGCGGTCGGGCTCGGCGCTGGCCGCGCGGATCGGCACGATGAAGATCAATCAGGAAATCGACGCCTTGCATGTCATGGGCATCAATCCGGTGCGTTTCCTGGTGGTGCCGGCCATGCTGAGCTGCCTGATCATGGTGCCGTCGCTGACGTTCTTCAGCGACGTCGTCGGACTGTGGGCCGCCGGGGTGTACGTCGGCGGTGCCCTGGACATCAGCATGGCGGCTTACGTCACCGAAGTCCTCGATATCCTCTCGGCGGACGACGTCATGCACGGTATCGGCAAGAGCGCCATCTTCGCAGTGCTGATCGCCGTCATCGGCGTCGTCAACGGCGCCTCCGTGACCGGTGGCGCCGAGGGCGTTGGCCGGGTGACCACGCGCGCCGTCGTGCAGTCCATCGCCGCGATCGTCGTGACCGACATGGTCTTCGCCTTCGTGGTCACGCGGTGACCGGGATCGCATGATGACACCGGGCGACGCCAACACCGTCATCGAGATCCAGGATCTGGTGACCCACTATGGCCCACGGAGATCCTCAAGGGCATCACGCTCGACATCCACGACGGGCGAGATCATGGTCGTCATGGGCGGCAGCGGTTCGGGCAAGAGCACGCTCCTGCGCCACATGCTGGCGCTGGAAACGCTGACATCGGGCAGCATCCGCATCCTTGGCCAGGACACCGCGACGGCGTCCACGCGCGAGCTCCAGGACCTGTGCGCCGCAAGCTGGGCGTCGCCTTCCAGGGTGGCGCGCTGTTCAGTTCGATGACCGTCGGCGAGAACATCATGCTGCCCTTGGTCGAGCACACGGACCTCGATCCGAAGACCATGCAGATCATGGCGCGGATGAAGCTGGAGGTGGTCGACCTCGCCGGCTTCGAGGAGCTGATGCCCGCCGAGCTGTCGGGCGGCATGATCAAGCGCGCGGCGTTCGCCCGGGCGATCATCATGGACCCGCGAATCCTGTTCTGCGACGAGCCGTCGGTCGGACTGGACCCGGCCGTGGCCTCGGCCATCGACGATTTGATCCTGCGGCTGCGCGACGCGCTCGGGATGACCATTGTCGTCGTCACCCATGAATTGGAGAGCGCCTTCAAGATCGCCGACCGCATCACCGTGCTCGACAAGGGCGAGATCTTGTTCGTCGGCACGGTCGAGGAGGTCCGCCGCCATCCCAGCGAACGCATTCAGAACCTGCTCAACCGCCGGCCCGACGCCGCCAGTCTCGCCGACGGGCGACCGATCGTCTACATCGACAGCGCCCGGCCCAACGAAATGCTGGAGTACAACTACCATTTCTGGGCCGAGCCGCCGTCGATCATGCTGCGCGACCAGTTCGTCGACTACCTGCGCAGCACGGGCATCGCCAACACCGTCGTCACCGAGGATCTCCGCGTTCCGGCCGACTATTCGGTGACCGGAAAACTCAAGCGCCTGGA
>Ga0209458_1000336_pt1 | contig 18087 bp, 15 predicted proteins | sample WorMetLIZAISLAND_FD_187411 | JGI IMG/M metagenome (GOLD analysis project Ga0209458, IMG submission 187411) | Marine gutless worms symbiont microbial communities from Max Planck institute for Marine Microbiology, Germany - Inanidrilus manae... ...
CCATCAACGACGAGCGGCTTAACATCAAAGCGTGATGAGCCAAATCCTCCATTAAGAAACAGGCTCAAATGTCCCAAGGGTGCTGACGTCAGACAATTTGCCGTGGTTGCCTCCGAGGTCAAGAACCTTGCCAATCAGACGACCAAGGCGACGGAAGAGATCTCGGCCCAGGTCGCCGGCGTCCAGGAAGCGACGACCGGTGCCGTCCAGTCGATTGAAAAGATCACCAACACGATCAGCGAGATCAACAACACCACCTTCGGCGTCGCCGCGGCGGTCGAGCAACAGGGTACTGCAACCAGCGAGATCGCCCGGAACATCGAGGAGGCGGCCCAGTCGACGGATCAGATTTCGTCCAATATCGGCGAAGTCAGCGATGTCGCGAACCGCACGGAAACGCTGGCCACCGGCGTCCTCGACAACTCAGGCCAAGTCGCCCAGCAATCCGAAATCCTGCAAAAAACTATCCGCGACTTCCTCGACGGTGTCGCCCAAGCACAAAACATGTCCTCGGTCGACGACGATGAACAACCACTCGGAGAGGATGAGTATTTCCACGCGGAAGCCGCCGAATAACGTCTCGGTGGCGGATGGGCTTTCCCCAAACTGCCCAAGAAAGGGCGGTTCCGGGGATGTCCAATAACCCGATAGGCAAAAAGCCGGGTGCGGCCCTTTCCGCGACCCGGCTCTTTTTTTGAACCTTATTGCAGCGGTCAAGAAGCGACGCGCGCCAAGGCGCGGACGATCTCCGTTTGGTCCTCGTCGAATTCGATGCCGACGTAGTCGTCGTCACGCCAAATGATCTGACCGGAGATTTCCCCGAAATTGGCGATATTGACACGGACGTTCTTGAACAAATCGTGTTTCAATTTCAACTTCACACCGCCGCTGGAAATATCGAACGTTGTGCACTCGAGTGTTCCGCTTTCCAACTGTAAAACGGCAGGCGCCTTTACCATGACACGCTGATCCGCCCGCTTCTCGACAAAGGACTCCGTATCGCCGCTGACGGGGTCATAGATCGGACCACACGGGTTGACGTCGGCTCGTGCGGTTTTTTTTGGAACGCGCCTGTCTGGCTCCGGATCATTGGCTTGATTCGTCGAAGGCTTAGCCGATTCCGGCGGTCTAACAGGTTCTGACGGTTTCCCCTTTTCGGCGCCGAAATCGGTCAACGTCGGCGTGAAGGGCTTCGGGTTTGTGTCGTTCACGTTACACCTCTCCTTTGTGATGCAACCATTATAGTCGGTTTCAACAGCGTGTGGGTGTGATGGTCCTCACGGGTGCTCGTGAAACGAATACGGGCAATTGACGACCTGCGATCGCCCAACCAATAACCCTCGGATTGACCGGTAGGTGTTTCGCGGCGGAAATACGACTTGGACCCCGAAGACGAGGTGCTTTTGCGCGCCGACGTCATGAATCGAACAGCCCACAACTCTCGGAGCTCGTTTCCTCCGCTATTGCGGAAAACTCGCCCGTCGATGATCAATTGGTTTTTGGCCCACAATTCGATACTGATCCGCTTGGCCAGATCGCCGAGCCGGCGCAGGTTGCCAAAGGCGTCGGCGTTTCGAGCGACGTGAACTTCGTCTTCTCTCCTCCACCTGGCCTAAACTTCCGGCAGGGGCAATTTCAAAGGATTGGCTTCAAAGCGATCGGTGGCCCGCTCGGCACAGCGGCGTCGGTCGAACAGGAAATCCGGCTATTCCCAGATTCCGCGTCTGGCCTGCTTGGCTGCGGCCTCCTCGAGTTCGTAACGCCTGGTTTTGTCGTGCGGCGCTTTCGCCATGCCCATGGTGACCATTTCAAGCGACAGGTCGCGGCGACCCGACAGGCATGTCACGGCGGGGATCCCGCCATCGAATTCGCCGTCGATATGATAGCAGGTGATGCTATGGAGCCGGATCAATTGTCTGAGCGCTTTTTTCGCCATTGCGCCACAAGGCCAAGCCGAGCCATCGGTCTTTTTGCAGGCGTCCGCCAATGCCGGCGCCAGGCTACCGTACAGACGCACATCGATCCCGCCCCAACACTCTCCGTCTTTGGTCTTGCCCCCGATTTGAAGGGTGTTGCCATCAATTACGCAGGCTGGGCCGCTGATGACCGCATCGGCGGCAACCGGAAGCGCCCAATGGCCGACAAGTAACAGAAATACGAAAACCAACGCGATTCGTTTCATGCTGACAACCGTCCCTTTGATCCGGACCAACGCCGTCGACGGAAACTCGGCTCCGTCGGACCCAGGTTAGCGGCTCCGTAGGTTTTCGCAAATACGCAATCTGCGCCCTATCGATGACTGAAGCACACTGAAACCTTCAGTCTGCGGCCTCGACGAGGATCTCTTCCTCTTCCCGCGTGATCGTGGTGACGGCCTTGGAAATCCGTCGGGCGAAATAGAAGATGCGACGGTACTTTTCGATGATCTCGATCTCGCGCGCATAGGTATTCATCCGGTTGGGATCGTCTGTGACCAGCCTTTCGGCGCAATGGGCAGCGGCGGCGTCGGCGATCTTGTTGACCTCGGTCCGAATCGACAATACGGCTAAAGCGGCCTCGTAGTCATGCGCCGTCAACGCTTGGTTCGCCAATTCGAGGGACCGGCTGACGGTGCGATGAAGGCCGGTGATGACCTTCTGGGTCGCGTCACTGATTATGACTTTCTCGTCTATGCAATTGAGGCCGATGGCAACCATGTCGGTTTCGATGATATCGCCGATATTCTCCAAGCTCGACGCTGCTTCGATGATCTCCGTGAACTGCTCACCCTGGTCTTCGCTCAACCCCTCCAGGCGCACTTTCCTGAGGTACGGGATGACGTGGGAATAGAGGTTGTCGACATCAGCGTCCATTTCCGCCACAGCGCGCAAGCCGGCGGAATCGCGATTGAATATCGCCGGCAGGATGGCCGCCATCATGTCGGTCACGGAATCGGCCATGCGCCCGACCTCCATACGGGTCCGACCCAGCGCCAGGGACGGCGTTTTCAACAAACCATCATCCAAATACCGCGGTTGTTTGACGGTGATCTCCAACTCTTCGGCAGTTATGGGCCGATCGGGGATCACCCATTCGGCGAACCGTGCGATTAGGGCCGCGAAGGGCAGGAAAACGATCGTCGCGCCGACATTGAATATGGTATGGGCGTTGGCGACTTGGCGCGGCACGTCGGCGGCCAGTTGGTCCATTCCCGTCAAACCCTCCGAACTGGGCGAGATCCAGCGCGCCAGATCGGCGAAGGGTTCGATGAACCATACAACCAGGAGGACGCCGGCTATATTGAAGGTAACGTGGGCGACAGCGACGCGCACGGCCTCGCGTGGCTTTCCGATCGAGGCGAGTCCGGCGGTGACGCAAGTGCCGATATTGGCGCCAAAGGCGAGCGCGATACCGGCCTCGAGCGTGATCAGGCCTTGACTGGCGAGTGCGATGATGACGCCGGTCGTCGCCGACGACGACTGGACGAGGGCGGTAAAGATCAAAGCGATGAGAATTCCCACCGCCGGATTGGAGACGTTCTGCATCAAATCGATAAAGGGCTCATAGGTCCTGAGCGGCTTCATGCCGGCACTCATGACGGCGAGACCGAAAAAGATCAGGCCGAGCCCCATGATCAGCGACCCATAAGTCCGGATCTGCTCTTTCTTGCCGGCGAACTCCATGACGAATCCGACGGCAACGAGGAGGAGCGCCCATTTGGTGACCTTGAAGGCGATGATCTGCGCCGTGATCGTGGTGCCGAAGTTGGCGCCAAATATGACGCCGATGGCCTGGGTCAGGGACATCAGGTCGGCGGCGACGAAGCTGACCAGCATAACCGTCGTCACCGAGGACGACTGGATCACCGCGGTCACGCCGGCGCCGGTCAGCACGCCCATGAAACGGTTGGTGGTCAAGCGCCCGAGAATGTCACGCATGCGGTCGCCGGCGACCATCTTAAGAGCGTCCGCCATCTTGTCCATGCCGTAAAGGAAGATGGCCAGCCCGCCCAATCCCTTGCCGCTGTCGGATGCGGCGAAGGCCGGACTCCCGAGGATCAAGGCGCCGACGGCAATTCCGATTACCACTGATTTGACCAAACTCGGCGAGAGCCATTCAGATACGAGGTTCGGTAACTTCGTCCGTTTCATACGCCTCTCCTGCGATAACCAACACCTAGTCCCGATGCTTTCGGATCGGCACCCGGACTGGAAATGTCACTTCTTGTTTTTGTTGCCGTCTTCCGGTGATTTGACGATGGTAACCGGAACCGGCGATTGCCTCACAATCTGTTCGACGACCGACCCGATTATTCGCTCCGTCAAGGTCTTTCGGTCCCGGCACCCCAGCACCAACAGACTGGCCTCCAGTTTGTCTGCTGCGGTCAAGATACGTTCGACGGGCAGCCCCTTGGCGAGGGCGGAATTCACCTTGGAAATCCCCGGGACCTTGGGATTGTTCTTACGGGCGCGCTTGAGAAACGCATCCATCATCTTCGCGGCCACGTCCTTGAGCGGCGTCAGCTGGTTCTTCTTATCGCGCTTATAGAACCCCGGTTGGTCAAGGGGCTCGTGAACGGCGTGAAAGGCGATGACCGGCACCTTCATCCGTCTGGCGTAGCGACACGCCCAAACCAGCGCCGCTTCCGATTGCGGTGAAAAGTCGACGGCGACGACAACCGCCTGTTTCCCGCTGAATTCCTTGACCTCCGCTTTCAGGGGCATCTTGTCGCCTCCAATCTACTTCATCGCGGCCAGGGCTTTTTGCCCTTTGGCGATTTGGGCTTTCCGGTATTTGAGTTGGCGTTCCAGCTTCTTGCGCTCTTTTCCTGTGGCGCCGTCCGACAATTTCTTTTCGACGTCGCGCTTCTTGTCCTCGATCCGAGCCAACTTTCGTCTCACGGATACGGCAACCTTTTTGAGTTTCGCTTTCTTTCCGACATCGATTGCCTTCTTCAACTGCTCAATACGGTCAACGAGTGCCATGCTGATTACCCCACGCCAACGGATTTTGCCCAATTGCCCGATTTTCGGACAACCACCTTAGGTGCCCAATGTTAAGCGAGCGCAAGGCGATTGTTAAATTCCCGTAAAATAATTGTCACATTTCTGACCCGAAAATCGGCGCGATGAAAAGCGCTTTTTTGTTTTCCGAGACCAGCCTTGGCGGTTCGCCTTGGAATCGGACCTGGCGGGTGATGGTCGTTATTTCGTCTCCACCTAATCCGTCGCCGGTGGCTCGGCGCAGATTTGGTCGTAGGCGTAGCGCTCGTCGATGAGGCCGTTGTATTGAAAGATGTCGAGGGTCGCCTGGTAGGCGCTCTCGGTGATCTCCACATGTGGCGTCCAGCATCCCAATTGCTGGTAGGTGGCGATACAGTCGGCGAGCACGGCTTCATCGATGTCCGGGAAATAGGGTTTCTCGGCCCTGGCGATCGCGGCGGCCGGCGTTTCGTTCATATAGGCGCGGGTTTTCCTGTAGGCCCGGGTGAAGGCCTTCGCCATGTCGGTCTGCAGCCACTCACGGGTCGCCGCCAAGCTGGAAAAGCCGCAGGGGCCGATCTGTCTTCCGACCTGTGCGACGACATGACCGATGCCGTCCGCTTGCAGTTGCTGCGGGAACGGCCCCTGCTGCTGCACGTAGGCGCCTTGCCCGTCGCGGAACGCCTGGTCGATGGCCGCCGCACCGCCGGGGTTGATGGCGTTGATCTTGTCGTAGTCGATACCGGCCTTGTGGCAGGCGTATTTGAACATGGCCAACGGCTGACCGCCGCCGAAGAGAACGGCATCCGACCCCTCGAGTTTGTCCCAGGTGAAGTCCGGGTCGGGATCACGGGCCGTCAGAAAGAAGCCGTCCATCTCGTTGATCTGAGCGAAATGGACTGCGCTCGGTTCCTCGCCTTTCTTCATCGGCCCGAAACCCTGACTGAGAGCCGATTGAACCACGTCGGCCGACCCATCCTCCAGGGCGGCAATGGCCGAAACGCCGGGCGGCGACACGGACCATTCCGGGTCCAAGCCTTCCTCTTCTAAAAAGCCGCCGGACATGGCCGAAATAAGCGGCGAATAAAACGCGGAAAACAGCGTGAACTGAATATTGATTTTTACCATCGCCTCGCCTCCCCTTTTGGGCTGGACTTCTGCCACGTCCTCCAAATTAAGTTTTACGCGCGCGGAACACCTTGAGTTCGAGGATATTTCGCCAGTCTTTGGCGACGTCGCGCAATGACTTTCTATCGTTCCTCAGGAATAAGACCGTTGCGCGATGATCTCTCTCGACCTTGGTGCCGCGTTCAGCAGATCACGCGGCAATCAATCCCACGGCGTGCAGCGCCACGCCAATGCCCGCGCAACCGGCCAGCAGCCTCACCATGCCAAACTCGTAGCGGAACATCGCGATCAGGGCGGCTAAACCCAGTACCAGGGCGGCAGGGTCGATTGACCCCAACCGCGGCGCAGCAACCCGCAAACCCCAGCCCTCGAAGACGGAAACCTCACCGAACACGACATGAAGCCCGAACCAAAGTGCCAGATTGAGAACAACGCCGACGACGGCGGCTGTGATCGCGCCGAGCGCCGCCGTCAAGGCTTGATTGTCACGCAACCGCTCGACGTAGGGTGCTAACAGGAAGATCCAAAGGAAACAGGGCGTAAAGGTTACCCAAGTGGTTAGAACACCACCGAGAATGCCGGCCAGTGACGGCGACATGGTACCAGGATCACGGAAGGCGCCCATGAAACCGACGAACTGAGTGACCATGATCAACGGTCCCGGTGTCGTCTCCGCCATGCCGAGGCCGTCGATCATTTCACCGGCTTCAAGCCAGCCGTAGGTGTCGACCCCCGCCTGCGCCACATAGGCAAGTACGGCGTAGGCACCACCGAAGGTGACGACCGCCATCTTCGTAAAGAAGATGGCGAGATCGCTAAATACATTGCCCGGACCCAGCCACCACAGGAGCATTCCAGTCGGGCCCAACCAAAGGAGCGCCAATAGGCCGCAAAGGGCAAAAGAGCCGGCCCGATCTCGATCGTCACGCCCATATGACCGGGCACCAAGAAGCGCGGCACCATCATCCCAGGCGTTCGTATTTCCCTCGCCGTGCCCACCGCCTTGCAACGCGCCCACACGAGCGCGGCCACCGGCCCAGCCGATGAAGGCGGCGGCGAGGATGATTGCTGGAAACGGTGCGCCGAAGAAAAAGATGGCAATAAACGCGACGGCGGCGAGACCCGCCATGAGGGTGTTCCGTAGGGCTTTTTTTCCGATGCGTACGACGGCGTGAAGGACGACCGCCAACACCGCCGCCTTGAGGCCGAAGAACGCGGCAGCGACGACACCGACGTTTCCGTAAAACGCATAAATCCAACTGAGCGCCAAGATGGCGATAGCGCCGGGCAGGACGAACAGGAGGCCGGCGACGATGCCACCGGCCCAACGGTGCATCAACCAGCCGATATAGACAGTCAGCTGCTGGGCTTCCGGCCCGGGCAGCAACATGCAGAAATTAAACGCGTGTAGAAACCGCGCCTCGTCGAGCCAGCGTTTCTCCTCAACCAAAATCCGGTGCATCACCGCGATCTGTCCGGCCGGTCCTCCAAAACTGAGGACGGCGATACGCGACCAGACAATCAGCGCCTCGCCGAAACTCGGCCACGGGCGTTCGTCAGCACCGCGTAAACCCTGTTTTCTCCGGTTCATTTCGTTCATTTCAGGCGACCGCCCGACCAGCCGGCTCGACGCAGGGCTCTTCTTCGACAGCGCAGGCCCAACGGTAGAGGGCGTCGTAGACCATCGCGCCCTGCGCGACCATTTGGAGATCGTCGGCCGCGGACGCGGATAGGCCGCGCGAGACGGCGAGAAGACCGGCCACCTCCGGTGCAAGATCCGGCTGCGCTGTGTCGGCGCCACGAACGATGCCGGCGAGGCGCTTCATCGGTTCGGTTGCCAGGCCGAGCTCGGCAAGCATGGTTTCAAAGGTGCTCCGGTCATCCCGACGGCCCCAGAATACGTCCACGACACCGAACGGCGTCACGCCGGGGTAGCGTTCGGCCACCCGATGAACCTGCGTCGATTCGACAAACAAAAACAAGGCTGCTGGGTCAACGAAGCATCTAATCAACCACGAGCAGGCGAGGCCGTCGATCTCGGGTCGTTCATGCGTCACCCAGACTGTGCGCCCGTTACCGTCCCGTGAAGGCAGCTTGGCCTCGGGAACCAGCGGCAGGCCAGCGGCGCGCCAGGCCTGGAAGCCACCCTTCAGATACGACGCCCCGGCACCGGCCTGGCGCAACCAGGCGGCGGTGGCCTGGCTGATCTTGAGGCCGCCGTCGCAGTAGACCACGACCGAACGGCCGGGAAAGCTGTCAGCCCAGTCCGCCGCCTCGAGACCGGGCCGGCGGATCGCCGTGGGAACCAATCGCGGATCGGCATCGAAGTCGTCGTCGGTGCGCGCGTCGACGATCACCGGGCATCCGGTTGTGCCGACGAGGGACCATAAGGTTTCACAGGATTGGGAATTTGAGGTCGTCATGCGGGCGCTCCTTTTACGCTAGCTATGCGATAGCTACGGAACGCGATTCTTGGGCACGACGCCTGACGGGGAGATCGCAGGTCCCCGTGCGTGTTTCATGACACGCCGGACGGGCGGGTGTCAATGGGCGGCGCATTTGCAGACTGGCCCAGGCGTGCCAAAATCCCACTTGCGATATCCTATTCTGACGCAAGCATGATCGGACCGATCGATGGCCGTCGAACTCCACGGATACAAGTACAGCGTTTATCTGCGGGTCGCGCGCATCGTCCTTGCTGAAAAGGGCGTCGCCTATAGGCGCGTCGAGGTTAATCCGTTTGCCGAAGACCTGTCGCAAAGCTATCTCGACCTGCATCCGTTCGGTCGTGTCCCGGCCTTGGTTGACGACGATTTCGTCTTATACGAGACCGTAGCGATCTCACGTTACATCGATGAGGCCTTTTCCGGGCCGGCACTGCAGCCGAAGGAGCCGCGGAAACGAGCCCGTATGGGTCAGATCATATCGATCGTCGATTCCTATTCCTATTGGCCGATGGTCCGGCAACTCTATGTGCAACGTGTTTCGGGACCGCGGCGCGGCCGGCCAACAAACGAAGAGGAAGTGCGACGTGGTATCGACGGCTCAGAGCGGGCCCTGGCTGCTCTCGAAGCCATATCGAACGAAGGCGAGCAGCTCGCTGGCGGCGACCCCAGTCTGGCTGATTTCCACCTGGCACCGATAGTCGCTTATTTCACGGCCACCGACGAAGGGCGAAACCTATTGGCCCGACACTGATCGCTATCGGCATGGTGGGAACGTATGCAAGAACGCCCGAGTCTCGCCGCAACTGATCCTGGCGTACCGGACGGTCCTGACTCCTAGGCCAAACGTGCCTTGGCCAGGAGTTCGTTGAAGTCCCGAAGCGCTTTTTCAGCCGCTTCGGTATCGTGTATGTCTTCCACGAAACGGGTGTCAAAGCGCTGTTCGCGCAGCAATCGGACGACGCGCTGTCGGACTAGGTTCAAGGCCTTTCCTTCGGGCAAAACACCGGCACCGCAGAACCTCGCCAGGCGAACCGCCCTATCGCGGATGGAGTCATGCGGCCGGTCGAGTTTTTCGATGATGTTCTCCTCGATCAAGTAACGCTCCAGGACACCGTCGATATGTTCGCACACAATCTGCGCGTCGGCTTCGAAAGATGGCGCCCAGGAGGCTGCGGGGTCGGCATCCAATGCCTTCGTCAGTTTTTCACCATCGCTTACGGAGCGCCGGTACAACTGCCCAATGACCCGGGCGCTGAACACCGTGTCGAGTTGATCGATAATATCGCCGTCGTCATCTCCCACGGCTTGCTCACCCTTCAACTCGGCGAGGTGAATTGGTTCCCTAGAACGCGCCGCCGATCGAGCGTCGATCGGTTCGGATTCAGCATGCAAATGTCGACGCCGATCGGGGACCATCATCCGCGCGAGCGTCCGCTGGTATTCTTCCATCTCCTTGGCCGGATCGGACCGGTATATTGGTGTCGCGGATCGAAGCAGCCGCAACGCCCGGTCGAAAATTACCTGCCGGCTTGCCGGCAACACACCTTCAGAAAGTAAACCGTTGAGTGCGTCGATGGTATCGATGGCAGCACCGCCCGTGATTTCGTAACTCCCGTCCGCCAAGTCGAACAACCCGGAGATGGACTCACCGAGTGGCCGGTTGCCATTAGTCAGGGCATCCAGGAAGCTACCACCGAGTACGTCGGCAATCACGGTATCGATAAGCAACAAGGCGGTCTCATCGGTTTCGTCGGTTGCCAAACGGCAGAGTAAGTCGAGTTTTTCCAGCCAACTTTGCCGGCTCCCCAGGCTTTTCGAGAGTATGACCATCGCCAGGTATTCGGGCGCGTCGTAGTCAACACCGGAAACAGCGGCCACCGTTTCGGAGAATCGCCGCCCAAGTTTGGGCAGGCGTAACTCTTCTGCCCGCTTGGCGCGGGTGACAACCCGCGTGGCCAGATCAAAGAGCTCGTCCTGCCGATCTTCACGGGGTCTAGAAGTGCCATCGGTTTGAAGCTTGGCAACGTGTCCGAGTGCCGACGAAAGAAGGTGTTTTCGCGTCCCCAGACGCTGCAAATGCTTGAAACCGTGGAGCAGCTCGGTTGGCGTCAGAGACACGGTCTCCAAATAGGTTCTGAGTACCCGGTTGATGATCATTCGGCTATTTAGGGCGAAGACGTCGGCGGCGGTTTCACAAAAGACCGGAACCTTGTCGAGAGCATCGATGCGGACCGGCTGAGTGGTGCCAGTGACCTGCCGTTTGTGGAAAACGATTTCTCCGTTTACGGAACCGTCACGGTGGATTCGGTTGCCGATAATGCGCGCGCCGCCGCAGGTGTCTTCGCCGAGCACTCTCTCAGCGAATTGCCGCGCATCGTCTTCGCTGTCGCGGACCGCTTCGGTATGCCATCGGCCATCGCGCAATGTCTGGACCTCGAAATTCCTGTGGATTGGTTGCATGCCATCGGTTCCGTCAAATTAGCGGCCGGGATCATGACATGAGACCCGGCTACTCAGTCTTGGAAATCGGTCATTGGGTGGTAAGAGGATCTTTCATCACGGGTTCCGCTTTTCGCGTCACGCCCAGCCGATGTTTTTCTTGTTGAAACGTGCTTTCTGGAGCTTCGTGTAGGCGCCGGTGACACTCTCCATTTGATCCTTGAGGGACATGGTACGCCGATAAAACTCTCCGACGACGCGCTCCCGGAAAACGTCGTCAAGCTGATCCACGATGTCTTCGAGGTGACCGTCAATCTGTCTTGCTTGGAATGAGGACGAGGTGCGCGCTTTACCGCGAGCGGCGCCCGGCGAAGACCTTTCGCAACCATTGTCCGCAACAGTGGAACTCGTGGCGGCGCCATCGTCCTCTGCGACCCGATTGCCTCGAGATGTGATGGCGTCGGCAACCTGCGCCCCGGAGATGACGCCACCGATGACCAAGAGTCGGGCCAGGACCCGTTGGTATTCTTCCATCTCCTTGGCCGGATCGGACCGGTATATTGGTGTCGCGGATCGAAGCAGCCGCAACGCCCGGTCGAAAATTACCTGCCGGCTTGCCGGCAGCTTTTCGTCAGCCATCAACTTGTTCAGAGCTGAAACGGTTTCCTTGGCGCTGCTCTCTTTAATGTCGATGGTGCCGTCGGCAAGGTCCAGCATGTTGATGATCGCGTCACCCAGGGACCGTTTCCAGCCGATCAGTTCCTGAATGACATTGGCGCCGAGGATATCAGCGATGACCGTATCCAGCAGCAGAATTGCCTTGGCATCTGGTTCGTCGGCCACCAGTTTGCACAACCGGTCAAGCTTACCGATCCAGTTGCGGATGCCCGCCAGTTCCCGGGATAGAACGACCATCGCCAAGTATTCGGGGTCGTCGTGACCAACCGCCGATACGGCTGCGAGCGTGTCGGAAAACCTCTTGGAAAGCCGGGGTAGGCGCGCCGTGCGCGCAAGGCGATCCGATCGACGAACCCGTAAAGTTCCTGTTCTCGCTCCTTCGCTGGTTGTTCACGACCCATCGTCTGCAGGCGGGCCATTTGGCTCACGGCGGTGGGCAGAAGCCCCCTTCGATCATCCAGGCGTTGCAGTTCACGGTGACCGTGAAGCAATTCGGTCGGCGTTAGCACGGATTTCTCGAGGTAATCTCGCAGGATACGGTTGATCGCCATCCGGCTTTCGAGACCGAAAAAGTCTTCCACCGACTCGCAGACGACTGGCACAGCGTTGGCTGTGTTAATCGGTACTTGAAACCCGTCGTGCAGGCTGCGGTTTTCTTCGTAACGGAGCCCGTCGTATTGCCGGTCGTCGGAACTGTCGCTGTCTCCGACGGAACGCGGGCCGCTGTTCTCGCCGCTCACGTTGCTGTTTTTCATGTCCTTGCCTCCGAATGGTGATGGCCTTTGTCATGGCCGCCGGGCGCTTGCCGAGGGGAGTCGAACCCGAGATTTCCTATTTTTAGTGGTGTCGTCTATTGACCGCACCACCAAACCAACAAAAGAAAAGCACGCCCTCGTCTTTCCGTCAGCTTTAAACGGAAACGGAACATTAATAGAACAATAAGTGCATAAATGCTGAATCTGACACGAAATCACGATTGGCAGTTGAATTGCCCTAGGCGAGTCGTGCCTTGATCAGGAGCTTATGGAAGTCGCGAAGGGCCTTTTCGGCCTTGCCGTCACCGTCGATTCCTTGCACGAAATGCACATCGAACTTGGGTTGACGCAGCAACTGCACGACTCGTTTGCGAGCCAAATTCAGGGCCTTGCCCTCCGGCAACACGCCAGCTCCAAAATTTGACGAGGCGGACGGCGCGGTCACGGATGTGATCATCCGGCTTGTCCAGCTTGTTGATGATATCCTCGTCGATCAGGTACCGTTCCAAGACGTTGTCGATATGTTCGGCGACACGCTCTTTGACGGTTTCGGGCAATGCCGAAGACACGGTCGCCGTATAGGCTCCCGTCGCAGCCACCATGCGGTCCTTGGGCGAGAGTGAGCGGCGGCACAACTCACCGATGACCCGCGCGCTGAAGACGACGTCGAGCTGCTTGACGATGTCTTCCTGATGGCCTTCGGCAAAACCCGTGTTGCTCAACTCGGCCAGGTACATGACACCACGGGCGCGGTCCGGCAAGCATCGCAGCGTCGCGTTGATGGCGGCACGACGTCCGGTGGCGCCGCCCTGCTCGACGAACCGTGTGCCGCGTACGGTCAGGGCCTCGGCAGCCTTGGCGCCTGATATGATGCCGCCCGGCATCAATAAGCGGGCCAGGACACGCTGGTATTCCTCCATCTCCTTAGCCGGGTCGGCTCGGTAGAGAGGAGCCGACGACTTGAGCTGACCAATAGCGCGGTCGATGATGACATGACGGCTGGCCGGCAGGACGCCGGTCTCGAGCATCGGCAACATCAGATCAACGGTTTCCCTGGCATCGCTCTCCTCGGCGTCGAAAGTGCCGTCGGCGAGGTCGAGCATGCTGATGATGGCGCTGCCCAGCGAGCGTTTCCAACCAAGAAGTTCCTGAATCACATTGGCGCCGAGAACGTCGGCGATGACCGTGTCGAGAAGCAACACCGCCTTCGGGTCGGTCTCATCGGTGGCCATCCGGCACAAACGGTCGAGCTTGCCCACCCAGGAACGCACACCGCACAACTCGCGTGACAGGACGACCATGGCCAGGTATTCCGGCGTGTCTTCACCGACCCCGAACACCTCGGCCAAGGCATCCGAAAACTTTCCGTTGAGCTTCGGCAGAGGCAAGGAATCGGCCCGGCGTGCGCGCAGCATGATCTGCTCGGTGATGGCGTAGATTTCTTCCTGCCGTTCCTTGGTCGACCGATCGGTGTCCTTGGTCTGCAGCTTGGCGATGTGGTTGACAGCAGTCGGCACCAAGGATCCGCGATCATCGAGCCTCTTGAGGTCGTTCACGCCATGCAACAATTCGGTCGGCGTCAGGAAGACGAACTCGAGATATGACCGTAGAATTCGGTTCAAGATCATCCGGCTTTCGAGACTGAAGAAGTCCCTTGGCGTTTTGCAGACGACCGCAGCCGACTCAATGGGGACGATCTGGATCGGTTTTTCGTCGTCTACATCCTGAGTTTTCTCGAAGACAACCTCTTCCTTGGTCGACCCGTCCCGGAACGCACTGTTGCCGACGATACGGGCGCCGGCGCACTTGCGATCACCGAGTAGAGTATTGACCAGCTGGCGGGCCTGCATTTCGCTGCCGCGCACGGAATCGGTGACCCAGCGGCCATCGCGCAGGACCTGTATTTCGTAGTTTTCGTGGGCCGACACGACTCGGACCGTTCCCCGTAAATCTATGGCTCAAGGCAACAACAAGACCGTATTTCAGCGGTCGTGTCGGCCGTAATCCCCGTTAAGACATAACATGAACGTCAGCCTCACGCACGCCCTCTTGCGTCCCCTTATGGACGGCGTCGAGGCCTGATAGTATCCGCCTGTTCCGGGACTGATTGAAGGGTCCTGGAAGATCGTTCAGGGGTCTCAATCGCGTGGAACTGTTTTTTGTCCTGCTCGTTTTGTTGGTCGCGACCCGGGCCTTTGGCGAGGTTGCCGAACGCCTTGGCCAACCGGCGCTGGTTGGTGAGCTTGTCTCGGGCGTCTTTTTGGGCGCCGTGGTTGCGGCCAATGGCGATTTTTCGCCAGCTTTTTCGGGTCTGACGGAAGACCGTGTTTTCGCAGCCATTACGGATCTCGGCGTTTTCTTTCTGATGCTGTTCGCCGGGATCGAAATGCAACCCAGCAAGATCCTGCAATATTCCAAAGCCTCCCTTTCCGTTGCCGTCGGTGGTATGGCTTTGCCATTGGCACTCGGCATCTTGCTTGGCCTCGCCTTTCTTCCGGCCTCCGATTTCCTGACCGCCCAAGTCCTATTCGTCGGCACGGCACTTGCCATCACGGCGGTTCCGGCAACGGTGAAGATACTCATCGACCTCGGCCGCCTGAATACACCCGCCGGTCAGATCATCGTCTCGGCGGCTGTTTTTGATGATGTCCTCAGTCTCCTTCTATTGGCTTGGCTGACCGCCTTGATCGGAGTCGGCGAAGCGCCCAACCTGCTGCAATTCGCCATCCTCGGTGCCAAGATCGTCGCCTTTTTCGCGATCACCGCCGTTGCCGGGTTTTATGTGTTCCCGAGGGGCGGGAAATTGCTCAAGCATCTCAAGGAGAAAGAGCTCGAGTTCAGTGCCATTTTGGTCGCCGGGCTGGCTTTTGCGGTTCTCGCCGAAGCGCTTGATCTTCATTTCATCATGGGCGCATTCGTCGCTGGCGTTTTTTTCGGACGAACCACCATCGACCAAGGAACCTATGAGAGTGTACGCAGCAAGGTTTCCGGGATGACCTTCGGCTTCTTGGCGCCGATTTTCTTCGCCTCCATCGGGCTTCATCTCAATGTGGATGCTTTCATCGAGGTTCCGTTCTTTCTCGTGACCTTGATCATTGCCGCCTTCGCCGGAAAATTCCTGGGTTCTGGCTTGGCCGCATACATTTACGGCCTACCGCGTACCGACGCTATGGCCGTGGGTATCGGCATGAGCGCGCGCGGCGCTGTCGAATTGGTTGTTGCCAACATCGCGCTGCAAGCCGGCGTTTTCTCGCCGCCGGGTGTGTCGTCCCCGATCCTCGACAACCTTTTCTCGGCGGTCGTCATCATGGCGATCATAACGACGGTCGTGACACCAGTTTTGCTGAAACGGGTTTATACCAGTTAGGGCGTTGACAGTTGCGACGGAGAACCGCGCTCAAGGGACACCGATTGTCCGCCACGATGGAAACTGAACGAGGAACTTCGATCCCTTTCCGGGTTCGCTTTCGACACTTATGACGGCGCCCAGTCGTTTGACCAAGTCGCCGACGATGGCAAGCCCGAGTCCCTGTCCTTCTCGGATTTGCACGGCCGCGTCGCCGTCCAATCGCGTGTAGGGGTTGAAGATGCTATCGGTTGCATGTGGATCCATGCCGATACCGGTGTCGCTGACAGTCACTTCGATACCGCCGGCACGGTTCGTCACCGCTGAAACTGAAGCCGATCCACCCTGTTGATTGTATTTCACGGCATTGGCCAGAAGGTTGTTGAAAATGCGCCAAACCGCCTGTTCATCGGCCCACAACCGGAGCTCCCCGTCGATTTCGAGCCCAATGGTTACGTTCACACGCTGCGCCTCAGTCGCCAATTCTCCACAAATCTCTTCCATGAGATCCGCGAGTCGGACGGCTGTCGGCGTCCCTTCGCCACCGCCGCTATCTCCTTCAAGAATGACCAGCACCTCTTCGCGGAGCCGCTGCGCCGCTTTGTCGATGTTGCCGAAATACTCTCTCGATTGAACCAAACTGTTGATGGCGTTCGGCAGGCCTTTTCCCAATTCCGTATAGCCGAATACGGTGGTCAGCATCGTCTGTATGTCGTGCGCCCGCTTCGATCTTTCGAGTTGCGTTGCATCGGTTGTGCCGGGTTCGTATTCCGCGGTGATATCGACGTGGGCGATGATCGTGTGGCCGTCAAAGGGGCTGACGATTCCTTTGAACCATCGCTGCTTGTCCGGCGCGTGACAGGGATAAACCATTTCGAAAACCGGTTCACTTCGGTCGAGCACGCTGCGAAGCCCACGCCCGAATAGCACTGCCTGTTCCTTTTCGGCGCCTTCGACACTGGTACAGAGGTCAAAATAATTGAGGCCCACAAAATCGGCACCGCGGTACCCGTTTGTTGAGGAAAACGCCAGCCACGTCGCGTTGACGAAGTGAATGGTGCCGCCGCCGTCAACGACCGTTACGGCCATCGGCAGGTAGTTCAGACCTTCGAGTTGGGGTTTCAATCGCGTCGACCCAATTGAAATGAACACTCTCGATCATCTTAGCAGACGGCTCGTCATATTTTGCAACTTGTCACGAAATTGTCTCTGGCGTGAACAAGAAACCCCGCCCGGCCTCAATCCGAAAGGGATCGATACGCTTGGTATGGCGACATGGCTGTCGGCGTGCAGTTTTGGTACTCATTTGGCCGGCGATGCGTTGCGTCCATGGCCGTGCGTTTCCACCCGCCGCGACGGTCGGGCGAGGACGAAACCCCAAAGGACTTGGCGGCTTGGGCCGAAGGTTCCGTCATCGCGGGCGTGAATAACGATCTGGACGTCCCGCCGTGAGCGGGCAAAAGTTCCCAATCGGCCGTTCACGTCTGTCCTCTGAGCGCATCGTCATAGGGTTGGCCACGCAGGAAAGACGTCAACCGTTTCCGGCAAGGTTTTCGATCATTTCCACTTCGCCGCGGTCGAGTTGGAAATCAAAGACAGCGAGGTCGAGGCACATGTGGTCTTCGTTGCGGGTGCCGGTCAAGGCCAGCATGCCGACATCGAGAGCGAATCGAAACACGACCTGGCTAACGGCGCGTCCGTGGCGCTGCGCAATGGCGAGCACGTCCGGGTGTTTCAACACCGGAACATTGGCCGTCAACAGTGAAAACCCCTGATAAAGAATGCCCTCGGCCACACAATATGTTCGCACGCAGCGGTCCCACCCGCGACTCCCGTAACAACGGTTTTGGACGAAACGGGGTGGGATCCGGGCACCCACACACAGCTCCCGGAGTTGCTCGAAGGTGACATTGCTGACCCCCAGGAAACGTGTCCGCCCCTGGTCTTGCAGAGCCTCCATGGCCCGCCAGGTTTCCCAGTCGGCCCGGGCCAGCCGGTCGCGGCTGGTCGGTCCGTGCAGGACGTAGGAATCGACCACGTCCACTTGAAGGTGTTCGAGAGAACTGTTGAACGATTGCTCGACCTGTTGTGACAGCTGCGCCTTCGGATCATAGGGCAACCGGTCGTCCTGCCCGCCGCGGTGAGTGAATTTGGTCTGCAGGAAGACGTCTTCTCGGGTGACGACACCATTTTCGATCAACTGGGCTAGGATCTGTTGAGATTCAGGATTCCCAAACGGGTTGATTTGTGCTTCACCCTACCTTTCGAAGGAGGTTTGAATGACAGCAGAGCGTTTTGTGATCACGGATCATCAATGGGCATTGATGGAGCCG
>Ga0209458_1000337_pt1 | contig 18052 bp, 19 predicted proteins | sample WorMetLIZAISLAND_FD_187411 | JGI IMG/M metagenome (GOLD analysis project Ga0209458, IMG submission 187411) | Marine gutless worms symbiont microbial communities from Max Planck institute for Marine Microbiology, Germany - Inanidrilus manae... ...
GATCAGATTCATCTATTTGATATTTAGTACTCAACTTGTGACTCAAACACCTACATACTCGTACAATATGTGTGTGAAAATTCTTAAAAGCATTGATTTTTCCTGAAAGACAATCACAGAACTCGTTAAGTCAAAGAAGCCAAAAATTAATTACTGCATTCAAAAATTACTAACTAACTTCTATGTTTGTGTGGTTTTAGGCACATTACATTTTCTGGAAACTAACTATGTGACAGACAACATGGCAAAGATGTTCTGCAAAATAAACAGTTGGGTACAGACAGCTTAGCCCTCTGTGGCAGTGATGGTGAATGTTCTGTAAAAGTCATTTGTCGCCATGAGCTTTCAATAGTCAACACTGCTGATAACAGCAGTGAACACCTTCCGATATAACACAGCAAGTCAGGGTAGATCCCGTTCAATCGGCTAAACCATTTCAAAGTTCACAGCAGGCACCCAGCAAAATTTGAAATTTTTTTAACACAGTGTCATCCAGCAGGGTTCTCTGCTTGTGGAAAAACAGACACAAATTCAATACAAGCCTCTCATTAGCTAACGGAGTTAAAAAAACAATCACTGTTAATAAGATTTGTGCATTTCATGCAGTTCAGCCCAAACATGGCATACTAAAATTATTATTATATGGTGTGTGCTATACAATTTTAACTACAGCACACAGCTATCTGGTATGTTTTACACCATTAATGGGAAAAGATGACACTTTTGCAAAATACTGTGGTGACAAATTAATGAGTGAAAATTAACTGAGTTTTCACAAGTTTACACTATGTCAAGTGTGTCCAGTGGTGTACTAACATTATGAAGCTCAGCTATTGCAGATAAACATGTCACTATGTATCACATTTGAAATGTTCATATGTGATTCCCATAAAAGTGAGATCAAGGTCACGTTGCAATCACACATAGTACATCTGAACTGCAGAAAACCAACATTTAATGTTTAATGTGCATGTTACCAAACTGTACCATTTTCAAGCATTGTTGAAGATCATTTAAAAACCCTGACATTTAGACAAGGCCAGAGAAAAATTGCAACTGAAAATAAATTTGTGTAAGCATTCCTATGCAGAAAACATGGGCTAATGCAATAATGCACACTGATCATGCTACTGTTTCCTGCATATTAGGGTTGTAAAGAAAGCAATTAGCAAGAATCACTTAAAGATCATTCAAAGTCAGCAACAGATATGACTTCCCATTAATGGTTGAGGATGGCTTTATTTCGCACCATTTAAAAAGTATTAACCAGTTATCACATCTATGAGCAAAAATATATGCATAACAGCAGACAGAACTACATATTTAAGTCTGTCAAATGACCGTGTCTTAACACATTTAATTACTCGCCCAATCGTGAGAATATTCAAGTTATGTTTTAACAATGAGTTTTTTCTTTCTTTATCTCTCCGGTAAAACGATTGTGTGTGGGTGTGTGTTATCTCTCAAACCCTAATCTCCAAGACATGCCAACATGGACAGGGGAAATTGTTATATGCTGCATAGGTGATAGTTTCATAAACAAGTCTTAGTTTTCGGGGAACGCTCCCCATTATTTTCAGGAAGCAAAAACTGAATGTTAACAATGGGGCCATGGAGTTTTTTCTCCAAGCCCAATCTCCGAGATGCATCAAGGAAGATCAGGAAAATTGTTATAGATATATGTGGCATAGGTGCTAGTCTAATAGGCAGGTCTCAGTTTTGGCAGGACCCTCCCCCATTTTTTTCAGGGGCCAAAAATGAAAATTTTACAATGGTGCCAATGGGAACTTTTTGCTTTGTGACGCAAATTCTGAACGACCCACCAATGAAGATCAGCGAAATTCCTGGGATACATAACACATTGGTGGTTCTGCTGCACCTGTCTTACAACAAAAATGGCATCAGTGGTTCCTTTACCTTTCATAAATCCAACCTGCATATCATCTGTATGAATCTGTTGCCGAATTCTGTGTTGGAAGATCCTTTCCACCACTTTCATAGCATGTTCCAACAATTTAATTCCTTTGTAAGATCGACACTCCCTTGGATCCCCTTTCCCTTAGTAAATTGATAGTACCACACTTGACTTCCAGTCCTCTAGAATACAACCTTCTTTCACAATTCTACTCTTTGGGGGTAGACAAATGAGCCATCTGTGGGGTCTCCTGGGAACAGTGTAAGCTTTCTCAGCAGGATCTGGGGTGCAACAATATTTGTGATTTCTAGCTTGATAAAAAAAGCATTTGGTAAACGGTGCCAGTTAGAATATCAATTTATTTAATTGTAAACCCAGATCATTTCATTTGGGGGAAGGAAGTCATACGAATCCTACAAGCCGAAATTTTTGTGATTCATCCTGGTCTATAATGTGCATGTGTGTCCGTATAATACCAGTCCGAGATATAAATGTCGAATATTCAGGTTTCTTTACCTATACCGTGTCCCCCTCTCCCTCCTCCCAAAATACCAGGACTGTTACGGTTTGCATAGCGACATGCAGTAAAAATGAGTTACTACAGTAATATATGTAAAAAATGTGTCATATGGACATAATTAATGACAATAAAACACAAAGGGTTCAACTAACAAATAACAAGCACAACTGTAACTACCGGTACCATCAGTCATACATAACTACACAAAAATGTCCTCTGCATGATGCATAATAATGCAACGCTATACAGTATCATCAGCTGGACATCATTTACAGAGTTAACTATTGTGCGTAACATTGTGTGCCTAAGCAAATGAAAACTGCTGGACTTCGTCAGCACATAACCTACGGTTTGTTTCTGAAGCGGAGGTAGACGTAGAGTTCCTTGAACTTGTCAAAGCCAGCAAGGACACCAGCCCCAGCCACTCCACGGATCACGTTGGCTCCTTCACATAAACATAGCACAATCACAACCACAACGTCACCAGGCTACAAGCCAAATGCTGACTATACATCAGTTGCCATCACTAGGTCAACTCAGTCTTGCATCCTTCCAGGGTCATTAAATTGAGTACCAGCCTAGGCCGGCTGGGATAAAGGTGGGAGTGTCACCTCTGCTGAATGGCAGGTAACACTGTGTGATCCCATATGGCATGGGAGTTCCTGTAGCGGTGAGGCTGGTTGCACACTGCTGTACTCTGTGTACTTTACTGATGTTAGCTGATGTTAAAATGGATCACAAGCAAGTACACCTTGTGGATAGTCTCCACTCATCCTCTTTCACCAGACTCATTCTTTACATGCTGCTCTCCACTTCTGCCTAGTTTCCTTTATATCAAACAGCGTATGAGTACATCTGCATTGCAAGTCATTAGTGGTGGTCTGCTAGACACGCAAATTGTGCAAACCATATGTCAAATAGAGTTTCAATGATCCACAAAAATGGAACTGACTTATTCAGTAATTTTATGTTATCTGGACCAGCCGAGTCAGCACCTGGTCCAGTACTGATGAATGGCGATAAAATGTGCCATGTTTCCTTCTGCAGGTAATGGTACAACAAAACAACAACTCCCATTTAACGATCTCTGTCCAAGACTACCCAGGTGAGCCGATACCAGAAAGGTAAAACCAATCTGGATTTACTGGAGCAAATAGCGAATGGCAGTGGCATCAACTGGACCATATGCAAATCTGCACCTCATCCCAGACAGATTACCATGCCAGCAGCCCTCCACTCAGTTTTTTACAGACCAGATGCCCTTCCTGCTGCCTAACCAACAGCATCAAAGCACTGAAGGCAATACCAAACACACATATTTAAACTAATTCACCATCCAGAAAAAAAAATGATAATAACCTGCGCCTCTCATGAGGGCGAAGGATCCTTCTTTGCGAACGATCTGCACTGTAGCATCAATGGCACCTCTATACTTGACTGCTTCACCAGACGTCATCATCATGCGTCGTCGAACTGTATCAATTGGGTATGCCATCAATTCCGCAAACACTGTCACCGCTGTTCACACACGAACATACGACATGCACACTGTACACATACATGATACAGCCAATTACACAACACATCATCAATGATCGCAAACATCAGCATTTTCTGGATTGTAACCATGCTTCTAGCAGTACTACTACTACTACTACTACTACTACTACTACTACTACTACTACTACTACTACTACTACTACTACTACTACTACTACTACAACCAGACAGCGTCTGGGACTACCGGAGTGAGTCGGTACCAGAAGAAACACTCACCTACTCACACCTATCGTGGTCATCAATCGTCCATTATCTGCTTCCGCCATCTACTTCGATTCATGGCATCCTCCCTGTTCAATTTACGTGCCTGACAGTCTTTTTGCACAATCTCTCTCCAACTTTTCTTTGGTCTACTTCTTGGCCTGGCACCCTCCACTTCATACTCCATACATTTCTTCACCCACTGTATTCGGTGCCCCTGTTAGGGGTGAAGCCGTCAGAGTTAAGCAACGACCCTCGGTGACGAAAAACCAGAATGATGGGGCTATCAGGTGGCAAAAGAATTTCGACGAAATATTTAGCCATTTTGATACAAGGCATGTGTGTGACACACAGACGGAAATGCCATGGCTATACCCATGCTTGGCATAGTGTCGCATGGGTAATAAAAAATACATAACATGAAACTAACATTAGTTATAATCAGTACAGTTCTCACCATATCCTAAAAGGAAGGAAACGATCAATCCAGCATTTTCTCCAAGTATGATGGGCTTCAGTGAATCATAGAAGCCGAAGAAACAGCCACGATACACAATGATGCCAACACAGGATATGACAAAGCCTCGGTACAGGCCACGGACACCGTCAGACTTAATGGTCTTGATGTAGACATCGGTCATGCCATTGAACTGACGCTTTCCGCCGGTCTTTCCAGCCGCCAATGCATCATTTGCCAAACGTGTGAAGCAAAAGTCCAGCGAATAAACGAAGCACAGAGACATGGCACCTGCGGCCCCACCGGCACCGATATTCTTACAGAACTTCAACAGGTAGCTGTCTGACTGACGCTCAACAAACAGCTTACGGACCTTGTCCTTGAAAGCAAAGTTGAGGGCCTGTGTCGGAAAGTAACGGATGCAGTTGGCAAAGTTTCCACGCCAGAACGGAAGAATCCCTTTCAACAATCACATCACATCAGTCATTAGCAACAACAGAATAACAGACGAGTAAGATATTCACACACACACACAGGCACCTGAGTACCTCACCAGGTCTGTTTTAATGACAATTTTGCAGACAGAACCTGGGTTAGCCAGTTAACCTAAATTTTCTCTCTACTCTTTGCACAACAGAACCTTTGACAATAAGTAGCCATTGTTTTATGGGCAGGATACCCTTCCTGTCAACACCAGTCCCAAAGTCCTCAAGGAAACTCAAGGCACTGACCGTATCAGGAAAAATCACCAATTGGCCACACCCATTTTTGTATCCACCACTAAATTCCCTCATAAACAGATGATGCCCCTTAATGCCGGTTTTCCAATGCCAATACCAGAAGGTACAGGTGTAAACTGCAATGTAATATATGGCTTTTGTAACATAAAATAGCTGGCTCTGGTGCTATGTCTCAGCTAATTGTTTTGGTAATTATAACATTAATATAGCTATGACATCTACCTGTATTTCTAAACAGTATCATTTCCGTTCATAACACAAATACAATATCTCTTCAATTAAAACAAGCATGTCACAAAATGGAACATGTTATGCCTGTCAAGCATCAGTAACAACAGCAAAACCATAAGGGCTCAATGAATTTCCAACCTCCTTTTCATTTGGCACTTCACAGGGTGATCCCATTGGAATTTTGCCAAAATCTTTTGCATCAGAGAACTAGAATTACTAGGCTCCCATTATCACATGTAACAAACTGACACAAATGCTATAGCAGTATCATGCTCTACACAGCACCAAAAACTACCTTCATATCTAAAAGTACGAAACACGCAGTCTAAAATTCCTCCATAAGGTTTTTCTAAGCGACCAGACTTGAGTAGTTCGCCTTGGTTCTGCATTAGCAACTTGACTCGTTCCAGCGGTGCAGCACATGTCTTTGATGTCACGGCAGCTGCACCACCAAGCATGAAGTTCTCTGTGAAGCTCAGCTTTGATAGGTCCACACCACCACCAACTGGTGCCATCTTCTGTAACACAAATTCAATTCACACATTATTGGGCCTACTACCCATATCATGCAGTGTGCAGACACAGCCCTTTTGTGGTCTGTGTGTTTGGAACAGCAGGTAAGACGTGAAAAGATTTCTAAACCAATCAAGATGCCATTTGGAGGGGCAGATTCATGCGGGCCCAAAGAGCCTTATTAAATGGGGGTCCAGATCTCCTCAAGAAGGGGCACTTTTGATCAGGGTGGCACATACCAGCCAAATGTAATATGTATGATGATAAGTAATAAAATAAAACAAGAAATTATAACATGAAAATCTTGATGACACGATGAAGGGTTTATTATGCTAGTCTGTTTCAATCTTTTATCTCTGTTTTAACTACAACTATTATTACAACCATTTTACGGCTCTCTGGACTTGGTCCAGGACTATGCAGGTGAACCGGGAGCCAGCTAACTCATCACACGGTCAACTCGTCACACCCTAAAATCGTCTAAAATCGTGTGACGAGTAGACCATCGTGTATAACGGCATTGTGACGAGTTGACTGTGTGACAACTTGACCGTGTGACCAAAATGACGGTGCATTTTGAAGGGTGTTTTCGCAGCCAAAACACCCTAGATTCTAAACTGCCATTGTATTTATACGTGACGATGGTTGCTGCATATAGTGTGAGCGCAAACGCTGTGTTGCTTGTCAGTAAATTTTGTCACTGAATTCACTACGATTATTTGCTTCTCAAAAATGCTATATACCAACGATTTTCCTGTGTTTTTCTCCATTTGTTGGCCATATCGTTGTGAGCAAAATATGAAAAAAAATTTCGAAGATTTGACAAAAGAATTTTGAGGGAGGAGGGTCAAAGAAATATGTACGCCCACCTGCTATCTCCCCTTAGGGGTTTGGGGCACCAAAATTTTGCACGTTGATAGTGACCCTAATATCTGCATGCCCACTGAATTTTGGGTCCCTACCCGTAGCTTTGTACAATGCTTGCTTGTGACGAGATAACTGTGTGATGACTTGACCGTGTGATGAGTTGACTCTGTGAAAAAACGCGCCTGTGATGAGTTGACTGGTGACGAGTTGACCATGTGACGACATGATGTGATCACAGCACGACTGCATCAACAGTAATTTGTTGGTAATTACCGGTAATTTACCGGTAAATTTCTGCGAATGGTAACATGGCCAATAGTTAGGAGGAGCTGCCTGGGTCCTTAGAGTAAGGAGATAAGGTTAGGGTCAGTGTTAGTTAGTTAGCTAATAAAATAAAAAAATTTGTACTTATTTTGGTTGATAGCTTTTTGGCGCCATCAAATGTGTGTATAAAATACTGCCAATCTACCGCTAGCACTGACCTATGGAGAAATGGCAAGAGTTGATTTTAGTAGTTTTAAGTTAGGGAAACTTTCATAAGGTGACTCTGCCAACAACAGGGTGTTGACAACGAAACCTTGTGTGTACTGAACAGGTCAGTTGGTTGTTGAATAATACGGTCACATAAATTTTTTGTCAATGAAATACAGAATGAAATAAAACAAGTAGCCAGCATTTTAAGCAGTAAAAACGTCTTAGTTGCACTTCAAGGGTGGCAACGTTATGGAAGTCTAGCCATTCCAGTGCGGTAATTAGTCATACAGCTGCCTACGCTTCACAGAAATGGCACCTTAACCTGTTCCCACCTTATCTGAGGCTCGGAAGTAATTTTCTACGTGTACATCGATGTCGTTGGTGTCAACGAATATTTCAGGCGTACATATGTTGCTGTTAAACAATCGTATCACAGACACACAGTTCGGTACAGTCCGCCATGTCGGTAAAGTTGGCTAACAACTGGCCGGCGTAGACGTTCAGCAAGCTGTTCCGGAAGAACGGACGAGAATGTTTTCTGTACGTCTACATATGATCACAGTACGTCTTCCACAGAACACCCATACCACATCATCTGGAAAGTGGACGTCGCCGTTACATCGTACGGCAGTCGCGAACCTCAGTCGCTGTACCGCCACGACAACGAAAGCGCGACATCGTACACGTTCAGCAAGCTGTGCCGGAAGAACGGACGAGAATGTTTTCCGTACGTCTACATATGATCACAGTACGTCTGCCACAGAACACCCACACCACATCATCTGGAAGGTTGCCGTCGCCGTTACATCGTACGGCAGTCGCGAACATCAGTCGCTGTACCGTCAGGACAACGAAAGCAGGACATCGTACACGTTCAGCAAGCTGTGCCGGAAGAACGGACGAGAATGTTTTCTGTACGTCTACATATGATCACAGTACGTCTTCCACAGAACACCCATACCACATCATCTGGAAAGTGGACGTCGCCGTTACATCGTACGGCAGTCGCGAACCTCAGTCGCTGTACCGCCACGACAACGAAAGCGCGACATCGTACACGTTCAGCAAGCTGTGCCGGAAGAACGGACGAGAATGTTTTCCGTACGTCTACATATGATCACAGTACGTCTGCCACAGAACACCCACACCACATCATCTGGAAGGTTGCCGTCGCCGTTACATCGTACGGCAGTCGCGAACATCAGTCGCTGTACCGTCAGGACAACGAAAGCAGGACATCGTACACGTTCAGCAAGCTGTGCCGGAAGAACGGACGAGAATATTTTCTGTACGTCTACATATGATCACAGTACGTCTTCCACAGAACACCCATACCACATCATCTGGAAAGTGGACGTCGCCGTTACATCGTACGGCAGTCGTGAACCTCAGTCGCTGTACCGCCACGATGACGAAAGCGCGACATCGTACACATTCAGCAAGCTGTGCCGGAAGAACGGATGAGAATGTTTTCTGTACGTCTACATATGATCACAGTGCGTCTCCCACAGAACACCCACACCGCATCATCTGGAAGGTAGACGTCGCCGTTACATCGTATGGCAGTCGCGAACGTCAGTTGCTGTACCGCCAGGACGACGAAAGCACGACATCGTACACGTTCAGCAAGCTGTGCCAAAAGAACGGACGAGAATGTTTTCTGTACGTCTACAAATGATCACAGTACGTCTCCCACAGAACACCCACACCGCATCATCTGGAAGGTAGACGTCGCCATTACATCGTACGGCAGTCGCGAACCTCAGTCGCTGTACGGCCGGGACGACGAAAGTACGACATCATGCACGTTCAGCACGCTGTTCCGGAAAAATGGACGGGAATGTTTTCCGTACTTCTACATATGATCATAGTACGTCTCTCGTAGAACATCCGTACCACATCATCTGGAAGGTTGCCGTCATTGGCATCGGCATCGGCTTGGGCCAAACTTATGCCCACAACGGCAAGTGTCCACACAATGTGTACAACAACTCACACTTCCACAACTGTGACATGTACAGCTCAAGGGGGGCTAGCTTACATACTGTATGTTAGTGGTCAACCGCAGGGGGGATTGACGTCTGTCCGCCCCGCACGTCAAGCATACATGCCGCGTTTTATCGAACCTTCGGGAAGTTTCCATAGCGTTTGGCCCGGTCTTGTAGGTCAGAGCGCGGTGCCAGGAACCATGGGGGAATCTGGGGTGATGTTGCCTCCCGCAGTCTCCAGCAACCCGAATTCGACAACAATCAGATTGTCAGTAGGCAAACTGATAGGGCTGTATTGCCAGGGGCGTCTGGTGAGCACTATCTTGGTCGTAGTCAATACACTGATCCTGCCGCAGTCGCGCGACCAGAAGTAATTCCTAATGTTGGCTATGGCGCGAGACCGAAAATGACTGATTTGGTTAGGCAGACGGATGTCGCCTGGGCTGAGTCTAGGCTGATGGCATTGTCGCCTGGCCTTGGGACTTCCGAGCAGAGTTCTAACGCCGTAGAGGCAGGGCACATGCTGCCAGGGAGCCTACGACAACCGGGCCTGCCTCGAACTGTCAGCGACTATCCTCAGGCTAGGGTAGACGTGCCAACTAGGAGCACACCCATTCAGTCTCCCTATGTTCTATCAGGACCCATCGACAGGATATTTGATTCCAGTGTTAAGTAGTGCTGCTAGTCTGTCTTCTGTAAACTCTATTTCTGACAGTAGAGTAGCGGGCTTCACCACTGAAGCCCGGGGAACATGCACGCAGGCTACTGAAGTTGTCAATGTGTCTCAGTCTGCTACAGGTACTTCCAGTCAACCGCCGACGCAACCTACATCGGCTGAAGGTGTGTCCAGGGAAGGTAAACCGGAGACTCCGCTCATCAAACCGCAGTGTTTCGACGGCAGTCAGAGCCTAGAAATGTTTCTGCTCCAGTTCGAGCAACTGGCGGAGTACATGCAATTGGGCGAGAAAGCTCGTCGCTACCACCTCTGCGCCAGCTTGGAAGGACCAGCCGGTCAGGTGCTGTGGGAGCTGCCGAAGACGGGAGCGTCGATGACAGACGTCAAAAAGCTCCTCCAAACGAAGTTTGGCACTCAGCTGCAGGCTGAGATCTTCCATGCCAAGCTGAAAGCGCACCGTAGGAAGACGGGTGAGTCTATACAAGACTTGTATAGAGACATGGGGCTAGACGAAATTCCTACAAAACTTAAACAGGCCAGAGACATGGACTGTAAGTTAGACATGGCCTAAATATGAACTAATCTGACTGACAGTCAGGGAATATTTAGGGCTTATGGCATTGTGGCTTAGGACCAGAGTCCTTAGGGCAATAAGGACCAAAGTCCAGTGTGGATTAGGACCGTAGTCCTAACGGGGTAGCCATGAAAGTTCACTGAGTGTCGGTAGCGAGCAGCTCGCTGAGGTCGAGCAACTCAGCCAACACGTTTTCAGGTCGTCTGTTCAGGATGCAACCGCGAAGGATGACATCATGCATCTGAGTGGCAATGTCTCTTCTCATGAGCTACAGCCATTGCAACCGTGCGGTCAGCTCTGGGGCTGACAGAGTTGGCTCAAAGTGGCTCAGCAAAGTGGGCACAATGAGTTGGGCCTGCGCAGTTCCATAAGCTGAACGAGCGGCCATGACAACATCCCTCGGTTGAAGGACTGGCCGTGTCTCAACAAGCGGTTCAGAATATGTCATCATGGAACATGGCGCTGGTTCGAAGATGGAGTCATCATCAGAAGAAACAGAGAGGTGACGACGTTCCTCATCTTGGTCCATCCAGGTGGGCAAGTCGAAGTCCTTATAAAACGATTCGTTGGCATCCAAGGCCACTGTAGGCACGGGACAGGTCACAGCGGCCGGAGCTACTTCGACTTCCTGAGCAGTCAGCGAAGCTAGTGCAGCATTCACTAGAACCACGGGTGGTGCGGTTAGCTGTGCCTGGGTGCATGCGACAAATTGCGACAGGGGGACCGGCATGGCGAACAGGTGCAGGCAAGCGCAAGCTGGCATCACCAGTCGGTCGAGACACAGCCAGAACCGAGGTCCATGGACGTGATGGAGGGGGCAGTGTCAGCGGTGGTGGCGCTGGCGGGGCCATTCCAGCATTGGCGTCCACTGGGACCAACAATCCGGGAGATGGCTCATCAACCGGTAGTTTGATATCATCCAGGGCCAAATCCGCCAAGGTATGCAACATCGAGGAAGGACTGGACGAATTGGACGTTGCCTCAGCGACTTCAAGGGCCTGTGCGTGGTCGCCCCTGCCATCGGGCCCAACATAGGCACTGTCGGTGGCTGGGGTGTCAGCTTGGGCTGGGGATGGCGATGCAGATCCAGTGGGGGTAGTGGGCGGTCCCCACGGCCATCCTCGTCATCTACATCCAAAGCAGGCAGCTGTGGCCGCAGCCACGTGGGCAGCAGGCCGGACTGCACGGCCTGCAACATATTCTGTGGTGCCCCAACCCCCTTGCATAGTGGGCAGGCGGGCAAAATGCTGCTTCGGGGCCATAACCCGCCCCCGTCCACGTCCTGCACGTCCTTGAGAGCGAGGCCCGGATCTTCTGCATGCGCACGCATAGGTCAGCTTCCCCTATGGGAACAAAACAGTTCCCCTGCAGTGAGTAATACCTGCCGTGCTGCTTGGTAGAATGGTTATTCAAGCCAGTACGGGTATCGAAAATGTGGTCATGGCTGCATAGGCTGCACTTTCGGGGATGGTACTCCATCCTAACAGTGCGCCCCCACGCCTCCCGCAAAAGGGGCCACGAGTGGCTGCTGGGGCTCGACCGCGCGCAGTTGCGGTACGGTTGGGTCCACTCGCCCCACCCTGAGCTCCACGACCGCCGCCAGGCATCGTTTGGGTGCCACGGATCACGCACGATTTTATGGGAACTAGGGAGGCAGTATCGCGACATCAGGCAGTGGCCAATTATCAAAATAATCAGAGCTAGAGCCCTCCAAGTCTGACGATTCGATGTCAGGTCTGCCGTAACGATTCGGGTTCATTTTATCGAAATACCGCAACTTACCAGTGCGAATACCAACAAACAAAGCATATCACGTTATTACATCTACACACTGTACCACACACACTTCCCACAGACGATAGCAAGTGACACGTGAATCGACTGCACAACCCACAATCCTAGATGACGTAGGCGATGACGAGCATCGGCCAATCAGCTACGCGCAGCCCCGTGCGTAGCTAAGACAACGCGTAGTGCACCATCGTAGGCACTTGAAACGTGGGAACAGCCGGATAGCAGTATCCGGCGGCAGCCAAACCTCAGCAGCCATTGCCGCTGAACTTTGGTATGGGGTATCTGGTGAATCGGCGGTGTCCAGGTCGGCCACGATTAATTCGGCCGACCGGCGGTATCGGTTGTCTGTGGGGTGAAACAGTGGCCTAATTGTTTCTGAGTCTGCACAGTTCGCAACCCCTGTGCAGTGAGTGCTGGGTTCTATGGCAGCTGTAGTAGCCCTACGCCGCTTCTTAGGTCGACCTGTGGGCCACTTATCACACATCTGCCTCAATTCTTGCGCTTTCATGCCAACAGACCCGCACGTAAATGCATCAGCTTCTTGCAAGCGTCCAGAGAACTGCAAGGCAGGTTTGTTCAAGTCCAACGCGGGATCAGGCGTCTGCATTTCCTTGGAGGTGTGACCATCGGGCAGACTGCACAGCAAGCCCTCGATGTGATCCAGTTGCCCTTCAGAAGAAGAAGAAGGAGAGTCAGGGGCCGTCGCCTCGACAGTCGCAGTAGAGACGGAAGAAGCGCGGAGCTCTGTCCCATCAGTCCAAATCATGTTTGATAGAGGGCTAGACGAAACAGGCAAAGCAGACTCATTAGACAACATAGCATCACAACTAAAGCTGCTGCCATCAAACATCGAGCTAGCGGAAAGACACTGGACCGGCTCAGCCATGCTTAGAAACGAATTTGCGGACAGCATTTGGTCCCTATGCGAATTGTTCAAGACATGAGCGACTAGCTGAGTTTGGGAATCGCTAAACAAGGTACGGCTGTCATGACATTAGGACCTAAGCCCTGAGGTTCTATGGCCCAATCGCATTTGTCCCCCAAGGTCACAGTTCCACTGGCAAAGTCCCATTGGGTTCCTTGCTGTTCGCGCCAATCACTCCCCAGTAAGAAATCTTCGACCTTACTGCACACTGAGACATCTGCCTGAAAAGCACGACCATCAATCACAAAAGGAATGACTGTGTCACCGAGAACGTCAAGGCTGGCTTTGTTGGCTGCAAAGAGGGAATATTGCAAAGGGGTTAACTTCGCCTTAGGCGCCAGGTCAGCTGCAATGACTGACCGCTCGCAACCACTGTCTAAAAGACATCACATAGGCTCACCATTAACTTCTGCGGTAACATATATTTTAGTAGGCGACATATTTGCACTGACTGTCAGGATGGGCTGAACGTTCGCTTCCTCCTTTGGCTTATTTTTGCGTTGGGGGCAATCCCTGCACCAATGGTCATATTTATTGCAAAAGTTGCACGGGTGTGTTTGAGGGTTAGGACGATTTTCTGCGCCAGTAGCCAGAGCTACACTGTTCTGGTCAGAGGATTTGCGACCTCTTCCGCGTTTAGGATTTGACTTTTTAGAAGAACTTTGAGCGTTGTGGCCGTGGGCCCCTCCCTGGGTAGCCTGCTTTAGCTGCTGTTGTAGCTGTGCAACTCGCTGTAGAAGGGTAGCCTTTTCGTCCTTATCCTTATTCTCGTCAGTTACAGCAAATATAGTATGTTGGCGGTTCTGAACACATCCGCTTGTGTTGTCTGCAGCAGTGTGAGATCTTGCACTCACAGACTCTGCAAGGGATTCCAGATGAATAGCATGACTTACTGCATCGGGCAATGTCTGAGGTTCTAGCTTCAAAATATCAAATTCTAGGTCTCTGTTGTTCAATGCAGCTATGAAGGAGTCAACACCTACATGCACCAAAAACCAACTGTTCTCCCTGGGATGAGCAAGTTGTACAAGACGGCTGATGTCCCTATGCAAATCTTGCAGGGTCACATTTTCAGCCCTACGGCGTGCGCGGAGCTTGGCTTGGAAACTCACGGGTTGCTTTTGGGTGCCAAACCGTGCCTGGAGCAGGTCCTCTAGTTCTCCAGTCGTCCAATTCGTGGACAATTCCCTTAGAACCTGTCCAGCTGGGCCATCTACGCTAGCACACAAATTGTAAAACTTATCGCGTTCATCCCATTGCAAGTATTCAGCTAATTGGTTGAACTTCCATAGATAGGTGTCAAGACTAGTACTCCCATCATACTTGTGAAGCTTGAATAGTGGTCGCTTCGACTTGGACTCGGCCGACGCATTACTTACTTGCGACGGTTGTCCGGAAGATGACGCCGAAGCTCCGGTCACACACGGGACTTTTTGGGCAACGTGTATGGCATGGCACATTCCCCTGGCTTCAGCGATGAAGCCACCTTGCCCCACATCAGGAGTAAGTGGGATCGAGACAGGCCAGAGACACAGCTAGGGTTACGTACCCACTTGTGGCCCACCACTTGGTCTCCTTGTGCAACAGGACATGGTGCCGGAGCACCCATAGACTGCACATCCATCCCAGGAGGATGAACGATATGTGCTTCACTGGGCAGACAGGGTTGTCGAAGGTCGCCAGGCATGACATGCCCCACCTCCGCCGGACCGGAGCTCGGCACAGATGCTCCTGGAACGGGTTGCATCCCTGTTAGTCCAGTTTCCATCCCTGCAGGATCCATCTGCTGGGACTCCATTGTTTTTTTCGGCCTGGCCCCATGGCTCTCCTGGGAGTAGGTGTCTGCTCTATTCACCACAACAGCACCACTCGCTGAACCATGATTTAGATAACGTTCGCCGGACGCCCGCGTGTCAACTGCCCTATCTTCTGGCCTACTGGCAACTTGTGATGCATCGAACTCAGGTTGGAGGTTACTGCGGGCAGAGGCCTCTCCCCAGACTCTCTCCACGTTCCCTACCGGCGGGCGAAGGATCCCCACTGGACCAGCTAGCACCCTGAGAAAACTCCCTGATGGTTCGATAGGTTGTGACACGAAAACCTGATGTGCAGGACGGACAGACGTTAGTCCCGTCGGCGGTGGGCCACGAATGTACAGAGCTTGTACTGGTCCATCGACGGTTGAACATGTCACTTACGTGGAAGTAAGAGTGGTGGTTGTGTTTGTCCGGGCGCCCATCGTATAGGAGTAACTTCACCCCAATTTGGCGTGATGGCTCTCTCAACCGGCTGCCGAGATGAGCTTGGGCCCACAAAACATCCCAACTCACTTCCCATCGCGCTACTCTGGCCTGCATACATGGCTCCGGATGCCGATGGATGCGGACCATAGTACGTGACCTCTGTTGGATACGGCGTCGAATGTATCGTTCCGCGCCAGGCCACGCTGGCTTCAGCAGCTGCACCAGGTGAGGTAGCTATGGGGTCACCCCGAGGCGTGAAGCCCACGATTAAGTGGCCTACTTTAGGGTCAGCGGCCTGATGCGCGTCCGTGTCATTCCGGGGTCCCACAGCCACGGTCTCAGCGCTTCCCGCCAAAAGTTGACCTGCATCGCTGCCCTGCGCATGCACGCAAATCTCGATTTCTGGATCCGACGTATCCATGTTACCAATGGTATTATCGACGGTACTGTCGGTTTCTACTCGTTCAAAATGACGATCCATCGTTCGCAATAGGTTTCGGAAGCTATTACCTTACGATTTGATCAAATTTCAACCTTCGGGTCCCTCTATACGGGCGACAATATTGTGAATATTCCCTAGACTGGATGAAAAGGGAGATTCAAAATGGCGTTAATTTGCTCGGTTGTTCAGACTTCTATCCTATGGGCTCTCTTGCGAGACTAGCAAGGATCCTATGAAGGGCGGAATTTGATATGTAGGTGTAAGGCACTAGCTCCTAACCACTTACGCACTCCGGTCAAATAGATATGTGTTATTAAGTATCAAAAATCAGCAACATACAAGATATATACACACAGACTGAACGGTGCTAGTCACCGCTCAGGAGTCGACTAAAGCCGTAAGCGCAGCCGCCTATCGCCTGGGCTTGTGTGGTCTCGTGACCATTGGAGATGTGCCACACCGCCAAGTTTAAGACTCTCTCTGTCTGAATGGCTCAAAGACGGCAACTGGCAATTCCGGTGCTGACAAGACAGTGATGCCACTGCAAAGGGCCTGTGGGTCAGCCGACGTCACATCCACAATAAGGGCACTTGGCATGATCAACCGTTCAATTCAATATAAAAGTAAATCAGTCCTCTTGTGTCTCTACAAGACCCTGGTCAGACCTCACCTGGAGTATTGTACACAGATTTGGTCACCACATTACTCTAGAGATAAGCAGCTACTGGAGAAAGTGCAGCATCGCTTCACCAGAATGGTGCCAGGGATGAAAGTTTTGCCATATAAGGAGCGTTTGCGACAGCTCGGTCTTTGGACCATTGAAGAAAGACGTAATAGGGCCGATTTAATTGAGATGTTCAAAATGCTGAAAGGAAAGTCTTCTCCAACCTTTGACTCGTTGTTCGAGAGGCTAGCCGCCGGATAGCCACTTCGTATTTTAATAGATATTCGTTGCTGTTCTTATAAAAGTTTCGGGTAAAAGTACATAATTTCCACAGTTATAGTAGAAAAATTGTCGTACAGAATTGCGGCAACAAGAATGATTTTTAACGTACTATGATCGCAGTCGAAAAAGAAGTCACTGCAGCGAAAAATGCATTTTCGTTAGCTAACTTTACCGACATTCATCTACATACCTAAGTGGCTGATCTACTCCACTACATCAGCTGATCTGGCTGATCTACTACCTACATCCAAATAGAATGGCTGATCTTCATGCCTGAGTGGCCAAGTTATCCCATCTCATCTGATCCAAAAAGGTGGCTGATCTACCCACCACCTCAGTTGATTGGGCTGATCTATTAACTGCATCCAAATAGGTGGCTGATCTACATACGTAAGTGGCTGATCTATCCCACTACCTCACAAACACACATTTTACGGCTCTCTGGACTTTGTCCAGGACAACCTGGGTGAGCTGGTACCAGAAGGTACATTCTGCCATTTTCTGGATTTTCTGGAGCAAAATGAAGATAACACAGGCAGATGCACCAACAATCTGGATGGACTGCCACTGCATCCAAACTAATTGGTGCACCCACCTCTGCCATCCCCACCATTTTTATGCACTACCCCACTACTTCATCAAAATTTAAATCCATTTGCACATCCGTATTCACCGACGTGTTGGAAGTTTGAACGTTAATCCGCTGATCAGTAAACAACGTCACGTGACCACTTTCAGCCAATCACAAGTAGATCAGCCGATCAGCTCAGCTCAGCGCATTCAACCTACCCAAACCTCTGACGCATCTAGACTCAACTCAACTCAACCGGAGATTACGGACGCATCATTATGTTCGTATTTTTTTAAGTAAAAAACTTTAGGAAGTGTCTATGCCCCCGAAATTCGGGGGCCGTTTTTTCGTAAAATGGCTATGCCCCCGAAATTCGGGGACTGTTTTTGTAAAATAGCTATGCCCCCGAACATGT
>Ga0209458_1000338_pt1 | contig 18046 bp, 20 predicted proteins | sample WorMetLIZAISLAND_FD_187411 | JGI IMG/M metagenome (GOLD analysis project Ga0209458, IMG submission 187411) | Marine gutless worms symbiont microbial communities from Max Planck institute for Marine Microbiology, Germany - Inanidrilus manae... ...
CTCATCCTCAAATGGCTGGCGGATCTGTTGCGTGAAATCATGGAAACATTCTGGACGTCAATCAGCCCAAGACCCCCGCGAAATTAGGGCTTCTTAACGGACGACTATGCCCGCGACGTGGTGCTGCCCGGCGAGGACCGGGCCGCCTACGAGGACGATCTCGCCCAGTTGACGGCGGCCTTTGGGCCCGAAGGCCGTTACGAGCGGGCGCTGGTCAAGCGGCCTGGCCGACCTCTGGTGGCGGCTCGGGCGTTCGGCGGCGATCGAGGCGGGGCTGCTCAATCCCGATTGGGAGGGCGCCGGCCGGGCGGAGAAGGCGACGGGCGCCCAGCCGTCCTTGGCGACGGGCGCCCAGCCATCATTGGCGACGGGAGGCGGCCCGCTCGTCAACACCTTCCGGGTCGCTCTCGACGAGACGGCGACGCTCGACCGCCTGGGGCGTTACGAGGCGCGGCTGGAGCGCGCCTTCAAGACGACGGTGGGGCTCCTGGAGCGGCGCCAGGCGCGGCGGCAAATGCAAGATGAGAGGGCCGCGGACGGCGGCCCGGCATCGCCCCTTGCGCCGGAGAACGGCCCCGGCGTTGAATATGGGGAGGGAGGAGAGACCCCATGATCCGATCCGTGCACCGCCGCGAACAGATGGCCGAGAGCATTGGCTCAACCGTCGACGAGCCGGAAACGGCGCCCTTGAAGCCGGACCCGCACCCGACCAAGACCGGCGTCGCCTGGCTGTTGCTCGCCCTCTGCTGCGCCGTGCCGGCGGTCCTGGTTTATGTCTGGCTGTAGGTCGGTCGCGGCTCATCGCCGGTCCGGCAAATTGGCTTCGTTCGGTCACTTTTTTCGAACGCCTTCCCCAGGCTGCCGAAAGCACGCATGGATGCCCCGCTGGCGGCGTGCGACGGCATCGAGCGCGGGCCTGGCGTGACAGGGGGTTTTCTCAGGGCTTGGGCACCAGGTCAGGGCGGTGTCGGATGTCTAGCGTAATGTTCCCGGATCCATCAGCATTCGTCATCAAAAGTCATCATGATGTCAACATGACGGGCGCATGCGGAATGCGATTGGAAATCCGTGGAAATTCCAGCCCGATGTGGCACTCTTCCCGGCAACGACATCAAACGTCCGGACGGGGAGTCAGACCATGAGCGAAAACAGCATCTACGAGCGCGATCTCGAGCGCGGGAAGGCCAACTATGCGCCGCTGTCGCCGATCAGTTTTCTCGAACGGACGGCGCACACCTTTCCCGACCTGACCTTCGTCATCCACGGCGCGAAGCGTTTCACCTGGGGCGAGACCTACGCCCGCTGCCGGCGGCTGGCGTCGGCGCTGACGAAACGCGGCATCGGGCTCGACGATACGGTCGCCATCATGGGCGCCAACACGCCGGAGATGTACGAGGCGGCCTTCGGCGTGCCCATGTGCGGCGCCGTGGTCAATACGCTCAATGTGGGCCTCGACGCCGCGGCCATCGCCTTCTGCCTGAACCACGGCGAGGCCAAGGTGCTTATCACCGACACCGAGTTTTCGGGCACGGTCAAAGAGGCGCTGGGGCTGATCGGGCGCGACATCACGGTCATCGACATCGATGATTCGGAAGCCGACGTCGACGGTGAGCTTTTGGGCGAGAAGGACTACGAGGCGTTCCTCGGCGAAGGCGATCCGGATTACGCGTGGGACCTGCCGGGCGACGAGTGGCGGGCGATCTCGCTGAATTACACCTCAGGGACGACGGGCGACCCCAAGGGCGTCGTCTACCACCACCGCGGGGCTTATCTCAACGCCATGTCCAACGCCGGAGTCAACGTGTGCCTGAGGCGGGTCAGCGCGGCCAACATCTACCAGGCAATCGCCGACCATGGGGTGACGCACTTCTGCGGCGCGCCGATCGTCCTCAATTTCGTCATCAACGCCACTGAGGACGAGAAACGGGCCTTCGATCACAAGGTCAACGTGATGACGGCGGCGGCCCCGCCGCCGGCGGCGACCTTGCAGATGATGCAGGAACAGGGTTTCGACGTGACCCATGTTTATGGCCTGACCGAGACCTACGGGCCGGCCGTCATGTGCGCCTGGAACCCGGAGTGGAACGATCTCCCCATCGACGGCCAGACCGTCAAGAAGGGCCGCCAGGGGGTCAAGTACCATGTTCTGCAGGACCTCACCGTCATGGACCCGGAAACCATGACCCCGGTGCCGGCCGACGGCGAGACCATGGGCGAGGTCATGTTCCAAGGCAACATCGTCATGAAGGGGTACCTCAAGAACGCCGAGACGACGGGCAAGTCGCTGGCCGCGGGCTGGTTCCATTCGGGCGATTTGGGGGTCATCGAGCCGGACGGCTACATCAAGCTCAAGGACCGCTCCAAGGACATCATCATCTCCGGCGGCGAGAACATCTCCTCGATCGAGGTTGAGGACGCGTTGCACAAACACCCCGCCGTCATGTTCGCAGCCGTCGTTGCCAAGCCCGACGACAAGTGGGGGGAAACGCCCTGCGCCTTCGTCGAGTTGAAGGACGGTGCCGGGGAGACGACCACGGACGACATCATCGCCTTTTGCCGCGACAACCTGGCCCATTACAAATGCCCGCGCGCCGTCGTCTTCGGGCCGTTGCCGAAGACCTCGACCGGCAAGATCCAGAAATTCAAACTGCGCGATCAGGCGCGGGATTTGTAGTTGCCGAGGCACCGGGCGGCAAAGCGGTCGTCAAGCGGATGAACGGGACCGCAATCCGGCCCGGACACTGAAAGCCCGGACCCTGAAAGCCCGGACCCTGAAAGGAGGCCGATACGGTCAGGTGATCTGAAAAATATTGAGCGTCTCTCTTGCGCCCTCAAGGCCGGGGCACAGGGTCAAGACAGTCTGAATGGCGGGCCCACCCGGTCCTCAGGGAGCCCGATGGGATCGGTCTCGGGCCGGTCAGGGACCGCCGAGACTGGCGATTTCGTCCTTGATGGCCAGTTTTTGTTTCTTGAGCTCAGCCACGTGGGCATCGTCAGGATGAGGTCGGGCGTTTTCTTGTTCCAGTTCGGTATCGAGCGCGTGGTGTTTTTCCTTCAGGGCGTCGATCCTCTCCTGCAGGCTCATGGCGGATTCCTCCATAGTCATGTGATTGAACAGCGCCATGATAGCGTAATACGGGCGCCGAATCTACACACGGCGGCTTCATCCTCTACACGATCCGACCGTTTTTTGATATCTTGTTACGGCTCGGGATCACAGGGAACTCCATGGACGAAATCGAGACCTTGAAGCGTAAGCTCGAGGATTTAAAAACAGAGCACCGCGACCTGGATGACGTCATTGCCCGTATTGTCGAGGCGGTTCCGTTCGACCAGTTGCAGGTTCAACGGTTGAAGAAGCGTAAGCTGATCCTGAAGGATGAAATTGCCCAGGTCGAAAGCCAGTTGCTGCCCGACATCATTGCTTGATCCCGGTTTGGGGCATGGAAATTGGCCGATTTCAGGTAGCGGCGTTGCTCATCGACGGCGCCGAAGGTCGGCATCGGCGGCGGCAATGGCGCGCTCCGCGGTGATGCCCTCTTCAAGGACCATATAACCGAATTTGGCGACCAGGGGGAAGCTGCCCTGAGGTGTTGATAGCGAATTCCCGTCGAGTGCGGCTCTCATCGCCTCGATCACCGCTTCGGCCGCGTCACAGCTGCCGGTCAGGACGACAACCCCGAAGTCGTTGCCGCCCAGCGAGTCGATCACGTCCGTCGGGTGAATGACGCTATCGAGGGTTGACGCGAAACGTTCGAGGAAGGCGTCCAGCGTGTCCCGCCCGGCCCTGAGCCTGACGGCGTCGGCGTTCGACGCATGGACGAGAATCAAAGCCGGCGGCGTCGACAGGTGTTCCATATGGTTGAGGACGTGGGCGAGCTCGCGCAGGAACTCCCGGCGATTGTGAACCGGAAGGAACGGATGGTTTTGCGTCATTTCAGTAAGCTGCTTTTCGCGCTCTCGAGCCCTGTCAAGTTCGGCACGAAGCGGCTCCAATTGACTGGTCAGAGCCTCAAGGGCCTCGTAGATCTCAGGAGATACATCGGCCGCGAGGACGCCGCCGACATCGACGGCATCTTCATTCCGCCACGACCCGGATTGCGAATCCGGACCGCTGTCGCCACCCTCTTTCTTCTCGGGCTTCTCTCGATCCTTGGGCGAGCGTTTCGGTTCCTCACCGACCGGACTCGAACCGTAAGCCTGATTGACGTCCATTCCGCCGTTCCTCCATCCGCCTTATCGGGGGGACCGGAGTGCTCGAATTCAAAACATTATAGCAGAATAGCCATACCAAAATGTGGTTAACGCTTTATTGCCGCTCTTGCGCCGCAAAGACCGGCACCTATAATGCCGGGCTTTCGCCGGTGGCGGTGAGGTCCCCGGTTAGCGTTTGCGTCAGCGAAGAAGGAAACGGGCATGCAAAGTGACACTCCTCTGGTCGGTATCGTTATGGGCAGCAAATCGGATTGGGAAACCATGAAAAACGCCGCCGATATGCTTCAGGAACTGGGTATTCCTTTCGAGGCGAAAGCCCTATCCGCCCACCGAAATCCGGCTCAGGTTCACGAATTCGCCTCGACGGCCAAAGACCGCGGCGTCCGTGTTATCATCGCCGCAGCCGGCATGGCCGCCGCCTTACCGGGCGTGGTTGCGGCATCGACACCTTTGCCGGTACTCGGTGTTCCCATCGAAACGCGGGTGATAGGCGGCATCGATTCCCTTCTTTCCATGGCCCAAATGCCCGGCGGCATTCCGGTCGGGACATTGGCGATTGGCAAAGCCGGCGCCAAGAATGCCGCCCTATTGGCCGCTGCTATCATCGCGCTCGGCGATGAAGACGTGGCCGGCAAGCTCGATGCTTTCCGGAAAGAACAGAACGACACGGTTGCCGAACTGCCCTTGTAATCCGCTAATCCCCCGCGCATGGCCATATCAGCGGAAACGAAGACATGACCGAAGCACAGCACGGAATATTCATTGAAGGCGTGCCGCACCACCTATACCTCGAAATGACCGTCACGCCGGACGCCTCACCTGCAAACCTTAGGCAAGCGCTCGGCGCCTTTCTAAACACGCCCGGAGTCGCAGCACCAGAGACCGTCATCGCGTTCGGCAGCGAACTCTGGGCCAACCTAAGTAGCGCTCCCTTGCCCGGCGGCTTTCGGCCGTTCGACCCGCTTACCGGTCCCGGCGGTTACCACGCGCCGGCAACCCAAAGGGATTTGTGGATTTGGATTCAAGGCGCTTCGCCCGACGTCAATTTCGACAAGGGATTGGCGGTGGCGAAGGCGTTCGAAGGGACTGCGTCCGTCGACCTGGAAGTCGCCGGTTTTAGCTACCATGGGAATCGGGACCTCATCGGTTTCGTCGACGGCACGGCCAATCCAAAGGATCAGGAATCGCGGGAGGCCGCGGCCCTTGTTCCCGCTACGGGCGGCGGCAGTTTTCTCATGACCCAAAAATGGGTTCACGACCTCAAAGCCTTCAACGCCCTTTCCGTGTCCGAACAGGAAGCCGTCGTTGGGCGTACGAAGGTCGATGACATCGAACTCGAAGGCGCGGCGATGCCCGACGATTCCCATGTCAGCCGGACCGACGCTTCGGAAGACGGTATTGCGCTTAAAGTCTGGCGGCGCAGTTCCCCTTATGGGAACGTTTCCGAACACGGCCTCTACTACGTCGCCTTCGCCTGCGACATTCACCGGTTCGACGTTCAATTGAAACGAATGTACGACCTCGTCGGCGACGGCCTACACGATCGGCTGATCGAATTCTCCGAGGCCGTAACTGGGGCCTATTGGTACGCGCCGGGTGCAGCCGAATTACAATCGCTGGCTTCGGGATAACAACAGGCGGCGTGGTAGTCGCCTTTAGGCGACGCCGCCGGCGGCCAGGCTGCCTTCGATATCATCGACGGTCAGGCGCCTGAGTTTGAAGGCCTCGAGGAGTTCGATCTCGATGGCCGCCGTCTTGCCCAATTCCGTTTCCACCATGTACTTGACGAAATCGAGCAGGTCCTGAGCCTGACCGGGAAAGGCCAGGATATTGGTCAGAAGTTCGCGGCGGATTAGCGGCGGGTACTTCAGGATTTCGAGAACCAGCAGTTTCTTGACCTTCATGGGAACACGGACACTGCCGAACAAGCGGCCAAGGCAAAAACTGTAGATCCCAAAGTCCAGGCGGCCGGCTACCTCCTGGGTAAAGGCCCGAAACTCGTCGAGGAACGGACCGGCCGTTACCTTCCTATCCATGAGTTTTTTGACGACGCCCAGAAACTCACGATAGCGCAGCCGAGCCGGGCTCAACTTGTCACCCAGGTCAGCCTCAATCGCCCGGATCTCGGCGGCGCGGAAATGCGCCTGGCGGATCGCCTGGGCCGAGGCCTTGACCGTATCGGACAACGCCTCTTCCTCGATCAGGGCGAACAACCGTTCGTATTTGTCGCGCTGGCGGGGCGCCATTTTCTGAGCACCCTCGCTGAGCGGCAACAGTGCCGCCTGGGCAACCAGGAAATCCTTCGAATAGATCGCCGCAACGGCAGAAGCCGCCGGGATGATACCGGTGGCTCGGAAATCATCGGTAATGACAAAGCGGCTGCCGTCCTCGACCGTCAAATAACGCCCGAGTTTAGAACAGGCCAGGAAATGGTCCGCCAAGTCTTTCTGCACCTGCTGGACACCGGTCAAACTGCTTTCGCCCGGCGCCGGGTCTTGTCGAGTTGATGCGCCCATTGGCGGAGCCGCCATGCCGGTCGCACTGCGGCCGTTGGCCGGCTCGCCCGGCTTTATGAGAGGGGGCGGATCATGTCTCTCCATCGAGATTTCTATCCCACGTTTATCCTATGCTGGGAGCGGTCATTCTACGCGGTTCGGCGTCGTGAGTCCAAACGGCCAAGCGTGAAGGGAAAAAACGCCATCAAACTGGCGATTCTGGGCCAACCCTCTGGCGCAACGGCGTTTCACCATCGAGTTCCGTCCCGTTCGCGATTCGTCAGATCAGCGGGAATCCATGCCGGTCGTCCTTCACAAAACCGTGTTCGGTTGTGACTAGCGGGCTACAGGACGACCGACCATATTAAGTGTAACGGCGTCCCCAGCCGTAAGTCTCGGCCCCCAACCGAGGCGTGTTTCGGGCCCCTTTTGGAACGAAACTAGAATATCCCTGATACCCCACGGGGCGCGGAGTTTCACCGCGCCCCGTTTTTTAGCGAGTGGTCCTGAGTTTCTGGTGCTCGTACGCTGATGCCTCGGCTGACAAACATTGGGTTACGGCGACCCGGATCGCCGTATCCGCGACATACCGTGCCAACGTTTCCCCCTTAAGCACGACGCCCGTCGATGTGCGAATACCTGAGTTGCGGTCATGAATCGCTTTCAGTTTTTGGTACCGTTCACGCCAGTCGCCGAGATATTCGGACCAGTCGCCACCATGCTTGCGGTTGACGTAGCGGACGATGTCGAGGTGGGTCTTGAACCGCCACCATTCGACATTCGGCAGCTTGTCGCACTTGCTTCGCAATACCCAGGCATAACTTCCAGCGGCGAGCGGCCTCGTCGACCGCGCGTCGGGGTCTTTCGCCGCCGGCGCCGTATGCGCCGGGATTTCCGGTACCGACCGCGCAGGATCCGGTTGTGTCGGAACGGGTGATGCGGTGACGGTGCGGTCGAGTTCCGGCTTCAGGAGTGCTGTCGGTTCAGTCGTTTTCGGAACTGGAACCTGTTGCGGCACTTTCTGCCGGGCTGCCGCCACCGAAGGCTCGGCCCTGTCGACTGGCGGCGGCACGGGTTGACTGGCCCGAGGCGCGACGTCGCGCTTCTCCGCTACCGTTTCCGGGTCCGGCGCCTGACCTTCCATATAATAACAGGCACCGCCGCCAAGGATCGCGACGACGACGGCACCGATGCATGCCCACAGCAGGGCATGTGAGCCTGAGGCCTTCCGTGTTTCTTGGCCAGCGGTCGCATCGGGTGGTGGCGGCGGAGGGGGTGCGGTCCGCGGTGCCGCCGTGGCCGGCTGAGGTGACGCTGGAGCAGGCCGAGGTGGCTGCGGCTGAGCGACCGGCGCACCGACCGCCCTTTCCTGCAGCGGCGTCTTCGATCGGCTGAGTACGTTTTTGACGCGTAACAAAAACTCACGCGGATCGTAGGGCTTGGTCACGTAGTCGTCGGCCCCGATGCCAAGGGCCATGAGGCGGTCGTCGGCGCCCTGACGCGCCGTGGCGACGACGACGGGAACGCTCGAGTGTTCGCGCAGGTCGTGGAGTCTGGCGATTCCGTCGCCATCTGGCAGGCCAACGTCCAGGATGATCAGGTCGACGTGTTCAGATTGCACGATGCCGTCGATCGCGCCGCCCGTGCCGACCGCCGTGACCCGGTACCCCTCGTTCTCCAGGTGCAATCGGAGGAAGCCCTGGACCATCTCGTCGTCTTCGACAATGAGGATGTGTTCATCCATTACACATTCCGACATTACCTATGACAGAACCGGGCCGCCATTACGTCGCCTGCGGAACGGAACAGTCATCCCATGCGGGCGGCTCGAAAGAACCGGAGTGGCGACGGCAGCCCGGACATCTTGTCCTGCAGACGCCGCGGCACTGAGAAAATCTTGAGAACGTCATCGATCCGCCGCCCCAAGAATGCCCATGTTTCCGGAAAGTCTCCATTGTCGTCGGGATTATCGGCAAGCCAGTAGAGGATTGTCGACGAATAGACGGAAACCAGAAGACCCCGTTTCGAATAATGGTTCCAATCGGTCGCCCGGTCACCGGCCGCGTACCACATGCGCGAACAAGACCGCCAGGCCAGCCGTCCGGCCAGCGGCGCGTTCCCGGGCAGGGATAGAAACGAAAGCAGGCGGCGGATCGCTTCGCGGTGCGGCGCATTGATCTCCAGGCGAACACGCACGCAGGCGTGGATGCGGTCCCGGATGCGCATGGCGTCAAGATCGAGGGCTTCCAGCGCGTCGAGCATACGGCGATCGGACCAATCGGCAAAATGATCGGCGACTTCGGTCATACCGTTGGGGAAGGCGCGGAGCGCCATATCCGGCGAGAAACCGGCATCGGCGACGCCGGTGGCAAGGGCCTTCCTGGTCCAGCCGTCAAACGGCACATGATTGAGGGTCGCTTCGACGATCTTGTCGCGCCTCTCCTGATGCTCGTCAATCGCCGTCATCTTCCTGTACTCCGTGCTGCAGCTCCGCGGGATCTTTCGACAGTTCCTCAACATATCCGAATGTGGACAAATCCTCCATCCGCATGGGGTAAAGGATTCCGTCCAAGTGATCGTATTCGTGCTGGACGACCCGGGCATGAAAACCTTTGGCTTCGCGCACGATCTCTGAGCCGTCCGGTGCCAATCCGGTATATCGGATATGGGTAACCCTGGGCACTTGTCCAGCCATTCCGGGCAGGGACAGACATCCTTCGACGCCTGTTTCCGTCGCTTCGGTCAACGGTTCGATAACCGGATTGATGAGTGCGGTCAGGGGTACCGGCTCATCGCCGTTGCGTTCCGCGGGCACGTGAAAGACGATGATCCGTTTGGGCGCGTGGACCTGGGGAGCGGCCAATCCGACACCGGGCGCATCGAGCATGGTATCGACCATGTCGGCGATCAATCTGTGGACGTCCGGGTCCGTTGGATTCTCGACCGGATCGGCTTTGCCGGCGAGAACCGGGTGGCCCATTCTGGCGGTTTTCAATATGGCCATATCGAACCTGCCAATTGCTTGCTATTTCCTTCAAATCCGCGCTTCACATCCCCGAGACGATGTGTTAGAAGGCGCTCCCTACGGAGATCGCTGGGGCGGTCTCCAACACTAACATGTAGAGAGACAAGCAAACGTGCAAGTCACCGTACGCGACAACAACGTCGATCAGGCCTTGAAGGTCCTCAAGAAGAAGATGCAGCGCGAAGGCATCTTCCGCGAAATGAAACTCCGCCGCGCCTACGAGAAACCGTCCGAGAAGAAGGCTCGTGAAAAAGCCGAAGCCGTCCGCCGGGCCCGCAAGCTCGAGCGCAAGCGTCTCGAACGCGAGGGGTTTTAAGACCTTCCCTGCCAGCGAAGGGTTTTTCGACCCTTTGCTGACGTCACGAATAAGGACCGCGCGAGAGGTTTCCCGCGCGGTTTTGTCGTGTCTGGGTTTTCGATGAATGCCCTTAGCGAAACGCGACCTTAGACAAAAACGAAAAACCTATTGTTGGAAGGTAAGCGTCCGCTAGCGCAGCAGCGTCCTCGAAACGCGAAACCCGACGTAGTTGAACCGGTCCGCGGAGTCGCCCCTGTCGCGGATTGCGGAACGCAAGCCCCTTGGGAAGGTGAACCAGGACCCGCCGCGCAAGACGCGCCTGGAACAATCCCCCTTATCCCCGTCTTCCCAAACACCGCCATCGATCGGCGCCCCCGCGTAGCTCTCATGCCAGCAGTCCGCCACCCATTCCCAGACATTGCCGATCGTATCGTGCACGCCGAAGTCATTACCCTTGAAGCTACCGACAGGCGCGGTCCGGTAGTGACCGTCCTGGCAATTCGATGTCTCCCAACTTGGTTCCTGCTTTTTCGCTGTGATATCAGCCCCATTGCCATGCTCGCAAAGCGCATCTTCGGAATCGCCAAATGGATATCTGGACTGGCTCCCCGCCCGCGCCATGTATTCCCAACGTGCCTCTGAAAGTAGGCTATAGCGCTTTCCGGTCTTCTTCGCCAACCACGCTACATAGGCCGCCGCGTCATCCCAGTTTACGCAGACCACCGGATCATCGTCAGTTTGTTCGAACCCCGGTTGTCGCCAGCTTCGCTCGCGTCTTTCTTGCCATTCTCCTTCTTCACGAGTCCGGCACGATTCGCCGTTGTCGTGGTTCGTCGCGGACACAAAGTCGGCGAACTGACCGCGCGTCACCTCGTACTTGCCCACCGCGAAGGGCTTGGCGATTGTCACCCCATGCTGCGGTCCTTCGTCCGGATACCGTCCTTCCTCGTCCTCGCGCGAGCCCATGAGGAATTCGCCCGCCGGGATCTCCACCATTTCGGGACACGCGGGACAGTCGTGGAACGGCTCGCCTGACACGGTGCCGCCAGCACTGGCAGCAACTACGGTTTCACCTGGCTGTGTCGTCGGCTCAGGCGGAATGAGCGAAACCGTTCCCGGTTGGTTTATCATAGCCAATCGTTCCGCCGAACACGGCTTCACAGAAGCCGGCAGTTTGCCGCCCGTGCCGCAGGCTCCTGTCAATGTCAAGACTTTGAGGTCGACATCGCCAAATTGCGTATCGTTAAGAATAGCACCATCGAGCCTCGCCCCCTCCATTCTGGCGCCGTTCAGTTTGACGCGAGTCAAGACCGTCCCGGAAAGAATCGCGCCGCGAAGGTCCGCGTTTTCAAGAACCGCGTCCGTCAGGTCGACGCCCGTCAGGTTCGCTCGGACGAGGATTGCCTTTTGACCGTTGGCATGGCGAAGATTCGCACGCCAAAGATCGACTGGCTCTAGTCTCTCGATCGCGCCTTCTTCGTCCAGATTCTTCAGTTCTTCTTTATTGACCGTGATCGCTTCCCTTGAGAATTCGAGACGCCAATTGGCATTGGTTTTCCTCAGTTCGACCGTGGCGCCGACGCTTACGGTGAGCGCGAAGAGCAGGACCAGGGCCGCCGCCAGCAGCCGCATCGCGGGGAACTGACGAGCCGACTTACGTCCCAGAAGCGTCGTATGGGCTCGCCAGTAGAACAGCACGCCAAATGCGATCGCCAGGGCAAAAAGGACGACATGCCAAAGGATGCCCTGCAAATTCGTCACGAGAAGATAGCGTACCCAGAACAATCCAATCGTCATCGGCACCAGGACCCAGGCGGCGACAACAGACAATATCACCTGCGGCCAAGCGAAGGGCGGCGCACCGATCCGCAACCGCCGAATGTAGACGCTGATCAGGCCGCTCAACAGCCAGGGAAAGGCCTTCTGGTCGAGCCGCGCCCCGTCGGGAAAGATCACCGGCAGGCGCGTTAGGCCGTCCCACATGCGCTGCAGGTAAAGCTGGAGATAGACGTAGATCGCCAGCAGGATCGCCGGCGCGAACAGGAAGAAACCGTTCACGGGGACCTTGGTGTCGATAACCAGCAAGGGCATGACGCCGCGGTTGGCGATCAGCGCGCCGTCCGTCGTCTGGGCGATGGTCAGCCAGCAGAAGACACAACTGGCGACCACGGCGAGGAAATTGACCCGCGCATGTTTTGAGACCTCCGCCACATGGGAGAGGCCCGGGAATTCCGCCAGCTCCGGCGGCAACTCGGCCCGGGTCAGATCGGCGCCGGCGAGGCTTCCCGGCAGCAAACCATTAACGTTGGTAAGCCGCGCATCCGTGAGGTCGGCCCGGCGGAATTCGGTTCCGGTGATGTCCGCGCCGCCGAAATTGACGCCCGAAAGGTCCGCGCCGTTGACGTTTCTTTTCCGAAAATCGACGCCCGAGAGGTCCGGCACGAGGCCGGGATTGTCGCGGCGCCAGGTGTTCCACGCCTCGACGTCCTTAAAGAGTTTGGCGACGGGCACCGTCCCGGACATCCCCTCTCCCCCATTTGGCCGCGTTGGCCGCAGCACAACCCTCGGCTTATACCACGTTGATACGCTGCCTTGAAACGAGTATGGATGACAAGAGAGATGAGTCGCGATGCGGTGGACCGATCATCGACAGACGTTATTGGCGCCAGCGGGTACGAAAAAACCCGGCCCCGCGATCTGCGGGACCGGGTTGCTTAAACCAAGATTATCCGTTTACCCCAGCGCCTGGACGATCTCTTCCGTCATCTTCTTGGCGTCGCCGAACAGCATCATGGTGTTGTCGGCATAGAACAGCGGGTTGTCGACACCGGCGTAGCCGGGGCTCAGCGAGCGTTTGACGAAGAGAACCGTGCCGGCCCGGTCGACATCGAGGATCGGCATGCCGGCGATCGGGCTCTGCGGGTCGGTCTTGGCGACCGGGTTGGTGGTGTCGTTGGCGCCGATTATGTAGGCGACGTCGGCGGTCGAGAACTCGTGATTGATCTCTTCCAGCTCGAAGACCTCGTCGTAGGGCACGTTGGCCTCGGCCAGGAGCACGTTCATATGCCCCGGCATGCGTCCGGCGACCGGGTGGATGGCATAGGAAACCTCGACCCCTTCCGCCTTCAGGATATCGGCCATTTCACGCAGCGCATGCTGGGCCTGGGCAACGGCCATGCCGTAACCGGGCACCACGACGACCTTCGACGCGTTTTTCATGAGGAAGGCGGCGTCGTCGGCGGCACCGGATTTGTGCGTTTTGTCTCCGGTCTGGGCCGGTCCACCACCGGCGGTATCGCCACCGAATCCACCCAGCAATACGTTGAAGATGGAGCGGTTCATGCCCTTGCACATGATGTAGCTGAGGATGGCACCCGAAGAACCGACGAGCGCGCCGGTGATGATCAGGGCCGGGTTCGACAGCGTGAAACCGATGCCGCAGGCGGCCCAACCCGAATAGGAGTTGAGCATGGACACCACGACCGGCATGTCAGCGCCGCCGATCGGGATGATCAGCAGGAAACCGATGGCGAAGCTGAGGAACGCCAATGCCCAGAAAACGCCCGGCGACTGGCCCATGACCAGCATGATGGTCAACGCCACGATCAGGATGCCGATCAAGGCATTCAGCGGATGCTGGAACGGAAACGTGATCGGGTTGCCGCTCATCACACCCTGCAGCTTGGCGAAGGCGATGACCGAGCCCGAGAACGTGATGGCGCCGATGGCCAGGCCCAATGACATCTCGATGACGCTGGCGGTGTAGATGTTGCCGGCCGTGCCGATGCCGTAGGCCGCCGGGTTGTAGAAGGCGGCAGCGGCGACAAAGACGGCGGCCATACCGACCAGGGAGTGGAAAGCGGCGACGAGCTGCGGCAAAGCCGTCATTTCGATCTTGCGGGCGACCACGGTACCGATGGACCCGCCGATCAGGATGGCGACGATGATCCAGGTATAGCTGACGACGCTGGGTTCGATCAGCGTCGTGACGACGGCGATAACCATGCCGATGATGCCATAAACGTTACCCTGGCGCGCCGATTCCGGCGAACTCAGGCCGCGCAACGCCAGGATGAACAGCACCGAAGCGATGAGATAGGCGAAACCGGTCATTTGTTCACTCATATTCCGGTCCCCCTATTTCTTCTTCTTGAACATGCCCAGCATGCGCTGGGTGACGATGAAGCCGCCGAAGATGTTGACGGACGCCAACATGACAGCGAGGAAGCCCATGACCTTGGAGAAGTTTAAGTCGGCCGGACCGACGGCGAGCAGCCCGCCGACGATGATCACCGAGGAGATCGCATTGGTGACCGCCATCAGCGGCGAATGCAGGGCCGGCGTGACGCTCCAGACGACGTAGAAACCGACGAAACAGGCCAGGACGAAGATGGTGAATAGGCCCAGGAAGGGATCGCTACCAGCTGCCGCCTGGGCTTGTTGCGCCGCCAGTTGGGTCGACTGTTGGGCCAGCTTGTCCGCCTCGTTCATGAGTTGGGCCGCGGACGTGGCCAGTTTCGAGGCTTGATCCGCGATCGATGCAGGGTCCATGACTATTTCCCCTCACTCTTGGAGGCCGGCTTCTTGGCAGCGGCGCTCTTTGTTGCGGTTTTCCGGGGGGCGGCCTTTGCCGCGGGTTTGCGGGGTGCCGCCTTCTTGGCCGGACGCGCCTTGGGCGCGTTGGCCAGGGCCTCGGTGATGCGCTCGTTGACGATCTTACCGTCCTTGGCGACCAGTGTACCGGTCACCGTTTCGTCCTCCCAGTCGATGGCGAAGTCACCCTTCTCCTTGTCAACCATGGGCGTGATGAAGTTGATCAGGTTGCGGGCGAACAGCGCGCTGGCATCCTCGGCGACCCGGGTCGGCACGTTGGCGTGTCCGACAATCTTGACGCCGTTCGCCGTTTCCACCACCTCGCCCAGCTTGGCACCGATGACGTTGCCGCCGGCTTCAACCGCGAGATCGACGAGGACGGCGCCGGGCGACATGCTGTCGATCATTTCCTGGGTGACCAGGGTCGGGGCCGGACGGCCCGGGATCAGAGCCGTGGTGATGACCACGTCCTGCTTCTTGATGTGTTCGGAAACGACTTGCTTCTGTTTCTCGAAGTACTCGGGCGGCATTTCCTTAGCGTAGCCGCCTTCTGTCTGCGCGTCCTTTTCCATTTCCGGGTCGACAGTCAGGAATTTGCCGCCGAGGCTCTCCACTTGTTCCTTGGTCGCCGGCCTGACATCCGTCGCCGTGACCACGGCGCCCATACGCTTGGCCGTGGCGATGGCCTGCAAACCGGCGACACCGACACCCATAATGAAGACCTTGGCCGGCGGCACCGTGCCAGCGGCCGTCATCATCATCGGGAAAGCGCGGCCCATCTCGTTGGCCGCGTCGAGCACGGCCTTGTAGCCGGCCAGATTCGACTGGGACGACAAAACGTCCATCGACTGGGCGCGGCTGATGCGCGGCATCAGTTCCATGGCGAAGGCGGTGACGCCGGACTTGGCCAGGGCCTGGACGCCATTCGGGTCGCTAAGCGCGTTCAAATGCGCCATCAGCATGGTGCCCTTCTTGTACTTCGCCGCCTCAGCCGGTTCCGGCGCCTGCACTTTGAGCACGAGATCGGCACTCTTGACCGCCGTCGCCGCATCGCGAGCGACGGTGGCACCAGCATTCTGATAAGCCTCGTCAGTGAACGATGAGCCGAGACCGGCGCCTTTTTCGACGGTAACCTCAAAGCCGAGCGCGATCAGTTTTCCGGCGCCCTCCGGAGACATGGAGACGCGTTTTTCGCCCGCCCGGCGTTCCTTTGGGATAGCAACTTTCATGTCGGATATCCTTGTGATTCCCCCGGGGATTTCCGTTTCCGCCGGCTTGCGCCGACGGCGGAAGTATTTGCCCGTGAGACGATTTTATGCCTGTTTAGACGGGTAAGAACAAGCCTGCATGTGGACCCGTTAGATCATCGCGTTTCGCCCCATCGGCGGTTGATCACAGTCGCTGACCGTGGGAAGACCGATGCGGGTCTCGGCGCCGGGCAAGGGAACAAGATCGATGGACATGAAAAATCTGATTGAGATCAAGAATGGCCGGAAAGTCCCGCATACCTTCTCGGATGGCGAATATGACCGCCGGCTCGCCAAACTTCGCTCCCACATGGCGGAGGAAAACATCGATCATGTCCTGCTGACGTCGTACCACAACATTAATTACTATTCCGATTTCCTGTTTTGCCACTTCGGCCGGTTCTACGGGCTTGTCATCGACGGCCAGCGCTCGACGTCGATTTCGGCGAACATCGACGGCGGACAACCCTGGCGGCGGACCGTCGGCGACAACCTGATTTACACGGATTGGTAGCGGGATAACTATTTTCGCGCCGTCCAGGAACTTGTGCCGGCGAGAGGACGCATCGGCATCGAGTTCGATCACGTCAACCTGCACAACCTGGAGAAGCTGAAAGCCGCCCTTCCCGACACCGAGTTCGTCGACATCTCGGCCGCCACCATGCGTATGCGCATGGTCAAGTCCGAAGAGGAGATCGCGCTCATCAAGCATGGTGCCCAAATCGCCGACATCGGCGGTGGTGCCTGTGTCGAAGCCATCGCCGTCGGTGTCCCCGAACATGAGGTGGCGCTCCATTCAACCCAGGCCATGGTCCGCGAGATCGCCAAGCGCTTTCCCGATGGCGAACTGATGGATACCTGGACCTGGTTCCAGTCCGGCATCAATACGGACGGCGCCCACAATCCGGTGACCGCTCGGCGTATCGAGCCGGGCGATATCCTCAGCCTCAACTGTTTTCCAATGATCGCCGGTTACTACACCGCACTTGAGCGGACACTTTTCGCCGAAACCGTCTCCGACGAACACTTGCGGCTTTGGGAAGTCAATTGCCGTGTCCATCGTCGCGGCCTCGAATTGATCCGGCCGGGCGCACGCTGCTGCGATATCGCCAATGAACTGAACGAGATCTACGCCGAAAACGGCCTGCTGAAATACCGCACGTTCGGTTACGGCCATTCCTTCGGCGTTCTTTGCCATTATTACGGACGCGAGGCGGGCCTCGAGCTACGCGAGGATATCGAGACGGTGTTGGAGCCCAACATGGTGGTGTCTATGGAACCCATGATCATGCTGCCGGAAGGCCTGCCCGGTGCCGGTGGCTACCGTGAGCACGACATCCTCGTGGTCACCGATGATGGCGCCGAGAATATCACCGGCTTCCCGTTCGGGCCCGAACACAATATCATCGGCGCCTAACCGAGAAATCGGTGCTCCGCGTCAACCTTTGTTGCTAAGGGACAGCCCGAGGTCCGGTTTGCTGACGAGAACGGCGATCTTCTGGTCGGGATGGACGATTTCGCGCTCGTCGCCGCCGACGTGCTGGGCGTAGACGCGACCTTGCCGGTCAATTCGGTAACCCAGGACGGCTTCTGAAGAATGATAGTTCATCGTTCCCTGACCTCCCTATCCGTTTAACTTGTGTTGGCGCCGAAAGGCGTATCCATTCGGGGCGCCTGTGGGTAGGCAGGCGCGCAGGTTTGTACCGGCAGCCGGGCCCCCGCCCAGGCGGAGATTCCGCCGGCCAAGGAATAGGCTTCGTCCAGATAACCGTGGTCGATCAGCCACTGCCCGGCTTGACGTGAACGCACGCCGTGGGCACAGAAAAACACCACTTTTTCGGCTTTTCCGGCCTCAATTGCCGTCGGATCGAAGGCCGAAAGCGGAAGGTGCCTCGCCCCGGCAATGCGCCCTCGGACCAGTTCCTCCGCCTCGCGGACATCGATGACAACGGCGTCACCGTCTTCCATCCAGGTGGCAACTGTGTCGGGGTAGACGTCAACCACGGTTCTCATATTACGGCCCTTTATCCGATTAATTTGTCGTCCGTGAACAACCCCTAACGTCCTGATTGGGTGGCGGATTTCGGCTTTCCCAAGTATTCCGAATTGCAGAAAACCGGGAGTTGTGCCCTTGGTTTCTTGCGATATCGGAGGCGTTTTGGGATTCCCTCGC
>Ga0209458_1000339_pt1 | contig 18029 bp, 16 predicted proteins | sample WorMetLIZAISLAND_FD_187411 | JGI IMG/M metagenome (GOLD analysis project Ga0209458, IMG submission 187411) | Marine gutless worms symbiont microbial communities from Max Planck institute for Marine Microbiology, Germany - Inanidrilus manae... ...
CACCCGCTCTCCACCGCGGCAACAACACGCTCACGCAAATCCAGCGAATAAGGTCGAGGCATGCATGCTGGCCTCCTCCTCCAGCCAGCATCTTGAATCACATCAAACGCCTCAGGGGAATCCCCCCGTTGATTCAAACAAGCCCGGACATGCTCTAGTAGTAAGAACAGAGTATCCATTCGTTGCGCGCCACAGCAGATGCTCATTGACGCTTCCCGCCGCTTAGCCTGGGGAGTTCTGGTCCTCGCCGTCGGCACGGCCGCGCCGGGCGTCGCATTCGCTCAGGATGAGAGCCTGGGTTACCGGACGCCGACCATCGGTGATTATGGCAATGTCGGCATCCTTGCGACGCGGACGGCTCGGTTCCATCCCGACGGGACGCTGAATGTCAGCGCCACCTTCGTCGACCCGTATCGGCGCTTCACCATCAACTTCCAAGGGTTGCCGTTTCTCGAGGCGACATTCCGCTATACGCAGATCCTCAATCGCGACTTCTCCATCGGCGGACTGCAGTCCGAGGAGTCGTTCCAGGATCGTGGCGCCGACCTGAAATTCCGTCTGGCCAAAGAGGGTCGGTGGATGCCGGAACTGGCGATCGGCTTGCAGGACGGCCTTGGCACCGGCCTGTTTGCCGGTGAGTTCGTGGTCGCGACCAAACGTTTCTACGATTTCGATTTCAGCATCGGGATGGGCTGGGGACAACTGGGTACGGCGGGAATGATCAAGAACCCGATGTGCCGGTATGTCGCCGAGGCGTTCTGCGACCGTTCCGGCGCGACCGGCGTTGGCGGCACCGCCGCGGTCGGCAACTGGTTTTCGGGTCAGACGGTCGGCCTATTTGGCGGCGTCCAATGGTTCACGCCGATCCGCGGGGTGATCCTCAGCGCCGAGATTGATGGCAATTCCTACGCGCCCGATCCGCTAAGCAACGATCTGGGCGCCACGTCGCGGCTTAACTTCGGCATCACCTATCGGCCGGCACCCTGGCTGGAGCTCACCGGCGCCTTCGAGCGGGGCAACACCGCCATGTTTCGCGCGTCGTTGCGGAGCAATCTGGCTGATCTCGGCATCCCGAAGTTCGACGAGCCACCGCCCAAGGTGCAGCCCCGCCCGAAAGCCAAGTCAATCGAGCAGTCGGACGCGCGAGAGGCCAGGCTAATCGAGCCTTCGTCCGCGCCCGAGTCGCGCCCGATCGCGCAACAGGTGCGTCTGCCGGGCGATCCGATGCCTGTGACACCGCGTCGGCGTCGCACCGATCTGGCCGAAGCAACACCACCCGCCGAGCCTGACCGTGAACATCAGCCGGTCGAGCCGTCCGCCCTCGTCGACGCCTTGTTTGACGGCCTGGAGAAACAAGGGCTCGTCGTCGACGGAGTCGAAACGGTATCGGACGAGGCCGTGATCTCTATCTCGCAAGGCCTCGGCTCGGCGTCCGAGCAGGAGATCAAGCAGGCGTTCGAGGTGATCTTGGGGACACTGCCGCAATCGGCGGAACGCATTACCCTGCGACAAACCGAGGCCGGGCGGGAGGTGCGCCGCGTTTCGAAGGACCGGCTGGAAATCGAGCAGACGGCGATCGTCGACTATCTGTTCGATGGCCTCGAGGCCGAGGGTTTCGCTCTCGACGGGGTAGAGTTGAGCCACCGCGAAGTCGCCCTTCTGGTCTCAGAGGCACCACCGGATGACGACGGCGGCGAACAACGTGCTGCCGTGGTCGCATTCCAGGCCCTGCCGGTTCCAATCGAGCGGGTCATCATCGTGCATATGCAGCAGGGCGAGGAACGCCATCGCGTGCTGCTGCGACGCGACGACGTGCTGCGCACGGCGAGGATCGACCAGTTGTTCGATAGCGTTGAAGCCAAGGGCTTCGAGATTGAATCCCTGGAGTTCTCGCAGCGGCGCGCCACGGTCTACCTGACGGCACGGGAGTCCGATCAGGCGCCGGATTATCGCGATGCAGCCGAACTGGTGTCGCAATTGGCGCCCGAACCCGTCGATGTCATCGACATCATCGGACTGTCGGCCGGGATTGAGGCGTCGCGCGTGTCCCTGCGTCGAGTGGCCGATGGTGCGACCAGCGGCGGCGAGCGTGAGTTCGTGCCGGATTTGAGCGACAACGAGAAACGGGACATTGCGCTCAAGGTGTTCAAGGACCTTGAGGCCGATGGCTTCCGCGTCGACGCCTTCCGTATCACCAGACAGCGCGCGACGGTGTTCGTAACGCCGCAACGGTTTCGCCAGTATGCCCGCAATGTTGGCTGGGCGTCGCGGGTCGTTGCCAACCACGCGCCCGCGAGCGTCGAGGAGATCGAGGTCGTCACCATGCTGGCCGGGCTGGAAACCGGCCGAGTCACGATCATGCGCCAGGATCTTGAACGCGCCGTCGTCGGTGACGGCAGCCCGGAGGAGATCTGGGCTAACGCCGTAATTCCAGGGCCGAGCACCGGCCTGCCGCCGCGCGGCACGGTGCCATCTGATGCCGTTGCCAATCCGCGCCGCTACCCGTCGTTCAACCTTTATGTCAGGCCGGCACTGCGCCAGCATATCGGCGGTCCAGACGCCTTCTACCTGTACCAGATCTGGCTGGCCATGACGGCGCGGATCGAGTTGTACCGCGGCCTCTCGGTCAGCGGCACCTTGGGCAGGAACATCCACAGCACGTTGGACGAGATCGAGCTGACCAGCGATAGCCAGCTGCCGCAGGTACGCAGCCAGATCAAGGAATACCTGCAGCAAGGCGCCGACGGTAACATCGTCCATCTGGACGCACAGTACGTCTTTCAGCCATTCCAGAACTGGTTCGGGCGGATCGCCTTCGGACTGCTCGAAGAGATGTACGGTGGCGCCGGCGGTGAGGTGCTCTACCGTCCGTTCGGTTCGCGCCTGGCGATCGGTGCGGATCTGTTCCGCGTGCGACAGCGCGAGTTCACACAACGGTTCGAGTTCCTCGACTATGCGGTCACTACGGGACATGTGAACGCCTACTACAAGTTGCCCTGGCTGGGCCTGGTCGGCGAAGTGCACGCTGGCCAGTTCCTGGCGGGCGACCGGGGCGCCCAGTTCGTGCTCTCGCGCCACTTCGATTCCGGATTTCAGGTCGGTGCCTGGGCGACCTTGACCAACGTGCCGTTCGAAGTGTTTGGCGAGGGCAGCTTCGACAAGGGCTTTTACGTGCGCATCCCGTTCGAGGTCTTTCTGCCGAATTCGACCCGCCGCGGTGGCACCTTCGCCTTCCGGCCGCTGACCCGCGACGGCGGACAGATCGCGGGCCGTACCAAGGAGCTCTATGGCATCGTCGAGGAGGGCAACCTGGACAATGTCATGCGCGATTGGAGAACCTTCCTCGACTGACGCAGCAGGATCAGAGCCGCTATTGCGGGGACACGGAATCGGCGCGTCCGGCGCCGAAATCTGCGCCTGTGCGCCAGCAGCAGTGAGTCGCGCCGGGGCGGGTTTCTGCCCGTCGGCCACGAACGTTGACAGGCATCGTCCCGGGCGACTACTGATCGAAACGATGGTTCGCCCGCCCCGCTGCTGCGTTTGCGACAGTCGCCCCCGGCGCCGCCGCGCCGGACATCAGCGCTTCCGTCCGGACGTCGCGCACCGGCTCGACAAGGGTCACAAGCCATGATTATCGCCCGCACCCCTCTGCGTATTTCGATTGGCGGCGGTGGTACCGACCTGCCTTCGTACTATCGCAATCATGGGGGTTTCGTGATCTCGGCGGCGATCGACCGCTATGTCTACATCACGCTGCAGAAGACCTTCGTCGAAGAGCTGATGGTCAAGTACTCGAAAGTGGAACGGGTGCCGGACGTCAGCGCCCTTCAGCATCCGATCATCCGCGAGGCGCTGATGATGCTGGAAATGGACGGGACCTTCCTCGAAGTGACGTCAGTTGCCGACATTCCCGCGGGGACCGGCCTGGGCTCGTCCGGGAGCTTCACGGTGGCCTTGCTTAGGGCCCTGCACACCCTGAGGAACAGCAGGATTTCCCGGGCCGATCTGGCCGAGCAGGCCTGCCGGATCGAGATCGACCGTCTTGGCGAGCCGATCGGCAAGCAGGATCAATACATTGCTGCGATCGGCGGCCTGTCCTGCTTCGAGTTCCAGCAGGATGGCGGTGTCCGGCTTGAATCGCTGTCGCTGGCAGACCAGACCCTAGGCGATCTGGAAGGGAACCTGCAGCTGTTCTTCACCGGTTTCTCCCGCCGGTCGAACTCGATCCTGAAAGAGCAGAACGACAAGACGCTCCACGACGACCAGGCGATGATCGAGAACCTGCACTACGTCAAGGAGATGGGATACCGGACCAAGGAGGTGCTGCAGTCGGGCCAGCTTCAGGAATTCGGCAAAATCATGCATGAGCACTGGCTCCACAAGAAGGCCCGCTCGCAAGCCATGTCGAACCCGCAGATCGACGCATGGTACGACCTGGCACTAGCGAACGGGGCCGTCGGGGGCAAGCTGATTGGCGCCGGTGGCGGCGGTTTTCTGATCTTCTACACGGAAGACAGCACCCGTCTGCGGCACGTCATGACGGATGCCGGCATGCGTGAGGTGCGGTTCCGGTTCGACTTCGAGGGCAGCAAGACCGTCGAACTGTGAGGCGGGAGAGGCGCAGGCGATGACTTCGGCGGCTATGCCGGTGGTTGCGGTTCTGGCCGGTGGGCTGGCGACCCGGCTCCACCCGATCACCCAGACCATTCCCAAGGCACTGGTGGAGGTGGCGGGCGAACCATTTGTTTCCCACCAGCTTCGCCTGCTCGCGTGCGAGGGTGTCACGCAGGTGGTTCTGCTGGTCGGCCACCTGGGCGAGCAGATCGAAGCATTTGTCGGTGACGGTGCCCGATACGGCCTCAGTGTCACCTATTCCTTCGACGGTGGCGTGCCGCTTGGCACCGGCGGTGCGATCGTCAAGGCGCTGCCCAAGCTGGGTGGCGAGTTCATGGTTCTCTATGGGGATTCCTACCTCGATGTCAGCTACACCGACATCGTCGACGCCTTCCGCCGCGTTTCGGCGCCCGCCCTGCTGACGGTATTCAGGAACGAGAACCGCCTGGCGCCGTCGAACGTTGTCTTCGACGGCCATTCGGTCGTCAAATATTCCAAGGTCGACCAGGCGCCGGACATGGACTACATCGATTTCGGCATATCGATGCTGACGCCGGCGATCTTCGACGGCCGCGCGCCCGACCGAGGGTTTGATCTGGCCGAGGTGTTCCAGGAGCTGACATTGCAGGGACAACTCGCCGGTTACGAAATCCATCAGCGGTTCTTCGAGATCGGCTCGCACGCCGGCTTGCAGAGTACCGAGCGGTACATTCGCGACAAAGCCGCAGCCCGCAAGGGCTACGCGCAGAACAGCCCAAGAGTGGATTTGCCATGAGTGCATCGCCATACACTGCCCGATACTTCGCCGAGGTCGTTGACGTGGTCGCCGGCATCGACCAGACGCAGGTCGACAAGATGGTCCAGCTGCTGGTCAAGCTGCGCCACAACGGTGGCCGGCTGTTCTTTCTCGGCGTCGGTGGTGGTGCCGGCAATGCCACGCACGCAGTGAACGATTTCCGCAAGATCTGCGGCATCGAAGCCTACGCGCCGACCGACAACGTTTCGGAACTCACAGCTCGGATCAATGACGAAGGCTGGGAGATGGTCTTTGTCAGGTTCCTGGAAACCAGTCGGTTGCGCCACGACGATGCCGTGTTCGTGTTCTCGGTCGGCGGGGGCAACCTTGAGAAGAACATCAGCGCCAACATCGTCGCCGCCTTGAAGTACGCCAGATCGGTCGGCGCCGGTATCATGGGCATCGTCGGCCGGGACGGCGGCTATACGCTGCAGGTCGCCGACGCCTGCGTGCGGATCCCCGTCGTCAGCGACGATACTGTCACGCCGCACACCGAGGCCTTCCAGGCGGTGGTCTGGCATCTCCTGGTCAGCCATCCTGACCTGAAGGCGCACGAAATGAAGTGGGAAGAGGTCAAGTGACGGACATGCCGGCCCGATCGCCGCATCGGGCGGTGTTCCTGGACCGAGATGGTGTGATCAACGAAGACGTCTACGATCCCGTGCACGACGAATGGGGCTCGCCGCACCGGGTCGAGGACTATCATCTCCGGGACGGAGTCCTGGAAGCACTGCGGACGCTGCAGGACCTCGGCGCCAAGCTGATCCTGGTGTCCAATCAGCCGTCCTTCGCCAAGGGCAAGACCAGTCTCGAGAACATCCACGCTGTCGCTGCGCACCTTGAAGCATTGCTGGACGAGGCCGGCATTCACTTCACGGCCTTCTGCTATTCCTACGGTCATCCCAATGCGGTCGTGCCAGGCTACGGACCGCCGCATCACGACCGCAAGCCCAGTCCGTACTTCCTTCTGAAGGCGGCGGAAGAGCATGAAATCGACCTGTCGGCGTCCTGGATGGTCGGTGACCGTGACAGCGATATCGCCTGTGGCCGGAACGCCGGCACCAAAACCATCCTGGTCAACAATCCGCACGCCCGGCATGGTGATGGGTCGGTCGAACCCGATCATCGGGCCGCAGACCTGACGCACGCCGTAGCGCTGATCAGGGCCCGTTGGGGGCGGAGCGAGTGCTGATGGGCGCCGATGCCAGAGGCAAGGCTGCTGGGTGCGGCGGCGAGCGACTTCGCGGTCGTGTCGCTGTAGGCTGCGTTTGAGTCGTGCCCGGAACCCGGGGCAAGCAAGGGATGGAAAACCACTGACGCCATGATTGACAGTTTGAAGATCAAGATTTTCCAGGACGGTGCATGCGTCGACGAAATCCGTGATGCGGCCCAGAACAAGCCATTGATCAAAGGCTTCACCACCAATCCGACCCTCATGCGGAAGGCCGGGATCAAGGACTATGCCGCCTTTGCCCAGGAGGCCATCGAGGTGGTGAATGGGCGACCGATCTCGTTCGAAGTGTTCTCTGATGACTTCGACGAAATGGAGCGTGAGGCGCGCATCATCAAATCCTGGGGCGGCAATACATCGGTCAAGATCCCGATCACCAATACCCGAGGAGAATCCTCGGTGCCGCTGGTCGAGCGTCTGTCGGCCGACGGCATCTCCCGCAACGTCATGGCGGTGTTTACGATTCAGCAGGTCGAAGAGACCGCCAAGGTGCTGAATCCGGAGGTGCCGAGCATTGTCTCTGTGTTTGCCGGTCGGATTGCCGATACCGGGCACGATCCGATGCCGTTGATGCAGGACACCGTGCGCACTCTGGGCGATGTGCCTGCGGCAGAGGCGCTCTGGGCCAGTCCACGCGAGTTGCTGAACGTCTTCCAGGCCGATGCGGTTGGCTGCCATATCATCACGGCCACGCCCGACATCCTTGCCAAGCTGTCGCTGGTCAACAAGGATCACGCGGAGTTTTCGCTCGAGACGGTGCGGATGTTCCACGCCGACGCAGCCGACTGTGGCTACGCGATCTGAACCGGGGATCCAGGACCATCAGTCCGTAGTCGTGACGCCGGCGGCTTCGGACCGACCGGAGATAAGCGTCGTCGTACCAGTGTATAAAGAGGAGGATTGCGTCACCCTCTTCCTTGCACGGACGATTCCCGTGCTCAAGCAGATCGGCAGCTACGAGATCATCTTCTGCCTCGATCCCTCGCCTGATCGGACGGAGCAGATCATCCGGGCCGAAGCCGAGGGCAACCCAGACATCAAGCTGATCAGATTGAGCCGTCGCTTCGGCCAGCCTTCGGCAACGATGGCCGGAATCCTGAACGCCACCGGCCGAAGCATCGTCGTCATCGATGCCGACCTGCAAGATCCGCCAGAGCTCATCCCCGACCTCTATCGCAAGCTGTGCGAGGGGGTCGATGTGGTGTTCGCAAAGCGTCGTTCTCGGTTGGGGACGACGTGGTCCAGGAAGTTGGTCTCGATCTTGGGATACCGCCTGATCGCCTCGATCGCCGACGTCGACATCCCCCGCAACACGGGCGACTTCCGCATCATGTCGCGACGGGTGGTGGAGGACCTGCGTCATCTGCCTGAAGGCCATGGCTTCCTGCGTGGGCTGGTTGCCTTCGTCGGCTATCAACAGGCCGCGCTCGAGTTCGATCGAGCCGACCGGGCGGCCGGGCGCAGCAAGTACAACCGCATAACTGGCCCGTTCCGCATCGCCTTCAACGGCGTGTTCGGCTTCTCCACGGTACCGCTGTCCGTGCTGTTGTGGCTGGGACTGCTCATTTGCGCGGCGAGCTTTGCGCTCATCGTCGGCGTGGTGGTCAAGAAGCTGATCATCGGCGAGGCCTACCCGCTCGGCATCCCGACTATCATGGTCCTGGTGCTGTTTCTGGGCGGTATGCAGTTGGCCGCACTTGGCGTCATCGGCGAGTACATTGGCCGGATCTACAACGACGTGCGCCGTCGGCCGCTGTACAACATCGATGAAGCAGTCAACCTGGTGCCGCGGGCCCAATTCGGCCCGATCGCCCATGACTAGTCCGCCTTTCGTGCCACGGTCAGGATCGTCGGGGCCAGACCGATGAAGCTATCTCGACCGACGAAGGCAAGGTCGAGGAACTTCACCGGCGAGATCACCGCCGCCAGCACGAGGTACAGATAGGCCCGCGGTCGTGGCAAGCCAAAGCTCAGGACGGTCGCCAGGACCTCGACCACGACCTGGCTGATCAGCGACGCCGGCCCAGACAGGTTCTTCTGTTCGATGGTCTCCAACGGCTGCATCAGCATCCGCGCCCCCTGGTGGGTGAAGCGTTGGTAGTCCTGCGGTGCGTCGTGGAAGGGGACCATGAAAGGGATTTCGTGCATGGTGATGCCACCCGGCGCCAGGCAGCGAATGATCTCTGCGATCGCCATGGTGGGGCGGGCCAGATGTTCGATGACATTCCATGACGTGAGGCCGTCGATGGAGCCGGACTTGAACGGCAGGCTGTGGATGTCGCAGACGATATCGACGGCGTCATAGTCGATAATGTCGACGCAGATGACGTCCGGGTCGCTGCGTCTTTCGCTCGATCCCAGTTCCACCACGATCTGCTTGCTTGGATCGAAATGGCGGCGGATCAGGGCGCCGTAATTCGGCAACAGCACCGGTCCCAGGATTGTGGTCAGCAGCGGGTAGAGCTTGCCGAGCATACCGCTGAGGCGCGCCTTGACCGCGTAGAGCGAGTCGCCTCTGGATCTCTCCACGTCGATGAAGTAGATCCGCCCATCGCGGACCGGGAAGGCCGCATTGCAGCCGGTGCACCGGATCTCTGACGGTCCAAAGTCGAGGCCGCCGCCACATGTCGGGCAGATCAGCACGGATCGCAAGCGCGCAAGGCGTTCGGTGCGTGCCGTCACGTCCTTCATAGATGCGTGCCCATCCGTGTCCGGCCACGGCCGCCCAGCCTGCGGTAGCATGCGGTCTGCGTGATCGTCGGATCGTCGCCCAACGGTGCCCGTCGCATCATCTGCGGTCCGCCCCTATGGCGACAGCACGCGGGACAGGCACATCCCGCCCAGGGGTTGCGACGAAATTAGCTCCAGTCCAGGCCGTGCTTCGCCACACCGGCCGTCCTCTGGCTCCGTCGCGAAGAAGTCAATTCGATGCGCTCTGAGTTCGGCCACCTGTGCCGGCCATGGCACGTCGTAGTGCGGGTTTCCGAGATAGCCACAGCGCGCCAGGAAACAGATGCGCGCCAGGTTGACGAAACTGAACTCGCGAACCGAGGCTAGGCGCTTGTCGGCAAGGTGCGGCGCCAGCTCCGCCGCTTCACGTTCGATGGCGGCTTGCGCCGGTGCCTTGCCGGCGGTCGCCACCGCCGCCCGGAAGTTGCGCAAAGGGTCGAGATCGGTAATCGAGAAACTCGCTGCCAGCAGGATCACTGCGATCGGACCGGCCATGAATGCAAGGACCTTACGATCATGTAGGTGATACAAATATGCAGAGAAGACACATAAGATCGTCAACATAAACCCGAAGATATAGACGAACTTGAAGTTAACGCTAAGTATAGCACCCATGGAAATCGTAAGCGCCGCAACGGAGAACAGGTTAGCATCGAAATGAAAGCCTTGCGGCCGAGCAAACAGCAGCAGAAACGCGAAGAAAATCATCGCCAGTGTAAGCGGTGATTGAGCCCCGTCTTGCGGCAGCACCTTGTGCACGGTGCGCCAGGCAATGGAGCCGACGAACCAGCGCAAATGCTCGGCCGAATCGAATGGCGACCAGGCATAAACCGGCGCCAGCCGTGTCACCGTGGCTGTCGGATCTTCCAGGTAGGACGCCGACCGGGGATGCGGCAGTTCCAGCAGACCGACGTTGGTGTTCTCCTTGTGTGGGAAGTACCAGCCTTTCTTCACCCAGTCGGGATTGCTCACGTAGAAGTTGTGATGTCCGGCAGCGCCGAAGCCGAATTCGCCATACTTTGCCTGCAACAGGCTGGCCCAGCCGATGCCAATCAAAAACGTCACGGACAGCGAAATCACCGTCCTTTTGACGACGTCACGCCTGGCGTACGTGCCCGTCCTGAAGATGAAATAGTACAAGAACGAGAACGCCAGCAGGACGATGGACAGATAGAACAGGAAAGTCTTTGCAATCAGCCCGACGCCGAATAGCAGGCCGCTGCCGGCGGCGCCGAGGTCGGAACGCAGGTACCGACCCTCGCTTAGGACCAGGACGAAGGCGATCGCAAATGCCGACGCCAGCGTGTCACTGCCGAGCCAGCCCGAATGCAGGACCACGACGGGGATCAGCGGCAGCACGACGGCCAGGCTGCGCCAGGCTGACAGTGACAGGCTGCGCGAGAACACGAAGACCATGCCCAGCAGGGCAAATCCGAAGACGTAGGCCGCAATCCTCACAACCGGCAGGTTGTCGACCCCGGCAATGCCGACCAAGGGGGCGGCGATAAGCGACGGGAGATTGGGCCTGATACCGTTGATGGCGCGCCACAGGTCGAAGTCGGCATACGCCTCCGCAACCGCCAGGTAGGCCATTTCGTCACTGCTCAAGAGCCTGTAGCCGTTACCGTAGGCGGCGTAGAGGCCAAGCGCGTAAGCCGCGGCAATGATTGCGACAGCAATCGCCGACGCTCTGCCGTTCGAAATACTCATGCTGGGCGCAACCCGTGCCTTGAAACTCACCGCCAACCGGTCGCCTTGCGCGCCGCCGGTCCGAAGCCGTAGCGGTCGTAAGTGCTGCACCGGCCATCGACCGCAGGGGCTTATAACAACATTGAGGAGATTGTGACAGTGACGCGGCCGCCCTCATCGCGGGCTACCGGAAGATGTGGTTTCAGCCCCGATCCCGCCTCTGGCCAGCGCCCTGTTGCAGCGCATTGCGGCCGGCCGGCCGAGCTTCCGGCAGGCTGCCGTCGGCAGCACCGGCCGGCGGAGAATCAAGTTGAAAACGGTTGTCCGCCTCCCCAGAATGCCCCGAATCGCGGTTGTGAGTACAGTCGCCAGCGCACCTAAAGGCGCCGAAAAAGAGTTGGCGGCTCCGGATACACTGGAGAAGAACGTGGACAAGATCGCCGTCCTGGGACTTTGGCACCAGGGCATAGTCGGGGCTGCGTGCCTGTCGAAACTTGGCTATTCGATCACCGCCGCCGATTCGAAAGTCGAGAACATTGAGCGCCTCCGTTCCGGCGAATCACCGATTTACGAACCGGGCCTCGATGATTTGATCAGCGAAGGGCTGGCGGCGGGAAACCTAGCGTTCACTTCCAATCCTGTTGAAGCGGTGCGCGATGCCGACGCCATATTCATTATGTTCGATACTCCTGTCGACGACGACGACAACGTGGTCGTTGATGAGATCTTCGACACCGTTCAGGAGATCTCCGGCGCGATCAAGGACGGTGCCAAGGTCCATATCACCAGCCAGGTGCCGGTTGGGACGTGCCGCAAGATCATCGAACTGCTGGAACGCGCGCCGGCCAGTGACGTCGGTGTCAGCTACAGCCCCGAGAACCTGGCACTGGGCAAGGCGATCGAGACGTTCTTCAACCCTCGTCTGCCGATGATCGGTGCGGACAGCCGCGATACCTACGATGCCATTGCGGCGGTCTTCCGGTCTTTCCATCCGGACTGGGACTTCGTCGGCATCGAGACGGCGGAAATGTCCAAGCACGCCCTCAATTCCTACCTCGCCACGTCGGTCTGCTTCGGCAACGAACTGGGCAGGATTTGCGATGAAGTCGGCGCTGACGGGCACACAATCGCCATGGCGCTGCGCAGCGAACCGCGGGTCGGGCCAAAGGCCATGATCCTGCCCGGGCTGGCGTTTTCCGGCGGGACGCTGGCGCGGGACGTGCAAACGCTGCGACGGATCGCGGCAGGCTGTGACCTGGCGGTGCCGATGCTGGACAGCATCATTGTTTCGAATGCGAAGCACAACGCGATCATCCTGCGAAAACTCAATAACCATTTCGGCCGTATCGACGCGCTGAAAGTGCTGGTCCTGGGCCTGACCTACAAGCCGGATACGAGCACGTTGCGACGGTCGGCCGCCGTCGACATAGTCAACGACCTCGTCGGCGCGGGTGCCGTCGTCGCCTGCAGCGATCCGAAGGCGGACCAGAGCGAAGTCGCCGCCCGGTTTCAGGACAACGCCAGTGTGGCGTTTTCGCGCGATCCCTTCGAAGCAGCGGAGGGCGCTAGTGCCGTCGTGCTGATGACGCCTTGGGGAGACTATGGCAGCCTCGATTTCGGCAGGCTCGGGGCGTTGATGACGGACGACCGGCTGGTCATCGACCCCTTCGAAATGTGGGACCGCACGGCGCTTGAAGGCGCCGGCTATGCGTATCGAACAATCGGCAAAGGCTACAAGTGACATGAGAGTCGGAATCATCGGGGCGGGCCTGCAGGGCCGTCGACGAGCACCTGTGGTCAAGAACTGGCCGGGCGCGGAAATCAAGATCATCACCGCGGAGCATCTGACGCATGCCGAAAACCTCGCCGGAGCGCTTGGTTGCCGGGCCGGCGTCGGTTGGCGCGACGTGGTCGACGACGACGAGATCGACGCCGTGATGGTGCTGACGCCGCCGCACCTGCACGCGCCGATCAGCGTTGCCGCACTGCGCAATGGCAAGCACGTGTTCTGCGAGAAGCCGTTGACGCGGACGCTGGATGAAGCGGCCGAGATGGTCCAGGCGGCGGAAGCGGCGCAGCGGGTACTGAAATGCGGCTTCAACCATCGCCATCACCCGGCCGTCGCCGAGGCGAAGGCGCTGGTCGACGCCGGCGAACTCGGGCGCATCCTGTTCGCGCGCAGCCGCTATGGGATCTGCGGCCGGCCCGGTTACGAGAACGAGTGGCGGGCCGATCCGGAACGGGCCGCAGGCGGCCAGTTCATGGAACAAGGTATCCATGTCATCGATCTCTACCGCTGGATCGTCGGTGAGATCCGGGAAGTGACCTGCATGACGGGGGTGCAGTACTTCCACGAGCAGCAGATGGACGACAACGGCATGGCTGTGTTCCGCGCGGCGAACGGTGCGCTGCTGAGCCTGCATGCCAGTTTCACCAACTGGAAGAACACATTCCATCTCGAGATCTATGGCTCAGAAGGCTACGTGGTGGTCGATGGCCTGGGCGCGAGCTACGGCACCGAGAAGCTGATCTTCGGCAAGCGGGACTTCGACAAGCCGTTCAACGACCATCTCACGGAGTATCGCGGCGGCGACAAGTCCTGGGACCTCGAGTGGAAAGAGTTCTGCGATGCCATCGACGAGAACCGGCAGCCGTCCGGCGATGGCCGGGACGGCTACGAAGCGCTGAAGATAGCGCTTGCAGCCTATGAGGCCGAGCGGGAGAAGCGGGCCATAGTCATTGATTGAGGCCGAAGCCGGCGATGACATACATCGTTACGGGGGCTGGCGGATTCATCGGCAAGCATCTGCTGCGGCGTCTCTGCGCCGAGGGGGCCGATGCGGTTGGCCTGACCCGCAAGGCCGTGCCGCCGACGGCCGCGACGGCAGAGGCGCTTCCGATGGTCGAGTGGGAACCGTCGGACCGGGGCAGCGTCGACGAGGTCCTTCAGTCGCTTCGCCCGGACGTCATCTTTCATTGCGCGGCGCAGAGCTATCCGAAGGTTGCTTGGGCCGATCCATACGGCACCCTGGCGGCAAATGCGCTGGCACCGGTCCACATGCTGCAGTCTCTGGTCGACGGGCAATTCGGCACCAGGATCCTGGTCTGCAGCAGTAGCGGCGTCTACGCCCCGCAGATTGCCGTTGACGCCATGGACGAGTCCTATCCGCTCGATCCGCAGGATCCGTACGGGCTGAGCAAGCTGCTGCAGGAGAACATCTGCCACTACTATGCTGCGGTGCACGGACTGTATGTCGTGACGATGCGGCCGTTTTTCGTCATCGGTCCGGAGAAGGAAGGCGATGTCTGTTCGGATCTCAGCCGGCAGATCGTCATGGTCGGGAGTGGCGCGAAGAGTGAGCTGGCGTTCGGCAATCTCGACGTCGTTCGGGATTTCCTCGGCATCCGCGATGCCATCGAGGCGATGCTCGTGCTCGCGCGCGACGGCGTTGCCGGTGAAGCGTACAACATCTGCTCGGGGCGGGGGGTCCATCTGCGTAGCGTGCTCGACACGCTGATCGCCCTCTCCGGCCATGACGGATTTGAGGAAAGCGGCGGCGCTTTGCCAGCACGTAAGAACGACCCGTCCTGCCGTGTCGGCGACTGCTCCAAGCTGGCAGCCCTGGGCTGGTCGGCCGAAGATGACATCGAAACCACACTGGCGGAAATCCTCGCCTATTGGAGAGGTCGGGAGGGCTCGCCCGCCCGGCCCGACGTCTAGTCGGTTAAGGTTGCATCGGCCCAGGCCTTGAGCTAGAGAAACCCCGCGATGGAGGCATCCGGCATTACCGCTGATACGTCAGGCATTTGGCAGTTTGACTGCGCTCAGGTGAGCTGAACTTTTGGCTGCCCGGCGGTGGTTGATGCCAAATCGGTGCGGCCCTGCGCCGCGCCGTCCCTGCGGGGCGCTGGGTCCCCTCTGGTGGGAAGTTACGGAGCAAGCGAGTAGATGATCCCGAATGGAATTCCGACTGCGGAGCTGAAAGACCTCTTTCCCGGAGTCGAGGAACACAACGGCCTGACCATTCCGAGCCACATTTTCTCGCAAAGCGACTGGGATATGCCCGTGGCCCTGGTCATGGAGCAGGCCGCGATGGCGGCTTTGTGCCGTTTCCTTAAGCCGCGCATGGTGCTGGAGTTCGGTACGGCCGAAGGCCAAGGCGCCTTCACTCTGGCGGCCAACACCCCGGACGACAGCAAGGTCTTCACGGTCGACCTGGCGGCGCCAACGTCATACACAGAACGTTGTCTGATGGGTGGCGAGCTCGGGGCATGCTTCAACGATGACCCGACGGTTTCGGGCAAGGTCAACCAGGTTCTGCGCAAGGTCCCCGACGAAACGCCGGCTGAAACCGAACGTCATGCCGGCGAATTCGATTTCGCCCACATCGATGGCGACCACACGTATGAGGGCGTGAAGATCGATACGGAGTGTGCCTTTCGCCTAGCCAAAGACGATGCCGTCTTCATCTGGCACGATTTCTACAACTTCGCGACATACGACGATCAGCCGACGCTGTCGCGCGGTGTCTATCCTTATCTGAACGAGTTGCAGAACGCCGGCGAGATCACGCTGCGGCACATCCTCGGTACCTATATTGTGGTCGGTCGCCGCCAATGGGACGACGCCACGCCGGGAACCATCGTGCAGCCGGGTGAGCTGCCTTTCCCGTTCGGCGAGCGCATTGTGCGTCTGTGGGAAACAGGCCGGGTTGAAGCGCTGCATCGTCCTTGAGCGTGGCGGCCTGCCAATTGCCGGCAAGCATAACGACGCCTTCGGCCCGCCGGGTCAGGTCCAAGATCGGTTGAACGGGTCAGTTGCATGGCGGTAATTCCCGGCTCGCGTTGTTTCGTAACGGGTGGTGCAGGCTTCATCGGTTCGAATCTGGTCGACCGGCTGCTGCGCGATGGTTGTGAGGTGGTCGCGTACGACAATCTGTCGACCTCGTTTGTCGAGTTCATAGAAGATGCCGGCAAGAACGCGGGTTTCCGGTTCGTCCGCGGCGATCTGCTCGACGCCGACAGTCTTGGCAAAGCGATGCGGGGCTGCGATCGCGTGTTTCACTTTGCTGCCAATGCCGATGTCCGCTTCGGTCTGGAGCATCCGGACCGCGATCTGCAGCAGAACACCATCGCCACGTTCAACGTGCTGGAGGCGATGCGGGCCAACGAGATCTCGTGGATCGCATTCTCCTCGACGGGCTCTGTCTATGGCGAAGCGGCCGTGATCCCGACACCGGAAGATGCGCCATTTCCGATTCAGACCTCGCTCTATGCCGCATCCAAACTTGCCGGCGAAGGCCTGATCCAGGCCTATGCGGAGGGTTTCGGTTTCACCGGCCTGATCTTTCGTTTTGCTTCGATCCTGGGCGAGCGCTACACCCACGGCCATGTCTTCGACTTCTACCGCAAGCTGGCAGCCGATCCCGCGACGCTGCATATCCTCGGCGACGGCAAGCAGAAGAAGTCCTACTTGCATGTGCAGGACTGCATCGAGGGCATACTTACGGCCGCCGCGCTGGCCGGAAAAGGTTGGTGTGTTCAACCTCGGGACGGACGCCTATGTCACGGTCGACCAGTCGGCCAGCTATATCGCCAAGGCCCTGGGCCTGGCCCCGGAGTTCAGCCACAGCGGTGGCGAGCGCGGCTGGGTTGGCGACAACCCTTTCATCTATCTCGATGTGTCCCGCATCCGCTCCCTCGGCTGGGAACCGGAGCTTACGATCGAACAGGCGGTGACCCGGACCGTACGGTGGCTGCAGGAGAACGAATGGGTCTTTGAGAGGCGCAGTTGATGGCGGTATCAGACCAGATGCGGGCGATGGAGCCGGACGCATCGGCGCAGTTGGACATCAGCCTCGTGGTTCCGGTCTTCAAGGAGGAACATTGCATCGCGCCTTTCCTCGAGCGCGCCGTGCCTGTCCTGGCGGCGCTCGGCAGCTATGAGATCATCTTCTGCCTCGATCCCAGCCCCGACCGCACCGAAGAGGTGATCAAGGCCGAAGCCGAGAACAACCCGGCGGTGAAGCTGATCAAGTTCAGTCGCCGATTTGGTCAGCCGGCGGCGACGATGGCGGGAATCCTGAACGCGGCCGGCAAGGCAGTGGCCATCATCGACGTCGACCTCCAGGACCCACCGGAGCTGATCCCCGAACTGCATGGGAAGCTGGGCGAGGGGTTCGATGTGGTCTACGCCAAGCGTCGCTCCAGGGCAGACACGTCGTTGATCAAGCGGATGATCCGCAACCCGCTGTACTACGTCGGCTACAAGGTCATCGCGCAGCTGTCCGACGTCGATATCCCCCGCAACACCGGCGATTTCCGGATCATATCGCGGCGCGTGGTCGAAGAACTCCGTCACCTGCCCGAAGGACACAGTTTCCTGCGCGGCCTGGTGGCGTTCGTTGGCTTCGAGCAGACGGCAATCTACTTCGACCGCGTCGAGCGCGAGCAGGGGGAAAGCAAGTACAACGATCTGTACGGCTCGTTCCGCATCGCCTTTAACGGCCTGTTCGGGTTCTCCACCGCGCCCCTGTCGATGATGTTGTGGGCGGGGCTGGCGATCTGCTTCCTCAGCTTTCTGTTCATCGTGTTGATGGTGTTCAGGAGCCTGGTGCTGGGCCAGGATTACCCGCTGGGGATTCCGACGATCACCGTGCTGGTGTCGTTCATGGGCGGCGTGCAACTCGCAGCGATCGGCATCATCGGCGAGTACATCGGGCGGATCTACAACGACGTCCGCCGACGGCCGCTTTACATCATCGACGAGGCCGTCAACCTGGAGCCACAATCGCCTTTTGGTCCGAACGCCCGGCCCTAGAGCATGTCCGTGCTTGTTTGAATCAACAGGGGGATTCCCCTGAGGCGTTTGATGTGATTCAAGATGCTGGCTGGAGGAGGAGGCCAGCATGCATGCCTCGACCTTATTCGCTGGATTTGCGTGAGCGTGTTGTTGCCGCGGTGGAGAGC
>Ga0209458_1000340_pt1 | contig 18013 bp, 14 predicted proteins | sample WorMetLIZAISLAND_FD_187411 | JGI IMG/M metagenome (GOLD analysis project Ga0209458, IMG submission 187411) | Marine gutless worms symbiont microbial communities from Max Planck institute for Marine Microbiology, Germany - Inanidrilus manae... ...
TTGCTCAGAAAGGCCGATGCGCGCACCACAGATGAAGTTGCCGACCGCATCGGTCAGCTCCTCGACGCCTTCACGCCGCACGAATGCGCCAACTACTTCCGAAATGCAGGATACGCTTCAAACTAAGACAGACACGCTCTAGCGGCCGTCTCGAAGGGTGCCACTTCGTCGACGCGGATTCCAATCAGCTCCCGGCCAGCGCCGTTTCCAGCCCTCGCCGCAGCTCCTGTGCTGCGTCTTCGGACAGGCGCACGACCAGCGTCTGGGTCTCGCTTTCCAGCTCGATGCACAGGCAGGGCTCCGGCGTGGTCTCGCGGCGGCAGCTGGTCATGGTGGTGAACAGCGCACGGTGCGGCGTGTCGATCATCTTGGGGCCCTCCCTGGCTTCATGCGGTGACGGTCGGCACGGACGGGCTCAGCCCGTCCGGCGGTTTGTCGGAGCCGTGTTGCGCCGCCGCGGCCGCTGCATGAACGGCAGTGCGTCGACGCCGCTGCGGCCACCAGTCCTGGCCCGGACCGGTGCTGCCGGCTTGGCCGTGGGTGCCGCGGTCGCGGCCGGGGCCTGCTTGCCCCGCCGACGGCGGCGCTTGCGCTTGCCCGACGACGTCGCGCCGGCGTTATCCGGTCGTGCCGCCTGTGCCGTCGGATCGTCGCCAGCGGCATCGCCGGTCGAGGCGATCCGCTTGCCCAAGAGCCGCTCGATATCGCGCAGCTGTGGCCGCTGATCCTGTTCGCACAGGCTGACGGCCTGGCCGGCGGCGCCGGCACGTGCGGTGCGGCCGATGCGGTGGACGTAGGTTTCGGGCACGTTCGGCAGATCGAAGTTGACCACCAGGTCGATGCCGTCGATGTCGAGGCCGCGGGCGGCGATGTCGGTGGCTATCAACACGCCCGTACGTCCGTTGCGGAAGCCCTTCAGCGCCCGCTCGCGCTGGCCCTGGCTCTTGTTGCCATGGATCGCAACTGCCTCGAGCCGGGCCGCGGTCAGGCCGCGCACCAGGCGGTCGGCGCCGCGCTTGGTGCGGGTGAACACCAGGGTGCGGCCGTCCGGCTGTCCGCGCAGCAGCTCGACCAACGCCGCCCGCTTGTGCGCCCGGGCGACATGGATCACCTGCTGGCTGATGCGCTCGGCCGGCGTGGCCGGCGGCGTCACCTCGACCCGGGCCGGCGCGTGCAGCAGTTCGGCCGCCAGCTGGCTGATCTGCGGCGGCATGGTGGCGGAGAAGAAAAGGTTCTGCCGTGCCTGCGGCAGTTGCTTGACCAGCCGTCGTACGGCCGGCAGGAAGCCCAGGTCGAGCATGTGATCGGCCTCGTCCAGCACCAGCACGCCGACGTCATCGAAGCGGACGTTGCCGCGTTCGAGGTGGTCGAGCAGCCGGCCGGGCGTGGCCACCAGGATGTCGACGCCGCGGGCCAGCGCCCGGACCTGTGGCCGGTCGGGCACGCCGCCCACGACGCAGGCGGTGGTGACGCCGCTGTGCCGGCCGTAGGCGGCGAAGCGTTCGGCGATCTGCGCCGTCAGTTCGCGGGTCGGGCTCAGCACCAGGACGCGGCAGCGCCGGGCCGTCACCTTGCCGGGCGTCGTTGTCAGGCGCTGCAGGATCGGCAGCGCGAAGGCCGCCGTCTTGCCGGTGCCGGTGGCGGCGATGCCGAGCAGGTCGCGCCCGGCCAGGACGTCGGGGATGGCCTGGGCCTGGATCGGGGTGGGTGTGTCGTAGCCTTCGGCGGCCAGCGCACGCGTCAGCGGCGCGGCCAGGCCGAGATCAGAAAATGTCTGCAATGAACTCGTCTTTCGTGGGTGTGCCGCGCGGATGATCGCGCGGCTGTCCCGTACGCTGCCCTGCGTGATCCGGGCAACCGGGTGGGATGAACTGGGGGTGCTCTTGAGCTGGAGGAGGGCCGCTTCTCGCGGAAGACTTTCACGCGGCCGGAGCACGATCGCCGCCGTTTGCGGCTGCCCCATAAGTGGTGACGCCGGCGGTGAAGTCAAGTTGTCCCTTGGCCATCAGGGGTTAACGCGGTTTCCGCCGACCGGGGCGGGTGCCATAATCGGACCGTCGGAGCGCCGCCCAGAACGGCGCGCGGCAGGCAACCGGGGAGGTGACGCATGGCCGGCCGGCCGATGCCCGATGGCAGCGCGACCACGGCGGCGATCCGCAAGGTCGGGCTCGCCGTTGCCGTCGGCATGGCCCTGCATGCGATCTATGTCGCCTATTTCGGCGGCTGGGAGCCCAGCATCCACCGCGCCGCGGCGCTGTTCGCCTGCATCGTCATCGTCACCCTGACAGCGCCGCTAGCGACTCTGCAGCCCAACCATCCGCGGCTGCTGCGCGGGCTCTACTGGCTCATCGACCTCGGCATCCTGGCGGTCAGCGGCTATGCCTGCTGGCGCTTCGTCGGCGCCATCGACGACATCGAAAACCTGGTCGCCTCGTTCTCGCTGTGGGACCAGCTGTCGGCGCTGTTGGCGATCTTGGCCCTGCTCGAGCTGACCCGGCGCTCGTTCGGCCTGGTGCTGGCGGCGGTCGGGGCAGTCAGCTTGGCCTACTGCCTGTTCGGCGCCGATCTGCCGTGGGTGTTCCGCCATTCCGGCTTCACCCTGGAACAGTCGATGGAGATCATCTGGTACGGCTTCCAGGGCGTGTTCGGCCTGCCCACCGGCATCGTCCTGTCGCTGATCTTCATCTTCATCGTCTTCGGTGCCCTGCTCGAGGGCACCGGCGCGGGCGAGGCGCTGATCCGCATCGCCTTTGCCGCCACCGGACGCACCCGCGGCGGCCCGGCGCACGCGGCGATCGTCGCCAGCGGCCTGTTCGGCACCACCTCCGGCAGCGTCACCGCCAATGTGGTCGGCACTGGCGTTGTGACCATCCCGCTGATCAAGCGGCGCGGCTTCCACGGCGCCTTTGCCGGCGCGGTGGAGGCGGCGGCCTCGTCGGGCGGGCAGATCATGCCGCCGGTGATGGGCGCGGCGGCCTTCCTGATGACCGACCTGACCGGCATTCCGTACCTGACGATCTGCGCCGCGGCGCTGATCCCGGCGCTTTTCTACTACGGCAGCCTGTTCGTCGCCGTCGGCCTGGAGGCGCGCCGCTTGGGCATCGAGCCGATCCCGCCCAGCGAGCGCCAGCGGCTGAGCCGCGACGACATCGTCAAGTCGATGATGGTGTTCGGACCGGTGGCGCTGATCCTGCTGACCCTGGCGCTGGGCCGCTCGCCGGCGATGGCCGGCTTCTGGGCCACCGTGTCCACCGTCGCCATCGCCCTGGTGCTGAACCCGGAACTGCGCCAGCGGCCGCAGCGCCTGCTCGAGGCGCTGGCCCGTGGCGGCGTCGCCGGGGCCAAGATCATGATGGCGGTCGGCGCCATCGGCATCATGCTGGCGGTGCTGAACCTGACCGGGATCGGCCTGAAGTTCGCCACCGAGATCGCCCATCTCGGCACCACCAGCCTGTTCACCGCCCTGGTGCTGGCGGCGCTGTCGTGCCTGGTGCTGGGCATGGGCATGCCGACCCTGCCGGCCTACCTGATCATCGTCCTGGTGCTGGGCCCGGCGATCAAGCTTTTGGGCCTGCCGACGCTGGCCGTGCACCTGTTCGTCTTCTATTTCGGCGTGCTGTCGGCACTGACCCCGCCGGTGGCGCTGGCGGCCATCGCCGCCGCACCCATTGCCGATGCCAATCCCATGCGCACCGCGGTGGTCGCAGTGGCGCTGGCCTTCGTCGGTTTCATCATTCCCTTCGTCTTCGTTTACGAGCCCAGCCTGCTGCTGGTGTTGGACTTCGACCCCACGGCCTTCGCCTGGGTGGCGCTGCGGCTGGTCCTTGCGGTCTGGCTGTTGAGCACCGCCTTCGTCGGCTTCGAGGCGGCCGAACTGCGCTGGTGGTCGCGACTGGCCCGGGTGGTCGCCGGTTTCGGCCTGATCCTGACCGTGCCTGAACTGCAGATCGCCGGCCTGGTGCTGGCCGTGCTGCTGCTCGTGGCCGATCGCTTTGCCGCCCGTCGCCAGGCCGCGGCGGCGACCGAACACTGAACATCTTGCTGCCAACAGGGAGGACAACGGCAATGCAGAGACGACAGCTGATGATGGCCGCAGCGGGGGCGCTGGCGCTCGCGCTCGCGGCCCCGGCGCAGGCCGAGGACATGTTCCTGAAGATGGACAGCTTCCCGGCCGGCACCAGCCCGGGTCAGTTCGGCATCGCCTTCAGCCAGGTGGTGCAGAAGCACATGGATGTGAAGATCCAGGTCTCGGTCGGCAAGCCGGCGACCAAGTCGGCGATCGACGCGGCCAAGCAGAACGTCGATCTGTTCCTGACCGCGCCGACGATCAACCATTTCATGCAGACCAAGGGGGCGATGTACAAGAAGGTCGCCGACGCCGACAAGCTGAACGAGAACCTGCGCGGCCTGATCAACTACGCGCTCGGCCCCTATCACATCATCGTCTACGACAACTCGGGCATCACCTCGCTGAAGGACATCAAGGGCAAGAAGGTGTTCCTGGGCCCGCCGGCCGGGGCGGCGACCAAGGTGACGACACAGATCGTCGCCGGCGCCACCGGCTACGAGCCGGGCAAGGACTTCGAGGTCATGCGCTTCGACTGGAAGACGGCCGAGACCGCCTTCATCGACCGGCAGATGGACGTCTACATGGGCCCGACCACGGTGCCGAGCCCGCAGATCCAGCAGTTCGCCCTGGTCAGCCCGATCCGCTTCCTCGGCATCCCCGAAGCGGCGTTCGACACCGCACCGATGAAGGCGGCGCTGGGCCTGCCGGGCCGGACCATCCACGACATTCCGCCCGGGATCTACAAGAACCAGGTCAACGACGGCCCGGTGCGCACGATCGGCTCGTGGGTCGGCCTGGGCACCCACAAGTGGCTGGACACCCAGGTCGTCTACGACATGATCAGGGTGTTCTGGGAGCACATCGACGAGGTCTATGCCACGGCCGAGTGGATGAAGGCGATCACCCGGGAATCGGCGCTGAAGGAGATGAACATCCCGCTGCACGTGGGTGCCTACCGCTACTACAAGGAAGCCGGCTTCACGGTGCCGGACCACGTGGTCCCGCCGGAAGCACAGTAATCGTCGTATCCCTCTCCCGCTTGCGGGAGAGGGAGGGACCCGCGCCGCCCTGGGCGGCGTGGGAGGGTGAGGGTGGTGGTCTTGCCGCCGCCGTTTCCCCCTCACCCCGACCCTCTCCCCCAAGGGGAGAGGGAGTTCAATAGTGAGGCAGTGCAAAGATGACGAGCCACCCTCTGGCGCCGTTGTTCGAGGCGCAGTCCGTCGCCGTGATCGGTGCCTCGGCCGAGCCGACCAAGATCGGCGGGCGGCCGCTGGCGATGCTGCAGGCGAACGGCTTCGCCGGCGTGGTGCACCCGGTCAACCCGCGCGGCGGTGAGATCCAGGGCCTGGCGGCCGCAACCAGCATCGCCAAGGTCGAAGGCCCGGTCGACCTGGCGATCTGCGCCGTGCCGTCGGCGGCCGTCGCCGACACCCTGCGTCAGTGCGCCGACAAGGGCGTGCGCGGGGTGGTGATCTTCTCCTCCGGCTTTGCCGAGATCGGCGACGAGGGCGAGCGCCAGCAGGCGGCGATGAGCGCCCTGGCGGCCGACAGCGGGATGCGGCTGATGGGGCCCAACTGCATGGGCTTCGCCAATTTCCGCCGCGGCCTGATCGCCAGCTTTCATCCCGGCTTCGCCACGCCGATGGGCCGCGACGGCCGCATCGGCCTGGTCAGCCAGAGCGGCGCCTTCGGCGGTCTGTGCGCGGTCATGGCGATGCAGCGCGGGGTGCCCATGAGCCATGTGCTGACCACGGGCAACGAGAGCGACGTGCAGGCGGCGGACTGTCTCGGTTACCTGGCCCAGGACCCGGATACCGACGTCATCCTGTGCTACCTGGAGGGCTGCCGCGACGGCCCGCGTCTGCTCGAGGCGCTGGCGCTGGCGCGAGAGAACCGCAAGCCGGTGGTGGCGGTGAAGCTCGGACGCACCGAGGCCGGCGCCCGCGCGGCGGCCTCGCACACCGCCGCGCTGGCCGGCAGCGATGCCGTCTACGACGCGCTGTTCCGCCAGTTCGGTGTGCACCGGGCGCATTCGATCGAGGAGTTCTTCGATATTGGCTGCGCCATTGCTGTCGGCGGCCTGCCGGCCGATGACAAGGTCGGCATCGTCACCGTCTCCGGCGGCGTCGGCGTGCTGATGGCCGATGCCGCCGCCGGCCTCGGTCTCGACGTGGCGCCGCTGCCGGACGCGGCGCAGCGGCAGATGAAGGAGATGGTGCCGTTCGCCGGGGTCAACAACCCGCTCGACGTCACCGGCCAGGTGGTCAACGACCCGGAGCTGTTCGGCCGGGCCATGCGGCTGGTCATGGAGCAGGCCGACTATGCCGCCATCGCCGCATTCCAGGGCTCGCAGTTCGCCGCCGAAGGGGCGATGGAGAAGTACTTCCCGCCCTGGCAGGCGCTGAAGGCGGCGTGGCCGGAGCGGCTGTTCGCCGTCGCCGGGATGTTGACGCCGCAAGTGCAGCAGGCGTTTCAGGCAATCGGCATTCCCGCCGTCGTCGAGCCGACCCATGCGATCCGCGCCATCGCCGCCGGTGCCGGCTTTACCGCCGCCTTCGCCCGGCCCGAGCCGTGGCAGCGCGCGGCGCAGGTCGACGTCGCGCTGCCGACCGGGCCGGTGGACGAACTGGCGGCGCTGGCACTGTTGCGTGCGGCCGGGGTGCCGGCGGTCGAGGCGGGCCTGGCCCGCGACCGGGACCAGGCGGTGGCGATGGCCGCGGCGCTGGATGGGCCGGTGGTGCTGAAGGTGGTGTCGCCCGACATCCTGCACAAAACCGAGGTCGGCGGCGTGCGCCTGAACCTAAAGGGCGCCGACGCGGTTGCCGCGGCGTTTGATGCGATCATCGCTGCCGCCGGCGTGGCTGCGCCCGAGGCTGAGATCCACGGCTGCCTGGTCGCACCGATGGCCGGCGAGGGGGTGGAGACGATCATCGGCGTGGTCCGCGACCCGGTGTTCGGGCCGGTGGTAATGTTCGGCCTGGGCGGGGTGTTCGTCGAGGCGCTGCAGGACGTGACTTTCCGGGTGGCGCCGTTCGGCGAGGCGGAAGCGGCGCGGATGCTGGACGAGGTGCGCGGCGCGCGGCTGCTCGACGGCGTGCGTGGCCGGCCGCCGGCCGACCGCGCCGCCCTGGCCAGCGCCCTGGCGGCACTGTCGCGGCTAGCCGCAGCCCACGCTGGGCGCATCCGCAGCATCGAGGCCAATCCGTTCCTGGTCCGCGCCGAGGGCGCCGGGGCGCTGGCACTGGACGCCGTGGTCGAACTGGACCCTGACGGCGAAGGAGATGGCACGTGAGCGCGGACAGCCACCTGCAGACCCAGGTCGGCGAGAGCTTTGGCCTGACCTGGCCGATCTTCGGTTTCGCCCACAGCGTCGACGTGATCTGCGCCCTGGCCGAGGCCGGCTGCATGGGGGTCTATGGCGCCACCCGAGACACCCCGGAGGAGATCCGCGACCGGCTGGCCGAGATCCGCGCGCGCATCGGCGCCCGGCCGTTCGGCGTCGACCTGGTGCTGCCGCGCGGCATGCCGCCGACCGACGACCGTGCCGCCATCGAGGCGGAGATCCCCGACGGACACCGCCGCTTCGTCGCAGGGCTGTACGAGCGGTTCGACGTTCCGGCGGGCAGCGGGCCGGGCATGCGCTCACGCTTCGTCCGCTCCGAGCAGATCGCCGAGGCGCAGATCGCCGCGGTGCTGGACTCCGACGTCGACCTGTTCGCCTGCGGCATCGGCGCCCCGGTCGACGCGGTGACCCAGGCCAAGGCCGACGGCAAGCGCACCCTGGCCCTGGTCGGCAGCCCGCACCATGCCGAGGCGGCGTTGCGCAGCGGCGCCGACATCCTGGTCGCCCAGGGCCACGACGCGGGCGCGCATACCGGGCCGATCGGGACTTTCTCGCTGGTGCCGCAGATCGTCGACGTCGCCGGCGCGGTGCCGGTGCTGGCCGCCGGCGGTGTCGCCACCGGCCGTCACATCGCCGCCGCCTATGCTCTGGGTGCCCAGGGCGTGTGGCTCGGCACGGCCTGGCTGACCACGCACGAGCATGCCCTGAAGCCACAGTTGCAGGCCAAGCTGCTGGCCGCTGGCAGCGCCGACACGGTGATCTCGCGCGCCAACAGCGGCAAGACCCTGCGACAGATCCGCACCGCCTGGAGCGAGGCCTGGGCCGCGCCCGACGCGCCGGCGCCGCTGAAGATGCCGTACCAGGACATCCTGGTCGGCGACCTGCTCGGCGCCATCCACGAGCACGAGGTCGAACCGCTGATGCATCACCCGGCCGGACAGAGCATCGCCTACTGCAACGAGCTGAAGCCGGTGCGCCAGGTGGTCGACGAGCTGGTCGGCGAGGCCGAGCGCACCATTGCGGCGTTCGCCGGGCTGGCCGACTGAGATGACGAGGCCGTCATGGACCTGACACTGAGCGAGCAAGAGCTGGAGATCCGCGACCGGGTGGCGCGTTTCTACGACCGGCGCATCCTGCCGCGCGAGCCTGAATGGCGGGCGGCGATGGCCGCCGGCGAGCACGCACCCGGGTTCATGGCGGAACTCAAGCGCGAGGCCTTTCACGAGGGTCTGTGGAACATGGCCCTGCCGCAGCTCGCCGAGGACGAGCCCGGGACCCGGCTGTCCAACCTGGCGTTCGCCGGCATCGCCGAGATCCTCGGCCGCCTGTCCTGGGCCTCGGAGGTGTTCAACTGCCACGCCCCGGACGTACCGAACATGGAAATCCTGCAGATGTTCGGTGCGCCGGCACAGAAGCAGGCCTGGCTCGCGCCGCTGCTCAACGCCGAGATCCGCTCCGCCTTCGCCATGACCGAGCCGGACGTGGCGTCGTCCGACGCGACCAACATCGCCACCCGCATCGAGCGTGACGGCGACGACTATGTCATCACCGGGCGCAAATGGTTCGCCACCGGGGCCGGCAATCCCGACTGCCGCTTTCTCATCGTCGTCGGCGTCACCGATCCGGACGCCGCCCGCGGCGCGCGCCATTCCATGGTCATCGTGCCGACCGATACGCCGGGGCTGACGGTGGTGCGCAACCACTCGGTGTTCGAGCATGTCGACACCGTGGCGCCGCACAGCGAGCTGCGGTTGGATGCGGTGCGGGTGCCGGTCGCCAACCGCCTGGGCGACGAAGGCGACGGCTTCCGCATCGGCCAGGCCCGGCTCGGCCCGGCCAGGGTGCATCACTGCATGCGGGCGATCGGCCGCTGCGAGGTGCTGATCGGGCTGATGCTGGAGCGCGCGCGCAGCCGCGTCGCCTTCGGCAAGCCGATCGCCGAATACGCCAACCTGCAGGACGCGGTGGCGCTGTCGCGCATCGAACTGGACCAGGCCCGGCTGCTGGTGCAGCGCACCGCCTGGCTGCTCGACAGCGTCGGCAACCAGGCCGCCCGGCGCGAGGTGTCGATGATCAAGGTCGCCGTCGCCCGCGCCTACCAGAACATCGCCGACCGGGCGATCCAGGTGTTCGGCGCCCGCGGGGTCACCGGCCTGACGCCCCTGGCCGCGTCCTATGCCCAGGCCCGTGCCTTCCGCATCTACGACGGCCCCGACGAGGTCCACCTGCGCACCATCTATCGCCTCGAGGATCGCGCCGCGGCCGAGCGCGGCGAAGACCTATCGGCGGCGTATCTGGAACACTGACGACAGCCCGTAGATCTCTCATGAGTCTCCTCGGCATGCCTCGCGGCGTGCTGCTGGATCCCGGATCTCCGCTGCGCTCCGTCCGGGATGACGGGAGGAGGGGACACGCAGGCGGTGGCAACTGAGCCGGATGCCCGTGGAACAAGGCCGGCGCCGCCCCCTCCGCGTCATTGCCGGACTTGATCCCGCAATCCATCGCGCCGCCGTTACAGCCCGAGCGTCTGCTTGGCGAGGATGTTGCGCTGCACCTCGCTGGTGCCGCCGGCGATGGTGAAGCCGCGGTGGTGCAGGTAGTTGGCGGTGGCGGCGATGGCGTGGTCGGGACCGACGGGGAGCTGGTTGCCACCGCGGAATAGGAACTCGCCGTGGTCCGGCATGGCATAGGCGCCGATGCTGGCGAGCAGCGCCTCGTCCATGTCCTGCACGAGGTGGCTGCCCAGGAGCTTGATCATCGACGGTTCGGCGCCGACCGACCGGCCGGCGTCGGCGTCGCTCAGCAGGCGCAGGCTCAGCACTTCCAGGGCGTCGAGCCGGCGTGCCAGGTCGGCCAGCCGCAGGGCGAAGTCAGGGTCATCGATGAGCCGCCCGCCGCCGGCCCGCTCCTCGCCGGCGACCTCGCGCACCAGCGCCAGCATGCGCCGGTTCTCGGAGACGCGGGAGACGAAGAAGCGCTCGTCACCCAGCAGCTTCTTGGCCACGGTCCAGCCCTGGTTCTCTGCCCCCAGGCGGTTGACCTGCGGCACCCGCACGTCATCGAAGAACACCTGGTTCCACAGGCGCCGGCCGTTCAGCGCGATCAGCGGCTCGACGCGGATACCGGGGCTGGTCATGTCGATCAGCAGGAAGCTGATGCCCGATTGCGGCTTGGCCTCGGCATCGGTGCGCACCAGGGCGAAGATGTGCGTCGCTTCCTCGGCGGCGCTGGTCCAGATCTTCGCGCCGTTGACGATGTAGTCGTCGCCGTCGGCCTCGGCCCGGGTGCGCAGCGAAGCCAGGTCCGAGCCGGCCTCGGGCTCGGAGTAACCCTGGCACCACCAGTCCTCGCCGTTGAGGATGCGCGGCAGGTAGTGCGCCTGCTGTGCCGGGCTGCCGAAGGCGATCAGCGCCGGGCCCAGCATGCTGAAGTTGAACGCCATCACCGGCGGGCAGTGGGCCAGCCGGCATTCCATGTCGAAGATGTGCCGGCGGCTCAGGTTCCAGCCGGTGCCGCCATGCTCGACCGGCCAGTTCGGCGCCAGCCAGCCGCGCCCCGCCAGGATCTGCTGCCAGCGCTGCAGGTCGGCGCGGGAGACCGGTAGCCCCAGGCGCACCCGGTCGCGGATGTCGTCGGGCAGGTTGGCGCGGAGGAAATCGCGCACCTCGCTGCGGAAGCTCTCTTCCTCTGGCGTCAGCGACAGGTCCACGCGGCGTTCCTTGCGGCCGGGTGGCGGTGGGCTCAGGTGCCGGTGAAGCGCGGCGGGCGCTTTTCCTGCCAGGCGGCGATGCCTTCGCGGAAATCGTCTGAGTCCAGCGCCGTGCGCATCTCCGCCTCGGCCTGGTCCATCGCCCCGTCGAGGTCCTGCACCAGGGCATCGTAGACCAGCTGCTTCATGATCCGGGTCGAGCGCGGCGAGACCTCGTGGGCGATCTCGCGGGCATAAGCCAAGGCCGCCGGCAGCAGCTCGTCCGCCGGCAGCACCCGGTCGACCAGGCCCAGGCGCAGGGCTTCGTCGGCCTCGATGAGGCGGGCGCTGTACAGCAGGTCCAGGGCGCGCGACGGGCCGATGAGCCGCGGCAGCAGCCAGGCCAGGCCGTATTCGGCGACGAGCCCGCGTTTGGCGAAGGCGGTCCCGAGCCGGGCGCCATCGGCGGCAAAGCGCACGTCGCAGTAGAGCGCCAGCACCAGGCCGACCCCGACGGCGGCGCCGTTGACGGCCGCGATCAGCGGCTTGGGCACCGTGCTGAGATAGGCGTATTTCGCGGCATAGCCCTGCGGCAGGGCGAGGCCGCCGTCGATCGCGCCGGCATTGGGCAACGGTTCGGCCTCGCGCGCGCCACCCGCGGCGGTGCCCTGCAGACGGGCCGCGTCGGCGCCGGCGCAGAAGCCGCGTCCCGCCCCGGTCAGCACGATCGCCCGCACGGCATCGTCGTCGCTGGCCCGCTGCATCGCCGCGCGGATCTCGCCGCCCATCTGCAGGGTCATGGCGTTGAGCCGATCCGGCCGGTTCAGCGTGACCAGGGCGACACCGTTGTCGACGGCGTAGTCGAGCTGCTGATAGTCCAATTGAGCGCCTCCTCCCGGGGGCCGTTTGTGACATCGCGTGCGGCGCGGCATCCCGGGTCGCCTTATGGTAAGGGCGCGCTAGATATGATCCAAGGTCCCGGGCAGGAGGGTGGCGCGATCCAGTTCGACGAGGACTATCTGCCGACGCTGCAGTCGGATGTCTGCCGTGGCCTGGCGGCGGCCTGGCTGGGCTGGCGCGGTGACGACCTGCTGCCGGGCCGCCGGGACATGCGGCTGGAGGACGTCAGGACGATCCTGTCGTTCATCTCGGTCTACGAGGTGCCGTCGGCCGAGCGCATCGTCATCCGCCTGGCGGCGAGCGCGCAGGAGGCCATGTTCGACGGTTCGCTGCAGGGCATCAACGTGCTGGACATCACCGTGCCGGAAGACCGCCCGCTGCGGTCGGCGCGAACCTGGCAGATGGTGACGCGTCCCTGTGGCGGCCGCAGCAGCTTCCTGCAGCCGCTGCGCTCCGGCCTGGAGTCGCCGGTGGAGCTGCTGTCGCTGCCGATCCGGCCAGCCCGCTGGAATCAGCCGATGCAGCTGCTGACGGCGCTGGCGCCGATGCCGGGGCCGATCCAGCACGACACGCCGCAACCGCGCTCGGTGTTCCACGTGGCCCGGGACTTCGAGTTCCTCGACCTCGGCGCCGGCGTGCCGGATAGTGCGGGCGGCGAGCAGCTTAGCTAGACCCTGTTCGCTTCAGTTGGAATCAAGTCATCAGAGCTGCAGCCATTGCTGCGACACCCTTCGAGACGGCCGCTAGCTCGGCCTCCTCAGGGTGAGGTCCTTTTTGTTTGCTCCTCATCCTGAGGAGCGTCCGTGAGGACGCGTCTCGAAGGATGAAGGCCGAGGACCAAGCCGCTTCCAACAAACCTGACATGCTCTAGACCCCGCTAGCCGGCCTCGAGGTCGCGCACCTCGACCAGCTCGATGCCGTTGTAGTCGAACAACTGCTCGACGAAGCTGACGGCGAGCTCGACCGCCTGGGCGTCGTCCGCGCCGGCGATAAGCCTGTCTTCGGCGAACAGCGCCGGCATCTGGATCCGGCAGGACGGCACGCCGTGTACGGGATGGGGCTCCGGCGCGAAGACGATCACCAGGATGTCTTCCGTGGTTTCAGTCGTCAGCCGGCGCCGGCCGACGATCTGTTTCAGCTGTCGCGCCACCGGCGACAACTATAGCGCGATATCTGTCCTCAATGAATACTTAAGGTAGCAAGATCGCGTCCCGACGCTCAGTCGCCCAGGATTCCCGGCAGCCGCAGTTCGTGTTCGCGGGCGCAGTCGAGGGCGATCTCGTAGCCGGCATCGGCATGGCGCATCACCCCGCTGGCCGGGTCGTTCCACAACACCCGCTCGATGCGCCTGGCCGCGGCCTCGCTGCCGTCGCAGCAGATCACCATGCCGGCATGCTGGCTGAAGCCGATGCCGACGCCGCCGCCGTGGTGGATCGACACCCAGGTGGCGCCCGAGGCGCAGTTCAGCAGGGCGTTCAGTAGAGGCCAGTCGGACACCGCATCGGAGCCGTCGCGCATGGCCTCGGTCTCGCGGTTGGGCGAGGCGACCGAGCCGGAATCGAGGTGATCGCGGCCGATCACCACCGGTGCCTTCAGTTCGCCCGCGGCGACCATCTCGTTGAAGGCCAGGCCCAGGCGGTGGCGATCGCCCAGGCCGACCCAGCAGATCCGCGCTGGGAGGCCCTGGAAGCTGATCTTCTCGCGCGCCAGGTCGAGCCAGTTGTGCAGATGCGCATCGTCCGGCATCAGCTCCTTCACCTTGGCGTCGGTGCGGTAGATGTCCTCCGCATCGCCTGAGAGCGCGGCCCAGCGGAACGGGCCGACGCCGCGGCAGAACAGCGGGCGGATATAGGCCGGCACGAATCCGGGGAAGGCGAAGGCGTCCTGCAGGCCTTCTTCCAGCGCCATCTGGCGGATGTTGTTGCCGTAGTCCAGTGTCGGCACGCCGGCATTCCAGAAATCGAGCATGGCCTGCACGTGCACCTTCATGCTGGCCCGCGCCGCCGCCTCGACGGCGGCCGGATCGCTCTCGCGCTTGGCCCGCCAGTCGGCCAGGCTCCAGCCCAGCGGCAGGTAGCCGTTGACCGGGTCGTGCGCCGAGGTCTGGTCGGTGACGATGTCGGGACGCACGCCGCGGCGGACCAGCTCCGGGAACACGTCGGCGGCGTTGCCCTCGAGCGCGACGGAGACGCACGTGCCCGCCGCATGCGCCCGTTCGATGATCGCCAGCGCGTCGTCCAGGTCCCGCGCCACTTCGTCGAGATAGTTGGTGCGCTTGCGGAAGGCGATGCGCTCGGGGTCGCACTCCACCGCCAGGCAGCTCGCCCCGGCCATGGTCGCGGCCAGCGGCTGCGCCCCGCCCATGCCGCCCAGGCCCGCGGTGAGGATCCATTTGCCAGAAAGATCGCCGCCATAGTGCTGGCGGCCGGCCTCGCCGAAGGTCTCGTAGGTGCCCTGGACGATGCCTTGCGAACCGATATAGATCCAGCTGCCGGCGGTCATCTGGCCGTACATCATCAGGCCCTTGCGGTCGAGCTCGTTGAAGTGGGCCCAGTCGGCCCAATGCGGCACGATGTTGGAGTTGGCGATCAGCACCCGCGGCGCGTCGGCATGGGTACGGAAGATGCCGACCGGCTTACCCGACTGCACCAGCAGGGTTTCGTCTTCGCCCAGGCTGCGCAGGCTGGCGACGATGGCGTCGAAATCCTGCCAGCTGCGCGCGGCCCGGCCGATGCCGCCGTAGACCACGAGCTCGTTGGGGTTCTCGGCGACCTCGGCATCCAGGTTGTTCATCAGCATCCTGAGCGGCGCTTCGGTCTGCCAGGAGCGGGCGCTGATCTCGGGCCCGCGCGGGGCACGGATCTGCCGCACGTTGCTGGTGGTCTCGCTCATCGCTGCCTCCCGTTCTGCGGCCGCCGCGGGCGGGTCTGAGACCCGCCCCTACCGACCGTTGTGCGATCCGTCCGACATCTACACATCATCGTCCAACCGTGGGAACAGCGCCGCGCCAGCGGGTCCGACCAGGGCGCGGCTGCGCACCAGGGCGGCGGCGGCGGCGAGATCGCCGGCCAGGGCCCGGTCGGCGCCCAGCGCCGGCACCACGCCGCGCACCGTCGCCAGCACCCGGCGCAACGGTTCGCTGGTCTGAAGCGGGGCCCGCAGCTCCACCCCCTGCGCCGCCGCCAGCAGCTCGATGCCCAGCAGGCGGGCCAGGTTCGCCGTCATCTCTCCCAGGCGCCGGGCCGCGTGCGCGGCCATGGAGACGTGGTCCTCCTGGTTAGCGCTGGTCGGGGTGGAATCGATCGAGCAGGGGGCAGCGCGCTGCTTGTTCTCGCTCATCAGCGCCGCGGCGGTGATCTCCGCCACCATGAAGCCGGAGTTGACGCCGGGTTCGGGGCTGAGGAACGGCGGCAGGCCGGTGCTCAGGGCAGGGTCGACCAGCAGGGCGACGCGGCGCTGGGCGATGGTGCCGATCTCGGCCAGGGCCAGGGCGATCTGGTCGGCGGCCATGGCCACCGGCTCGGCATGGAAGTTGCCGCCCGAGACGATGCTGCCGTCCTCGACGAAGACCAGCGGGTTGTCGGTGACGGCGTTGGCTTCCGCCGTGAGGGTCGCCGCCGCCTGGCGCAGGATGTCGATGCAGGCGCCCATCACCTGGGGCTGGCAGCGGATGCAGTAGGGATCCTGCACCCGCTCGTCGTCGTCGCGGTGCGACTCGCGGATCGGCGAGCCGTCGAGCAGGGCGCGGATCGTCTTCGCGGCCGCGGTCTGTCCCGGCATCCCGCGCAGGGCCTGGATCTCGGGCCGGAACGGCGCCGCCGAGCCCATCGCCGCATCGGTCGACAGCGCGCCGCTGACCAGTGCCGCCTCGACGCAGGCCCAGGCCTCGAACAGGCCGATGAGCGCCAGTGCGTTGGAGATCTGGGTGCCGTTGAGCAGGGCCAGGCCCTCCTTGGGCCCGAGCACGACGGGCGGACCATGGCCGGCCGCGGCCAGAGCGTCCGCGCCGGCCATGGTCCGCCCGTCGACGACCGCCTCGCCCTCGCCGATCATCACCGCGGCGATATGCGCCAGCGGCGCCAGGTCGCCCGAAGCGCCGACCGAGCCCTGGGCCGGCACCACCGGCAGCACGCCGCGGGCCAGCATCGCTTCCATGAGCTCGATCATCGGCCAGCGCACGCCGGAGGCGCCGCGGCCCAGCGAGTTCAGCTTCAGGACCATCGCCAGCCGCACCGCCTGGGCCGGCAGCGGCGGGCCGACCCCGGCGCAGTGCGATAGCACCAGGTTGCGCTGCAACAACGCCGTCTGTCGCGGCGGGATGCGGGTCGAGGCGAGCTTGCCGAAGCCGGTGTTGACGCCATAGACCGGCGCCTTGCCGCGGGCGGCGCGGGCGACGATCGCGGCGGCGGCATCGACCCGCGCGCGGGCGGCGCGGTCGAGCACGACCGCACCGTCATCGCCGGCCAGCCGTCGCAGCTCAGCCAGCGTCACCTGCCCCGGGTTCAGCGTCAGGCTCATCGACGGCCACCGTGTCCCTGTCATTGTTAACAGAACATTGCACGCCTGCGCCGCCGGTGCACCCGCCGGGGCGGCAATTGTCTCGGGCCGGGATTGTCATAAACTAATGTGACGACCGCGCCGGCGGAGCGGCTCGCGGTCGGACCTGGGAATGTGCCGGCATGGTCGCCAGCTACGATCCGATACTTGTGTTTGCCTCGGTGTTCGTTGCCGTCATGGCCTCGTTCACCGGGCTGAAGCTGTTGGCTGGCTTGCGCCATGTCGATGCCCGGCGCAAGAAGCTGCAGATCGTCAAGGCGGCCGTGGCGCTGGGCGGCGGCATCTGGTCGATGCATTTCATTGCCATGCTGGCGGTCAGCCTGCCGGTGCCGATCATCTATGACGCGCTCTACACCCTGGGCTCGATGCTGATCGCCATCCTGATCACCGGCCTTGGGCTGTCGCTGATGCATTTGGGCGAGCGCACGACCAACAAGACCGTGCTCGCCGGCGGGCTGATCGGCGTCGGCATCACCAGCATGCATTATGTCGGCATGGAGGCGATCGAGGGCAACTGCGTGGCCGAGTACGCCCCGCCCGGCTTTATCGTGCCGGTGGCCATCGCCATCCTGTCGTCGATCTGCGCCCTGCACCTGGCCTACCGCAACCGCACGCTGATGCAACTGGCGCTGGGTTCGGTGCTGCTGGGGGTGACGATCTCCGGTATGCACTATTCGGCCATGGCGTTCACCAGCTTCGTGCGGATCGAGGCGCAGTTGCCGGTGCTGAAGCCGATGCTGCCGGACAGCTACCTGGCCCTGTTCGTCGCTGTCGCCGCCTTCCTGCTCTGCGGCGTGTTCCTGCTCACCGCCCTGCCGATGCCGGAACCGAAGACCGTGCCGGTTGACGATGACCAGCCACTCCCGGCGCCGCCGATGGCGCCTGCGCTGTCCGTGGTCCCGGCGGCGACCGAACCGGCGCCCGCGGCAGCGGACGAGAGCGAGCGCGTGCGCGTGCCCTACGAGCAGAACAACCGGGTCTATTTCCTCGACGCGGCGCGGATCCGCGCGGTCAAGGCGGAAGGCCACTACACCCGCATCCTCGACGGCGAAGACAGCCTGTTCTGCCCGTGGTCGATCTCGCGCCTGGAAGAGCATCTCGACGGCCTGCCGTTCATGCGCACGCATCGAAGTTTCCTGCTCAACATCGCCCATGCCGAGGCGTTCCAGCGCCGGCGCGACAAGGCCTATGTCATCGTCAGTGGCCCGGCCGAGACGGCGGTCCCGGTGAGCCGCACGCACCTGGGCGACGTGCGCCGGGCGTTGGGGATGTAGCGGACGCAGAAGGTATGAAACCCCGGCTTTCGTGTTGTGTCCCGGGTGATTGTTCAGACGCTCGATTGGCGCGTTGTATCCAAGGCACCTGAGTCTGGTTCGATTGTAGGCATCGACGAAGCTGCGGATGAACTGATTTCGTTCGTGGTGTGTGTCGAAGCGGTTCTTGCCGTGGTTTCGGG
>Ga0209458_1000341_pt1 | contig 18004 bp, 11 predicted proteins | sample WorMetLIZAISLAND_FD_187411 | JGI IMG/M metagenome (GOLD analysis project Ga0209458, IMG submission 187411) | Marine gutless worms symbiont microbial communities from Max Planck institute for Marine Microbiology, Germany - Inanidrilus manae... ...
TTTGAAACGTCAAATCCGACATACTCACCCATGGTCACTCTCCTCGTTGGTCTGTTGGAACGCGGCCTCGCGTCCCTGCATTGTCGGCTCGGGAGAGTGGCCGCCGGAATTACGCTATGTGTGCTGGAAACCCCCGAATACGGACTCACACCCTATCCGGACCAATTAATGTTCGACGGCGTAAAGGATTTCCAATCCCGCCGCGGCCTACGAGTGGACGGCATCATGAAGCCTGATGGGCCGACCTTAAAAAGAATGAACGAAACCCTGAATGCCCACCGAAATAGGGTTGGCCAACCTCTAAAGCCTCGTACCGTCGTTCTGGGCTTATCCGATGAGGTGGGCGATCGGAGAAAGAACAAACCTCACGACGTCTTTTCGACGCGCCAAGCCCTCAACTGGGCGGGGCATTTGCCGATGATCTCAAGCGGCGCTTCTAGCGACTTGGCAAACACGATAAAGGACTTTCAAACGGCATCGGGACCGAAACGGGATGGTTTTCTCCGTCCCCAGGGAGAAACCGAAAAGGCGCTGAACGAAGCACTCGCGGGTACGCTCGACGGCGTACGGCGAGGTGCCGATCTAACGGACGGAAGCCCGGCAGGCCGCACAAAAGGGCGCATCCAACAAGCGTTCGCGTGGACCGCCATTCCTCCGATCGTTCTAAAAATCGCAGAATATTTTGGGATAGCGGTCTTGGCTGCATTGGCATGGTGGCAATCCATGTCCGAAGCGGAAAAGAGCCGGATACGGGAAAAAGTGAACGGCCGCGGCCCGTCAGACGACGGAGGCGATCGTGACGAATGTGATCGTCTACATTTCGACGTGGATATCCCGACATGCAATGGGATACGAGAAAGAAGGGGCAAACGGGCAGCCCAAAGGTGTTATGCTTCGGCCAATGAAAGACACGCTGCGTGCCTTCGCTGCGTGCCCTTGGATCGACTGCCTCCGTTGGACGTATGGAACAACTGAAAGACATCATTCTCGATTTTCGTGCCTCGGCGAAAGATCTCGATGGCGGCGTCGGCCCCTTCCACCTTCAAGTGTCTGCGCCAGCCTTCGATGAGGGTCGCGGATATTTCTGCGAGGTCCGCTGCCCTTATCTCCGCGAGGTGCCGTTCATGATCTTCGGTGCCGATGAACAACAGGCCTGCGAACTCGTTGCCGATTTTATCGATCGGATGCTGGAGGGAAGAGCCAAGCTAGTCGACAATGACGGGAGTGTCCTCGAAGTCCCGACTGTCGATTGGCGCAAATAATCGGCCCGCGCAATAAGTGGATATTGTTCCCCGTGCATCGCCATGGAGAACCGGCAGACCCGACGCCGGAATGCCATCGGCATAATCCGCGTCCGATTGCTATCGGTTTGGGTTGGTCTGAGGATGTTCTATTCGGGCTTCACCAAGTCCATAGGCTCCACCCGGTCTCGGATTTGGCAACCGTATTGATGGCATTCGCTGAAATTGAACAAATTCCCCCGAAGGATTGGAGATATTCCCTGATCCCGTCCTTAGGCAAATCGGCATTCTTTGCGGGAAACCGCGACTTCATAGGTGCCAACGCCCGCCGTCGGCCTGAAAACCTACGCAAATTCGCTGTATCTTCCCTGCCAATCAGGGAAATGCGACGGAAACGCGTTCGCCTCAGACTGCGACCACCATCACACCATTTTCCGTCGGTGTTCTGGCCAATCGATTAAGAGGTTTGGGAGAAAACGGGCTGGCGGTTCGCGGCCCGTTCAAACCTCCCACCGGGAATAGCCGTCACCGAGTTCGATATCGCGCCACATTCCCTTGAGGTCGGCGAGCAACCCGCCTGTTGCCAACAAGGAGAGCAAGACACGGCTGTTAAATGCGCGATAAACACCGTGGGGTACGGCGCCGACAACGCAGTCGTAGCCGGAGACACCGTCCAGATTCGGCAGCAGATCGATTCCGTAATGGCGTTTCGCCTCCTCTGCACTGGCCATGGCGTCATGGGCGTCGACTTGGCAACCGCGCCGGTTTAGGGCGGTTATGAGATCGACCGATTTCGAGTTCCGGATATCGGGGACATTCTCCTTAAAGGTAATGCCGAGCACCAAGACGCGGGGCGGCGTTGACGTCTTCTCCAGCTTACCGATATTCCGCCAAACACCTTCGGCCATGAACTCGGCCATACCGTCGTTGATACGCCGGCCGGCCAGGATGACCTCGGGTTCATGTCCAAATTCACGGGCCACGTGGGCCAAATAAAAGGGATCGACGCTGATGCAATGGCCGCCGACGAGGCCAGGCTCGAAATTCAAAAAGTTCCATTTGGTGCGCGCCGCCGCGAGAACACTGTGGGTGCTGATGCCAAGTTTGTCGAAAATCATCGACATTTCATTGATGAACGCGATGTTGATGTCGCGCTGGGCGTTCTCGATGACTTTCGCGGCCTCCGCCGTGCGGATGTTTTCGGCCACGAAAATATTGCCGTTGGTGACTTTGCCATAGACTTGTTCCAGGAGTTCCGCGATCTCTGCCGTCTGGCCGGAAACGACCTTGGTAATCTTGTCGACGGAATGTTCGCGGTCCCCCGGGTTCATTCTTTCCGGTGAGTATCCGAGGAAAAAGTCACGCCCGCATTGTCGACCGGACGCCTCCTCCAAGATCGGTCCGCAGATATCCTCCGTGACGCCCGGGTAAACCGTACTCTCGAACACAACGACCGCACCATCGCCTAACACCGAGCCGACCAGTCGACAGGCGGATTCGATCGCGCGGAGATCCGGTTCACTCTTGGCGTCAATCGGTGTGGGCACCGTCACGATGAAGAGGTTCGCATCCTCTATGTCCCGATTGTCACTGGAGAAATGCAGCGACGTTCCGCGAAGCTCAGAAGAGAGCACCTCGCCTGTATCGTCTTTCCCGTTCCGAAGTTCCGAAATCCGGGCCTCGTCGACATCGAACCCAACGACCGGAAAATGGCGTGCGAGGTGCAGGGCCAGCGGAAGGCCGACATAGCCGAGCCCAACGACGCATATTCTCACGCTTTCGAGTGAAGTTTGGACCATGATTCGATCGGTGCCTTCGGAAGGGCTGCGATTATTTGACTGACGACAGGACAATGTCAATGTGGCGTTTCGCGACATTAGGGTTCGCCGATCCCCGATTGACCTTTCGGCATTCCGTTCAGATCCTAGCCCGACATACCGTCGGAATTGGTGAAGCGCGGAAGCCTTGACGAAACGGTTCTGAGGTTGAGAAACAGTTCTTGATCTTTCCCGCCCACCAGTTTGGTGGGCCGAGCGGTGTGCAGCCCGGCCGGAAGGTTGGTGAACCTTCAGGCGGGCAACTCGGTCGTTCCCATGAGATACTGATCGATCGAGCGCGCGCATTGGCGGCCTTCACGGATGGCCCAGACGACCAATGATTGACCCCGCCGCATGTCACCTGCCACGAAGACTCTCTCGATCGAGGACTTGTAGTCGGATTCGTTGGCGTCGACGTTGCCACGCCCGTCCCGTTCGACACCCAACTGCTCAAGCAATCCTTCCGCGACCGGATGGACAAAGCCCATAGCCAACAGCACCAGATCGGCTTTCTTCTCGAATTCGGAATCGGGGATTTCGTTCATCTGCATGCGACCGTCGTCACCGGTTGTCCAGTCAAGGCGTATGCCATGCAACGTATCGACCCGGCCGTCGTCGCCGGTGAATGCCTTCGTCATCACGGACCATTCGCGTTCGCACCCTTCTTCATGAGATGTTGACGAGCGCAGCTTCATCGGCCAATTGGGCCAGGTTACCGCCTTGACTTCTTTTTCCGGCGGTTTTGCCAAAAGCTCGAATTGGGTTATCGAAGCAGCACCCTGGCGGGCCGAAGTGCCGACACAGTCGGACCCGGTATCGCCGCCGCCGATGACGATGACGTGGCGTCCTTCGGCGGTGATCGCCCGATCCGCCGGGATTTCGATCCCGGCGTTTCGGTCATTCTGTTGCGACAGGAAATCCATAGCGAAATGGATACCCTTGAGCTCGCGGCCGGACACCGGCAGGTCGCGAGGATGTTCTGATCCGCCGCAGAGGGCAATCGCGTCGTATTCTTTAAGCAACTTCTCGGTCGGCACATTGCCGCCGACGTGGCTGTTCGGTCGGAATTCGACCCCTTCCGCCTGCATCTGCGCCATGCGGCGGTCGATCAACGATTTGTTCATTTTGAAATCGGGGATGCCGATGCGAAGCAGACCGCCGATGCGCGCGCTTTTTTCAAAAACCACAACCTTGTGGCCGGCTCGTGCCAACTGCTGTGCACAGGACAGGCCGGCGGGCCCCGAACCGACGACGGCGACCCGTTTGCCGGTTCGACGTTTGGCGATTTCCGGCTTGATCCAGGCCTCCTGCCAACCGCGATCGACGATAGCGCACTCGATGGTCTTTATGGTGACCGGTTCTTCCATGATGTTTAACGTGCAGGCTGCCTCGCAGGGCGCCGGGCAGATGCGGCCGGTGAACTCCGGGAAGTTGTTGGTGCTGTGAAGGACATGCAAGGCTTCGCGCCACTTGTTACGGTATACGAGATCGTTCCATTCGGGAATGATGTTCTTGACCGGACAGCCCTTGTGGCAAAATGGAATGCCGCAATCCATGCATCGCGCACCTTGGCTGGCGACGTCGCCGGGGCTCATATCGATCATGAATTCGTCGTAGTGGCGGAGCCGTTCGTCGACTGCGGCATAAGCGCGTTCGCGGCGGTCGATCTCGAGAAATCCGGTTGGCTTACCCATGATCTCAGCCCCCCACCGCCAAACTGATGCCATCGTGCTCGGTGGCGCGAGACTTGGCCTGCATTTCCTGAAGTGCGCGCAGATATTCGACCGGCATGACCTTGACGAATTTCGGGAGATAGTCGCTCCATTCGTCGAGGATTTCCTTGGCCGGGGCGCTACCCGTATAGCGGTGGTGCTGCTCGACCAAACCGCGCAATCTTTGTGCGTCGTACCGGGTCATATCGCTTGAGATGTCGACTTTGCCGATCGTCTCCAGGTCGCCCGCTTGAGCTTCTTCTTCCTTCATGTAGCGTTCCTCGTCGGCGATCGGCTCGATGTCGACCATGCTCATATTGCATCGTTTTTCGAAGGTCCCGTCCTCATCAAGGACATAGGCAATGCCACCCGACATTCCGGCCGCGAAGTTTCGACCCGTCGAGCCGAGCACAACGACGATGCCGCCGGTCATGTATTCGCAGCCGTGATCGCCAACGCCTTCGACCACCGCCGTGGCGCCCGAGTTGCGCACGGCGAAGCGCTCGCCGGCAACGCCGCGGAAATAACACTCTCCCGAGATGGCGCCGTAGAGAACAGTGTTGCCGATGATGATGTTCTCTTCCGGCACGATCGGGCTTTCCTGGGCCGGATAAACGGCAATACGGCCACCGGAGATACCCTTGCCGACGTAGTCGTTGGCATCGCCCTCCAGTTCGAGTGTTACGCCGTGCGCGAGCCAGGCGCCAAAACTTTGACCGGCGTTGCCCTTCAGCTTGATGTGAATGGTATCGTCCGGCAACCCGGTATGACCGTGAACCTTGGCGATCTCGCCCGATAACATGGCACCGACCGTGCGGTTGATGTTGTGGATTTCCAACTCGATACTTGCCGCGCCCTTGCCGTCGATAGCATCACGGGCCTGGCTGATCAACTCGTGGTCCAGTGCCTTTTCGAGGCCGTGGTCCTGGTCTTCCTGCTGGTAAATGGCAACGTGGTCCGGCACGTCCGGCTGGTGCAGCAGGTCGGTGAGATCGACACCTTGCGCCTTCCAGTGTTCTATGGCCGGCAGCATGTTCAGGGCCTGCGTCTGGCCAATCATTTCGTTGACCGTACGGAATCCGAGCTCTGCCATGATCTCGCGGACTTCCTCGGCGATGAACGTAAAGTAGTTGACCACGTGTTCGGGTTCGCCGGTGAAGCGCTGACGCAGTCGCTCGTCCTGAGTAGCGACACCAACCGGACAGGTGTTGAGGTGACACTTGCGCATCATGATGCAGCCCTCGGCGATCAGTGCCGCCGTGGCGAAGCCGAACTCGTCGGCCCCCAGGAGCGCACCGACGACAACATCGCGGCCAGTGCGCAATCCGCCGTCTACCTGCACGGTGATACGGCCACGAAGTTCGTTGAGCACCAAAGTCTGCTGTGTTTCGGCAAGGCCAATTTCCCACGGGCTGCCAGCATTGAGCACCGACGTGATCGGGCTTGCGCCCGTACCTCCGTCATGGCCCGAAATCGTCACATGGTCGGCATGCGCCTTGCTGACGCCGGCCGCCACCGTGCCGACCCCGACTTCCGAGACAAGCTTGACGGAAATGCGCGCACCGCTGTTGACGTTCTTGAGGTCATGAATGAGCTGCGCCAGGTCCTCGATCGAGTAGATGTCGTGGTGCGGCGGCGGCGAAATGAGGCCGACACCCGGCGTCGAATGGCGAACCTTTGCGATCCGCTCGTCAACCTTGTGGCCGGGCAGCTGGCCGCCCTCGCCCGGTTTGGCGCCCTGTGCCATCTTGATCTGGATATCGTCGGCGTTAACCAGGTATTCCGTTGTCACTCCGAAGCGGCCCGAAGCCACCTGCTTGATCGACGACCGCATGGTATCGCCATCGGACATCACCTCGAACCGTTCGGCCTCTTCACCACCCTCGCCGGTATTGGACTTGCCGCCTAAGCGGTTCATAGCGATGGCCAGCGTCGTGTGCGCCTCCCATGAGATCGAGCCAAAGGACATGGCTCCGGTGGCGAAGCGTTTGACGATCTCGGAGACCGGCTCGACCTCGGCCAATGGCACCGGGCCGCCGACCGGTTTCAACTCGAACAGATCGCGCAGATTTTTGGCCTGGGCCGAGCGTTCGCGGATCAGCGACGAGAATTCCTTGAACTTGGTGTAATCGCCACTCCGCACCGCATGCTGCATCAGGGAAATGGTTTCCGGTACCCAAATGTGGTCTTCACCACGCAGTCGGAAGGCCAAATCGCCGCCGACATCGAGCTCGTCGCGGTAGATCGGTGCGTCGCCATAGGCGATGGCATGGCGCTCTTCCGTCTCGCGAGCGATCTCGGTTAGGCCGACGCCTTCGATCTTGGTCGGCGTGCCAGTGAAATAGGTCTCGACAAATTCACTGTTGAGACCGACGGCGTCAAAGATCTGCGCCCCGCAATAGGACTGGTAGGTGGAGATGCCCATCTTCGACATCACCTTGAGCATGCCGTTGTCGATGGCTTTGACATAGCGCGTATGGGCTTCCTCGATGGTCAAGTCCTCGCCGAATTCCTTGGTCAGGTTGGACAGCGTGTCGAATGCGAGATAGGGATTTACGGCCTCGGCGCCGTAGCCGGCCAACAAGCAGAAGTCGTGAACGCGTCGCGCCTCGCCGGTCTCGACGACCAGGCCGACCTCGGTCCTGAGGCCCTTTCGGATCAGATGGAAATGAACGGCGCAGGTAGCCAGCAACGCCGGTATTGCAGCATGGTCGCTGTTGATTCCGCGGTCCGACAGAATCAAGATGTTGTAGCCTCGGTCTCGCACCACTTGTTCGGCCCGTTCGCAGAGTTTGTCGATGGCCTCGCCCATGCTCCGTCTGCCCGGTTCGATCACCGGATAGCAGATGTCGAGGGTATAGGTCCGGAACGAGCCGTCGACCTGGTTCTCGATGCGACGTATTTTCTCAAGATCCGTATTGGTCAGGATCGGTTGTTTGACCTCAAGGCGTTTGTTGCTGCCGCCCGATTTCAGGTCGAGGAGGTTCGGCCTTGGCCCAATCAAGCTGACCAGCGACATCACCAGTTCCTCACGGATTGGATCGATCGGCGGGTTGGTGACCTGCGCGAACCGCTGGAAGAAATAGTCGTAGAGCATGCGTGACTTATCCGACAGCGTCGCCAGCGGGATATCACGTCCCATGGAGCCGATCGGGTCCTGACCGCTGGTCGCCATCGGCTTGAAGAAGACCTTGATGTCCTCGCGCGTGTAACCGAAAGCCTGCTGCTGATTGAGCAGCGTTTGCCTGTCAGGCGTCATCGGTCCAACCTCTGGCCGGAGGTCGCTCAGGTTGATCTGGGTGGCGTCGAGCCAATCCTGGTAAGGTCGGGCGCTGGAAATTTCAGATTTCAGTTCCTCGTCGGAAATGATGCGGTGCTCGTCGAGATCGATAAGCAACATCTTGCCCGGCTGCAGGCGCCACTTCTTGATGATCTTCTCTTCAGCGATCGGCAAGACACCAACCTCGGAAGCCATGATCACAAAACCGTCGTCGGTGACCACATAGCGGGCCGGCCTGAGGCCGTTGCGATCAAGCGTCGCCGCGATCTGGCGGCCATCGGTGAAGGCCATGGCCGCCGGTCCGTCCCAGGGTTCCATAACGGCCGACTGGTATTCGTAAAAGGCGCGCCGGGCCGGGTCCATCTGCGGATTGTCAGCCCAGGCCTCAGGGATCATCAGCATCATCGCTTCCGACAGCGAATAGCCACCCAGGATCAACAGCTCGAGGGCATTGTCGAACGTCGCTGAATCCGACGATCCGTCACCGATCAGCGGCCAAAGTTTCTCCAGGTCCTCACCGAGGACTTCGGAGCTCATGTTGTGGCGGCGCGCATTCATCCAGTTGATGTTGCCGCGAAGCGTGTTGATCTCGCCGTTGTGGCTGAGGTAGCGGAACGGCTGGGCGAGGCGCCAGGACGGGAAAGTATTGGTCGAGAAGCGTTGGTGAAAGAGCGCAATCGCCGTCTTGAATTCCTCGTCCTGGAAATCGAGGTAGTACTTGGCCAGGTTCGGCGCCAGCACCATACCCTTATAGACGATCGTGCGGCTCGACAACGACGTGACGTAGAAGTCCTGAGCCGCTTCCTGGATGTAATCCCAAATGGCATGGTGAGCCTGCTTGCGGATGACATAGAGCTTGCGCTGAAAAGCCGCCTCGTCGGGCGTGTCCGAGCCGCGGCCGATCAGGACCTGACGGATGACAGGCTCATTGAGCTTGACACTCTCGCCGAGCACCGAGTTATCCGTTGGCACTTCCCGCCAGGCCAACAAATCCTGCCCCTCGACAGCAGCGAAACGATTGATGGCGTTTGTGCACTTGGCCCGCAGCTTCTCGTCTTGGGGCAAGAAAACGGTCCCGACCGCGTATTCACCGATGGGCGGCAGGGCGACGCCCTGCTTGGCGAATTCCTTGCGCAGGAAACCGTCCGGTTGCTGGATCAAGATACCGGCACCGTCGCCGGCCAGCGGGTCGGCGCCGATGGCGCCCCGGTGGTCGAGGTTTTGGACGATTTGGAGCGCCTGGTGGACGATCTCATGTTTCGGTTCGTTGTTGATGTCGGCGATAAATCCGAAACCGCAGGCGTCATGTTCAAAGGCCGGATCGTAAAGGCCCTGCTTTGTTTGCCGGCGGTAATCGAACCGTCTGGCGGTTGCGCCGGTCTTCTTATTTGTGTCCCGCATGCGTCTTTCCAGCACTTCCCTCGAAAAAAGAGCCCTTTGATAGCAAAGGAGCCGGGTTCGCCCAATCAGAAAATGCGAACCGACATTGATCAGAAAATGACCCTGAGCAAGCTGCCGGCGGCCCGGTTTTAGGCGCCGTCTTTCTTAAATGCCGCGATGCAGGCAATAAAAGGCGTCGAGAATTCCCGGAGTTTCGCGGCACCAACACCGTGAACCGAGGCAAAGGCGGCCTCATCTCGCGGCTGATTGCGGGCCATGTCGATCAAGGCCTTGTCCGGGAATACGACATAGGCGGGAACGCCCCGCTCGGTCGACAGGCGCCGGCGCAATTCCTTGAGCGCAAGCAACAACGCCTCTTCCGAAGGGGTGAGGTCGCCACCCGTATTAATTTGTGATTTCTTGCCACGTAATTTTTTCCCCGTCATCTGCCCGTCATCGCGCCGATACCGGAATTCGCGATCGCCGTTCGACAAACCGGCGCCTTTTCTTGTCGCACTCAGCCCGCCGTGGCCGGCAACGTCGAGTTGCAGGTATCCAGCCGCGACAAGCTGGCGAAAGATACTTCGCCATTCCTCCTTGCCGATCGCGTTACCGCTTTTAAACGCGGTCACGCGGTCGTGTCCGAACTTCCGGACACGCTCCGTATCGGCGCCGCGCAGCACATCTATGAGGTGAACCGCTCCAAACCGCTGTCCAGTCTGCATGACCGCGGCCAGAGCCATTTGCCCGACCGCCGTTCCATCGACCAGTTTCGGAGGATCGATACAGACGTCGCAATTGCCGCAGGGCGCTTCGGGATTCTCGCCGAAATAGGCAAGCAACACCCGGCGTCGGCACTCGGGGGCTTCGCAATAGGCGATCAGGGCATCGAGGCGTTTGTGTTCCCATCTGACGTGGTCGTCATCGCCACCCGCCTCGTCAATGAACTGGCGACGCAGGCGGATGTCGCCGAGACCATAGAAAAGGTGCGCTTCCGACGGCTCACCGTCGCGCCCGGCGCGGCCGATCTCTTGGTAGTACGCCTCGATGTTACCGGGCAGGTCCGTATGGACCACGAAGCGAACATCCGGTTTGTCGATACCCATACCGAAGGCGATAGTGGCGACCATGACGACACCCGGTTCCGCCATAAAGATGTCCTGGTTCGCCGCCCGGTCCTCCTTTTCCATGCCGGCGTGGTAGGGCAACGCCCGCACACCGTTGGCATTGAGGAATTCGGCCGCGCGTTCGACTTTGGCCCGCGACAAACAATATATGATGCCGCTGTCACCAGCGTGCCCCCGCACTGCATCGAGCATCTGGCTGTTGCGATCGCAACGCGACACAACGTGCAACCGGATATTAGGGCGGTCGAACCCGGAAACGAAAATCCGGCCTCTCCCACCGAACAGTTTTTCCGCGATGTCGCGGCGGGTTGCTTCGTCGGCGGTTGCAGTCAGAGCCGCCATGGGGACTTCGGGAAACACATCGCCGAGGCGGGAAAGGGCCTCGTATTCGGGCCGAAATGACTGACCCCACCGCGAGATACAATGAGCTTCGTCGACCGCAATCATGGGTACAGGAAGGCGGCCGAGCGCCGTCAGCATGCGTTCCGTCATCAGCCGTTCCGGCGACAGATAGAGCAAACGCACACGCCCGGCTGCAGCTGCTCGCCAGGTATCGGCGTTGACGTCATAAGGCCTGGAAGAGTTTATGGTCTCGGCCGCGACACCGGCGAGTTTCAAGGCTGACACCTGGTCTTCCATCAACGCGACCAATGGCGACACGACAATTACCAAGCCCCCCCGAATGAGAGCTGGAATCTGATAGCACATGGATTTCCCAGCGCCGGTCGGCATTACCGCCAGAACATTGTCACCCGCCAGGACGGTGGAAATGATCTCCTCTTGCGCGCTACGGAACGTATCGTAGCCGAAGGTGTCCTTGAGAATTTGGTAGGCTTCTGGTGTCGGCATGGCCCGCAGTATATTCGTGCCGCCATACTCTGAAAGGCCCAATGTCGATGTCGACTGTATGACCTGCGTTTTTCGAAAGGTCGATGCCTTAGCGAGGGACCGGTGACTTCATCACCGACGCCCTGTTTACCGCATGCTAGTTGCCATCGAGACTGCACAAATGACGATATACCGGGCGAGCGGAAACGGTCCGTTGGCTCTAGGCCAGGATAGAGGAAGACTCATGACCAAGAACGAGCTGACGGACATTCCGGGTATCGGTGCCGCTGCCGCCGACCTTCTGCAAAAAGCCGGTTTTGAGATGGCCACCGACATCGCTAAGGCTTCACCGAAGGCGTTGAGCGCCGTCAAGGGGTTTGGTCCGGCACGCGCAGCACGCGTCATCGAAGCAGCGCAATCCCTAACCGCTTCCCTCCCGGAACCCGAAGCGAACAGCAGCAAAGCCGATTCCAATGCCCCCGCCGAACCGCAGGCGCCGGCCACACCGAAGAAACTGGAAGAGGCCAAGGAAAAGGAAGCCGCGCCGCAGTCGAAACCAGCGGTATCTGAGAAAACCGCCGCCACGACGAAACCAACCGCGGCAGCAAAACCCGCTAGCACAACCAATCCCGCCGAATCGGCAACGCCCGCTGTTTCGGTCAAACCGGCAGCCCGGCCGGCGCCGACCCGTCAACCGAGCGTTGCCCGGGGGGCGGCTTTCAAACGCCTGGTTCGCGAACCGTGGTATTTGGTCGGGTTTGGAATCGCTCTCATGGTCGGCGCTGGCTTCGCTCAGCAAAGTGGGCTGATCGATCCCTTCGGCCCGACTGAAAGCCCGGTCGAAGTCGGCACAGATGAGGAAACCGATGTCTTGTCGGAAGCGCCTGAGGAGCAGCAGCCGGACAGCGTGCCGGAGACCGGCGCCGCTGGCGTCGCGACGGCAGAAACGCCGGACGAACAGGCTGCCCAGGCGAGCCCGCAAGCCGAACAACCACGCCAATACGCTAAACCGGAATCCGCCGTGCCGGCCGTCTACCGCCCGTTCGCCTATGGCTACGGACCGGCATCCGAGTGGGCTCAAGGCCGGGCCGACGGTTCCCTAGTTATGAATTTCTACGGCCGTCAAGGTTTATACGGGTATCCGCAATGGTACTCCTATTATGGGCCGGCTCCGTTCGCCTTACCGCACCCTGTGGCGGGTCCCTACCAAGCGTTTCCGGGCATCGGCACCTATTAAGCCTCTCCGGCGGTGGACGGTATTCGCTCGCCAGGAAACTATCCCATCGGTCACCGCCCGCACCGTCCGGAAAAAAAGCGTGCAGAGCGCATCAACTCTGCATACATGGATAGGGTAAACGCACCTCCGGCCTCGGGCCAAGGACCCTTCCCGTGACACTACCGCTGTCTTCCCGGATTGCTATCGCCGTAATGACCTTCATTCTGGTCGCCTGCACACCTCCCAAAGATGCTCCGCAAGCGGCGGAAGGCGACGTCTGTTCCCAACCTGGTACCTGGCTCGACACCGACAAGCATCAGGTATTGAACGGCGATGCGCTTGTTCGCTCGATGGCGCAGAAGGATGTCGTCTTGCTGGGTGAAACCCACACCACCGGTGAGCACCATCGCTGGCAGGCTTACATGCTCGCCGCCCTGCATGCAGCGCAGCCTGACATGGCCGTCGGGTTCGAGATGTTCCCAAGAAGCGTCCAGACGGCCCTCGACGATTGGGCAAATGGTCACCTGACGCGGTCCGAGTTCCTTAGGCAATCCCGCTGGCGGGAAGTCTGGTCCTATCCGTCCGGTTATTATATGCCTTTGTTCGACTTGGTGCGCCAGCAACGCCTTTCGGCAGTGGCCCTCAACGTTGAACGCGCATTGGTATCGCGCGTCGGCCGCGAAGGCTGGTCGGCGGTACCGATGGCCGAGCGCCTCGGCATTGGGGACCCGGCGCCAGCCAGCGAGGCATACAAGCGCTCTCTAGCCGGCGTCTACGCCATGAAGTTGACCCGAATGAAAGCCGGTTTTCCACACGGGCAGAAGGCGCCGGAAGGTGAGCCTGATAAGCCGGAGCCGCCGGACGAAGGTGAGATCCTTGCAGACGAGGCTTTTGGGCGCTTTGTTGACGCGCAACTGACCTGGGACCGCGCCATGGCGGAAGCCATCGCTGCGGTACGAAAGAAGAACCCGAATACTCTGGTCGTCGGGATTGTCGGTCGCGGCCATGCGGAATTCGGTCATGGTATTCCCCATCAACTCCGTGACCTCGGGATCGATGACGTGGCTGTCCTGCTTCCCGTAGAAACTGGAGACGCCTGCCGCAACTTGCCGTCCGGAATTGCCGACGCGGCGTTCGTCGTAGAGCCGGACAAGGCGGCAGGAAAACCGGCACCGAAGGCACGGCTTGGTGTCATGATTGAAACCAAACAGGCCCGGACACGGGTTATTAGCGTCCTTGACGGTAGCGTCGCGGCGTCGGCTGGTATTCAGGACGGCGACATCATCAAGACGGCCGCCGGGTTCATCGTTACCAGCAATGCCGGACTGGTCGAAATCATCCAGCGCCAGGCCCCGGGAACTTGGCTGCCCCTGGAAGTCCAGCGCGGTGACGAAACCAAGGAGTTGGTGGCAAAGTTCCCACAATCGTTCGGAGATTAGCCGTGCTACGTCCGGTCGCCGGCATTTGGGCCGCGATCCTCTTTGTGATCACCATCACGAGTCCGCTAGCGGTTCTAGGCGACGAAAAGTTGCCCGTTCACCGGGTTTCGGTCGATCTCGACCCGGCAACCGGCTTAATTACCATTGACGATACGGTGACGCTCAATGAAGGCGGGTCGACGGTTTTTCGATTGGCCTCCTGGCTCGAGGTCGAGTCCGTTTCTCAGGGCGACAGGCCGGTCGAACACGACCGTCGCCCTGGCCATCTGGTCCTGACATTGTCGGAAATGGATGTACTGAACATCCGCTTCCGACTGAAGGGCCGTATCCCGCCGCTCGATGGAAGACCGGGCGGCGGTCCAGCCGGTGCGATCAGCGGCGGTGCCGGAACCTACCTTCCCGGTAACGCCGCCTGGTTACCTTTGACCGAACATCACGCTGTTCGGTTTCGATTGGATGTGTCGACGCCGACCCCCTTTCGGTCAAGGGCCACGGGTCGGCTTATCGAGGAGGAGGATTCAGATGGCGTCTACCGATCGGTCTTCGTTTCCGAAAACATGGCCGAACCGCCGTCGATATTCGTCGGCCCCTACCATGTCACCGAAGAGATTGCCGGTGGAATCCGTGTCCGCACCTATTTGCATCCCGAGACCGCCGGGTTAGCCGGCGTTTATCTGGAACGTTCGCGCCTCTATCTCGACAGGTTCTCAAGGGTTGTCGGCGAGTATCCCTATGCTGATTTTTCCCTAGTCTCGTCGCCCCTGCCGGTTGGCTTCGGATTCCCGGGCATCGCCTACGTGGGTCGCCGGGTTCTGCCGCTTCCTTTCATGCGCGGCCGCTCTCTTGCTCACGAGATTGCCCACAACTGGTGGGGAAACGCCGTCGACGTCGATTACGGATCCGGGAACTGGGCCGAGGGCCTGACTACGTTCATGGCCGACTACGGATTGGCGATTGACGCGGGTGCCGACAAAGCGCGTCATATGCGAACCGAATGGCTGCGCGACTATGCCGCCCTGCCGCGAAACCGGGACACGGCCATCACCGCATTCGTCTCAAAGCGCCATGACGCGGCGCAAGTCATCGGCTACAACAAAGTTGCGTATGTCTTTCATATGTTGACCCGGGAAATCGGTGCCGAGGCCTTCTCCCGCGGCATCCAGGATTTTTGGCGAACAAACAAATGGCGCACGGCCGCCTGGTCTGACATCCAGCAGGCATTCGAAAAGTCATCGAAACAGGAACTCGATTGGTTCTTTGGCCAATGGCTGGAGCGCCCGGGCGCACCGCACCTCCGTCTCGAGCGGGTGGAAAAACACCAACGCGACGGCGCTTTCGTCGTCCGCTTCGACATCGAGCAGGCCGCGCCCGCCTATCGCCTGACCTTGCCAATCGTCGCCGACTTGGAAAACCAGCGGACCGTGACAGACGTGGTTCTGGATCGGCACCGGAAATCCTTCGAATTGACTTATGACGAGAAACCAAGAACCCTAACCGTCGACCCTGACTTTCATGTCTTTCGGCGACTGGCTCAGGAGGAGAGCCCTCCGGTCCTGCGCGACGTCCTTCTCGCAACCAATGCGGTGGTACACATCGAGAGTGACGACAACGCATTTGCGAAGGCGGCTACCCGGTTGGCCGACCGGCTCCTCGATGCCGGTCATCTACTGGGATCGGCGATCAATAAGAACTTCAGCGGCAAGCCTTTGCTGGTCATCGGTGAAACGAATCGACTTCCGGCCTTTCTCGGAGGCCTCGGATCCGTGCCTCAAGATACAAAGCCCCCTGCCGGGGGAACCGCCAGGGTATGGACATTCCGGCGCCCCGAAGGAACGCCGGTGCTCGTCGTCTCAGCTGAAGATACGGACGCCCTGAAAGCCGTAATGCGCCCCCTTCCGCACTACAAGCGGCGCAGCTTCATTGTGTTCGACGGTTCGAAGGCGATCGACAAGGGAACCTGGCCCATGGGCAACGGGCCTTTGGTTCACCGCTTCACCGATTGAGCATAAGGGCCCACTCGATTCGGAGTTTTATTGCCTTTCCTTGTTTTCCACTTCGCCCGAGAAGAATTGCAACAGGTCGGTCGTGCTGACCATACCGACCATGGTATTTCCGTCCATTACCGGCATATGACGCATCCGCTTCTTGCTCATGGTGACGATCACGTCATAGGGGCTGTCGTCCGGCTTGCAGGTCCATACACCACGCGTAACGTGGGGTTCGATCGGTCTTCCCAAGGCGTCGGCACCGTCGTTGGCAAAGGCGCGAACCACGTCACGTTCGGAAAAGACCCCGGTTAGCTTGTGATCGTCACTGAGCACGGCGACGAGACCGATGTCCTCAGCGGCCATCATCGCCATCGCTTGTTCGATCGTGGCATGGATCGGTAACGAGTGAACGGGCCCTATCGGGGCGATCACCTCGCGGATGGTCGAGGGCAGTGTCTCAGCGGCGCGGCGGTCTCCGTGACGCCGCTCGCCGCCGCGGCGATCACCCTGGCGCCGGTCAGCCACCCGGCGGTCCTTGATCCGCCGATTGGTTTTGGTCGGATCACCTGTCCATAAATCTTCCTTCCGGCGCTGCTCCTTGCGCCGCTCCCCGAGACGACGGTCGCGGCGGCGCCGATCGAGAATTCTTCGATCCTCTTTTTCGCGCAGCTTGTCATCCCAGTTCCGGCGGCCGCGCCGGTCGAAAACTCTTTCCACCATTCCTGACACCCTTTCGTCGGCATCCTCAAGACTTCCGGGCCAACCGGCGCCGGATCCGCGCCGCAACACTAACACCCTTGGTCCAGTTTGTCCCATTGCCTCGGCGCTCACTTGCACCCATATAAAATCTGCCGTTTTGACCGATCCGATGAACGAAATGTGATAAGGTCGGTGAGGTTATTCCGCTATGATTTGGCTCAACGTGGTGCGTGGCCGGTATCGCGTTTGGGAGTCGCTATATGACCTATAGTCTTTGGGATACGCTGATCCGCCCGGATCTGGAGGAAAAACAGAACCCGGAAAAGACCGAGTTCGCCCGTGCTGCCAATTATCTCGGCGTCGGCGAGTTCCAACTTCTTCAGTTGGCCTACAAAGAGTGGTTCGGAGAGGATCTACCCGAAGCTCTGGTCGACCGATTATTTCACACCTACATGCTGGATGGCGATGTTCCCCATTGGGCCCGCCATTACGCCCGGCAAATCCTCCGTCTCGGCGATAGTGGCCGGGTCAACGAAAACGATCCGCGCTATCATGTTTACAATGCCGATTACCAGCTGCCCGTCGAGGACGGTCCGCGGAAGTTCTATCTCGCATCAGCCTGCCTGATGATCGCCATGTGCGGCGGTGTTCTGCTCGCTGCCTTCTCGGCCGACGAGGCGACGACGATCCTACCGCCCTATTTCGATCGCTCCCACCTGCAGAGCAACGTCGAGCAACCGAAACCGCAGTACGATGGATTTGGCCGCGCCGACTCGGTGCATCCCCGTCCAGGGCCGTAATTCGTATTCTTTGGGCCGGTTCGTCTTGTTTCCGGTCCGCCCCCCTTTAAATTCCGGGCATGCTCGAGTTTCTCGAAATCTCCCCGGAATACGAACTTCTCGTCAACCTGGTGTTCCTAGCCGTGACCGGATACATCGCCTGGCATGGAATCCGTTTCCGTGATGAAGAGGGGCGAACGGATTTCGTCCGCCTCCTGTTCGGCTCAATCGCCGCTTTTTTCTTTTTCGGCGTGCTGTTCCAGGACGTCCTCGGACTGATTAAGTTTTGATAGGTGAGCCGGCCGTGACCATTGGTCGGTCATGGCGCCGGACCGCTCAGGGTTTGTAGGTCCGTTGTTCGGCGTCGCCTTCAGGGAGTGGCTGTGTGAAAACGCCCCAATCGGTTTAGAATCCTGGCGCTTGCTTTGGAGGTCGGGATGAGCCGATTTGTTGAAGGCCAGGATCGCGGACAGCAGACGTTGTTTCCGTCCAGTCTTG
>Ga0209458_1000342_pt1 | contig 17997 bp, 17 predicted proteins | sample WorMetLIZAISLAND_FD_187411 | JGI IMG/M metagenome (GOLD analysis project Ga0209458, IMG submission 187411) | Marine gutless worms symbiont microbial communities from Max Planck institute for Marine Microbiology, Germany - Inanidrilus manae... ...
AAACCGCTCGAGAACACCGTAGGGGCGGGTCTGAGACCCGCCCCTACGGACTCGGTGAGGCCACTGCAGGGGCGGGTCTCAGACCCGCCCGCCGCACCGTCAGCACAGACGGCTTCCGTCAACGCACGTCCGTAGGCTAACGTCAGCGGCTTGAAGCGAAGCGGCAGCGGCGGCCGTTGCCCGCTTCGCCGTGATGGGGGCATGCGATGCGTATCGGACGTTACCTGGTCCTGTTGGTGGTGCTGGGCGTTGCCGCCTGCACCACGCCCAACCTGCAGCCGATCGCCGACCAGACCGCGAAGCTGGCCGCCGCCGTCAAGCAGCAGAACGCCGATGTCGGCAGCAGCATCCGCACCGTCGCCGACCGGGTCGGCGCCGACAGCACGGCGAGAAGCACGACCAAGGCCCAGGCCAAGGCCGCGGCCGACAACTTCGCCGCTACGGCCAGGGTCGTCGATGAGATGGTCGACCTCGCCGCCGGCTACACCGGCGAGATCGCCGCCCTGGGTGCGGCCGGCGAAAAGGGCGGCGAAGCCGCCGACCAACTGGCCAATACGATCCAGGGCTTCAGCAACTTCCTCGGCTTCGCCAACACGGCGATCCCCTTGCCGGTCGACCTGGGCGGCACCATCGCCGGCGAGGCGGTACGCGAGACCGCTAGGGCGTTCACCCGGGTGCAGGCACAGAACACCCTGCTGGCGACGATGGAACTGGCCGACGACGGCGTGCGCGAGCTGGCCAAGGCGCTGGTCGAGATGTACGGCCGGCCGCTGGAAAACGCGCAAGCCCGGCCGATGGAGAGGGCGGTGACGGAGAGCGCCCGGCTGCACCGGGCCTATCTGCGCCGCGACTTCGACGTGGTGCGCATCAAGTTCTACGAGACCGGCCGGGCATCGCTCGAGGGGGTCTACGGCACGGCCGGGCAGAAGCTCGCGCTGGCGGATCTCGCCGCGGCGAACAGCACACTGCAGGAACACGCCGAGCTGATCGACAAGCTCGCCGAGCTGCAGCCCAAATACGACCAGATGCGGTCGGACATCGCCGCGGTCAACGCCCAACGCAACCAGCGCATCGAGGCCGGCTACGCCATCGCCGATGCGGCCGACGCCTGGGCCCAGGAGCACCAGCGCCTGCTCGGCTGGTTCCGCCAGTGTGCCGGCACCCGGGTGTTCGAGGCACCGTGCGGCGACTTCTCGGCGCAGAACATGCAGGCGCAGATCGATCGCATCCGGATCTTCCTGGAAGGAGCCCATCGTGGCCAATAGCGAACAAGACCAGCTGGAAACCCTGATCCGCGACCTGGCGGCGGCCCGGCAGGCCGGCGACCATGCCCGCAGCGAAGAGCTGAAGCAGGCGCTGGAGGCCTTCTCCTCGTTCGACAGCGGGCTCAACGACCGCGCTCACGAGGCCCTGGTCGCCGCCTCGGTCGCCGACCTGGCCGCGGCGGTATCGCAGATGCAGGCGATCACCGATGGCCTCAGCGGCGCCCGTGAGGCGCTGCAACGCTCGCGCGCCGCCGCCGCGTCGGGTCAGAAGAACCTGATCATCCCGCGCATCGCCGCGGCCGGCGAACGCATGCTGGAGGAGATGAAGACCGTCAAGGCCGGCGTCGACGGCCTCATCGCCGCCGGCGACAACGTCGACGACATGGTCGACCTGGCAAACATGCTCAACCAGGCCCTCGGTGAGCTGCAGGGCGCCATCGACCGGGCCAAGGCCATGGAGCTCTGACCCGGCGCGACGTCGGCTACGCCAGCCTTGGCTAAGACCGCGCCGGCGCCGCCCGCCGCCAGCGCCAAATCCGGCCGTCGATCTGCAAGAGGCCGAGGGCGATCAGCGCCATGCCGGCAAGCTGCGTCGCCTCAAGCCGCTCGTCCAGGATGCCGGCGCCGAGCAGCACCGCGCTGACCGGGATCAGCAGCGTCACCAGCAGCAGATTGGTCGCGCCGGCGGTGGCCAGGATGCGGAAGTAGATCACGTAAGCCAGGGCGGTGCTGACCAGGGCCAGCGCCGCCACCGCGACCCAGATGTGCGCCGCCGGCAGCGCCAGCTGCCACGGCTGCTCCAGCCACAGGACGACCGGCAGGATCAGCAGGCTGCTGGCACCGAGCTGGCCCGCCGCCACCTGCATTGGCGGCCGCCCGGCAAAGCGCCGGCCATAGATCCCGGCCAAGGCATAGGACAGCGCCCCGGCCAGCACCGCCAGCTGCGCCCACAGCTCGGCGCCGAGGCCGCCCAGCACCTGCGGTCCCAGCATCACCGCCACCCCGGCCACGCCGAGGGCGATGCCGCTCAGCTTGCCCGGCGACAGCCGCTCGTCCGCGGTCAGCCACTGCGCCAGCAGCGCGGTGAAGAACGGCGTCGTTGCGTTCAGGATCGCCGCCAGGCCGCTGTCGATCCGGGTCTGGCCCCAGAAGATCAGGCTGAACGGCAGCACGTTGTTGAGCGCCCCCATGATCAGGAAGGCGCCCCACAGCTGCGGCGCCTGCCAGGGACCGCAGCCGGCGACGCCGCACAGCAGCATGAGCGCCAGCACCGCCAGGGCGACCCGGGCGAACACCAGGGTGAACGGCGGCAGCGCCGCCAGCGCGACCTCGGCAAAGAAGAACGAGCCGCCCCACAGGACGGACAGGAGCAGCAGCAACAGCCATTCCCTGGCGCCCATCACGGGCGCGGTGGTGTGCAGGCGCGGCACGGCGGTCTCCGGCGAAAAGGATCAGGTTGGCGGCCATCCTGCCGCAGCCGCGACGGCAAAGCTCCCCGCTTCTTGCTGCTGTATCTAAAGTCCGCGCCGCAGGCGCCTGGTGATCTCCATGCGGTAGTCGCGGTCCCGGCCCAGGCGCAGCAGGAACGCCTCGAGCTCGACCTCCGCGGCAAAGGCCGCATGGGCGCGGCGCAGCAGCTCGGGGTTGCGCAGCACCGGGCCGCGGCGGCCCGCCGCCGGCACGTCGGCATGGCTGACCACGGCGCCGTCGATCTCCAGCGGCCCGTGCGTGGTGCGATAGCCTTCGGCGTGACCGATCACCGTGCCGTCGGCCAGCACGACGTCGACGCCGATATGCTCGCGGCCATAGTTCAGGCCGGCGCTCTCGCTGCGGTCCATGATCTCGAGCTGCGTCTCCGACAGCCAGGTCACCGCCACCGTCACGGTGACCCCGGGGGCCGGGTGCAGCGCCGCCGGGATGGCGCCATAGCTGGTGACATGGGCAGAGTGCACGACGTCGAAGCCCTCCAGGCTGCAGGTCTCGACCAGGATCGCCTGCGCATCGGACAGCGGCCCGAACTTGCGTGCGAGCTGCTCGGGCGCGCGGTTCGAGCCATAGGCCAGCACCGGCGTGCGCGCCTGCCGCCGGCCGCGCCGCGAGTCGACGGGATGCGCCGCCCCCTCGCGATAGAGATAGCAGGCGCCCGGCCAGTCATAGGGATAGTTGAGCGCGCGGTGCAGCCGCTGCGCCCGGTCCGCCGGTGTCATGGCGTTGTCATAGCGCGGTCCGGCGGTGGCGGCATAGGACATTCCGTCGGTCAATCACGCCGGGCACCTATGACGCGGCCTGCAAGTCCGACGTCCCACGTATTGCTGGCGCGGACATCACGGGCGCCCCTGGGTCCCCGCTTTCGCGGGGACGACGCATGTGGTGGTCCGCATCCCCTCACCCGTCATCCCCGCGAACGCGGGGATCCAGGGCGGTCAGTCACCGCCGGCGCTACCCCTACCCGTACGCCACCCGCGGGTTGACCGCCGACAGGACGCCGTCGTTCAGGTCGAACGAGCCCTGCGGCGTGTCGTGATGGCTGTTCGGGTCGTAGCTGAACACCACCTCCCAGCCATGCTGCTCGAACAGCGCCTGCATCTCGCGGTGCACCTCGAGCCCATGCGTGCCGATGTGCACGCGGCGCACCTTGGCGCTGAGCTGGGCCATCGCCGGCGGGAACACGATGATCTCCGACTGCTGCAGGTCGGCCTCGACATAGTCTACCCGGTCGAACGGCCCCAGCAGGTCGTTCAGGGTGACGGCGCTGACATAGCACAGCTCGGCCATGAACGGCTGCTCGTAGTCCGGCGTCATGTTGATCTGCACGCCGGTGGAGTTGCCGAGCAGCAGGTTGCGCAGCACCTTCTCCGCGTTGCCGGTCTCGATCACCTGGTTGACCAGGGTGTCGCGCGCCTGGTTGGAGTTGGTGGAGACGCAGTTCTGCGTGCCCGAGCCGGGCGAGCCGACCGGGAAGATCACCGGCTCGTTGCTGCTGCTCATCGCCGCCTCGACGATCCAGTGCCGGTCCGGATCGATGCCGTTGTCGCGGAAGTTCTTGCGGATCCAGGCGACGTTCTCCGGCACCCCTTCGACGGCGACCAGCCTGGCCGGCATCGGGTTCACCGCCTGCAGGGTCTTGTAGGCGTCGACCGCCTGGCCGCCATAGCAGGCGCCCAGCGTCATCATCACGTAAGACCCGCGCGCCTCGCGCGCCGCCTCGACGCAATTGACCATCTCGAACCAGCTCTCGCCGCCGATCCGATCCGGCAGGTCGGTGTCGACCACCTGCCCGCCCTCGGCCGCCGGGTCGACGCCCCAGATGGTGCGGAACCCGGCATCGGTCAGGCCGCCGAGGAAGTTGACCAGGAAGCCCTGCGGCACCATGCCGGAAAACGGCGTGATGCCCTCGAACACGTTGGCATAGGCGCCAAGGTCGTTCATCGGCCGGTCCCTCCACGCGCGCCTGCCCGCGGGATGGACAGGCAGCTGGCGGGCTAAAGTCGGCCGTGGCGGCTTAAGATTTCGATAACCCTGTCGTGCGGCAGTGCCAGCACCTGGTTGCCGTCGCGGCCGGTCATCGTCTCGTTCGCCACCATGGCGTTGAGCACGGCCTCGTCCGTCGCCTGGATGGTCGCCGCGAACAGCGGGTCGAGGTCGGCGTCGGGCAGGAAGTCGGCCCGCTGCGGCCGGCCTTCGGCGACCACGACGTCGGTATTTGCGGTCGACACGGCCAGGAACAGATCGCCCGAATGATGCCCGGCGATGGAGCCGGAGCGGGAGATCCCCAGCGGCAGGCGCCGCGCCAGGCGCTGCAGCTGGTGCGGCAGCAGCGGCGCGTCGGTCACCGCAACACCGATCACCGAACCCTGCTCGTGCGACAGGAAGCGGCCCTCGGGAATCTCGCGGCCGATGGGCACGCCGGCGACGGTGAACTGGTCGCGCCGGCCGAAGTTGGCCTGCAGGAACACCCCCAGCATCACCTCGGTACCGGCGCAGGTGACCCGGCGCGAGGCGGTGCCGGAGCCGCCCTTGAACTCGTAGGCCATCATCCCCGTGCCGCCGCCGACGCTGTCCTCCTCGATCGCGCCGCTGCGGGCGTCGTCGAGGGCCGCGAAGACATGGTCTTCGGTCACATGGAAACCGTTGATGTCGTTCAGGTAACCGTCATAGGTCTCGCCTGCCACGGGCAGGCCCCACTCCGGCGCCGCTGCAGGCGGCCCCAGGCGTTGCACCACCCACTTGATGGTGGCGTCGCGGGCAAGGCCGACGGAATGGGTATTGGTAATCGTGATCGGGCCATCGCACTGCCCGGTCTCCTGCAGCCAGGCCATGCCGGTCAGCTCGCCGTTGCCGTTCATGGAGAAGGCGCCGCCCCAGCACGGCGTCTTGGCCGTCCCCCGGCCGCGCGGCAGGATCGCGGTCACCCCGGTGCGCACCGGCCCCTGCCCGATGACCAGCGGTCCCTCGCCCTCGATCAGGGTGCAGTAGCCGACCTCGACGCCGGCCACGTCGGTCACGGCATTCAATGGGCCCGGCTCTCCGTCGAACGGGATGCCAAGGGCCCGTGCCCGGGGTTTGCCTGCCGGCGTGCGCTGCCAGGGATCTGCCATGGCCTATTCCGCCGCCAAGGTGCGCGGGTCGAGCGCCCGCGCGGTCGCCTGGATCGCCTGCCAGGCCGCCTCCACGTGCCGCTGTTCGGTGCCGGTCTGGCCGACGGCAAAGCGGATCGCATAGGCACCGCCGACCTTGTTCTGCGTCAGATAGAGCGCACCGGAGTCGTTCAGTTGGTGCAGCAGGGCCTCGTTCAGTCGGTCCAGCACATCGCTGTCGTCGATACCCGCCGGCCGATAGCGGAAGTTGAACAAGGCGATGTTGCACGGCGCCAGGAGCTCGAAGTCCTCTGCCGCCTCGACCCACGCGGCCGCCTCGCGGGCCAGCTCGATATGCCGGGCGATGCGCCGCTGCAGGCAGGCGACGCCGTAGTGGCGGATCACGAACCACAGCTTCAGCGCCCGGAAGCGCCGGCCCAACGGCACGCTCCAGTCGCGGTAGTCGATCACCTCGCCGGTCTCGCGGCTCTTCAGGTACTCCGGCAGGATCGACAGCGTGCGCACCAGGTCGTCGGGTTCGCGCACGAAATGGGCCGAGCAGTCGAAGTTGGTGAACAGCCACTTATGCGGGTTGAAGACGAAGCTGTCGGCGGCCTCGATGCCGTCGATCATCCAGCGCCATTCCGGCAGAATCAGGGCGCTGCCGGCCCAGGCCGCATCGACGTGCAGATAGGCCCCATGCCGCCGGCAGATCTCGCCGACCGCGCGCAGCGGGTCGACGGCGCCGACCCCGGTGCTGCCGACGGTGGCGACGACGCAGGCCGGTTTCCGCCCGGCAGCGATGTCGGCGGCGATGGCCTGTTCCAGGGCCTCCGGCCGCAGGGCGAAGTCCGCATCGACCGGCAGCTTGCGCAGGTTGTCGCGACCAAGGCCGGCGATCATCACGTCCTTGTCGATGGAGGAATGCGCCTGCTCGGAGCCGTAGACGGTCAGCGCCGGTTGTCCGGCCAGCCCGGCCTCGTTGCCGCGCCAGCCGGTGGCCCGCTCGCGCGCCGTCAGCAGGGCGCACAGGGTCGCCGAGGAGGCTGAATCCTGGATCACCCCGGCGAAGCCCTCCGGCAGGCCGCACATCTGCCGCAGCCAGTCCAGCACCCGGGTCTCCATCTCCGTCGCCGCCGGCGACGTCTGCCACAACATGCACTGCGCCCCCAGCGTCGCCGTCAGCATTTCCGCCAGCACCGACGGCGGGCTCGAGTTGGCCGGGAAGTAGGCGAAGAAGCTGGGGTGCTGCCAGTGGGTGATGCCGGGCATCACGTCGCGCTGGAAGTCTGCGAAGATCGCGCCCATGTCCTCGCCCTCGACCGGCGGACCGTCGGCCAGCCGGGCAGCAATCTCGCCGGGTGGGACCTGGGCGCGCACCGGATAGGCCTCGACCCCGGCCATGTAATCGGCCATCCAGTCGACCATCTCATGCGCCTGCCGGCGGAATTCGTCGATCTCCATGCCCACCTCCTGTTGCCACGGCACAGGCTTAGCACATCTGCGCCATGTTGCCCGAACCAGGCGCGCTTGCTCGTTTTCTGAACACTGTTCAAAATTTCGAACAATACAACTCAATCACAGGACATCGCATGGCTCTCACCACGATCGACTACCGCACTGACGGGCGGATCGCCCGCATCGTCCTCAACCGGCCCGACCGGCTGAACGCCATCAACGACGAGATGCCGGCGGAAATCCGCCACTGCGTCGAGCAGGCGGAAGCCGACGACGATGTCCACGTCATCGTTCTGGAAGGCGCCGGCCGCGCCTTCTGCGCCGGCTATGACCTCAAGCACTATGCCGAGGGCGACGCCACCAACCGCTACACCCAGGCCATGCCGTGGGACCCGATGCGCGACTACCGCTTCATGAAGCGCAACACCGACGACTTCTTTTCGCTCTGGCGCTGCGCCAAGCCGACCATCTGCAAGGTGCATGGCTATGCCGTCGCTGGCGGCAGCGACATCGCCCTGTCGTGCGACCTGCTGGTGATGGCCGAGGATGCGAAGATCGGCTATCCGCCGGCGCGCGTCTGGGGTTGCCCGACCACGGCGATGTGGGTCTACCGGCTGGGCCCGCAGCTGGCCAAGCGGATGCTGTTCACCGGCGACCTGATCGACGGCCGCACCGCCCAGGCCTACGGCCTGGCCCTGGAAGCGGTGCCGGCGGACGAACTGGAAGGCCGGGTCGTCGCCCTGGCCGAGCGCATGGCCGGGGTACCGCACAACCAGCTGATGATGCAGAAGCTGATGATCAACCAGGCCTTCGACAACATGGGCCTGGCCAATACGCAGATGATCGCCACCCTGTTCGACGGCATCACCCGGCATTCGCCCGAGGGCTTGTGGTTCAAGCAGCTGGCCGAGAACCAGGGCTTCCCGGAGGCAGTGCGCAAGCGTGACAGCGGCGAGCCGCTGGGGCCGGGGCGCAACTGAGGCCGTCGTGGCCGCTCCCGCCGGCGCCCGCAGCGGCCGACGTGCCGCCCTGCAGGCGTTCAAGCGCGCGCAGATCCGCGAGGCTGCGCGCGCGGTCTTCGCCGAGCACGGTCTGGACGGCGCCACCATGCGCGCGATTGCCGCCCGCGCCGGCTACACCGCCGGGGCGATCTACCACCACTACGACGGCAAGGAGGAGATCTACGGCGAACTGCTGGCGGAATCGCTGGCGGCGCTGCAGCAGCAGGTGCGCGACGGCGCGGCCACGGCCGGACCGCCGCCAGCACGGGCCGCCGCCGCCGCCCGCGCCTTTTTCGACTACTACCGCGCCCACCCGGACGAGCTCTACCTCGGCCTCTACCTCTACCGCGGCGCCGCGCCGCGCGGCCTCACCCCCACACTCGACCGCCAGCTCAACGGCCGGCTGATCCAGCTGCTCGGCCTGATCGCCGAACGCCTCGCTGCCGCCACCGACGCACCGCCAACGGAAGCCAACCGCCGCACCGTCGACCTCGCCGCCCACATGGTCGGCCTGCTGCTGATGGAAGCGACCGGCCGCCTCAAGGTCCTCGGCTTCGACGCCGCCGCCCTGCTGGATGACTGCTTGCAGGAGCTGCTGGGCGGGTCTGAGACCCGCCCCTACCAGCGGTCGTGAAGACCGTAGGGGCGGGTCTCAGACCCGCCCGTCACGCGACAAAGCCGGCCTCACGCCGCCGACGGCGCCTTGCCCGGGCCGCCCTGTTGTTCGTCCTCGGCCGCCACCGAGGCCGCGGCGCTGTCGGCGATCTTCTTGCCTTCGGGGCTGGCCGGGTCGATTCCGGGCGGCAGCTCGACCGAGACCCGGCGGTGGGCGAATTCGATGCCGTGCTCGTTGAAGGCCTGCTGCACCCGGTTGTAGACCTCCTTGCGGATGGTGAACTGCTTGCCGGGCACGGCCATGAACTTGCCGCGGATGATCATCGCCGAGTCCTCCATCGCCAGCACGCCCTGCGACTTGAACGGCTCGATGAAGTCCGGGCCCAGCTCCGGGTCCTGCAGCAGGTCCTGGCCGATCTGCTTGAACAGCTTCTTCACCAGGCGCACGTCGGTGTTGTAGGTGACGCGGAACTCCAGCTTCATGATCGCCCAGTCGCGGCTGAAGTTGGTCAGATGGCGGATCTCGCCGAACGGGATGGTGTGCAGCGGGCCGCGGTGATGGCGCAGCCGGAGCGAGCGGATCGAGATCTTCTCCACCGTGCCCTTGACCAGGCCGACGTCGATGTACTCGCCGACCCGGAAGGCGTCGTCGACCAGGAAGAACACGCCCGAGACGATATCTCGCACCAGGGTCTGCGCGCCGAAGCCGACGGCGATGCCGACCACGCCGGCGCCGGCCAGCAGCGGGCCGATGTTCACGCCCAAGGCCGACAGCACCAGCATCACCACCATCACCGCGATGGTGATCTGGATCGCCAGTCGTAAGAGCGGCAGCAGCGTCGCCAGCCGGGAGCCGCCGACGCCGCCCTCGTCGCCGCGTTCGGGCCCGCCCTCGCCCAACGCGCCGACCTCGGCGGCGAGCCGCCGGTCGATGTTGATCCGGGCGATCTCCCACAGCACGTAGGCGACCAGCACGGTGAGGCCGATGTCGGTCAGCGCCCCGGCCAGGCGAATGCCGACGCCGCGTTCGGCCAGCGAGAACAGGTCCACGCCCCAGATCCGCAGGAGGAACAGCGCCGCAAACACCAGCAGCAGGATCCGCCCGGCGCGCAACGCCACCACGCCGAGCTGTCCGCGCAGCTCGTCGCTGAAAAGCTGCTGGCGCGCCGCGCGCTCGATGCCGGCGTCGATGTGCGGCACGAACAGCAACACGAAGAAGCTGCCGAACACGGTCATGTAGGACAGATCACCGCCGGCCAGCACCACCAGCAGTACGACGAGGAAGAGCAGCACCACCACGAGCGGCAGGAGCTTGGGCCAGAGCTCGGCGAACAACGCCCGCACCCGGCTCGATGGCGGTTCGCCGCCACGCAGGTCGGTCGTCAGCCCGTGCCGGCCGTGCCACATGGTGTAGGCGATCGTCCCCGTCATCCAGGCACCGACGAGGACCAGCAGCAGATGGTGCACGCGGCCCTCCAGGCCGTAGGCCTGCAACAGCGCACAGCTGAGAAAGCCGAAGGCGGTGACGCTGGCGATGACGATGTTCTGACGGTGCAGATAGCGGGCATCGCCGTCGTCCATCGCCATCAGGCGCAGCGCCGGCGCCGCCGGCGCCAGCAGGAAGCGCGAGCCCAGCGCATAGAGGCGCACGGCGGTGATGGCGGCGAGATAGGTCATCACCGTGATCCGGGTCAGCTCGTCGCCCTGGTGCAGGATGAAGAATACGGCAACCGCACCGGCGACGAACACCGCCAGCGCCACCAGCTCCAGGCCGAGGCGCGCCAGCAGCGCGCCGCATTTGCCGAGTGCACGGGTCGGCCGCAGGCTGGCGATCCGGCTCCAGCCGTCGCGGGCGACATGGCGGAAGCCGCGCTCCGCCAACCAGCCGGCCAGCACCATGCCGGTGAAGCCCAGGGCCAGAAAGAGGAAGAAGATGGCCGGCCGGTCGCCACGCAGGGTGCTGAGAGCGAACGGCAGCACCGCCGGCAGTTCGGGAACCGCGCGCAGCAACTCCTGGAAGCGCAGGCGGAATGTCGCGCTCGCCAGCTCCAGGTGCTGCATCCGCTCGGTCACCCCTTGCGCCGCGGCTGCCCGGTGGTTCTCGGCGTCCAGGCGCTCGATCAGCAGCTGCCGCACAGCCGCATCGTCGAGCCGCGCCACCAGCTCGCGGATCTCGTCCTCGCTAAGCCCTTCCGTGGCCGTCGTGGCCGGATCCGCTGGCGATGACGCCACGGCGGCCAGGCCCGGCGTCGCCGCCAGCACCGTCCCGCCCGGCAGCGTCAGCGTCAGCGTCAGCAATGCAGATAAGCAGAAGGCCAGTCGATGCCGCATGTCTGCCGCCCCCTTGCGGATCACCCCAGATGGTCCCCGCCCGCACTATATCGCGGAACCGGGCAGCCGCAGCCCTTCGCCTCAGCCGCAGCGCCGGAAGCGGACCACGGTCCGGCCATCGCCGGCGGGCTCGAACACCGGCGCGACCTCCAGGCCAACAGCGAGCGTCTCCGGCGGCGTATCGATCAGGTTGGAAACCAGCCGCACCCCCGGCAGCACCGGGAATTCCACCAGCACGATGTTGTAGGGCAGCTGCGTCTCCACGGCCGGGTGCGAGGGGTAGTGCGCGACCGTATAGCTGAACACCCGGCCCGTCGGCGGCGCCGGCCGCCAGCCGCGCCGGCGCGACTGGCAGGCCGGACAGACCGGCAGCGGCGGATGCACGACGTGGCCGCAGTCCTCGCAGACCTGGAACATCAGCCGGCCGGCGTCGATGTGGGCCCAGAACGCTGCCGTGTCGGGGCCGGGCGCCGGGAACGGCAGATCGCTGGACAGGTAGGGCATGGGCGTGGCGCCTTCCTCAGTCGCGGGACAGGATCGCGGCACTGGTCGCCGTCACCGCCTCGCCACCGGTGACCAGGCACAGTTCGGCGTCGGCGACCTGGGCCGTCGACTGCCCGCGCAGCTGACGCACCCCTTCCAACAGCAGGTTGAAGCCGTGGATGTAGGCTTCCGACAGGTTGCCGCCCGAGGTGTTGATCGGCAGCGTGCCGTCCGGCCAGCGGATGTTGCCGTCGGCGACGAACCCGCCACTTTCGCCGGCGCCGCAGAAGCCATAGTCCTCCAGCGCGAACAGCACCGTGCCGGTGAAGGCGTCGTAGATCTGCGCGACATCGATGTCACCGGCGCCGACCCCGGCCGCGGCGTAGAGTTCGCGCGCCAGGCGGCGGGCGTTGCCCGTGGCGTAGATCTCGTCGGGCATGTTGTGGCCGCCGAGCATGCCGGTACCCCAGCCACCGCTGGAGCCCTGCAGGGCCGCCAGCACCCGCACCGGCCGCGCCGCCAGGTCGCGCGCCCGCGCTGCCGTGGTCACGATCACCGCCGCGGCGCCGTCGCTCTCCAGACAGCAGTCGTTCAGCCGCAGCGGATCGGCGATCATCCGCGATGCCATGTAGCCGGCCAGATCCAGCGGCCGGTCGCGCATCACCGCCCGCGGGTTGCGCCCGGCATGGGCACGGCAGGCGAGCGCGACCTCGGCGAGCTGCTCGCTTTGGGTGCCATGGAGATGCATGTGCCGCCGCATCATCAGGGCGAACATCTGCGCCGGCGACAGCAGGCCGAAGGGCGCGGTGAACTCGGCATGCGGCGACCAGGGATGGAACTGGCCGAAGCGGAAATGCTGGCCCTGGCACAGGCCGCGGTAGACCGCGACATAGTTGGCTCGGCCGCTCTCAACCGCGGCGGCGGCCTGTGCGAGCGCCCCGCAGGAACCGCCACCGCCGCCGCCCCAGACCATCGAGGCGAGGCGCAGCTGCTCGATGCCCAGCGCCATCATCATCAGCGCCGGCTCGTTGCGGTCGTCCGAGTAGGAGGCAAAGCCGTCGACCTCGGCCGGGGCTAGCCCGGCGTCGGTGCAGGCCTTCAGCACCGCCTCGACCGTCAGGTCGAGCTCGCTGCGCCCCTCAAGCCCGCCCCAGCGGGCATACGCACTCTCACCGATGCCGACGATACAGGCCTGCGACTCGCTCATGGCATTATTCTATCCGGCTGCGCGGTGCCGGTGCATCATGGCCCGTCGCGACGAGGCAACAGTAGAGCAGGAGGCAATCGATCCATGAGCGGCTGGACCGAGACGGGGCGCGGCGTCGTCTATCCCTGGCATTGCGATCACCTGGGACACATGAACGTGCAGCACTATGTCGGCTTCTTCGATATCGGCGCCTTCCATCTGATGTCGGTGCTGGGCTTCACCTCGCACAACATGCAGGAACTGGGCGCCACCCTGGTCGACGCCCAGCACACGATCCGTTATCGCAACGAGCAGAAGGTCGGCAGCCTGATCAAGATCGAGAGCGGCATCGTCCGCCTGGGCACCAAGTCGCTGACCTGCCTGCACCGCATGGTCAACACCGAGACAGGCGTACTGGCCGCAACCACGGAGATCGTCATGGTCTATTTCGACCTGGCCGAGCGGGCTTCGCGGCCGTTGCCGGCGGACCTGAAGCAGACGGCGCAGGCCTACCTGCTCGACCCGGCGCTGGTCGAAGAGGTCGCCTAGGCAGGCCACTTCCGGCCCCGCCGCGGCGGGGCTATCCTCGGTCCGGGACGGCCGCGACAGACGGCCGCCGGTCTGCCGGAGGAACCGACGATGCTGACTGCGGCCGATATCGCGCACTACCACGAACATGGCTATGTCGTGCCGGACTGGCGCCTGCCGGGCGAACAGCTCGCCGCCATGCGCGCGGCCGCGGACAACATGCTGGCCGCCAATCCACAGTATGCGGACCTGCACCCCGCGCTGCTGGAGGAGGGGGAACCCTGGCCATTCTTTGCCCGCAACGAGAATATCGTCGGCATGGTGCGCCAGCTCATCGGCGACGACGCCTCCGGCCTGAACGAGTTGCGCCGGGCGCGCACGCAGACGAAAAACCTGCCCAGGTAGCATGCTGTCAGCTGAATCGAGGGCGATGAGAACTATAATTCACATAATAACCGATACTTTCGTACTAATATTACAAAATTGTTCTGGTCATTTAGTTCCTAGTATCTTGGATACAGATCTAATTACTTCGCTTTAAGCGCATCTCTTAACGTAACTGCAAGTCGTTTGCTTGAGTTTCCCGATGTCCGTCGGACGCATCGGCGGACCCTGGGGTCCTGGCATAGGTCCGGGCACTGTTCTGGAGGTTGCTGCGATGTTTGCCTGGTTTGCCGACATGAAGGTCGGCGCGCGCGTTCTCGCCGCCATTCTGCTGCCGATCATCGGCCTGGTGCTGTATGCCGGCGTTTCCATGATCGACAAGTACACCACCTCGGCGGAGTTGCGCCGGGTCGGCGACCTGGCCCGGCTGGCCCCCACGGTCAGCGCCCTGGTGCACGAGCTACAGAAGGAACGCGGGCTGTCGGCGGGCTTCATCGGCTCCAAGGGACGGGTGTTTGCCGATGCCCTGCCGGATCAGCGCACGGCAACGGACGAAAGCCGCACGCGTCTGCTGACCGCCATCGACGGTTTCGACTTCGCCGCCTATGGCGCCTCTCTGGGGCAGTCCGCGCAAGATGCACTCGACAAGGTCACTAGACTCGACGCCACGCGCGGCCAGGTCAGCGCGTTCGAGCTCACCGTGCCGCAGATGGCGCAGTACTACACCGGCACCATCATGTCGCTTCTGGGGATTGTCGACGAGATGCTGCGGGCAAGCCACGACGATGCGGTGAGCAAGGAAATCAGTGCCTATATCGCCTTCCTTCAAGGCAAGGAGCGGGCCGGGCGGGAGCGCGCCATGGGCGCCGGCGGCTTCGGCGCCGGCCGGTTCCAGCCGGCCATCTACAACAACTTCGTGCGGCTGATCGGCGCACAGAACCTGTTCTTCGGCAACTTCCGCCTCTACAGCAGTACCGAACAGTGGGAGGTCTACGCCGCAAACATGACCGGCGAGGCCGTCGACGAGGTCGCCCGGATGCGCAAGATCGCCATCGCTTCGCCACAGACCGGCGACATGGGCGGCATCACCGGTCCCTACTGGTTCCAGCAGATCACCGCCAAGATCGAGCTGATGAAGCAGGTCGAAGACCGTGTCGCGGCCAGCCTGCAGCAGGTAGCTGCCGCCCGCGAAAGCACGGCCTGGACCAGCTTCCTGGTGTATGCGGTCATCACCTTGGGCCTGCTTGCGGTCACCGCACTGCTGGTACTCGCCATTGTCCGCTCGATCACCTTGCCAATGAAGGCACTGACCGGCGTGATGCACAGGCTCGCCGACGGCGACAAGACGGTCGACGTCGCCGGCACCGGGCGCCGCGACGAGATCGGCTCCATGGCCAGGGCCGTCGAGGTCTTCAAGCACAACGCCATCGAAATGGAACGCCTGGAGGCCGAACAGGCGGAGCAGAAGCAGCTCGCGGAGGAACAGCGCCGACAGGAGATGCTGCAACTGGCAGACCGCTTCGAGACCAGCGTCATGGGCTTGGTCGAGAGCGTCTCCGGTTCTGCCGGTCAGATGGAAGCGTCCGCCCGCGGTATGTCCGCCACGGCAAAGGAGACTTCCGACGAGTCGAGCACGGTCGCCAGCGCTTCGCAGCAGGCGACGTCCAATGTCCAGACGGTCGCGGCGGCGACGGAGGAGCTGTCGGCGTCAGTGCAGGAAATCGCCCGTCAGGTCGCCGACTCGTCGAACATGTCGCAGGCCGCAGTCGCCGAGGCCGACCAGGTCGGCCGGCAGATGCAGGAGCTGGCCGACGCGTCACAGAAGATCGGCGAGGTGGTAGACCTGATCAACGACATCGCCGGCCAGACCAACCTGCTGGCACTCAATGCCACCATCGAGGCGGCCCGCGCCGGCGAAGCCGGCAAGGGGTTCGCCGTGGTCGCGTCCGAGGTCAAGAACCTGGCGAGCCAGACCGCCAACGCGACCGGCGAGATCGCCGGCCAGATCGGTTCCATACAGAGCGCGACCGACGGGGCGGTCACTGCGATCGACGGCGTCGCCGGGACAATCCGCAAGCTGAGCGAGATCGCCTCGGCGATCTCGGCCGCGGTCGAGCAGCAGGGGGCGGCGACCGGCGAGATCAGCACCAACGTGCAGGAAGCCGCGCGTGGCACCAACCAGGTCGACAACAGCATCGCCAAGGTCAGCCAGGGAACCAACGACACCGGCACCGTCGCCGGCGAGGTGCTTTCGGCGGCACGTGAGCTGACCCAGCAGTCAACCGGCCTGAGGCAGGAAGTCGAGAAGTTTCTCGCCGAGATCCGCGCCGCCTGAGACGAGCGACAGTTCCTACCGGATCGACGGCCCGGGCTTCCCGCCCGGGCCGTTTTCTTCTGCCTACGGCTGTATCCGGCGTCGCCAATCGCCGCGCCTCTGAATCACGGCTTCGCCGTGCGAGTCATTCCGTCGGCGACGGCGTGTCCCTGACCCAGCTATTGCCGCGCTGATGGGTCATGGCAAAGGTCATTGCCGTCACTTTCCAGCCGGCTGGCGTGCGCACCAGCTCGTGGGTGTAGTCGCCCCAGACCTCCCACAACGGTTCGCCGTTGCCTTCCATGCGGTTCCAGGCATAGCCCTTGGAGAAGATCGTCGCCCGGTCGCCGTCGATCGTGACCAGGCCATGGCCGCGCTGGTGATGGCTCTGCTTCTTCGGTCCCAGGTTGCCGGACCAGCCGGCGATCAGGTCGTCCGCGGGAATGGTCGCCGGCGGCTGGCCGCTCAGGGTCGAGAAGTCGACCGTAATCTCATCGGCGAAGAAGCTGCGGGCGCGGGCCCAGTCCTTGGCGTCGACGGCGATCTCGATCTCCGCCGGTACCCGCTGGATCGCCAGCTCGTCCGCCAGCTCAGCCGGTGACTGGGCCGCGGTCGCACCGGCGATGCCCCACACCAGGCCGGCGACGACCATCAGAAAACTCGGGAATTTCATGACCATGCCTCCAGTTTGCCAGAGCTGACCCGGATGCCTGGCGCGGCGCCCGCGTCAACGTCATGACGGAAGATCGGTCGGTCCCGCTTGCGCGACAACCTGGGATAGTTCGAATGAACTATTCGATATAGTTCATGAGTGGACCGGATCCTCCTCAATCACTTGCCCGTCGTCCTGGCCGTCGCCCGCCGTGGCGGCTTCGCCGCCGCGGCGCGCGAGCTCGGCATGAGTCCGTCGGCCGTGAGCCACGCCGTCAGGCTGGTCGAGGAGCGCCTCGAGGTGCCGCTGTTCGCCCGCACGACGCGCAGCGTCTCGCTCACCGAGGCCGGCCGCGCGCTGGTCGCCGGGACCGGACCGGCATTGCAGGACATCGCCGAACGGGTCGAGCAGATCCGGGCGACACGCGGCCGCATCGCCGGCCTGCTGCGCCTCAACGTGCCCAGCGTGGCCCTGCCGGTCGTCGTCACCCCCGTCATTGCCGCCATGGCCGCCGCGTTCCCCGAGGTCCGGGTCGAGGTCTATGTCGACAACGCCATCGCCGACATCGTCGCCGACGGCTTCGACGCCGGCATCCGGCTGGGTGAGATGATTGCCGAGGACATGGTGGCAGTGCGCCTGTCGCCGCCGTTTCGCGCCATCATCGTCGCCGCGCCCGGCTATCTCGCGCGCCATGGTGGCGCAACCGAGATTGCCGACCTGGCCGGGCACAACTGTATCGGCTATCGGCAGATCCGCGGCGGCGGCCTCTATCGCTGGGAGCTGGCGGAGAACGGACGCGACGTCGCCATCGACAGTCCCGGCAGCGTCATCGTCAATGACGCGCTCTACGCCCGCGAACTGGCCCTGGCCGGCATCGGCCTCGCCTATGTCTTCGAACCGCTGGTCCGTGCCGACCTCGCCGCCGGCCGCCTGGTCGAGCTGTTGCCCGACGTCGCCATCGAAGAGCCCGGCTTCTTCCTCTATTTCCCCCGCCGCGCCGCCACGGCACCGAAACTGCGCGCCTTCATCGACACCGCACGGCAGGTCTCGCCCATGGCCAGCTAGAGCGTGTCTGTCTTAGTTTGAAGCGTATCCTGCATTTCGGAAGTAGTTGGCGCATTCGTGCGGCGTGAAGGCGTCGAGGAGCTGACCGATGCGGTCGGCAACTTCATCTGTGGTGCGCGCATCGGCCTTTCTGAGCAA
>Ga0209458_1000343_pt1 | contig 17973 bp, 17 predicted proteins | sample WorMetLIZAISLAND_FD_187411 | JGI IMG/M metagenome (GOLD analysis project Ga0209458, IMG submission 187411) | Marine gutless worms symbiont microbial communities from Max Planck institute for Marine Microbiology, Germany - Inanidrilus manae... ...
CGTAACCATCGACCACCCGAACCGGATTGTCCTCGTCGACATAGTCATCAAGACTGGACGGAAACAACGTCTGCTGTCCGCGATCCTGGCCTTCAACAAATCGGCTCATCCCGACCTCCAAAGCAAGCGCCAGGATTCTAAACCGATTGGGGCGTTTTCACACAGCCACTCCCAATCAGAGACGTTCAGCAGCACTCGCAGTGAAGTCCGGTATTGGCCATTTAGACGTCAATCGTCGAATGTTCAGCGAGCTTAGACTTCGAACCCAATCGAGACCTTTGACTCCAATCTTGGAGCGTCAGGTTTTGGAGATCTCGAAAGTGTCCCTGAAGTGTGTTTCGCCGTGGCCGGTGAAACGCACCGCGCGAGAATTCTTGTCACGCTTTGCCCAACCCAACGATTCGAACCGGCTGAGCAGTGCTCGGCCGAGGCTTCCCGCCAGATGAGACCGGCGTTCACTCCAGTCGAGGCACTCGCGACAAAGCGGAGCGCGTTTGGACCTCAGGTTGTCAACATCGATACCCAGCCGCCGCATCAGCGTTTCGCCATGCCGGGACAGGTCGATCCCGGTCTCGTCCAGGTACAAATATCCGTTTCGAACCAGGCTGTCATACATCTGCGTACCCATATCCCCCGCGAGATGGTTGTAGCAGACGCGCGCCTTACGCAAGGCATCATCCTTTGGGCCGGTGCGGGTTCGCAAATGACCCGCGCTCGCGGCTATGCCCATCAGGTTTTCCAGCAAGTGCGCAACATCGTCCTTGGCGAGAGAGAAGTATTTGTGGCGCCCCTGTTTGCGCAGTTCGATCAGACCGCCCTCGCTCAGTTTGGATAGATGGCTGGATGCCGTTTGAAGGGTAACGCCGGATTCCTGTGCCAGTTCCGTAGCCGTTAGCGCCTTGCCGCTCATCAGCGCCACCAGCATGTTCGCGCGAGCGGGATCGCCGATCAACGCGGCGACTCGGGCAATGTCGGGCCCTTCTTTCATAGTTCGATGGTAATCGAAGCATTGTCGCCGGTCAATCCAGTAGGCTTGCCTATAGCTGAAAGGAACTGCCATGCTGACCTGCATAATTCGCTATCACATCGATCCGACCCGGAAAGCTCAGTTCGAACAGTACGCACGCAATTGAGGTGAGGCCATTCCGCGTTGCGGCGCCGACCTGATCGGCTATTTCAGTCCCCATGAAGGGTCCTCCACGCTCGCCTATGGCATTTACAACATCGAGAGCCTGGCCGCGTATGAAGCCTATCGGACACGCCTGGCAGCCGACCCGCTCGGCCGCGAAAACTACGAGTTCGCTCAGAAGGAAAAGTTCCTGCTCCGAGAAGACCGGACTTGGCTGAAACTGGCCTCCGCGCCTCATGGGGCGAAGTTATGATTGCTGTCGACTTCGAAACCGGCCCCGCGGAGGCGAGGTCCGGCCCATCTTTCGATCATCGCGGTCATGTCGCCGAGGTGGCCCGTAACCTTGATATGCGCGACCGGGCGCAAGCCCCGGATAGCAGCCGGAAGACTCATGAAACATGAGCGACAAACCGGACATCAGAATAGAACTGCTGCTTCTCGGCTTGCTGGCCCTGCTTTGGGGGTCGTCCTATCTCCTCATCAAGGTGGCGGTTCAGGAGATACCGCCCCTGACGCTGATTGCCATCCGTGTTTCCGGTGCCGCCCTATTTCTGCTCGCAGTCCTGTCCCTGCGGCGGGAGAAACTGCCGACGGATGGGCGCACCTGGTAGATGCTTCTAGTCCAAGCTTTCGTCAATTCGATTGCGGCCTGGACGCTTCTGGCCTGGGGGCAACAATATGTGGACGCAGGTCTTGCGAGCGTTTTGAATTCGACTTCACCGATATTCGTCTTCTTGTTCACGATGCTCATCACCAGGCATGAAACAATGAGTGGCCGGAAGCTTGCCGGCGCGGTCATCGGCATTTCCGGTGTCTGCCTGATCGTGGGGCTGGATGCATTGAAGGGGCTGGGTGCGCAGGTTACCGGGCAAATGGCCTGTCTGCTGGGTGCAGCGCTCTACGGTGTTGCGGCGATTTACGGAAAGCGGTTTAGCCATATCAGCGCAACCGCGACAGCCGCCGGAACGATGAGCTGGGCATCGGTCGTGCTCCTTCCCGCAGCACTCTTCTTCGACCGGCCATGGAATTTGGCGCCAGGTGCGACCGCGCTGGCTGCAGCGCTGGTACTTTCGATCCTTTGCACCGGTGTTGCTTTGCTTCTCTACTTCAGGCTTGTACGAACCATCGGTTCGCTCGGCGTGGCAAGCCAGGCCTATCTCCGCGCAGGCGTCGGCGTGATGCTTGGCATCGTCTTACTCGGCGAGAGGATAACGCCATCGGTCGCCCTCGGCTTATTTGCAGCAATCCTGGGCGTCGTACTTATCAACTGGACGGGGAAGCGGGCGACGGGACGGCGATTGGAAGAACGTCCCCTGGGTCCGCCCTGCCGTTAGGCGACAATGGCATCTTGAGCGTCGGCTTCGGGTAGTTGAGAGAAGAAGGCCGTGTCTTCGAATCCCGTCTGTTCTCGAGAGCCAGGCGGCCGCTTACGACGCCGACAATCGACCAGGTCGCCGGGATCTCGGCTTTCTTCTGAATGGCCGACCTGGACGTCCTGCAGCTTGGCCGACTACTAACCCCCACGGCAGTCATTTCGCCTCACGTAGGGTGACGTCTGCTTTTCGATCGGTTTTACGACATTCCGTCATCGCGGCGGCACTGATCTCGCTCGCCAAAGGCGGACCACCCCTGCAGCGGCGGAGAACGTCTGCTTTCGGCCGGTACGATTCTCGCTTTATGGGTCAATTCACACGACGCCGGTTTGTCGATAGAATCCCGAAAAGAGTAAGTCCACGTGTTTAAGCTGCTGCGTGCACCATAGACTGTTGTCTTTAGATGTGGATTATCCAGTCATGCAAGAACTACCCGTTGCCTCCAACTTTCCTGCAGCCCTTTCCGAGCAAATGCGGCGGGAGGATGGGGCGACGAGACACCGGGCGACGCCGACGGCCCGGTGGTGACGGATGGCATCCGCCGCCCCCCAGGCGACCCGCGTGCTTCAACTGGCCCGACGGGGAGACCGTGGGGGTTTGGAAGCAGTCCTTCGCCGCAATCCAGACCTGCTGAACAAGCCGAGCGACGGGCACAACCGGACCCTGCTGTGGGAGGCGGCCCACGCGGGTCGGCTCGACATGGTGCGGTGGCTGGTTTCGGAAGGTGCCGACGTCGACATCCCCGGACGCTATCGCAACGAGACGTTCGTCCTGGTCAAACCCTATACGGTCGCCGTTCTTCGAGAGCGAACCGAGATCGCAGAGTTTCTCCGCGATACCGGTACAGTCGTTGACGCCTACACCGCCGCCTTCCTCGGCGACGAGGACCGGGTCATGGCCGCCATCGGCGACGACCCGGCGATCGTCAATGCTGACCAGCCGGAGGAAACAGTGTGGCGCGTGACGCCCCTGCATCACGCCCTCGCCGGCGGGCACGCATCGGTTGTGTGTACGCTCCTCCGCCACGGCGTGACGGTGGCGGATCATGCCGCCCTCGCCTTCGACATCGCCTGCCGCCGGGCCCGGACCGACCTCGTCGACCTGCTGCTGGAGGCCGGCTCCGACCCGACGGCCGCGGATGTCTTCTCTGTTGTATACGCCGGCGACGACGGCCTGGCGACAACGTTCTTCGAGCGCGGACTCGACCCCGACAAGCCCACGGCCGGCTGGCCGCCGATCGTCTATGTCTGCCGCGGCGATAAGGGCGAACACCCGGACCGGGTCCGGATTCTGCTCAGGCACGGGGCCGACGTCTCGGCCAGTGGGCCGCGTCGCGTTACGGCGCTGCATGCCGCCGCCAAAGCCGGTTTCGCGACCGTGATTCCGCTGTTGCTCGACGCGGGGGCCGATCCACATGCCCGATCGGACACCGGTGCCACGCCTCTCGAACTGGCGATCAAACACAAACGCCGCGCCGCCGAGGCCGTGCTGCGGGTGGCGATCAAAGGTTCCTGATCGAGGGTCCGTCCGGCAACGCGACGCGGGCGCCGGCTCGTCTATTTCTTCTCCGACCGGTAGGTCTCGAAGCCGTCATAGTCGGCCGGGGCGTGAATTGACTCACAACTTGATGGCGCACGCGGCGTTGAAGACGGCTGCACTCATCGCCCCGTTTCCGCGCGCCACAACAACCGGCGTACAATTACGCATCGCGTGTCCTATTGGACAAGAGAAACGCCCACTCATCTCCAAACTTCGAAAGTGGCTGAGGTCAGAAGCAGATGAATACACATCAACGGCCAATGCCGTGAAAATCGCACTCGAACCATGAACGAGGAAATCAGCGACGGTTTACGACAGTCCTGTCGATGGTCCAACTTCCGATTCGGGTCACACCTGGTCCATCGGGTGATGAACTTCTGACGGCTGTTTTCTGTTCGGAAAGCAGCCATTCACTGCTTTTGTCGATATGGGCCACTTGTAGGGTTATCCAGCTGTGTAGGCGGCCAACTATTGAGGTCGGCTAAGCGCTTAAAGCCGCCACCAAGCCCGGTAATGGATGCCCGGGAATCTTTCGCAAGATATGTGGCAAAGAATGCCGGTTTTCGCACGATATCTGTCAATCCGTTCGCACGATCTGTGTCAATCGCCGACGAAATCCGCAGGAATCCGCCGATCGGATTTGCAGGGTATGCGTCAATTCACATCCTCGATCCGGCACGAACGACAAAAGTTGTGTCGTTTGGTCCACATAAGGCCAAGCGACATGGCCACGATTTCTACCCCAAAATAATCGAAATGGCAGAATGTGTGATCGGTGGCAAAATCGACCAAGCCTATTTCACTGTTTTCCCGATCGTAATGGGGCGACCGGCGACCAGGGTCCGGATCGCCTGCCTCGCCGCCTGGCAAACCGGGGCTTCCGTCTCCTTCAGAATGGCGACACGGTCGAAACGGTTGGGCTCTAAGTTGACCGCGTCACGGAGCGCCTGGCCAAAGGCCATGCGCAACTCTGTGCCGATGTTGAACTTGCAGACATGGGTGTTGAGCGCCAGGTGGCGGCGCATGTCGGTGGGGATGCCTGAGGCGCCGTGGATGACCAGCGGCACGTCGGTGACCGCCTCGATGGCAGCCAGGGCTTCGAGGTCGATGTCGGCCGCCTGGGTCTGCTGCAAGTGCACGTTGCCGACCGATACAGCCATGGCGTCGACACCGGTCTCGCGGGCAAATCGCGCCGCATCTTCGGGGTCCGTGCGGGCCGAGGCTTCGCCCTCGTCGTAACCGACAAAACCGATCTCGCCCTCACAGGAGACACCCGCCGCGCGGGCCATCTCGGCGATGGCCGCCGTCTCGTCGATGTTCTGTGATACCGGTTTCCGCGAGCCGTCGAACATCACCGAGGTGAAACCGCATTCGACGGCCTCACGGCACTCGTCGGCGTCGTAACCATGATCGAGATGGGCGACTACCGGTACCGATGCGCCTTCGGCCAAGGTCCGGAACATGGTGCCGAGGACTCGCAAGGGAGTATGGGCCCGGCACCCAGGGCCGGCCTGTAGGATCACCGGAGCGCCCTCGGCTTCGGCGGCGGCAACGAAGGCGCGGGCGTCCTCCCAACCCAAGACGACAAGGCCGCCGACGGCGTAACCCTCGGCGAGGGCCGGTTGCAGGACGTCTGAGAGGGTCGCCAAGGTCATTTGAACTTGGCGACCATGTCCTTGATGCCCGGGATCGTCTTCAGTTGGTCGGCGTGGGTCGGTTGGAAGTTCTGCTTGAGGCTGCGCTGGCTGAGGCCGCCGAGAATTGTGAAGTAGTACATCTCGTATCCCGGAAGCACCGCGCAGGGGTGGTATCCCCTATCGATGCAGACGGTCGAGCCGTCGACGATGTGGTAGGCATCGCCCGGCTCGTTGTCCTCACGCTGCAGCATCTGCAGGCCCGATCCGTAGTTGGGCCGAAAGCGGAAGTTGTAGGTCTCGTCGTGGCGTGATTCGTCGGGGAGGTGGTCGGTGTCATGCTTATGCGACGGGAAACCCGACCAGCCGCCGGCCCCGACCGTGTACAGTTCGGAGACCAGGAGACGGCCGACTTGGCCATGCTGCTTCTGGCCGAGGATGTGTTTGATCTTGCGGTGCGTCTTGGTGTCATCCGACCCGTACTGGACCTTGTCGATCGCATCCTGGCGCACCGCGAAGGGTTCGAGCGTTTCCTCGAACTTTGCCCCGGCGATGAAGACCTCGGCCCTATCCGACACGCAGACCATTCGGCCCGCCGTATCGGTCGGCACGTAGACGCCTTCCGGCTCGCCGTCCCAGACGTCGAGGACCCGGTTGCCGATGGCCTCGAAGCTGTGCCCGGCGGCCTCGACGTCGACGGTGCCGGTGGCCGGCACGATGCAGGACTCAAACCCGGCGAGGCGGTAGTCGTAGGCCTCGCCTTTGGTCAGCTTGACGATGTTGAAGTAGTTGAGCGGAACACAATCGTTGCCGATGTCGACGATCGGTTGGTTGTTGTTGTCGTAAGGGGCAATATGCATGGCGGTTCCTCCAGGTAGGGGTAATCAGGACTCCGTCTCAGGGCTCCGAGGGGCCCGGGTGATTGGCGAGAAAATCCTCCAATTCGGCGGTCGTCGGCATGGCCGGCGCACAGCCGACCCGCGTGACGACGATGGCGGCGCAAGCGGACCCACGAAGCACGGTGTCCCGAAGTCCGTGCCCGGCGGCCAGCGAGGCGACAAAGCCGCCCATGAAGGAATCACCGGCGCCGGTCGGCTTCAGGGCCGTTACCGAATAAACGCCAGTGCGAAATTCGTTGTCGCGCGTCACCGTGATGGCGCCCTTTTCGCCCATCTTGTAGATGACGATCTCGGCCGAAGTCGCGGCCAATTCGCGGGCTTTGTCGAGGCCCTTGTCCATGCCGCCGGCCATAAAACCGAACTCGACGTCGTTGCCGACGACGATGTCGCAAAGGGCGCCGGCCCGGGAATAGACCTCTGAGGCGACCTCCGGAGACGGCCAGGAATAGGGGCGGTAATCGAGGTCGAAGATCAGCGGCAGACCGGCCTCGCGGGCGAGGTCGAAGGCATGGAAGGTGGCGCTTCGCGACGGCTCGGCGGCGAACACGGTGCCGGTGGTGATCAGCGCCCCATAGGAAGCGTAATCGACAGCCGAAACGTCTTCAACCGTCATCTCGAAATCGGCGGCACCATTGCGGTAGATCACGGACTGGTGGTCCTCGACCCTGGATTCGACGACGGCCAGCGAATTGCGGGCCTCGCCGCCGACCGATTTCACGTGGGTGGAATCGACCTCGTACTTGGCAAGCTCGTTGAACGCGAAGCGGCCGATGGCGTCGTCGGAAACCGAGGTGACGATCGCCGCCTTGCCGCCGTGGCGCGTGATGGCGGCACCGATGTTGGCCGACGAGCCACCGAGGCACGAGAAGAAGTGCGTCGCCTCTTCCGTTTTGGTGCCCGGCGGGTCGGGATAAAAGTCCATGCCGGCGCGGCCGATGATGATGAAGTTGTTTTGGCGGATGCCCGAAAGATCTGTCATGCGCGGCCCTCTGCGTTTTCTGCCGGCGCCTCGTCGAGGTTCTCGGGGTAGGGATAGTCGAAGCCGAGTAGCTGGCGAAGGTCGGAGCCGGCCGCACGGATGAAGTCATCCGGCAGCGCCGCCGGCATGTCCTCCAGCGGTTTGACCCATTTCGGCAGGTAATTGATCAGGACGGCGCTGCGGTCCTTGTCCGAGCGGTTCGGCATGGCGCAGTGCCAGACGGCGCCGAAGAACAACACCGTATCGCCGGGTTCGCCCAGCATCCGCTCGGCCTTTTCGTAAAAGCCGTCCTCCTCCGTCGGATACCGGAGGTTCTTCTGGCTGCCGGGAACATAGGCGGTCGCCCCGGATTCCTCGGTGAACGGATCAAGCAGGATTGTCGCCTGGGCGTTGACGGCAAAACTGCTGTTGAGGCCATAAGGATGGCTCTCACTTTTGTAGAAATCCCAGTAGGGATAATCGACATGGGGTTCCTGGCCCGGGCCGCCCGACAGGATACGGTTGGCGGCAATGGAGCCCATGATGAACTCGGTTCCCAGAAAACGCCGGAACACGGCCATCAGGGCCGGGTGGACGGCCATCTCGGAAAACACCGGACCCTTTGCAAGCAGGTTCCACACGCGGCGCTGCAGGTTGACCCGCCCGTCGGCCTCCGCCTCGCCTTGGAAATGGGTGACCTTTCCGTCCTCGTCTTCGGAGTGGCGCATGACGATGGCCCGCGCCTCGGCGATCTGCTCCGGCGTGAACAGTCCGCTGACCGACACCGCGCCGCCGCCGTGGAGTAGCTCGTCGGTGACCGCGGCGGGATCGAGGCTATCGGCGGTAAAGTGTTTCACCTCAGACGCCCCGCCTTTGACGCTCGCGCGCCGCTTCGATTTCCTCATGGGCGGCGCGTACCGTGGCGCTCTCGCTGACATGCGGGGTGCCGACCTCCCACCAGGCATGGCCCTCGGTCGTCCAGCCCTCGTAGGCGTCGACCTGCATGGCGATGACATAGGTGCGATCAGCCGCCTTGGCGCGCTTGAAGGCCTCGGCCAATTCGGCTGGATTGGCCACCGTCTCGGCGACGGCGCCCATGGACCGGGCGTGGGCCTCGAAATCGACGGCGAAGGGATCGACGGCGATGTTGCAGTCCTTGATCAGGTTGTTGAAGGACTCGTTGCCGGTGCCGTTCTGAAGCTTGTTGATGACCGCGAAGCCGCCGTTGTCGAGCACCAGGATGATCAATTTCTTGCCGGTCAACACAGAGGAGTAGATGTCCGAGTTGAGCATCAGGTAGGAGCCGTCGCCGGTAAAGATGATGGTATCCTGGTCGGGTTCCTGCTCCGACTGGGCGATGCGCGCACCCCAGCCGCCGGCGATCTCATAGCCCATGCACGAATAGCCGAACTCGACGTCGACGGTGCCGGTCTTCTGCGTCCGCCAGTTGGCCGTCACCTCGGCCGGCAGGCCGCCAGCGGCGGCGACGACGCGGTCGCCCGGATCGCAGAGATCGTTGACGATGCCGACGGCCTGGGCGTAGGAGGCCGGGCGGTTGCCGGGGCGCACGTTTTCGGCCACGTAGGCGTCCCACGTCTTGCGTTCTTCCTGGGCCCTGGCCGTCCAATCATCCGGCGCACGGTAACCGGACGCGGCCTCCGTGAGCGCCGTCAGGGCCAGTTTGGCGTCGCCGACGACGGGCGCCGAGCGGTGCTTGCCGGCATCGTGGCGGGCCGTGTTGATGGAGACGAACTGGGCCTTCTGATCGAAGGCGGTCCACGAGCCGGTGGTGAAGTCCTGTAATCGCGTGCCGACGGCGAGGATGACGTCGGCCTCTTGGGCGATGGCGTTGGCCGAATCGGAACCGGTGACGCCGACGGGCCCGATGTTCAAGGGATGCCCGGCCAGCATGTTGGCGCGACCGGCGATGGTCTCGGTGACCGGGATGTTGTGGGTCTCGGCGAAGGTCGTCAACTCGTCGACGGCCCGTGAATACTGGACGCCGCCACCGGCGATGATCATCGGCCGTTGCGCGCCTTCGAGCAGCGCCGCCGCATCGGCGATCTCGCCGGCATCTGGGGTGATACGGCGGATGCGGTGGACCTTTTTCTCGAAGAACTCGACCGGATAGTCATAGGTCCAGCCCTGGACGTCCTGCGGCAGGCCGAGGAAGGCCGGGCCGCAGTCACCGGGATCGAGCATGGTGGCGATGGCCGCCGGCAGCGATTGGGTGATCTGGGCCGGGTGGGTGATGCGGTCCCAATAGCGGGTCACCGGTTTGAAGGCATCGTTGACGCCGAGCGTCGGGTTGTAGAAATTCTCGGCCTGCTGCAGGACCGGGTCGGGCAGCCGTGTCAGGAAGGTGTCGCCGCACAACAGGAGTACCGGCAGGCGGTTGACGTGGGCGAGCGCCGCCGAGGTCACCAGGTTCGAGGTGCCGGGGCCGGCCGACGCCGTGCAGAACATGAACCGCCGGCGCAGGTAATACTTGGCATAGGCCGCAGCTGCGAACCCCATGCTTTGTTCGTTCTGGCCGCGATAGAGCGGCAGCTCCTCACGGTGGTCATTCAAGGCCTCGCCGAGGCAAGTGACGTTGCCGTGTCCGAATATGGCGAAGCCGCCGCCGCACAAGCGCAGTTCCTCCCCGTCAATCTCGATAAACTGGTTGGCGAGATGGCGGACGATGGCCTGAGCCAGGGTCAGGCGAATGGTTTCGGCCTTTGCTGTCATGCGAGCCTCCGGCGGTTCGGGTGATTTTTGGTTCAAGATTGACTTATGCCATTGCCTTGAACCAGGAAACAGGATACTAATTTTGCAATCGGTTGCAAATAGTTTTCTTAGGCGCGGGCCGACCCTCAAGCGAATATGCGGACCCAGGTCCGCCTGTGACGATCGACTCGTGTGGCATCTTGGTAAGGTGGTCGCCATGACAATCAGAATTGGAAATGCTCCCTGTTCGTGGGGCGTCGAGTTTCCCGACGATCCGCGCAATCCGCCCTGGGAGGCCGTGCTCAGGGAATGTGCCGAGGCCGGCTACAAGGGCATTGAACTCGGCCCGGTTGGTTTCATGCCGGAGGAACCCGACGTGCTGGGTCCGACCTTGGCCAAGTATGATCTGGAATTGATCGGCGGTGTCGTCTTCCGTGCTTTTCACGACCCGCAAATGTGGGACGACGTATTGGACGGGGCGCGGCGAACCTGCCAGGCCCTAACGGCGCATGGTGCCAAACAATTGGTCCTGATCGATTCGATTTCGGCCCGGCGCGCACCGACGGCCGGCCGTGCCGCCGAGGCCGAGCAGATGGATGCGGCCGAGTGGGCCGGTTTCGTCGACCGCATCCGGACGGTCGCCAGGATGGGTTCCGAAGACTACGGCCTGACCGTCGGCATGCACGCGCACGCCGCCGGCTTCATGGATTTCGAGCCGGAACTGGAGCGCCTGTTGGACGAGGTCGATGAGGCGATCCTGAAAATCTGCCTCGACACCGGGCATCACACCTACGCCGGCTACGATCCGGTGGCCTTCGTCGCTGAACATGCCGGGCGCATCTCCTATATGCACTTCAAGGACACCAGCCCGGCGGTCAAGGCGGACGTCATCGCCAACCGCACCGGCTTCTATGATGCTTGCGCCCAGGGCATCTTCTGCAACCTCGGTGACGGCGAGGTCGATTTCCCGGCCGTACGGGAAGTCCTATTGAGCGCCGGATTCGAAGGCTGGTGCACGGTCGAACAGGACTGCGACCCGGAGGGGGACACCTCGCCAATCGCCGATGCCACTGCGAATAGAACCTATCTTCAGTTGATCGGCTTCAGCTGAGGGAGGCGGTCATGGAAAAGCTGAAATGGGGCCTGATCGGCGGCGGTGAAGGCAGCCAGATCGGCCCGGCCCACCGGCTCGGCGCGGGGCTTGACGGTGCCTTCGATTTCGTCGCCGGCGCCCTTGACCACCGACCGGACGCAGGTCGCGCATATGCCCAGCGCTTAGGCGTGGCGGAAGACCGCGCCTACGGTGACTGGCAGGAGATGCTGGCGGCCGAACGCGGCCGCGACGACCGTATCGACTTGGTCACCGTGGCGACACCGAACGCGACCCATTTTGAGATCACCAAGGCGTTCCTCGAGGCCGGATTCCACGTGCTCTGCGAAAAGCCGATGACGATGAGCGTGGAGGAGGCGGAAGAGATCGTCATCGTCGCCCGCGACACCGGCAACATCTGCGCCGTCAACTATGGCTATACGGGGTATTCCCTGGTCCGCCACATGCGGGCGATGGTGGTGCGCGGGGACCTCGGGCGGATCCGTCTGGTTGTCGCCGAGTTCTCTCATGGCCACCATGCCGACGCCGCCGACGCCGACAACCCGCGGGTGCGCTGGCGATATGATCCGGCGCAGGCCGGCATCGCCGCTCAATTCGCCGATTGCGGTATCCACGCGCTGCACATGGCGTGCTTCGTAACCCGGCAAGAGGTGGCGAGGCTTTCAGCCGATTTCGCGTCCTGCATCGAGAGCCGTCCGCTGGAAGACGACGCCATGGTCAATTTCCGCATGGACAGCGGCGCCGTCGGCCGCCTGTGGACGTCATCCGTCGCCATCGGCCGTCAGCACGGCCTGGCCATCCAGGTGTTCGGCGAATCCGGCGGCTTGCGCTGGGCTCAGGAACATCCGAATCAGCTCTACTGGACGCCACTCGGCGGCCGTGTCGAGATCATCGAGCGCGGCGAGGCCGGCCTGTCGCCGGAGGCCGACCGCACCACCCGGGTAACCATCGGGCATGCCGAAGGTATGCCGCTGGCTTTCGCCAATATCTATTCGGATCTGGCGGAAGTTATCCGGGCCCGCAAGGAGGGCCGCGACGCCGACCCGGCGGCCGATCTCTATCCGCGGGCCGAGGACGGATTGCGCTCCATGGCTGCGGTGCGCGCGGCGGTGACATCGGCCGGCGACCATGGCGCCTGGGTCGACGCACGGCCACCGATGTTCCGCTAGGCGATGATCAAAGCGCCCTGAGAGTTCCCCGCTCAATGATGCGGCAGCGGAACAGCCGGGTTTCCGGTTCCCGTTCCGGCTCTTCCAACATGGCGACGATCAGTTCGATCGTCGAACTGATCATCTCGCGGATTGGCTGGCGGATGGTTGTCAGGTTGATGTTTTCCCAAGCCGCCATCTCGATGTCGTTGAGGCCCATGATACCGACATCATCGGGCACTTTGAGACCAGCCGATTCAAGGGCGCTCATGGCGCCAATGGACAGTACGTCGTCGCCGCAGAAATAGGCCTCCGCCCGATCACCCTTGACCAGACCGGTCATCTGCTTTCGCCCCGCCTCGAACGAATAGGCGTCGCTGAAACAATGACTGGTACGCACACCGGCATGTTTGGCGGCGGTTTCGAGAAATCCGTCTAGGCGGTCCTGGGTCGATGTCGCGGTACTCGGCCCGCCCATGAAGGCGATGTGCCGGTATCCGCGCTCGATCAGCGTCTCGGCGGCGGTTCGCCCGCAGGCGCGGTTGTCGATACCGACGATATGGACCTCCGGCGATGTCGTATGGCGGCCAAAGGTATTGACGACGGGCACGCCGGCCTGGCGAAACGCATGGGCGAAGGCCGGCGGCAAGGTCGACGAGGCAACGACGACGCCGTCCACGGAATACTGCTGCAACATACGCACGGAATGTTCCGGGTCGGTTTCCTCGGAAAGGTTGACCAACAGGGGCCTGAGTTCACGGTCCTGCAAGCCGCGGGTGAATAGATCGAAGATCTGCAGGAAGAATGGGTTGTGGAAATTGTCAGCGACAAGGCCGATCAGTTTGGTACGCCGCGTGGTCAATCCGCGGGCCAGGAAATTGGGCCGGTAACCCAGATCCGCGGCGGCCTTCTCAACTTTGCGTCGCGTCTTGTCGGATACCGAGGCGCCCTCGGTGAATGTTCTCGACACGGCAGACCGTGACACGCCGGCACGTTCTGCAACGTCCTTCAGTGTCACCGCCTTCACCTTGGCCTCCTCAGCACCACTTGCGCCGACCTCGCGCCATCCGCCGGCCGCGCACTAGAAATCCCGTTCTCGGTCCGCCTCGACCTTGGGTTTTCTATCGCCCGAATACGGCCGTAGCGCTTACACCGTATCGAACAGTCGCAAATTCTGGTCAGACGCGCAAGTTTTTCGCAACCGGTTGCAACTTTTCTCAAAAAGTATTACTGTTTGTAGGTTCTTTATTCCGAAGCCAATTCGGAGGAGATCGGCTTCTGCAGGTTCACACCGGAGGCAGCTCGTGCTGAAAACGGCGGTGACGCCGGAAATAGGTCAAAAGACCTCGAAGTTTGAAACGACGCTTCCCGGGGGGAAGCACTCGAAGAGGGAGTCAACCATGAACAAATTGAAACTGCTTGCCGCTGCGGCGGCTGCAATGATGACGGTCTCGGCGGCCGATGCCGGGACCATCGGTTTCTCTAGCCCGAATTTCGACGATAATTTCCAAACGGTGTTGCGCGAAGCGGCCAAAGTCCATGCCGAGAAACTCGGCCATACGATTCAGATCGAGGATGCCCGCGAAGACGTCGGCACGCAGCTCAGCCAGATCCAGAACTTCATTGCTTCCGGCGTTGACGCCATCATCCTGGCACCGATCAGCGCCGCAGCGAGCCCGCAGATCACGGCGATGGCGAAGGCGGCCGACACGCCGCTTATCTACGTCAACCGCCGCCCGGTCGACCTCGACAAATTGGGCGGCAAGAGCGCCTTCGTGGGTTCCGACGAAACCTGGTCCGGCACCCTTGAGGCTTTCGAGATGTGCAACCAGGCAGCCGGCACCGGCAACGGCGTTTTGCTGATGGGCCTGCTATCCAACGAAGCCGCCGTGACCCGCTCAGAAGACGTCCGCGAAGTGGTCAAGCTCTCCATGTGTAGCGGCATCAAGATCGTCGCCGAGCACGAAGCCAAATGGCAGCGCACGGAAGCGGCCAACGTCATTTCCAACCTGTTGGCGTCCGGCACCAAGTTCAACCTGGTCTTCGCCAACAACGACGAAATGGCGCTCGGCGCCATCCAGGCCCTGAAGGGTGCGGGTGTGTCCATGGATGACGTCATCGTCGGCGGCGTCGATGCGACGGCGGATGCGCTGGCAGCCATGAAAGCCGGTGATCTCGACGTGACGGTCTTCCAGAATGCAACCGGTCAGGCGACCGGATCCGTCGATGCGGCGATCGCGGCGATGGGGGGCGCGGACCTGCCGAAGTGGATCAACATCCCCTTCGAATTGGTCACGCCAGCCAACGTCGACAATTACATGAAATAACCCCTGCTCGCTGAACTGGGGCGCCTCCGGCCGTGACCGGGGGCGCCCACTTTGCCGAGGGAGGCTACGCCATGAATGGTGACAGGAAGGTGATCCTCAAGACCGAGGGTTTGACCAAACACTACGGCGGTGTTCATGCACTGGAAGACGCGGATTTTGTACTGCACGAGAGTGAACACGTGGCCATCGTCGGCGACAACGGGGCCGGCAAATCGACCCTGGTGCGACAAATAACCGGCGTCGAACAGCCGACATCCGGAAAGATCTTCTTCGACGGCGAAGAGGTCGAATTCAAAAACCCGCTCGAGGCCCGTGAGGCCGGTATTGAGACGGTGTTCCAGAACTTGGCGCTCGCCAACGACCTCGACGTGCCAGCCAACATCTTTCTCGGCCGTGAGGAAATCTATTTCAACCTGGGCCCGTTCAGCTTTCTCAACGAGAAAAAGATGCTGCGCATGTCCGAGGAGGGCCTTGAACGGACGGCGGTCAAGATCCCCAACCTGCGCAACACCATCGGAAATATGTCGGGTGGCCAGCGCCAGTGTGTTGCAATCAGCCGGTCGGCGACCTTCGCCTCAAAACTGATCATCATGGACGAACCGACGGCGGCTCTCGGTGTCCAGGAGACGACCCAGGTCGAGAACATCATCCGGAACCTGAAGGACCAAGGCGTTCCGCTGATTCTGGTCAGCCACAACCTTCGCCAGGTCTTCAATCTGGTCGACACCATCGTTGTATTCCGCCGCGGCCGCATCGTCGGTTCGCTGAACGCCAAGGAAACGGACGGCAACGAGGTGGTTTCACTGATCACCGGTGTGCAGTCCGGCGTCCACGATAACGCGAGCTATATCTGACGAGCCGGGGGCAAGCATGCTCAACTTCAAAAAGCTCCCGGCGGACGCAAACATCTTCCTGATCCTTGTCGTCATCGCCTTGCTATTCGAGATCATCGGCTGGGTGGTCGTTGGACAGAGCTTCCTGTTCAACACCAAGCGCCTGGTGATCATCGTCCTTCAGGTGTCGATCATCGGCATCATCGCCATCGGCGTCACCCAGGTCATCATCACCGCCGGCATCGACCTCTCGGGCGGCGCCGTGGCGGCCATGGCGGCCATGGCGGCGGCCAGCCTGGCCCAGGCGTCCGGGACCTTCAGCCCGTTCTTTCCTAACCTGCTCGACCTGCCGCTGATCGTTCCGATTGCGGCGGGCCTCGCCATCGGCATGCTGGCCGGTTGTATCAACGGCACGATTACGGCGACAACCGGCGTGCCGCCCTTCATCCCGACGCTCGGCATGCTGGTCGCGGCCCGCGGCGTCGCCGTGCTCTATTCGGAAGGCCAGCCGATCTTCGGCCTGCAGGAAGGCTTTACCACCATCGGCCAGGGGATCTGGCCGGTCGTGATCTTTTTGTCGGCCGCCCTAGTTTTCCATATCCTGTTGAAACACACCCTATACGGCCGGCGCACCTACGCCATCGGTTCCAACGAGGAAGCGGCGCGCATCGCCGGCATCAACATTCCGCGCCACAAAATCCTCGTTTATACCATCGCCGGCGGCCTTTCCGGCCTCGCCGGTATCGTCATGTGCGCACGCGCCACCATGGGTCAGCCGGGCATGGGATTGATGTATGAACTCGACGCCATCTCGGCCGCCGTCATCGGTGGCACGTCGCTGTTCGGCGGCAAGGGGCGGATCAGCGGCACGGTGATCGGGGTCTGCATCCTCGGCGTCATCACGTCCGGCTTTACCTTCCTGCGCATCGACTTCTACTACCAGGAAATCGCCAAGGGAATGATCATCGTTGCGGCCGTAATCTCCGACCAGTACCGCCAGAAACGACAGGGGGGCCGTTGAAACGGGCCTTAGGGCACCGGACGCGGATGGATCAATGGGCGCAACAGTTCAGACCGATAAAGCTGTCGCCGACACTCCGAAAAGAAACTGGCCGCCGGAAGCCGGGATCTTCCTTGTCTTGATTGGCGTCGCCGGCATCTTCGAGATCCTCGGCCACATTTACGTGGACCAGACCTTCATCTTCAATTCGCAACGCCTGTTCATCATGGTGCTGCAGATGGCGATCATCGGCATCATGGCGGTCGGCGTCACGCAGATCATCATCATGGCCGGCATCGACCTTTCCGGCGGTTCTGTACTCGGGTTCGCCGGACTCGTTGCGGCCTCGCTGGCCCAGACGTCGGAATACGCTCGTGCCGTCTATCCGTCGCTCACCGACATGCCGGTCATTGTGCCGTTCATCGCCGGCATCGCCGTCGGCGCCTTGTTGGGCCTGATCAACGGCAGCCTGATCGCGCTCACCCACATCCCGCCTTTTATCGCCACATTAGGTATGCTGGTGGCGGCACGCGGCCTGGCACGGTGGTATACGAGTGGTGCCCAGGTCAGCTTCTTCATCGAGGATTTCCAGGTGTTCGGTGCCGGCGCCATGCCGATCATCATCTTCCTCGGCGTTGCCGCCCTGTTCCACGTGCTCCTCAGATACACGGTCTACGGCCGGCGCACCTATGCCATCGGTTCCAACGAGGATGCGGCGCGCATGGCCGGCATCAACGTGGCACGCCACAAGATGCTGGTCTACGCCATGGCCGGCGGACTCTACGGACTGGCCTCGATCGTCCAAACGTCGCGAGCCCTGACCGCCCAATCAGGTACCGGCCTGATGTGGGAACTGGATGCCATTTCAGCCGTGGTCATCGGCGGCACGTCACTGTTCGGAGGTGTCGGGCGCATCACCGGGACAATCATCGGTGTTCTGATCCTCGGTGTCATCACCTCCGGCTTCACGTTCCTCGGCGTCAACGTCTTCTACATCAACATCGTGAAGGGCGTGATCATCGTCGCTGCGGTCGTCGCCGATCAATATCGGCAGCGACGCAAGGGACGGTAAAACACCAACGAAAGGGACCGCCTCAACACCAATTGAGTTCCGACGCTCGACTGCAACCTGGTGAAATTACAGCAATTTCCCACAACGAATATGGGGTTGATTCACGATGCCGCGGCACCATATCTTGACAAATACCTGAGTAAATTAGTCGTCCGTTAAGAAGCCCTAATTTCGCGGGGTCTTGGGCTGATTGACGTCCAGAATGTTTCCATGATTTCACGCAACAGATCCGCCAGCCATT
>Ga0209458_1000344_pt1 | contig 17953 bp, 20 predicted proteins | sample WorMetLIZAISLAND_FD_187411 | JGI IMG/M metagenome (GOLD analysis project Ga0209458, IMG submission 187411) | Marine gutless worms symbiont microbial communities from Max Planck institute for Marine Microbiology, Germany - Inanidrilus manae... ...
GCTCTCCACCGCGGCAACAACACGCTCACGCAAATCCAGCGAATAAGGTCGAGGCATGCATGCTGGCCTCCTCCTCCAGCCAGCATCTTGAATCACATCAAACGCCTCAGGGGAATCCCCCTGTTGATTCAAACAAGCACGGACATGCTCTAGGTAAGAGAACCATGATTGTCTGCTGGGTGAGTTTGTGTCGAAATCCATGCTTTTGCGATAGGCGAACAAGACAGGATAGAGTCCCTTCCACATTCGCAAGGTTTCGACGGGCGGAATTGGAGGGCGGAATTGGAGGGCGGAATGTCAGCAGTTCGTATTCTCGGCCAGCTCGCTCCAATTATGTTGGGCATGGTTCTCGGAGGTTTGTTTTTCTATACGATTCAAACTTGGGGTCTTGTTCTCGAGGATGTGGTTCGGTGGTTGGCACAAGCTGTTGCCGTGTTGCTTGTAGTCTCGGTTCTTCTATGGATAATTTACAGACTCTTGATCAAGAAGTCTTCGGTGATAGCTCTTCACCAACTATCACAGCTTCGCAAAGATCTCGAGAATACTCCCGATAAAATTAGCGATCCGAAGTTTAGGGCGGAGTACATTTGGCCGTTGGCGCCGACACTATTGCGAGCTGCTATCTCTTGGTTCGGTTTTACCAACGCGCTCGCGATAGTGATAGCAATTATGGCGAATTTGGTTTTGCTCGCAACGCTCGCTGTTCAATATCTATCTGCACAACGATTGGAGGCACAGAATCTTTTGCTTGGCAACCAAAACCAAGTTCTAAGCCGGCAAACAGGTTTGCTGGAGTCGCAAGTAGTGGCTGCTAATGTAGAACAACTACTAGTTCTTGACGAAAAAATAGCGAAAGTATCTAGAGATCATGAAGAATTGTTGAGAATAGTTGACGTCTTTGAACGTGTGCGCCAGTTAGAAGTTGAAGATGAAATTCTTGACTTTAACGTAATGGTGAAAGATGCCAGTGTCCATCCGTGCCAGAGTTCCGGCAATGCACATGATTGCCGCAATGCTGTCGTTTGGGAGATTACCGAAGCATACAATGATCATCCTGGTGGCGAGGTCGCGGAGTACCCTCATAAATGGTATCCAGCCTTTCAAGTAGTCGCCAATTATTTGCAAGAACGAGACGGGTTGTTTACGGAGGCTACTGGAGACTTAATACAGCTAAAGCGGGATGACCAAGAAACGAGAGATGAACCTGCCTACGTCCGCTCTCTTGTGGAGCGCGTTGGACTCTCTTGCGCTGTAGAACCAAGAGCCATAAGAGATGTTTCTGTTAGGCTCTCGTTGACTAGAGCCATGGAGAGTAATGCTGGCTTGGCTTTTGGTTCTGAGAAATTCCAAACTCGGTGGAAGGAATGGGCCGATGAATTTGAACAGGTACGAGGTAACATATCGCGGGGGAATCTGAATTACTCATCAGCTCTCGCCGAACTGGCTCGAAGCCTTGAGTCTGGAACATATGACAGAGACAGCTACACCCTGGGTGATTTTACCACTGATCTTCGCGCACACTATACTATCCTCGATGAGAAGTTGACGATGCTAAGCGATTCATGCAACAATGAAGTATCTCGCTTAAAAAGTGTTCGCGTTCAACTAAAGATAGCCGAAGAAGAATAGAGAGTATCAAGCTTTGGCTTGGCCACATCTGTAGGTTTCGGTCTGCTTCAGGACATCAAGAGACAGCTGTGGCCACGATTCCGAAACGCTTTCCACAGTCCCGAAGTGGCATACAACGTCGCCGATACGCAATAGCGCCATTGCTACCACCGGCGTCGCAACACACTCGCGAAATCGAACCAAGGATGGCTGGTTGCATTGCCTCGATCGGATTAGCGCCGGCCATCGCCTCCCGTTTGTCGTCTGTCGAGCTAGGCTTGGCAGCGAGTCGGCAACTTCGAATAGGACGACAGGCGGCGTGAGCGGAAACCTGAAAGGCGTGTGGGCCGCGGCCCTGACGCCGATGCGCGACGACCGGGGCGCGGACCTTGATGCCATGGTGGCGCACCATCGCTGGCTGCTCGACTGTTGTGTGCGACGGTGTGGCCGTGCTGGGCACTACCGGCGAGGCCAATCTGTTCTCGGTCGCCGAACGCCGCGCCGGCGACCTCGAGGATTTTGTGCTGAAGGAGGAGCCGTGAGATGAGGCCAACCACGGCATAGGGAACGTAAGGCATGGCTCAAAGCGAACCCGACGTACGATGGCAGGCCGACCTGGATCGGCTTGGGTTGGAAGCCGGCCCATCCGTGTCCGCGGCAATTGAGATCGCTGCGGCGGCGGACGCGGTCTGGCAGGGCCTCAGCGCGCCGGGGTATCTCAAGCGCTGTCACCCGTTCTGCGAGAGCACCGAAGTCGAACGCTGGCCGGGCGTGGGTTCGCGGGACCAGATCACCTACTACAGTGGCCGGAACTACCGCCGCAATTTCGTCGAATGGTTCGACGGTGTCGGCTACGACATTGAACTGGGCGAACGCCCCGATCAGACGGCCCGCGTGCTGTGGCGGATCACGCCCCTGTCGGCGACATCCTGCCGGCTTTCCATCGAAGTCGTGCCGTTCTTGAAGCAAGACCTCAGCGAGGAAAGGAAACGGCAGTACCAGGAGCGTCTGTTCGGCCCTGACCTGCGTCATTACCTGGAATGCGTCGTCAAGGGCGTGGACTACTGGATCAGAACCGGCCGGGATGTCGAACGCGATTAGTTCGGCCGGAACCCGCTGTACTCGGGTTGATCTGTGGCAGAACGGTGCTGCTGGCCCGGCGACGCGACTGCGGCAGTGGTCCGCGCCTCCCGTTTTACCTCCTGACGCGGTAGACTCGGCCGCGACTCGACAACCTCGAACGGGACGGCAGCTGGCATGAGCGGAAATCTGAAGGGCGTATGGGCCGCGGCCCTGACGCCGATGCGCGACGACCTGGGCGCGGACCTCGATGTCATGGTGGCGCACCATCGCTGGCTGCTCGACGGCGGCTGCGACGGCGTCGCCGTGCTGGGCACCACCGGCGAGGCCAACTCCTTCTCGGTCGTCGAGCGCCGGGCGGTGATCGACGCCGTCGCCGCGGCCGGCCTGCCGCTCGACCGGGTGATGATCGGCACCGGCTGCTGCGCCGCGCCGGATACGGTGGAACTGACCCGCGCAGCACTGGCGATCGGTTGTGCCAACGTGCTGATGCTGCCGCCGTTCTACTACAAGGTCGGCGACGACGGCCTGTTCGCCGCCTACGACCAGGTGATCCAGGCCGTGGCCGACGATCGTCTGAAGGTGATCATCTACGACTTCCCCAAGATGACCGGGATGGAGATCACCACGGCGCTGGTCGAACGCCTGCACGCGGCCTATCCGCAGACCGTCGTCGGCATCAAGGACTCCTCGGGCAACTGGGACGACATGCGGGCGGTGTGCGAGGCGGTGCCGGGCTTTGCCACCTTCGCCGGCACCGAGCAGTACCTGCTGCCGACGCTCAGGGCCGGCGGCGCCGGCTGCATCTCGGCCACCGCCAACGTCACCGCGGCGCTGTGCCAGCAGGTCTACGCCGCCCACCTCGCCGGCGATGCGGCGCAGGCGGACACGGCGCAGGACCGCGCCACCGCGGTGCGGCTGATGCTGCAGCAGTATGCCGCGGTGCCGTCGCTGAAGGAGATCATGGCCGAGCATACCGGCCGTGCCGGCTGGCGCCATTTGCGCCCACCGCTGTTGGCGCTCGACGCCGCGCAGGCCGCCGCCCTGCGCGACGACATGGTCCGCCTGGGCTTCTCCCTCGCCGCCGCGGCCTGAGGTGGGCGCGTCCGCCGCACCGCTGGAGCTCGACCTGGGCGAGACCTGCGTGCCGCTCGAGGTCCGCGTGCACCCGCGGGCGCGGCGCATCGGCCTGCGCATCGATCCCGCCGATGGCCACCTGGTGCTGACCCTGCCGCATGAACGCCTGCTGGACGACGGCCTGGCCTTTGCCCGGCGCCAGCGCGGCTGGATCGCCCGTCAGCATGCGGCAGTGCCGGAACGGGTGCCATTCGCCGATGGTGCCGAGCTGCCGTACCTGGGCGAGCTGCACCGGGTGCGCCATGCCCCGCTCCGGCGCGGCGTGGTCTGGCGCGAGGCTGGCGAGATCCATGTCGCCGGCGATGCCGCCTTTCTCGCCCGCCGGCTGAACGACTGGCTGCGCGGCGAGGCGCGCCGTCTGCTGGCGGAGCGGGCGCAGGCCTTCGCCGCCCGCATCGACCGCCGCGTCACCCGGCTCACCGTGCGCGACACGCGCAGCCGCTGGGGCAGCTGCTCGGAGCACGGGGCGCTGTCGTTCTGCTGGCGCCTGGTGCTGGCGCCCGAGCCGGTGCTGGCCTACGTCGCCGCGCACGAGGTGGCGCACCTGAAGCACCTGCACCACGGGCCGGCGTTCTGGGACCTGGTCGCCGAGCTCTGCCCCGACCACAAGGGCCAGCGCCGCTGGTTGCGCCGCCACGGCCAGGCGCTGCACCGCTACGGCTAGCGCGCACCGACGGACCTGAACCGCCGCTCGCGTCGCACACAGATCCAGTTTCGGCACGCCGCGCGGCGGTTGCGTCCGTCGACGCCATTTGCTCTCGTCTGCGTCTGGTGATCGAGCCGCGGGGAGGGACAACCAATGCAACTGGAAACGCTGACACTGCGCGCCATCGAGGCCCGGCCCGTGCTGTTGACGCAGAAGCGCCCGGTGGTCGCACGCATCGCCACCATCGAGACCTGGCCGCTGATCCTGATCGACCTGCACACCGAGGAAGGGGTGACGGGGCGTGCCTACCTGGAGCCCTACGTGCCCAAGGCCATGCGCTATCTGGTGCCGGCCCTCGACGACCTGGGCGAGATGCTGAAGGGCCAGCGCGTCGCGCCGCTCGAGTTCTACCAGGCCGGCAGGCGGTCGCTGCATTTTGTCGGCTACGAGGGACTGTCGATGATCGCCGTCGCCGGCCTCGACATGGCTGCCTGGGACGCGCTGGCGCGCGCCGCCGACGTGCCCTTATGCGTGCTGCTGGGGGCGTCGGTCGGACCGGTGCCGGCATACAACTCCAACGGCCTGTGGCTGCAGGCGCCCGAGGCCGTCGCGGCCGAGGCGGTCGAGCTGCGCGACGAGGGCGGCTTCACCGCGCTGAAGCTGCGCATGGGCCGCGAGCGCGTCGCCGACGACATCGCCACCCACGACGCAGTTCGCGAAACGGTCGGCGACGATATGGCCCTGATGGTCGACTTCAACCAGGGCCTGCACATCGGCGAGGCCCTGGAGCGCTGCCATGCCGTCGACGACCTGGGTCTGGCCTGGCTGGAGGAGCCGATCGTCTATGACAACTTTGCCGGCTACGCCAAGCTCGCGGCGGACCTGAAGACGCCGCTGCAGATCGGCGAGAACTTCTACGGGCCGCGCGACATGTACAAGGCGCTGGAAGCGCGCGCCTGCGACTACGTCATGCCCGACTTCATGCGCATCGGCGGGGTCACCGGTTGGCTGCAGGCGGCCGGCATCGCCGCTGCCGCCGGGGTGCCCATGTCGACCCATCTCTATCCCGAGGTCGGCGCCCACGTCATGCGCGCGACCGAGACGGCGCACTGGCTGGAATGGCAGGACTGGGCCGAGCCGGTGCTGCGTGAGCCCTACGAGGTGCGCGACGGCCAGCTGCACATCCCCGCGCGGCCCGGGCTCGGCCTCGACTGGGACGAAGCTGCCGTTGCCGCCCACCTGGTCGAGTGGTGAGGCCGCTCCGGCGGACCGGCTAAGGAGCACGGACATGCAGATCGCGGACGTGGCGACCTTCGTCGTCGGCAACCCGCCGCCGCATTTCGGCGGCCGCTACTTCATCTTCGTCAAGCTCACCACCGACACCGGCGTGACCGGCATCGGCGAGATCTATGCCGCCACCTTCGGCCCGCACGTGGTCGCGCGGATGATAGAGGACGTCTGCGCCCGGCACGTCGTCGGCGAGGATCCGTTCCACATCGAGCGCATGTGGCGGCGCGTCTACGGTGCCGGCTACACCCTGCGCCCCGACATCTCGCTGATGGGGGTCTTGAGCGGCATCGAGATGGCGTGCTGGGACATCATCGGCAAGGAGACCGGCAAGCCGGTCTACGAGCTTCTGGGCGGACGGGTGCACGAGCGCCTGCGCGGCTACACCTATCTCTATCCGCGCTCCGGCAGCGTCTACATCGCCGCCGACGACCCGCAGAACCCCTACACCAACCCCGACGTGGCCGCCGCCTACGCCGCCGATTGCGTCGATCAGGGCTGGACCGCGGTGAAGTTCGACCCGGCCGGACCCTACACGGTCTACGACGGCCATCAGCCGTCGCTGGAGGACCTCGACCGTTCGGTCGCCTTCTGCGCCGCCCTGCGCGAGGCCGTCGGCAGCCGCGCCGACCTGCTGTTCGGCACCCACGGCCAGTTCACCGCGGCCGGCGCGATCCGCCTGGCCCGCCGGCTGGAGCCCTACGATCCGCTGTGGTTCGAGGAGCCGGTGCCGCCTGAGAGTCCCGAGGAAATGGCCCGGGTCGCCCGCCAGACCACGATCCCCATCGCCACCGGCGAGCGCCTGACCACCAAGTACGAGTTCGCCCGGGTGATCGAGAGCCAGGCGGCGGCGATCCTGCAGCCGGCGCTGGGCCGGGTCGGCGGCATCCTGGAGGCGAAGAAGATCGCCGGCATGGCCGAGACCCGCTACGTGCAGATCGCCCCGCACCTCTACTGCGGCCCGGTCGAGGCTGCCGCCAACATCCAGCTCGCCACCTGCAGCCCCAACTTCCTGATCCTGGAGTGCATCCAGGACTTCGGCGGCTTCCATGGCGAACTGCTGAAGACGCCGCTCACTTGGGAGGACGGCCACGTCATCCCGCCGACAGCGCCCGGCCTGGGCGTCGAGCTCGACGAAGCGGTCGCCGCCGCCCACCCCTACGACGGTGACGGCCTGCACCTGGACATGGTCGAGGATCCGGTGCGCTGAGATCGCGCGCGACGGGCGGGTCTGAGACCCGCCCCTACAGCTTACACAACGGTTGGTAGGGGCGGGTCTCAGACCCGCCCGCGTCGGGCACCGCTAGCGCTGGCAGTGCGAGCAGAAGAACGTCGACCGGCCGCTCTGCACGATCCGCTTCACGGGCCGGCCGCAGCCGTGGCAGGGCTCACCCTCGCGGCCGTAGACGGCGAACTCGTGCTGGAAATAGCCCAGCTCGCCGTCTGCCTGGACGTAGTCCTGCAGGGTCGAGCCGCCCTTGGCGATCGCTGCCTGCAGCACGTCGCGCACGGCCGGGGCCAGCCGCTCGGCCCGGCGCCCGGCGACGGTATGGGCCGAGCGGCGAGGCGAGATGCCGGCCTGGTACAGCGCCTCGCAGACGTAGATGTTGCCCAGGCCGGCGACCAGCTTCTGGTCCAAAAGGGCGGCCTTGATCGGCGTGCGCCGGCCCTTGAGCGCGGCCGACAGCATGGCCGAATTGAAGCTGTTGCCCAGCGGTTCCGGGCCCAGGTCGGCGAGCAGCCGGTGGCGGTCGAGCTCGTCCTCCGGCACCAGGTCCATCATCCCGAAGCGGCGGTGGTCGTTGAACACCACCACCGCACCGGCGTCGGTCTCGATGATGATGTGATCGTGCTTGCCGGGCGCGTCCGGGCGCTCGTGCTGCACGTACATCCGGCCCGACATGCCCAGGTGGGTCATCCACACCATGCCGTCGTCGAGCCAGGCCAGGATGAACTTGGCCCGGCGGCCCAGCCGCTCGATCCGCCGGCCCTGCAGGCGGGCGGCGAAATTCTCCGGCAGCGGCCAGCGCAGGTCGCCGCGCCGCTGCTGCACGTGGGCCAGGCGGTGGCCGGCGAGCGGTCCTTCCAGGCCCCGCATCACGGTCTCGACTTCGGGAAGCTCAGGCATGCCTACTGGTAGCCGGAAATCGGCCCGCTGACTATATTGCCGGCATGGCCCAACCCCCGACCCTGACCGATTTCGGCTACCAGCAGGTCGCGCCGGAAGAGAAGACCGCGCGGGTGCGCGCCGTGTTCGCCTCGGTGGCCGAACGCTACGATCTGATGAACGACCTGATGTCCGGCGGCCTGCACCGGCTGTGGAAGGACGCCATGGTCACCTGGCTCCGGCCGCGGCCGGGGATGCGGCTCGTCGACCTGGCCGGCGGCACCGGCGACATCGCCTTCCGCGTACGGCGCGCCGGCGGCAGCGACGTCCTGGTCGCCGACATCAACGCCGACATGCTGCGGGTCGGCCGGCAGCGCGCCCGGCGCCGGCACCTCGACGAAGGCATCGCCTGGCTGTGCGCCGATGCGGCCGGGCTGCCGCTGGGCGATGCCAGCGCGGACGCCGTGACCTGCGCCTTCGGCATCCGCAACATGACCCACATCGACCGCGCGCTGGCGGAAATCCGCCGCATCCTGCGGCCGGGCGGGCGTTTTCTCTGCCTCGAGTTCTCGCAACTGGTGCTGCCGGGCCTGAGCGGGCTCTACGATGCCTATTCGTTCCAGGTGGTGCCGAAGCTCGGCCGCTGGGTCGCCCGCGACGAGGCCTCCTACCGCTATCTGGTGGAAAGCGTGCGCCGGTTCCCCGATCAGGAGACGTTCGCCGATATGATCCGCGAGGCCGGGCTGGACCGGGTCGAGGTACAGAACCTGTCCGGCGGCATTGCCGCCATGCACTCAGCCTGGCGGATCTGAGCACGCCGCCACCGATTGCCAAGCGGCCTGCGGCACCCTACGTTATTCACATGCTTCAACTGTTAATCGGTGGCGGACAGCCATGCTGACGGGCAAGCACATCCTGCTGATCATTGCCGGCGGCATCGCCGCCTACAAGTCACTGGACCTGATCCGCCGCCTCAAGGAACGCGGCGCCAGCGTGCGCTGCGTGCTGACCGCCGGCGGGGCACAGTTCGTCACGCCGCTCTCGGTCGCGGCGCTGTCGGAGGACAAGGTCTATCAGGACCTGTTCTCGCTTACCGACGAGAGCGAGATGGGCCACATCCGCCTGTCGCGCGAGGCCGACCTCCTGGTGGTGGCGCCGGCCACGGCCGATCTGCTGGCGAAGATGGCCGCCGGCCTGGCCGACGACCTGGCGACCACGGTGCTGCTGGCCACCGACAAGCCGGTGCTGGTGGCGCCGGCGATGAACGTCGAGATGTGGGGCCATGTCGCGACCCAGCGCAACATCGCCCGCCTGCATGCCGACGGCGTGCGCTCGGTCGGTCCGGCCGCGGGCGACCTGGCCTGCGGCGAAACCGGGTCGGGGCGGATGTCGGAGCCGCTGGACATCGTCGCCGCGATCGAGCAGCACCTGGCCGGCAGCGGCGTCCTGGCCGGGCGCCGGGCCCTGGTTACCTCGGGGCCGACGCACGAGCCGATCGACCCGGTCCGCTACCTGGCCAACCGCTCGTCGGGCAAGCAGGGCCATGCCATTGCCGCCGCGCTGGCCCGCCTCGGCGCGGACACCGTACTGGTCTCGGGCCCCACCGAACTGGCCGCGCCGCAGGGCGTGACCACGGTGCCCGTCGAATCGGCACGCGAGATGCTCGCGGCCTGCCAGCAGGCGCTGCCGGTCGACGTCGCCGTCTGCGCTGCCGCCGTGGCCGACTGGCGCGTCGACACCGCCGCCGGGCAGAAGCTGAAGAAGAACGGCAAGGGCAAGCCGCCGGCCCTGGCGCTGGTCGAGAACCCCGACATCCTGGCCAGCCTGAGCGCCCGCAACAACGATCGCCCGGCCCTGGTCGTCGGTTTCGCCGCCGAGACCGAAACCGTGATCGAGCACGCCACGGCCAAACGCCAGCGCAAGGGCTGCGACTGGATCGTCGCCAACGATGTCTCTGCCGCCAGCGGGGTGATGGGCGGGGACGACAACACCGTCCACCTGATCAGTGACGGCGGGGTCGAGGACTGGCCGCGCATGAGCAAGCAGGCCGTCGCCGAGACCCTGGCCGAGCGTATCGCCCGGCATTTCGCCGCCGAACCGGGGGCGCCGGCGTGAAGCTGGCGGTGCAGCGGCTGTCCCACGCCCGCGACCTGCCGCTGCCGGCCTATGCCACGGCCGGCAGCGCCGGGCTGGATCTGCTGGCCGCGGTCGACGCACCGGTGACCCTCCAGCCGGGTGCCCGCGCGGTGGTGCCGACCGGGATCGCCGTCGCCTTGCCGGCCGGCTACGAGGCCCAGGTGCGGCCGCGCTCCGGCCTGGCGGTGCGGCATGGCGTGACCCTGGTCAACAGCCCCGGCACCATCGACAGCGACTATCGCGGCGAGATCGGTGCGATCCTGGTCAACCTGGGCAGCGAAGCCTTCACCATCGAGCGCGGCAGCCGCATCGCCCAGCTCGTGGTCGCCCCGGTCAGCCAGGCGGTGCTCGAGGAGGTCGCCGAGTTACCCGCCAGCGCCCGCGGTGCCGGCGGCTTCGGCTCGACCGGCCTGGGCGCGCGCGCGGAGGAGGCGCCGTGAGCCTGCTCAGCCGCAAGACCCTGTACGCCCTCGATGCCGTGGTCGACATCGCCTACAACGCCCGGCCCGACCCGGTGCAGTCCAAGGACATCGCCCGCCGCCAGGGCATTCCCCAGCGCTATCTCGAGGCCGCCATGCAGCGGCTGGTCCGCGCCGACGTGCTGCGCGGCGTGCGCGGTCCGCGCGGCGGCTATCGCCTGGCGCGCGAGCGCCGGCGCATCAGCGTCGGCGAGGTGGTGCGGCTGCTGACCGAGTTCGAGGCCGGCGAAGAGACGGCGGAGGAAGGCCAAGGTTCCGAGCTCGGCCGTCGCGTGGTCTATCCACGACTTCAGGCGGCGGAAGAAGAGATGTTGCGGCGCCTCGACCAGCTCTCCATCGAGGATCTGTGCCGCGAGGCCCAGGCCGCCGGCCTGTCCGGGGTGGCGGAACGGGCCGACTTCACCATCTGAATAGATGCGCCGCAGGCGGCGCAGACCGCCCGGCGTTGAGGCAGCGGAGGAAAGCCATGGACGAGGCCGTCGAACTGACCCGGCGCAGGACCCGCGGGCGCGGCCGCATCTACGACTCCGTAGTCGACACCATCGGCGACACGCCGCTGGTCCGGCTGTCGCGGCTGGCCGCGGCGGCGGGCGTCGAGGCCGAGATCCTGGCCAAGCTCGAGTTCTTCAATCCACTCGCCTCGGTCAAGGATCGCATCGGCGTGTCGATGATCGAGTATCTCGAGCAGACCGGCCAGCTCGACGCGGACACCGTGCTGGTCGAGCCGACCTCGGGCAACACCGGCATCGCGCTGGCCTTCGTCGCCGCCGCCAAGGGCTACCGGCTGATCCTGATCATGCCCGAGAGCATGTCGGTCGAGCGCCGCCGGATGCTGGCGCTGCTCGGCGCCGAGCTCGAACTGACACCGCCGGGCGAGGGCATGAAGGGCGCGATCGCGCGGGCCGAGCAACTGGTCGCCGAACTGCCCAAGGCGATCATCCCGCAGCAGTTCGAGAACATCGCCAACCCGGCGATCCACCGCGCCACCACGGCGGAAGAGATCTGGCACGATACCGGCGGCAACGTCGACGTCGTCGTCTCCGGCGTCGGCACCGGCGGCACCATCACTGGCATCGGCGAGGTACTGAAGGGGCGCAATCCGGCGCTGCAGATGATTGCGGTCGAGCCCGAGGACAGCCCGGTGCTGTCGGGTGGCGCGCCGGGCTCGCACAAGATCCAGGGCATCGGTGCCGGTTTCGTGCCCGGCGTGCTCAACCGTGAGGTGATTGACGAGATCATCACCATCGGCAACGAGACCGCATTCGACATGGCCCGCCGGGTGGCCCGGCTGGAAGGCCTGCCCGTCGGCATCTCCTCCGGTGCCGCCCTGGCCGCCGCGCTGGAGGTCGCCGACCGGCCGACCAACGCCGGCAAGCGCTTCGTGGTGATCATTCCCTCGTTCGCCGAGCGCTACCTGTCGACGGCTCTGTTCGAAGGCCTGGGATAGCCTGTCATGGAACTGAACGACGCCCAGATCGAACGCTACGCCCGGCACATCATCCTGGCCGAGGTGGGTGGGGTCGGCCAGCAGAAGCTGTTGGGCTCGCGGGTCCTGGTGGTCGGTGCCGGCGGCCTGGGCTCGCCGCTGCTGATCTACCTGGCCGCGGCCGGCGTCGGCACCATCGGCATCGTCGATGATGACGCCGTCAGCCTGTCCAACCTGCAGCGTCAGATCGCCCACGGCACCGACGATGTCGGCCGGCCCAAGGTCGACAGTGCCGTCGCCGCGGCGCACCGGGTCAATCCTGAGGTCGTGGTCCGGCCGCACCGCCAGCGCCTCGATGCCGGCAACGCGCTGGCGCTGCTCGACGACTATGACCTTGTCGCCGACGGCACCGACAACTTCGACACCCGTTTCCTGCTCAACGACGCCTGCTATCTCGCCGGCAAGCCGCTGGTCTCGGCTGCGGTGCTGCGCTTCGACGGCCAGTTGTCCACCTACAAGGCCTATGCCGGGGCGCCGCATCCCTGCTACCGCTGCGTCTTTCCCGAAAAGCCGCCGCCCGACCTGATCCCGTCCTGCGCTGAAGGCGGCGTGCTGGGGGCGCTGGCCGGGGTCATGGGCACGCTGCAGGCGACCGAGGTGATCAAGGAACTGCTCGGCATCGGCCAGAGCCTGTCCGGCCGGCTGCTGATCTACGACGGGCTGGCGGCCGAGTTCCGCAAGGTTCGGGTGCCGCGCGACCCCGCCTGCGCCCTGTGCGGCGAGCAGGCGACGATCCGCGACCTCGGCCAGCACGCGGCGTAGAGAGGGCTTTCACCGATAGCAGTGCGGAGCCCCTGGATCCCCGCGTCAAGCGCGGGGATGACGGTTCAGTTTCCACCGCCCGCGCGTCTCGTCCCCACCGTCATCCCGGACGCAGCGAAGCGGAGATCCGGGATCCAGGGGCGTCCGGTCGAGGCTCGTCCAAACGTCCAGAATGTGCTGCAAAATGGGCCCCGGATCAGGTCCGGAGTGACGGGGAGTGGTTAGGCTGCCGGTGTCAGGCACCGCCCACGACTGCCTGCGTCGGATCTGTGTGCTGAATTGTGCGATGGGGCGCAAAGCCCTTGCACGTGACGCGTTCAGACCTGATGACCCACGCTAAACCGGACAGCCGTGCGTAAAGCTCGGGGATGACGGTTCAAGGGGAAGCCACGCCAGCCTCTTGGCCCGGCGCGGTCTCAGGCCGGCAGCAGGTCTTCGTCGATCACCCGGTCGGGCGGGGCATGGCCGTCCATGAAGGTGCGCACGTTGATCAGCACCTTCTCGCCCATGGCAATGCGACCCTCGATCGTGGCCGAGCCCATGTGCGGCAGCAGCACCACGTTGTCCATCTCCAGCAGGGTCTTGTTCACCGCCGGCTCGTGCTCGAAGACGTCGAGGCCGGCGCCGGCGATGCGGCCTTCGCGCAGCAACCGGACCATCGCCTCCTCGTCAATGACCTCGCCGCGGGCGGTGTTGACGATGTAGCTCTGCGGCTGCAGCAGTTGCAGGCGCCGCGACGACAGCAGGTGGAAGGTGGCCGGCGTGTGCGGGCAGTTCACGGAAATGATGTCCATGCGCGAGAGCATCTGGTCGAGGCTCTCCCAGTAGGTCGCCTCCAGCTCTTCTTCCACGTCCTCGGGTACCCGATGGCGGTTGTGGTAGTGGATCGACAGGCCGAAGGCCCGGGCCCGGCGGGCCACCGCCGTGCCGATCCGGCCCATGCCGATGATCCCCAGCCGCTTGCCCCAGATCCGGTGGCCGAGCATCCAGGTCGGTCCCCAGCCGCGCCAGTCGCCGGCGCGCAGCACCCGTTCGCCCTCGGTCAGCCGCCGCGGCACGGCCAGGATCAGCGCCATGGTCATGTCGGCGGTGTCCTCGGTGAGCACCCCTGGCGTGTTGGTGACGACGATGCCGCGCTCGCCCGCGGCCTTCAGGTCGATGTGATCCCAGCCGGTGCCGAAGCTGGCGATCAGTCGCAGCCGGGCGCTGGCGTTGGCCAGCACGCTGGCGTCGATGCGGTCGGTGACCGTCGGCACCAGCACGTCGGCGATCTTCACCGCCTCGGCCAGGTCCGCCTGGCTCATCGGATCGTCGGTGACGTTGAGCCGGGTATCGAACAGCTCCATCATCCGGGTTTCGATGACGTCCGGCAGTTTGCGGGTCACGATGACCAACGGTTTGCTGTGGGGCATCCTTGCTCTCCCCGCGCCGGAGACTGAACGACCCTTGAGTCTCTAGCAGACTGCGCCAGGGCCGACAACGTGCGGTGCAGCCAGCCGTCGCTTGACCGGGGGCCGCCGGCATTGGCATAAGGCTCGGCAATGAGTCGCAGCGGTGACAGCCACCGCCTCCTGGCGTTCCTGTTCGCTCTCGGCCTGTGCCTGCCGATGCAGGCGGGTGCTGTCCAGGCGGCCAGCCGCAGCGTCGGCGAGAGCGGCCTGCCGATCCCCCGCTTCGTTTCCCTATCGTCGAACAAGGTCAACATGCGCACCGGTCCCGGCGTGCGCTATCCGGTGGCCTGGGTCTATCGCCGCGCCCGCCTGCCGCTGATGGTGACCGGCGAATACCAGTACTGGCGCAAGGTCCGTGACATCGACGGGGCCGAGGGCTGGATCCACAAAAGCCTGCTGTCCGGCCGCCGTACGGCGATCGTGCAGGACGGGGTGCAGGCGCTGCGTGCGTCCCCCTCGGACGGCGCTCCGGCGGTGGCCCTGGCCGAGCCCGGCGTGATCGGCATGCTGGTCGCCTGCGACGGCGCCTGGTGCCGGCTCGAGGCCGACGAGCATGCCGGCTGGCTGCCGCGGCCGGCGATCTTCGGTGCCCTGCCGAACGAGGATTTTGACTAGGCGAGGACGCAATACCTGCGCCGCCCCGCTCCCCCCGCTTCAGATCATCCAGCGGCCGCCGTCGATCAGCAGCGACTGCCCAGTGATGTAGCGCGCGTCGTCGCCGGCAAGGAAGGCGACCACGCCGGCGACATCATCGGGCTCGCCGACGAAGCCCATCGGCACGCTGGCGCGGATGCGGTCGATCACCTCAGGCGTCAGCCGGTCGTGCGCGCGGGTGCGGATCGCCCCGGGACAGATCGCGTTGACGGTCACGCCGTGCGGTGCCAGCTCGCGCGCCAGCGAACGGGTGAAGCCGACCACACCCATCTTCGCGGCGGCGTAGTCGGCCAGGCCGACGTCGCCGAAGAAGGCGGATTCCGTCGACATGTTGATGATCCGCCCGCTGCCGCGTGCGCGCATCGCCGGCACCACCCGGCGGCTGCAGCGCATGCAGGTCATCAGCGAGACCTCGAGCACGAAGCGCCAGGTCTCCTCGTCGGAGCACCAGAACTCGCTGGCGTTCTCGCGGGCGCTCTGGCCGACGTTGTTGAACAGGATGTCGACCGCGCCCAGGTCGTCATCGATCCTCGCGAAGGCCGCCGCCACGGCGGCGCCGTCGGTGCAGTCGACCGCCAACGGCAGGACCCGTCCGGCGTTTTCCGCCGCTGCGTCCGCCGTGGCCTGCAACGCCCCTGCCTCCAGATCCAGCAGCGCGAGGTCGGCACCGTCGCGGGCAAAGCGCAGTGCCGTCGCCCGGCCGATGCCGTTGGCGGCGCCGGTGATCACGGCAACGCGCCCGCCCAGTCCACCGCTCCTGACTGCAGCCACGCCGCGATGCCCTAGTGGAACGCCCGGCCGCCGTCGACCGCCAGGGCGGTGCCGGTGACGAAGTCGGCGTCGTCACTCGACAGGTAGGCCGCCGCTTCGGCGATGTCCTCGGCCCGGCCGATGCGGCCGAGGGCATAGCGCTCGCGGATCTCCTGCAGCGCCGCCTCGGGGTCCGGCTGGTCGCGGTAGGACAGCTCCAGCATCGGCGTGTGGATCGCGCCCGGGCAGATCGCGTTGACGCGGATGCCGTGGGGCGCCAGTTCCAGCGCCAGGGTCTTGCCCAGCATCACCAGGCCGGCCTTGGAGGCGCAGTAGGCGGTACGCTCGCTCAGCGGCCGCAGCGCCGCGCCCGAGGCGATGTTGACGATGGTCGCGCCGCCGGCCGCCTTCAGCGCCGGCAGCGCGGCCTGGCAGACGAGCATCGGCCCGGTCAGGTTGATGGCGATGACGCCGTGCCAGTCGCCGGCCGTCATCTCCTCGAACGGCTTCAGGAGATCGACGCCGGCGGCGTTGACGATGCCATCGAGCCCGCCCAGCGCCGCCGTCGCCGCGGCAATCCCGGCGGCGACGCTCTCGGGATCGGTGACGTCGGCGCCTTCGACCAGGAACAGGCGCGCCGTCGCCAGGCCGATGCCCGACGCCGCGCCGGTGACCAGTACCCGCCGGCCCGCCAGGCGGCCGTCATGCGGCATGGGTCTCGGCCGTCTGCGTCTGCTGCAGGATCGGCCGCACCGCCTCGGCGATGCGGTCGCAGCGGTCGATCCAGACGTCATGCTTCAACAGGTGCTGGATCAGCTTCTCCAGCACCTGCAGACGCGATGGCCGGCCGATGATCTGCGGGTGCATGGCCAGCATGAACTGGCCCTGTTCCCGGTACATGGTGTCGAACTCGGCGATCCAGGCTTCGAGCACAGCGCTAGGCGCCTGCATGGTCCGGCCGGGCAGGGTGATCGAGTACTGGAAGAACGGCGCGTCATCGAGCACCCAGGCGAACGGGAACTCGACCAGATCGGTGAGCCTGCCGTCGACCTCGTGCAGGTAGGGCGCGTCGGTGTCGAAATAGTTGGACGAGTAGCTGAAGCCATACTCCAGCAGCAGCGGCAGCGTGATCGGGCTGAACTCGCCGGCCGGCGAGCGATAGCCGGCCGGGGCCCGGCCGGTGACCCGCTTGATGATCTCGAAGCCGCGCTCCATCTCCTCCCGCTCCTCCTCGGCGGTGAGGTTGACGATCCAGGCATGCGACCACGAATGGTGCGCGATCTCGTGGCCGTGCTCGAGGATCGCCTCGACCACGGCCGGCCGCTGCTCGATCACCAGCCCCGGCACGAAGAAGGTGGCGGCGATGTCGTAGCGCTGCAGCAGCGCCAGGATCCGTGGCATGCCGGTCTTCCAGCCATAGGCGCCCTGCGACATGACGATCGGCCGGGCGGCGTTTGCGGGATCGCGGGCCGTCCACATGGTCTCGGCATCGAGATCGAAGCTCAGCATCACGGGAAAGCCCTTCGGTGTCATCGGCATCCAGCCTTCCTCCCTTGTCCGTGCTTTCGCCTGATGGAAGTGTACGCCGCGCGCCGCCGGCCGCGTAGGGGCCTCTCGGCAGAGGGGCGCCTGACGCGCTATGATGACGCCATCATGCCGATCGAGGCGTTGAGTGCCGTCACCCTGGCCACCCACGACATGGCGCGGGCGGTGGGCTTCTATCGCGCCCTCGGCTTCGAGCTGCTGTATGGCGGCGAAGATGCCGCTTTCAGCAGCTTCCGCGCCGGCGCCGGCTATCTCAACATCGCCGGCGAGGCACCTGAGCGGTCGTGGACCTGGTGGGGCCGGGCGATCTTTCACGTCGACGACGTCGACGCCATGCACCGGCGTGCCCTGGCGGCCGGCCTGGCCCCGCATGCACCGCCGCAGGACGCCCCCTGGGGCGAACGCTATTTCCATATCACCGATCCCGACGGGCATGAGCTCAGCTTCGCCCGGCCACTGTCCGAAGGCGACGGAAACGGCTGAAAACTGCTAAATTTCCGCCCGCAGCCGGACGCAGGTCTGACGCTACCTGTTGTTTACGTTTTCCAGGCAGGGTTTGAGGACCTCGCGCCTCCAGCACGACTGCGGATCATGAGCGAAAGCCTGAAAACTCTGCAGAACCTGGTGACGTTGGCGGAGGAGCCCTCGTCAGAGAAGCGTCGCGAGCTGCTGGAAGGTGTCGCCGACCTGTTCCTGGACGGCATCATCGCCCCCAACAGCCGTGAGATGGCGCTGGCCAGCGACATCCTCAGGCACATCGCCGCGACGGTCGAGGAGACCATGCGGGCGGAACTGAGCGAGCGCTTCGCCGACCTTGAAGGTGCC